>P_2C_Liq_1_UnCtyDRAFT_1000292_pt1 | contig 21707 bp, 22 predicted proteins | sample Pon2CUnioCityCA_2_FD_10234 | JGI IMG/M metagenome (IMG submission 10234) | reverse complement strand
ATGAATACCGGAGTACCGATGGTTGGTTCTTTAGTACTCGGGTCTTTTCCACGATGGCGACCCCTGAAGTCGACATGGCGATGGACGCCCCAGAAGCTGAAGGTACTTCAACCGAAACGGGTGGCTCCTCAGAAACTAACGTCCAAATTGAAGGCGTGGATGAAGGCGACATCATTAAAACTGATGGCGAGCGGATTTACCGCATTCAAGGCAACACGCTCACCGTCATTGAGCTTTTAGGTGATGGCGCCATGGAAACCGTCCTCTCTCTCTCCATGGATTCAGAAAACGAAGAACCCTCGTATACGTATTATCAAGAACTGTATCTGACCGATCAATACATCGTGGCCACAGGCCAGCGTCAAATGATGTATTCGTTCATTGGCGATGCGATGTACCGGAGTCTTCCAGTCTTTGAATGGGGAAGTCCATTTTCCACTGTGACGATTATCGATAAGACCACCTTAGAAGTCGTCGATGTCTTTGATATCTCTGGATCGATCAATACCTCACGGATGATTGACGATCAACTGTATGTGATGAGTTATCATTCCATCTACTCTTTGGAAGACGATTTTAATCCGCTTCCTGTCTTCAAAGAAAACGGGGAAGAAATTACCCCCAATGTCCAAGATGTTAGTTACATTCCAGGCACTCCCTTGGAAAGTTTCACCATCATCACCCACATTGACCTCTCAGGTGAACCTGCTATGGACCATGAAATCCTTCTTGGGGCGATGAGTTGGGGTCAAGTGTATGTTGATTTAGATGGCATCTACTTCGCCTCCAGTCGCTATGAACTCAATGAGAGCACAAATGATTACAGCGTCTATGGTGAACTAATTTCGTATACCTTCAACGACGATAATTCATTATCTTTTGGCGGTGTAGGAGCGTACCAAGGCCACATCCAAAATCAATTTTGGATGGATGGTGATGACGAATTCTTCCGCATCGTTACCAGTGAAGGCTTCGGGGAAAGTGCCATCAACCGCCTCTACATCTTTGAACGCGTGGTGGGCGAAGACGGTCCCATTTTAACGCAAGCTGCCTTGATCGATGAAGGTTTAGGAAAACCTGGTGAAACCATTCGTTCCGCCCGGTTTAACGGCGACTTAGTGACCGTGGTGACCTTCGAACTCACCGATCCTTTATACACCATTGATCTCACTGATCCGTATAACCCGATTATCCGGGCCGGCCTAGAAATCACCGGATTTTCCACCTATCAACACCCGTGGAAAAACGACACCTTAATCGGCATTGGCTATGAAGCCGATGAAACCGGCCGCACCACCGGCATCAAACTCACCCTCTTTGATATTTCAGATCTTGACAATCCGGTCGAGATTGGACAGCCTCTGGTTTTACTCAATCAAGAAAATGCCTGGCAATATTCGGAAGCTTTGCACAATCACAAGGCCATTTTAATTGGTGAATCTTATGATTTTATTGGCTTTGCAATGGGCCGCTCAGGCTACACGGATGCGGGGTATTATTATTCCCAAGACTACCTCATTTTTGACATCGACCCCACCCGGGATGTCCCGATTCAAATCGATCAAGACTTTTCGCACAGAGATTTGATCGCACTCAGCAGTCCGAGTGATCCCACCCGGGAAGACTATGAATTCATCGAATCACGAATCTCTTCGTTGATTGAACGTGCCGTTTACAGCGATGATGTCTTATATGTGATTTCAAATCTTGGGGTTACAAGCCACGATTTAATGAATGACTATACGCCAATTGAGACATTGATTTTTGACTAAGTCCCGGTCATATAAAAAGCTTCCAACTCGGAAGCTTTTTTTCTTGTGGTAAGATAAAACCATGCGTATCTATACTCATTTACCCGCCCAATTTAATGAACGGATTGAAGGATTTGGCCCCGAATTTATGGCGATTTTTTTAAGTCTCTTATTGATTATCTTTATGCCTTTTATATGGTGGATTGAAGCGCTCATCGTCATCGGGACTTTTTACCTGTTTACCATCGGTTTAGTGTGGCTCACAAAAACCCAATCCATCGGCAAAAAAATGGCTAAAACAGAAATTTTAAAACTCGACAATACACCACCTGGTCTCGTCCGGGTGCACGCACGAGAAATCATGAAATGGAGCCTCGGATTCTTAACGGCTGGAGGCTATTTCGTCATTGCGTTTATCGTGTTTAATACGCGGATGGACCGGCGCAGTCCGCACGATCTGGTGTGTGCGACAAAAGTTGTTTTGAAAGACGCTTTAATTACATAAAAATCCCCTCACCAAAGTTGATGAGGGGATTTTTTTTAGGGAGTCACAATGACAAATCGGCCGCGCCACACGCGCACCGTGATTTCTACCGGGCCGTCACTCAATTGATCATTTAAATCAGGCACCCGATTTCGAATGGCATTTAAGAGATTGGAAAAATTAAGTTCCACCCCATCATAAAATTGACGCCACTCACCGGTTTCATCGTAATAATCTTCGGTGCGTTCCATGTCATAGCGACCATAGATGTCATCCACGATTAAATACGGCACATCATTTTCGGGTCTTTCCACGGTCACACGCGTGACGGTCGCAATCTGCACATCATCTAAGAGGGCATAGACGGTTTGTTCATTAAGTACGGAATAAAACGAATCGCCGTCATCATACACGTCTGTTAATGGGGCATCGAGGAGAGACTCATCGACGTCGGTGAGTCCAACCAATCCGGGTTGGACATAATTAAATTGGGGGTCGCGCAGCGAATCTTCCGCCACATTCGCCACTCGGATGGTCACTTCGTGGCCCGAAAAATAGGTAATGAGCGGGATGATCGTAAGCGTAGAAAGTAACAGTAATAATCCAAAGAAACTAATGAGGATTTTTCCCAGTGCGGAGTGCCAAATGGTTTTAATGGGCTTCATCATCGACCTCCTCATGACGATACCGCTCGATGTAAATCCCCATGCCTAAGACGATGAAACCGCCTAGGATGAAAAAGAGCGAGCGGGGTAAGAATTCGTAAAAGGTATCAAAGTAAAACCGTAAGATAAAGGCTGAAATAATAATCAGCGGCGTGATTTGTTTTTTCGACACTAAGGTGAATAAATACACGGTAAAGGCGATGGAAAAAGGAATCGCGTAAAACGACCCATTGTCAATAAACGTGAGATCTTCCCAAAGATTTCTGAAGGTTAAACTAAAGGCTGCCACCCCCGCGGTAGCAATTCCAATAAATTGAAAGATTTCAAGGTTGAGATGGTGTTTGAAATTATAAAGAATTAAGCCTTCTCCTAAAAATATAAAGGAGATATAGATGGGGTCGAGATCAAAAAAATCAAAGGTGTAAAGAAGAAAGACTTGCGCTAAGAGCAAACTGCCAAAGGTGACGATTTTACGGAACCCAAAATAGTAGTTCCCCGCAAATAAGACACCGAGTAACGGAATCGCATAGGCAAATACATTCTCCTCAAAGCCTGTGACAAGGAACACAAAAGCTAAGACGTGCGCAAAGATGAATAAAATCACATCTTTGTAGACACTTGAGAGTAAGAGGGCTGCAAGCGCCCAGACAAAGTTTAAAACAAACGGGTCGAGATTAAAGTTGTAGGCCAAATCAATGAGAAATAGGCCAGCCCCAAATATCAGCACGGATAGATAGAGCAAAGCTTGCGAAGTAAGCGGCCGATCTTTTTCGGTGACGTAAGACGCGCCCATTGACAAACCGAGTGCAGTCACAATAATCACCACTTTAAACGGATTGGAAATCGCTTGCCAGTTCCCCGCAATGAATAAAATCACCCCAAGTCCGATTAAAATCGCCCCAAATGAGACTAGGACACGGATGAAATCAAGGCCTTTACGTACCTCAACTTGAGCGAGGACATCCTTTTTTTGCGTTGAGTCGATGATCGCTTTATCCTGCGCATCGGTTAATACGTCATCGAGTAAATCAAAGCTTCGTTTCGATACTTTTTGTCCCATCAGAATCCTCTTGGTTTATGACGTGGGTGATAAATGTTAAAATCTTCTCTTTGTGAAAGCTGGAAAGCCAGCGTCTTCCATAGCCATCGATCAAGCGATAATGATTGGAAAAATAATTTTGCTGCACTTTAAATCCGGGAATTTCATGCACTGTGCGCCAAAACATCTTTCCGCCCATCGTTTGATCTTTGGGGATGGTCACACTGTCAAAGACAATGCGGCGAATCACCTCATCGGGCGGACTTTTAAGTGCATCGTTCAACGTGGTGCTTTTAGAAAACAACATGCAAACGCTAATCACCACACTCCAAGACGCTCTGGCTCGCTCTTTCTCAATTTGGACGAGCGTTTTTTTAGTGATCCCAATCATTTTTGAGAACACGTCTTGGGTGATGTGGTATTCATTGCGCACCAGGCGAATTTTGTCTGATATGACTTGCGTTAAGTGGGGTTTTGTCATGGCTCACCTTCTAGTGTAATTTTACACTGAAATGGCCAAAAAAACAAATAAAAAAAGACCCTTCCTAAAGCGGAAAGGTCACTTGCGTCAATGCTTCAGAGCGTGTCCAAAGTTCATTTTGATTCTTTTTATCTAAGGCGTGGGGGTTGATTCGATCATTTTGCGTCAGATACCCGCGGTGCCCTTTTTCTTTCGGGCCTAATAATTCATCGGCGCGGACACTCGGATGAATGGCAGCGGCAATGGTGGGTAATGCACCGACTGACGCGGGTTGCGCAAATACACCAAAAATCGGCGACAACACACGGAACACAAAGACGCCTTCTTTACGCCCAAATAGTCCTGTTTTAGCAACACCAGGGTGCACGGTAATGGCTTGAATGGATTTATCTTTTAAGCGCGCATTTAGCGCATGGGTAAAGGTAATATTTGCAAGTTTTGACTGTGCGTAGGCTTTAAATGGTTTATAGCCGCCGTTTTCGTATTGTAAGTTCGAGAAATCAAATGATCCCATTAAGTGCGCTTGCGAAGACACATTCACAATGCGCGCTTTTAACGATAAGTGATCAAAAAGCTGCGCAGTCAGTGCGAAGTGACCCAAATGATTGACGCCCAGTTGACGCTCAAACCCGTCTTGGGTTTTACCTTCTTTAACGGCCATAATGCCCGCGTTATTAATTAAGACATCCACCGATTCGACGTGTTTTTTGACGTCTTTAACAAACGCTTCGATGCTTTTCAAACTTGATAAATCAAGTGTCAACAGGGTCACTTTTGGCCGGTCTACCTCTTCTTCAATCCGGGCGAGTGCTTCATCACCACGAACCAGTGAGCGAACGCCCATAATGACGTGGGCCCCTTTTGTAGCCAAAAATTTTGCGGCTTCAAACCCAATTCCTGAGTTCGCCCCCGTAATAACGATGGTTTTAGGCACACTTTGCATATTTCTTAATTCTTCAATTGAAATCATATTTATCACCTGTCATTAGTGTATAAGATATTGATCAAATTCAAGTGGTGAATGCGTTTAAAGATTGGGTGCGGTATAATAATATAAATCCCTAATATTTCAAAAAGGAGTTTTGTATGTTGAATCTCACACGCCGTTTACACAACGACACGACCCTCCCTGTAATTGGACTTGGTACATGGCAAATGCCACCGGGAGAGGTCACATATCACGCAGTCAAAGATGCGCTCGAGGCTGGCTACATCCACATTGATACCGCCGCTGGTTACCAAAATGAAGAGGCCGTAGGGCGGGCCATTAAAGATTCGAAGATACCCCGGGAGTCCGTATTTGTGACCACCAAACTAGAAAGTCATGTAAAAACCTATCAAGGGGCCCTGGATGCGTTTGATGCGTCTTTAAAAGCACTGGATATGCCGTACGTTGATTTATACCTCATTCATGCCCCGTGGCCATGGTCTGATATCGGCTCGAACCATGATGCAGGCAACATCGAAGCCTGGAAAGCACTTGAAACCATTTACGCTTCAGGCCGAGCCAAAGCCATCGGTGTCAGCAACTTCTCACCGCGAGACATCGACAATATATTAACGGAAGCCACCGTAGTTCCACACGCCAATCAGATTGGCTTATTCGTGGGCAATCCGCAAACTGAAACAGTCGATTACTGCAGGGAGAAACAGATTCAAATTATTGCTTATTCACCGCTAGCCATTGGTTATGCCTTAGATGACCCACTCGTGACAGAGATGGCGCGCAAATACGCCGTAACGCCCGCCCAACTTTTGATTCGCTATACCATTGAGCGGGGGGCTGCGACGCTCCCTAAATCAACGCATGCGGCACGGATGAAAGAAAATGCAGCGGTGGATTTTTCCCTTCAAGATGCCGACATGCAGACGTTGAATCAATACGTCAATGACCCGAGAAAATTTAACTAGGAGAGTGTATGCGTTTAAAAATATTCGGTTTTATTATTGCGACTTATTTATTAATTCAAATCATTCCAAAACCACAAGCGGTCGAAGTGAATCCATTTAGAAGCCCCGATCAGCCGTTGATTGTCGCTCATGGCGGAGGAAACCAAGAATTTCCTGACAATACGTTAGAAGCATACTACAACAGCTACTCAGTCGATCCAAATTTCATGATTGAAACCGACGTTAATATGACCGCGGATGGTGTCATTATTTTATCGCATGACTTAACGCTCGACCGTAAAACCAATCTGCAAAACGCCTTAATCAGTGAGTTGAATTACACAGACCTTTTGGCGGATGAAGTTGATTTTGGGTTTTCTAATCCAATTGATGGACCAAACGGCTACAACGTCACGGGTGAATTTAACCGCTACACGAATTATGAAGGCGGTGAAGTGACACCGTTAGACGTCACGTATCCAGAGGGTGTTGAGGCAAGACATCCCGATAAATTTTTAGTCACCACACTGGAAGACCTGCTCATTCGTTTCCCTGAGAATTTAATGAGTATCGAAATAAAGCAGTCTGGTGAAATTGGCCTGCAAGCCCTTGAGCGCGTCCTTGAATTACTGGATGAATACGACGCATTAGACCAAACGGTCCTCGTCAGCTTTCACCGAGAGATTGTCGATCAGTTTGTCGCCTATCAAGAGGGGGATTATCCAGATCTTTACTACGCGCCTCAAGAAGATGGCGTTCGGTTGTTCTACATTATGACGCGGGCCACGTTTTCGCTTTTTTACTTGGAGTCTCCCGCTTTACTTGGAATTCCCATGGCGTCTGGCAATTTGGATTTAACGACCCGCCAACTGATCAACAACGCCCATCGCCATAACATTGCGATGCACTACTGGACGATTAATGATCCCGATGATATGCGCACACTCATTGAACGAGGGGCCGATGGCATCATGACCGACCGACCCACACTACTAAAATCTATACTCGATGAGATGACCGATTAGCGATCAGCAATTTGTATCGCAAACGAACTAATGAAATGGCTTTATCCAAGGGATTTTTATGAGTGTATCAATTGTATTACCCCACTGCAATCCCTATAATTAAAGGCACCACAAAAAAAGGAGAACAAGAATGAAAAAATTAGCATTAACGCTGATTACAATCGTCACTGTATTCACGTTGGCCGCCTGTGGAGGCGGTGAGGCACCTCTTCGTGTCGGCATGGACTTAAGATATCCTCCTTTTGAAACCGTCGATACCTCGAACAACCCAGAAGGCATCTCAGTTGATACCGCCCGCGCCTTCGGAGAATTTATTGGGCGTGAAGTCGAAATCGTCAACACGGAATTCGGCGGACTTATCCCGGCGATTCAATCCGGTGAAATTGACATCGCGATTGCCTCGATGAGTATTACAGAAGAGCGCGAACAAAGCGTGGACTTCTCAAATCCATATTTCTATTTCAAGATCATTTCCTTAGTGAATCAAGACTTCGCCACAGCGAACGGTCTCACTGAAGATACGACCGTTGAAGAGCTCGTGGCTGTTGAAGATGCGCGCTATGTAGGAATTGCGAACCAAGTATCGTCGTCCATCCCCCGTGATCAATACGGGAAAGAAGTGAACGAAGCCACTGATTTAGGAACGGCCATTGAAGAAGTGGCTCAAGGGGGCGCTGACATTTTATTAATGAGTGCCAACCCTGTCGTCAATGGCTACAACGCAAACCCGGATGACACGATGATTGTCTGGGATGCATTTGTCTCATCCCCCATTGGTATGGCTGTGCAAACGGGCAACAGTGAACTCCTAGACCAAGCCAATGATTTTATCGCCACATTCAGTGAAGCCGGCGGCTTATACGAACAATTATCAGCCGACTGGGACCAAGTGATTTTAGACAACTTAGGCCGTTACGGACTCGAATTCTATATCAATGAATAAGCCTAAAAAAAATAAATCATTCCAAGTGAATGTGTTCCAAAATAGAATAGTTGCATATGCGCTCGCATTTGCAACTATTTTAGCGTTTATCACCTTTGTCATCGTTCGCCAAACCGGGACATTTAGCTTAGCGCTTTACCGGCCATACGTCACGCTCATTCGGAATGGATTAGTCAATACGATTGTCGTGTCGTTTGTTGCCTTGGTTTTAAGTTTGATTATCGGCTTTATCTTTTATTTGATGTCGATTTCTAAAATTCAATATTTTAGAGCGTTCACCGAAGTCTTTACAGAAATCATTTACGGAACTCCGTTGCTTGTTTTGATTGTCATATCCGCCTTCGTGATCGGTCCAGCGTTTAATAGCCTTGACCGAAATACGATGGGCTATATTGGCCTGATTACCTACATGACACCGTATATGAAAAACGTCTACAAGTCAGCCATTTCTTCGATTTCAGACGAGCAATATTTGGCCATGGACTTGTTTGGGTTTACGCCGTATCAACGCTATCGCTACATTATTATTCCGCAAGTTATCCGCGTGTTAATGCCACCGATGATGAATAACTTTTCGCAAATTGTGAAAGGGAGTGCCCTCTTAAACGTCATTGCGTATGGGGAACTCTTTTACTCGATTCGCGTCGCCCAGTCACAAAACTTTGCATTCATCGAGGGCTACATGCTGGTGTGGGTCTTGTACTTAGTGATCACGATTCCTCTTTCCCAGCTGACACGCTACATTGAAAGGCGGTGGAGTTTATGAAAATAGAACTCAATAAAATCTCCCATACGTATGATGTGGAAGTCTTACACGAACTTGAACTCGTCCTAACCGAATACAATGCAGTCGCCCTCATCGGCATGTCAGGGTCAGGCAAATCCACCCTCATTCGGTTGATGGCTGGGTTGGAAAAGCCCACGTCTGGCACTTTGAAGATTAATGATTGGGACGTGACCAATGATGCGGAATACAAAAAGCACATCGGATTTGTCTTTCAATCTCACAACCTGTTTCCCCATTTGTCGCTCAAACGCAACATTACACTGGTCTTAGAAAAAACCCGCAACATTCCACTCGATGAAGCCGAACAGATTGCCGAAGCAAATCTCCGGCTGCTCAAACTCGAAGATCAAATGGATAAGCTCCCGAAAAATGTATCGGGTGGGCAAGCTCAGCGGGCCTCAATTGCACGCGCCTTGTCAGTCAATCCAGACGTCATATTTCTCGATGAACCGACCTCTTCGCTCGATCCAATTCTCACCGATGAAGTGCTCATTGCCATTGAAGAACTCAGAGAACTCGGAAAAGATTTCGTCTTAGTCACCCACGTCATGAGTTTCGTGAGAAAGTTTGCCAATTACGTCGTCTTCATGCAAGAAGGCAACATCGTTGAACAAGGCACTCCAAAAATCTTAGATGCCCCAAAAACCGAACAGCTTAAAGACTTTATGAGTAAAGTGCATTAAAAAAGGATCCCCAGCGGGATCCTTTTTTAGTATGCACTATTAAATATAATGTGAATGATGATGAGGACTGCGGTTACTGGTCCAGCAATGCGGTGCGTAATGTATAATCCCCGGGACCCTTTTTGAAAGAATCCACCACCAGCAATGGCGGTCACTAGGATGCCGAGTATGGACACAGTCCCTGTAATTCTAAGGGCGCCCATCGACACAGCCAGGATCATGTGGACGATTGCAGTCAAGGCGGCAAGCGCACCAAACAGACGATGCTGAGACGCAAGAAATTGAACAACGCCATTCTTTACATACTTCTTAATCCCGTTCGTCGCGGCTAGGAAGAAAAAGACAGCGGTGACAATGCCAGTAATTGGTATAAGTGTATACATATACCCTCCTTAAGTCGTTAAGAATTTTTGGATAAATCCGTTAAATGCTTTATTTCCCGCCTCTGTATGGGGGAACACCGCGGCGTCTTCTAAGCTAGATACAAAGACTTGGGCGGCTTCTTGATAGACAAATTCTAACACATTTTTAGTGGGCGCGCTTTCCTTAAGCTCTAAGGCCCAGGGCTGCATCGATTTCGAGATGTTTTGAAGCGCTTCATCTCCCGTGATGAACCGAGTAATTTGTGGCAATTCCTCGTCTAACCGACCCGGTAAAATGCCTAAGCCCATCACTTCAATGAGCCCTAAGTTCTCTTTTTTTATGTGTTGGTGATTGGGGTGGGTGTGAAACACCCCATCGGGGTATTTTTCACTCGTCACATTGTTTCTTAAAGCAATGGTCATTTGGTACTCATCGCCGACTTTTCGGGCAATCGGAGTAATCGCATTATGCCGGACCCCTGTCTTTGCAATAATGCCGAGTGATTCATTGTGATAATTCCGCCAAATGTGTTCAAAACGATCAACCACGTTGACTAAGATGTCAGCATCTTTTGCTTTAAAACGGAGGACTGACAAGGGCCATAAAAGGTGTTCAATACTGACTGACCCATATTGGTAGGTTTCTAACACACGCGCGGCATCAATCGGAAAATCAGCATGACCGCCTTGGTAGTGTTCATGGGATAAAATGGATCCACCCACAATCGGTAACCCAGCGTTTGATCCTAAAAAATAATGGGGGAATTGATCGACAAAATCAAGCAAACGGCGATACGTTTTTTGGCTCAAATTCATCGGTACGTGATCACGGTAAATGACAATGGCATGCTCGTTGTAGTACACGTACGGAGAAAATTGAAAATAAAATGGTTCATCATTTAATCTGAGTTGGATGATCCGGTGATTTTTTCTCGGAGGTTTAAAGTCTTGGTTTAACCCGACGTACTCCTTACACAGCAAACACGGAGGATACGTCCCCTCTTCCGTTTGCGCGGCCTGGATGGCTTGCGGGTCTTTTTCAGGTTTGGCGAGATTGATGGTGGCCTGCAATTCACCGTACGCCGTTTTCACGGAAAAATGTTTATTTTTCTTTAAGCGGTCGGTTTTGATGTAATTGGAGTTGCGCGCTAAGTCATACAAATAATCCGTTGCGTCCTCTGGAGACTGTGCATAGTGTTCTTCGAATGTACGCTGTAATTCGGATGGTCTAGGCATTAAAGCATCCATAATCCGGGCTTCAAATCGGTCCCGGTCATGAATTGAATTGGACGCGATCAAGCCTTTTTCAGCGGCAAGATCTAAAAGCGGATCTAAAAAAACGCGGAGTGTTCGTTGGGTTGTTTTCGGCTTTTCATAGGTTTCTTTGGCAGGATTTTCTTCAAGCAATGCTAAAATCGCATTCGTCACATAGATGACGTCGCTTTTTTTAATCATGCCGTTATCAATCGCGTAGGCGACGAGTGCACTTACAGTTTGCATAAAAGCCTCCTTCATTTATTGTATCAAATTGGCAAGTAATTCCCTAACAAAAAAGCCACTAGGTCGTGGCTTCTAAAGGCGTGTTTTTGCGGCTCATTGGGGGATTTTGGGTGGGTGCTTTCAANCGAGTAATGATGCGTGCTTTTTCAGCAGGATCTAACAGTTTGGCGTAGCGATTTAAAGGATGTAAGCTGCAATACAGGGAACACCCACCTAAGTGGGCGTGTTGGGTTTCTTTGGTCCCAAAGATTTGTGCGTTGCACTGGGGGTTGGCACAATTAAACATCCGATCACACGGGGCGTTCGTGTAGTGATCCTTAGATACGATGACGGGATCAACCTGATTGATTGGCATGCCGATTCGCTCATCAAACACATACATTGAGCCTTCCCAAAATTCTCCTCGAGTATCGGGGTGCGCCCCATAAGTTTGGATGCCACCGTTTAGTTGACCGACATCGTCATAGCCTTCTTTTTTTAACCAACCGGTAAATTTCTCACAGCGGACGCCTCCCGTACAATAGGCGACAATTTTTTTACCCGCTAATTTATCTTTGTTGGCGCGTACCCAGTCGGGAAGTTCACGGAAAGTCCGGATATCGGGTCTTAAGGCCCCTTTAAAATGCCCCATGTCATATTCGTAATCGTTACGCGCATCGATAATGACCGTGTTCGGATCATGAATTCGTTGATGAAACTCAACCGGGTCGATATGCCGCCCCGTAATCTCTCTCGGGTTGACGTCATCGGCTAACGATAGATTTACCAGTTCGTTTTTGTTTTTAACGATGATTTTTTTAAACGTATGCGCGGGGTGGGTACTTTCTTTAAATACGATGCCGTTAAAAAGTGGATCGTCACTTAAATACGTTTTGTATGCGTCAATGTTTGCATCTAGACCGGATACCGTGCCGTTAATGCCTTCCTCGGTCAAATATACGCGCCCTAAGATATGATGGGCGTCCATAAACCGTTTATGAGCCTCAATCTTGGCATCAACATCTTCAATGGGCGTATAAAAGTAATACAAAAGGACTTTGTACATGGCAGGCTCCTTTCAATGAGATAATTTATATTATAAGGTTGTATGCGAACTTTGCAAGTCATTTCGGGGGACGATTTCACAGAAACTTAACAGGTTTGAAACTGGGGCTTCACAACACTCATATATCCTATATTTGATTCGTTTTCTCGGATTCTCCTATTTTTGAAGGGCTCACCCCCTTCTTTTTTTTACTCGTTTTGCCAGAGACCGCTTACAATAAACCTGTAGGCTCTTTTCATCGCGAGGGTCAGGCCATTCGTTGCACACTTTAACACATGGTCTGTCTTGAAATCTCAGATAATCCCGCCTACACTTAAACGCATAAGGAGTCTTTCATGTATGCCATTATCGATTTAGGGTCCAATACGGCTCGATTAAACATTTATAAAGTGAAAAAACACATTTTGAAACTAAAAAGTTCACACAAAGAAACGGTGGGCCTTGCCGCCTATTTAGAAGACGAAGTGCTCAGTGATGAAGGCTTGCATGTCGCTATCCATACGGTTCAAAAGTTTCTCAACGAACTCAAAGGATCGCGCATTCAAAAAACCTATTTGATTGCGACCGCAACCATTCGTAAAGCTGCCAATAAAGACCAATTTATGAATGCGTTTCAATCAATCAAACATCTAGAAATGCATTTATTAAGTGGTTCTGAAGAAGCGACGTATGACTTTCATGCCGTCTTTTTAGACGCTCCCGAAAACGACGGGGTTGTTGTCGATATTGGCGGGGGATCGACGGAAATTGTGACGTATGAAAACGGCGAGATTCTCAGTGCAGATGCGATTCCGATTGGCTCTTTGTCCTCCTACATGGATCATGTTAAAAAACTGATTCCAGGGAAAAAAGCGCAACGTAAAATCAAAAAACAAGTAACCAAACATTTACTCGCGGCACAATTAAAAATGCCGAGCAAACAGCCGATGATTCACGGCGTGGGTGGCACAATGCGTGCGGCGCGTAAACTGATTGATCCTACACTTGATCCGTATGCGGCAGAGCCAGTAGCGCTAAGTCACGTGAAACCGTTAATTGCCCTCATTACCTCCAAAGAAAAGAATGCCTATTTAAAACTCATTCGAACCGTTCCGGAACGGATTCATACAATCGGGACAGGGCTTGTCATTCTCGATGCCATTCAAGAATTCTTTGCCGCTGAGCATATGCGTATCTTTACGCAAGGGGTCCGGGAAGGATTTATTGTGAAAAATTTAGAAAAGGACTTTCCTGAGCTTAAGCCTTTAACCTTAAAACTATGAATGTATATTTAAACCGGGATGTCTCGTGGCTCAAATTTAATCAACGCGTCTTAGACGAAGCGAAAAGACCCATCCATCCTCTGCTGGAACGGGCCTTATTTTTACGCATTGTCTCGTCGAACTTAAAAGAGTTCGCGATGATTCGCATTGGCTCGCTGAAAACCTTGTTGGATGTAGATCCCAATCATGTCGATTGGCGGTCAGGCTTGCCGTTAGGTGTGATCATCGATCAACTCAATGAAACGATGAATCGTCAACGGATTGATATGTTGCAAGCGGGGGAAGCCTTGCTGGAGACTTTGAGCGAAGAAGGCTATCACTTTGTCAAAGTGGAAAGTCTATCCGAATCAGACAAAGCAACGCTTATGGAACGCTTTTTCAAAGAGTATTTCACCTTATCTCACCGTATGAAAGTATCTTTATCTGAATTCATATTAACCGCCGCAAGTGACCGAACGTATCGCCTCATTAAAACGGCTAAAAGTACGTTTTACCAAATTGAATTCATTCAAGAACCCCCCTATGCGATGGCGTTAGATGATACACACTACGTGCGTGTTGATGATATTTTAACGACCTTATTTAATGAGACTTTCGATCAATACTTTACCATTCAATTCATTCGCAATGCAGACGTCTCAGATGCGGGAGAATTTGATGAAGCCGAAGACCTCCCCAAAGCCATCCGGAAACTACTCAAAAAGCGCACGACCCAAGAATTTTTACGCATCCATTTGAAAAGTGCGCACCGGGATGACATCTTGCCTTTTTTTAAGCGGCGGATGACACTTACTGGTGAAGCTTTGTATGCCGTGGATAATTTTGAATCGTGGGAAAACCTCCATAAATTTTTAAATCAAATGATTCCACGCAAACACTCCTCCTTACGCTTTCCCACGCACCAACCGACGTGGCCGGTGATGATGGATGAGAAGAAATCAATCATCAAACAAATCCTTAAAAATGATGTCTTATGGCACTATCCGTATGATTCGTTTGTGACCTTTGAGATGTTAATTTATGAAGGCGCCATGCAAAGCGATGTGGAAGAAATGTGGATTACCATCTACCGCCTGGCTGAACACTCCCACTTAGTCAATGTGTTAAAAATGGCCCGCAAAAACGGGAAAAAAGTGACGGTCGTCTTAGAGCTTCGAGCGCGGTTTGATGAGGGCAATAATTTATTTTATGCCCAAGAACTGGAAGCTGCGGGATGTAAGATTTTATACGGACCAAAAACGTATAAACTGCATGCGAAACTTTTCCTCATGACCTTCAAAGACGGGCGAACACTCACCCAAGTTGGCACCGGCAATTATCACGAAATCACGGCGCGTCGCTATACGGATTTTGCCTATTTAACTGCACATGCGGGCATCGGACACGATGCCAAACGCTTTTTTGACTCTTTAAAAGTCAAAAAAGAACTGCCCACATTTGATCATTTACTGGTGGCGCCTAATCACTTAAAAACCCAACTTTTAGCGCTGATTGACCGCGAAAGAAAAAAGAAAGACAAAGGCTATATCGCCTTTAAAATCAATGCGATGACCGATAAAGACATCATGGATGCCCTCGTAAAAGCGTCCCAAGCGGGCGTGAAGATTCACGCCATCATCCGCTCGATTCAATGTTTAAAACCTGAACTCAAAGGTTACACGGATCATTTCAAAGTGCATGCGATTGTCGGACGATTTTTAGAACATTCGAGAGTTTATTTCTTTGGGAAGAAAAATCCGAATATATATCTAGGTTCATCCGACCTCATGAGTCGAAATCTTACCCGTCGCCACGAAATTTTATGTCCCGTCTATGATCCATTAGTCAAGGAAAGACTGACGCACATCTTTGAAAAGTCTTGGGAAGATACGAAACATACAAGTGAAATCAATCAGGAAGGCGACCATATTATGGTGTCCCAAAAAAACTCCGATTTTAGTGTGCATCAATACTTTTTACATCTCGCTAAAAAAGAAAAGGACTACGTATGACAGATACTTCATGGCTTAAGAAGACCCACATCGCCCATCGAGGGTTGCACGATGACTCGCGGCCTGAAAACAGCATGGCCGCCTTTGTGGCCGCACTCACCCACGGGTTCGCCATCGAATGTGATGTGCAAGCATCTTTAGAGGGCATCCCCGTTGTTTTTCATGATGCTCATTTAGCTCGCATGACCGGCGAAGATGCATTCGTCTACCAGCGTGAACTTCAGACACTCAAAACCTATACGCTCGCCGATTCAACGGAGACGATTGCGTCACTCGAAGACGTTTTACAGTTCGTTGATGGGCGGGTGCCATTGCTCATTGAAATAAAAGCAGATTCACCCGTTGTCAGTTTGACCAACGCGGTCATTACCTTACTTAAAGACTACTCCGGGGAGGTCGCCATTCACTCATTCTCACCCGCCATCGTGCGCCACTTAAAGAAAAAAGCCCCGGCAATATTAAGGGGCCAAATTAGTTCGCAGTTTGCTAATAACACGCATTTATCATCGTTTAAAAAGTTTTATTTAAGTCGAATGTTACTCAATCCATGGACGCAGCCTGATTTTGTGACATACGACATATCAGCCCTACCCAATCCAACCGTGGATCGTTTTAAAAAAAGCAAAAAGCCAATCATCGGGTATACAGCCAAAACTCAGGCCGACTACACCAACGCGTTAACGCGGGTGGATAACGTCGTCTTTGAAGGCTTTTTACCCGAGGTCTAACCGGCCCTTAAACTGATAGACTAGAAAAAATAATAAGCCAAAAATACCGAGTGGAACGATGGCCGGCAAGTCATTGGCAATGCTTCCAAATACGGTATATATCAAAATGAGATTAAATCCAACAAGCATTGCGTACGATGTTGCAAGCATCATAGTAAATCGTTTAAAGCCCTGCGCTTTCACGAGGGTAATCCGCAACGGATACGTATAAATAAACGGAAGCCCTAAGGCAATCACGTGTTGCCATGGGGCTTTTTTTTCACTCCAAGCAAGCAAGGCTTGAAGTTTCTTTTGCGTGCGAAGCCATGGGTCAATCCATTCGATAAACCGGTGAAATATGAGGTAGTACAGCATGATGCCAATCAAGTTGGCTCCCCACATGATGAGGCTGCCGAGAATGATTGAATCAAATACACCGATCAAGAGGGTTTGAATGGCGATGCTTAACGGGCCGCCAATCAATGGATGAATCATGCTTAATACAATCAAAAAACCCCCCGCTAAATAGGGGGCGCTTTGAAGCAGTTCAATGATAACTATCCATCGCTCATTCATCAATTTTATAGCGACTAAAGGTCGCAGTCTTAAGGCCAATTACGAAGAGTGCAATGGCGTAAGTAAAGCCAATCCAGCCAATATCTGGCCAGGCGTTAAAAAACGGGCGGTTCGTATGTATGATGTAAAAGTATTCGCCTTCACCGACGAGATAGTTAAATCCCCATATGGCAAACAAGGCAACCAGCCACAGTGCGGCGGTCGTGCGAAAATCACGCCAGGTGGGACGGTATTGTTTGACAAATACCACGTACAACCAGGTCACGATAATTAACACATGCGTGAACTGCGCGGTATACCCAATAATATGGGTGTATAGCGGATGCACGTTCGCGGGATAGGCAATCGCGACGACGCCAAAGGCTCCAAGATAAAAGAGCATGGGGAAGACCCGCTCATCGTTCGTCCAAAAATAATAGAGACTCGCGATGCTCGCAATCCGGCACACGTGCAGCGGTAACCCAGATTCTAAAAACGAATCCGTAAAGATGATCGACCACGTATAAAAGACAATGACGGTTATGGTATTGACCCATTTTAACAGCGCGTGAAACTTTGCATCATTTGCTTTAATGGTATCGAGATATATGAAGAATAAGACGCTGGCACTCACACCAAACGCGATATAGCCTAAATGCGGTAAGGTAAAAGGTTGAACCCGTGGAACGTTATCAAGAAAAAAGGTCATGGTAGAATCCCCTTTTTAAGTTTTGTATATTCTACCATACGTATTTACATTTTATGTTAAATTTTGATTAAAATTAACGTTTAAACGCGTTTAAACGGACGATACTCACCGCTAAGAATAAAAGGGTAAGACCAGCTAGATATAAGGCGATGGCGCCTTGTGAAAAGGTCGTGCCAAACCATTCCATGACGACCCCATAATTTTCGCTGTATGTTTCTTTGACCACTGCAGGAGCACCCTTAAATACATCATCGAGCGCAGGTTCCATAATCAACGCTCTCAGGCCCACGACAATGTGCGCAGCAGGATTGAATTTAAAGATGTTTGCGACAGTTTCGGAAAAGGCGGCAAACGGAACATAGATACCCGCTAAAAATCCGATGAGTGTGCCGATGATTGAATTAATGGCATTCACACTGGCCGTACTTGTGACAAACGAGATGATGAAAAACGATAACGCACCGAGGGTCAGATTGGCAAGCATTATCCAACCGAATACGTAAAGATGAGACGTGAGCGACAACCATGCTCCACCACTGCCAAAGACAATCGCCATTTCACCAAGAAAAAAGGCGAGTGTCGTCATACCGACGCCGATCAAGATCGCACTCAGTAAATAGCCAAAGACAATGCTTGATCGTTTAATGGGAGCCACTAAAAAGTCGTCAAACACTTTTTTTTCTAAATCGATGACCATGTTGGAAAGAATACTTAAGGGAACCGTAAACGAAGATACCGTTAAAAGCCCTGCAATTAACCAACTATTGACAAGCCAACCCACTCCGTCAATGTCACCGACGGCATCTTGCACCGCTTGAGCTTGAAAGGTGCCTAAAAATAAGGCGTATACCCCCACTAAAATAAACACCGATAAAAAAGAAAAAAAGACACTTGAAGGATCATACACATAATTGAGTATGTTGCGTTTTACAATCGTGAACGTTGCTCTCATTCGGCTAGGTCCCTCCCGGTGAGATTTAAAAATACGTCATCCATCGATCCTTGAATCACTTCGTAATACGCGAGTTCTGCGGCTAAGTCGTTTAATATGGGTAGCGCATCTAAAGATGATATAGGGATGATGAATTGCCCGTTTTTTTCAGTGAATGAAATGGCGTTTTTGCTTAAATAGGGCCGGATGGCGGTTTTTTTACCGGTCAGTTTAAGCACGTCGTTGGAATAGGTCTTGTTTGAGTTCACTGGGCGTCCCTTGGGCAATGATTTTGCCTTGGTCGATCACCGCAACGTGTGACGCTTGCGCGGCTTCTTCCATATAGTGGGTAGTCAGAAATAGAGTCATATTCTTTTCTCTTAATGTGTCGATGTACGCCCACACTTCTTCTCGTGTTTTTGGATCAAGTCCGGTCGTTGGTTCATCGAGGATTAGTAAATTCGGTTCGTTGATTAAGGCTCTTGCAATGTCGGCTCTGCGGCGTTGACCGCCGGAACATTGGCCGTATTTTTGATCGATAAAAGAAGTCATTGTCAGTTCCGCTTCTAAACGATCAATGCGTCGCTTTAGTTCGTGGTTGGACACTCCATAAAACCGGCCACGGATCTGTAAGTTTTCTTTGATGGATAGTCGGTCATCCAACATGTTTGTTTGAAACACGATGCCGATATCACGGCGAATCAGATCGTCATCCTCACCGAGCGTATGCCCATTTAAAATAACGTCGCCGTCATCTTTCGATAACAACGTCGATAAAATGTTGATGGTCGTACTTTTCCCAGCCCCATTCGGTCCTAGAAACGCAAAGAATGCTTGCTTTTCAACCGTGAAGCTGACGCCTTTGACCGCGGCCAGTTTTCCGTAGTTTTTACGAAGATCTTTGACTTCTAAATAGGCCATTTATAACTCCTTTAATTGCGCTTCATACCAGGCGATATCATGGGTAACTTGCGAGATACCAAACCGCAAGGTTGCATAGGGAAATTCACCCATCACAGCCTGATAATTGGCTTTGATTTCACCGTAGTGATTCAAGGTGGTATAAAGATGCTGAATGTACGCTTGAACGAGTTCTTTTCGTTTCGCCGGGTCGATAAAGCCAAAAAAGTATTCGCGTAAAAGAAATGGTTCATTCGGATGCAGCGGAGACATTAACCATGTCTTCAGCGTTTGAATGCCCGCCGGTGTAGTTTCATACACCGTCTTCGTATTACTCGATCGATTAACTACCCGGATGTCGTGTGACGCGTGCAATTTTTTTAGTGTCGGATAAATATTGCCAAAGCTTGGCCGCACAAAATTAGAGACAGAGAGTTCCATCCGTTTTTTTAACGCATAGCCACTCATTGCCTCTTGCGCAAGCAATCCTAAAATGATAACGGTAATTCGATCATTTGATTTCATCATTTCCTCACACCGTTAATATATCAACTTGATATACTAAAGTCAACGCCATTTAAAAGTTCTCTCGAATCGGCCTACCCGATTATTGAAAGTTTTGATAAAATAGGTGTGCTGCCGAAGTAGCTCAGCTGGTAGAGCAACTGTCTCGTAATCAGTAGGTCGCAGGTTCGAGTCCTGTTTTCGGCACCATCTTGCCAATCAAAAAGCCATCCTTAGGGATGGCTTTTTAAGTGAATGTTAGTGGGTGCTTGCTTAAGTATTCTTCGATTTTTTGGCGCGTGTAGTCTTTATCAACTGGGACATCTAAATACTCGTAAAACGTATTGCGGACGCGTATACATTTTAAATAATGGATGGGTGTTTTGTAGGTTTGTTCATACCCTAGTTTGTACAAATTGAGTTGCAGTTTTAAATGGTCTTCCGCGATGTGCAAGGTGCGCTTGACATCGGCAATCCCAACACCCGTCATGATGGGAGATTTAACGACCATGTCAAAGCGGCCCGCCGCAAAGGGAATGCCAAAGTGTGAAATCACCACCATTTTTTCATTTTCGATGACTTGAAAACTATGTTGGCGTTTGACGTTTAAATAGGACTGCAGTTCTTTTGAAGGGCGCTTTAATCCCAAGGTTTCGTACTGTTCGATCATGTCGTGCAGTTCAGTCCCTCGTTCAGCCGCCTTTTGTAAAATGACGGGATCGACTTTTTTATATCGTTTGGGCAAAACTTCATCGATCAATTGTGTGACACTCACAACAGGAATCCCGTCCACTTTATATTGATGCGTTACCGCATCAAATTCGACGACGTAATCGGCCACATTTTGAATTTCCATGATGCCTCCTCTTCATGTCTCTCACGCATTATATCACTCTCTTGGGTTCACTGTTCAGGGAGTGCTATAATACGCCTAGACCCCGATAAAAGGAGATTATAATGCCGCATACACGAGACAAAGATTCATTCATCAAAGACGATTATCTCGATACGGGACTAAGCTCACAAGAAGTCACAGAAAGCTTACACGCACATGGCAAGAATGTCTTAGAAGGTACGCCACAAAAAACCATTCTCGCCATGATTTGGAGTGAACTTAAACAATTTTTAAACGTTTTATTAATCGTTGCGGCCATTGTCTCAATTCTGGCCAGTGGGCATTTAACTGATGGCCTCTTTATAATGGCCATTGTTATTTTGAATATGACGCTTGCCATTGTCCAAGAACGTAAAGCATCGAATGCAATTGACGCCTTAAAAAACTTGTCCAAACCCCATGCCAAAGTCATTCGTAGTGGTGAAACCATGGTCATTGAGATTGAAGATCTCGTGGTTGGGGATTTAGTCCTATTAGAAGCGGGCGATTTTGTGCCAGCGGACTTACGACTATTAGAGACGGTAAATTTAAAAATTGACGAGAGTGCACTGACTGGAGAAAGTGTCTCCGTAGATAAAGACGCAAACGCCGTTCTTTC
>P_2C_Liq_1_UnCtyDRAFT_1000288_pt1 | contig 21761 bp, 25 predicted proteins | sample Pon2CUnioCityCA_2_FD_10234 | JGI IMG/M metagenome (IMG submission 10234) | reverse complement strand
GGCTGAATATGTCATCCATATCCATACCACCGAAACCGCCGCCACCGCCGCCGAAACCGCCAGCGCCACCAGAGGTATATGCTTGATGACCTAACTGGTCATAACGTGATTTCTTTTGTGGATCACTTAAGGTTTCATAAGCCTCTGCAGCTTTTTTAAAGTTCTCCTCTGCTGTGGCATCACCTGGGTTTTTATCTGGGTGAAACTCGATCGCTTTTTTACGATAAGCCTTTTTAATCTCTGCAGCTGTGGCACTTTTTGAAATGCCTAATATTTCATAAAAATCTGCCATATTATTGTCCTATAACTACTTTAGGGTAACGTATAATCTTATCACCGAGCTTGTAGCCTTTCTCGATTACGTCTATAATTTTTCCTTTCATCTCATCACTGGGCGCTGGAATTTGTGTAATAGCCTCGTGATAGTCTGCATTAAATGCATCTCCTGCCCTTACTTCCATTTGTTCTAGTCCTTTACTATTTAATGTATTGCGCAGTTTATTTGAAATAAGTGAGACACCTTCAGTTAGGTTAGAATCTTCAGACTTATTTATTTCTATCATCGCTCTGTCAAAATCGTCTAGAACTGGCAACATGTCTTTTAAAACGCCTTCTCCAGCAGTTTTAAAAAGTTCTATGCGCTCTTTTGCGGTACGTCTTTTAAAGTTCTCAAACTCTGCAAATAATCTTAAGAACTTATCCTTTTCTGTTTGCAACTGCTCTTGCAGTTCTTCCATAGGATCTTTTTGTTCTTGAGCATCTTGTGACGCTTGTTCATTCACATCATTCTGTTCTTCAACAGCTTGAGTGTTTTGATCTTCTAATTCTTGTTCTTCTTTTTTATTTTTTGTCATAACTGGACTCCTATTTATGTTAGGATTTAATGGTTATACATAGAGTGGTAAGGCTGTTTTTATACGCTTTCGCGAAAGCGTAATTACACCGTTTCTCCTACTCGTGACACCTCTGATAGACAAAAGTACTGCCATTTGAATAATCAGTGTCAAAATGTCACTGCAACTTTTAGTATAGTTTTAACTCCATTCTTTGTAGGTACATTTAATTTTACTATTTCAAACTTGTAAATAAATTATATTATGAACAAAAAATCCATAAAGTTAATGGGAATGGCTGCTGTTGTAGCATTCACAATGTCTTGTAAAGAGGCACAAAATGAAGTAGAAGCTACTGATGCTGCAACCGAAGCTGAGGCTACCGTAGAGTCTGTGACTTATAAAGTAGATACGGCTGCGTCTAACATCGCTTGGGTAGGTTCTAAGCCTACTGAAGATCATACTGGAAATATATCGCTATCGAGCGGTATGGTAACTGTAAATGGAGAAACGCTCGAGAGTGGTGAGTTTACCATAGACATGACCTCTATAGAGGTTACTGACTTAGAAGGTGATGAGGCTGGATATTTAAAAGCACACCTAGAAGGAACTGTTCCAGATAAAGCTACAGATTTCTTTAATACTCCAGTATATCCTACAGCAAAGTTTATTGTGACTGGATTAGAAGGTAACAACCTGTCTGGTAATTTAACCCTTAAGGATGTTACTAAAAACGTTACATTTCCTGTTACTGTTTCTTATGATGGTGATAAAATGATGTTAAACAGCGATAAGTTTACTATAGACCGTACAGACTGGGGAATCCAGTATGGCTCTAAGACTTTTACTGATATCGTTGCAAATAAAGCAATCTCTGATGATATTCAACTTACTGTAAACCTAGTGGCACAGAAGTAATATAGATTTAAGTGTAGATTAAATAGGAAAATCCCTGAGCTGTTGTTCAGGGATTTTTTATTTAGGTATTTTTGAGCATCTAATTAAAACTTATGAGAATATTATTCTACCTCATCTTTTTAACTACGGGAGTTCTTAGTGCTCAGAGCTATGAAACCATAGCTTTAGACTCCATAATAAGTTTTAAGTTGCGAGGCAACACAAATGATTTATTAGAAATAGACACCGTAGTAAATGATGTTCCCGCTACTGGATACCGCTATAGTAGTGAGGCTGGCGCTGTTACTGTGATCAGGCTATTCAATGATGATGTAGCAAAGAGATACAAAAGCTCATACTGTATCAATAATTTATATCAATTAAAAAGTTTTTACAGCGGTAACTTCGTTTCTTTTGAGAATTCCTTAAGCGATTCTAGTGCGATTACTTTTAAGGAGATCTCTAATCGTTTAGGAGTTTGGCTCGCAGATATAGAATATGACGGCGCTTTAAATGGTGTAGAATCTACTGGAAGATGTCGTTTTATATTTACTAAAGATGTTACCTATCACGTGATCGTCATGAACATAAAAGACACTGATTATGTGGACCCTATGTTATCCTATGGCATTTTTAATCTTCTTAAAATAGATAAAAGTGTTCACGGAGCTGGTCAATTTATGAACTGTAAGAATAGTTCAGATGATGGTTCAGCTCTTTCATCACATTCTGATGCTTATAACAACGGCTATGAACTAGGTCAAAAGCTCGCTCCTTTTATTTGTATTCTCTTTATTTTTATCGTTTTAGGTGTGACAATTTTAATTATCGTGAGATATCAAAAACGTAAAAGAAAAAAGGAGCAAGAAGAGTATGATAAGTATAATGAGTAGTAACCATTTACATTCCTAATGTCGCATATAATTCGTTTCTTTTTAGCCTATATTTCAAAATGAAACCGTAGCTTATGCTATGCTTTAATTTTCTTTATCATCTAGTGAAAAAATAATTCAAATTAAGAATACGGTATTAGAAACATAAATTGGTATAAGCTAAGTGGTTTCTACTATTTTTAAGTGTTTCCCTTTAAGCATCCATGTAGCCCACATTGCAAATAGAAAGACTATAAGACCAAAGTAAATAAAAACCATAGTTTTTTCAAATTCTATAACGCTTGTAATAATCGGGTTTAATATTATAAAGAAAAAAATGCCAACACCAGCATATCTCAGACTCTTACTTAGTTGAACATACAAATTAGAATGTGTTTCATTAATTTTAATCTCATTAGATTTCATTAAACCCATTTTAAACTGCACCACATCACCTTCTTTAAAATCTAAAAAAATCTTTTCAGACCGCTGTACGACTTTCATAGGTTTGCCATTTTTAACAATCTGAACATAGCCAAATGACAATCCTAATATGACCTGCCGTTTATAATGAACCGTCACTTTCATAGTTACAGATACTTTTCTAGCGCTATTTTTAATTGCGGATATTGAAATTGATAACCAGCTTCTTCTATTCTACTGCTGCTCACGTGCTGGCTCGATAATACTACAGCAGCCATTTCACCCAGCATTAATTTCATGATAAACTCTGGCACATTAGGTAAAAAAACAGGTTTTCCCATTACCTCACCTATGGCTTTCATCATAGGTCTGTTGCGTACTGGATGAGGAGCTACTCCATTATAAACACCTTCTAGTCTATGATCTGAGATGTGATAGAAAATTCCAGCGAGATCATCTATTGCGACCCAACTTTGCCACATTTTACCGTTGCCAAATCCTGCTCCAGCATAAAACTTAACAGGTTGTGCCATTTGTTCTAGCGCTCCGCCTTTTGCTGCGAGTACAATTCCTATTCTAACTATGGCCAGTTGCGCACCGGTTTCTTTAAATTGCTGTGCGACATTTTCCCAAGCGATACAGACTTCAGCCAGATAATTATTTGCATAAGGTGGAATGTCGTTTTCTTTAAATGCTTCGGCGTCTTGATCATCTGGGTAGATCCCTATAGCGCTAGCCGTGATGACTTGTTCCACTTTGTGATCGTTTTCCTTTAATAGATTAACCAGTAATTGAGTACTATCCACACGGCTGGACATGATCGATTCTTTTGCTTTTTGGGTCCAGCGTTGAAAAACAGATGCTCCTGCGAGGTGAATGATGGTATCTACACCATCCAGACAGCTCGTATCTATAGACATTTTATTTAGATCCCATAAAAAGCCTTTATAGTTCTCTTCTTTTTTTATCGCACTAGAACGTGTGGTTAAATAGTGAACGGTATGACCTTTTGAGATATATAACTGGGCTATTTGAGAACCTACTAAGCCTGTGGCACCTGTAATTAATACTTTCATAGTTGTAAAGTTAATGGCTAGTGGTTTGTTCTAAAAATGCTTTGGTATAGAATTAACTTTTTAATACTAGAAGGAATAATTAAACGGTCTTAAAATTTATATTATGGAGTAGAAGGCAAATAATACGGTCAAAGCAGTAGCAAGGAGAAGTATTCTAATAGAATAACTTTAACTTTAAACCAAAAGACTGGGCTATTTAACTGTTCCTTTTAGTATAAGTTCAACTGAAATCATTAAAAATAAAAAGAGTAAACCTAAGTCTGCTCTTTCTAAAACATTTACTTTAACTATTATAGTCTTATAGTAAGTTCAGTGTTTTCATCTAGAGTGAATTTAGAATCGCCAAAGTTAGGTGGTCCAAAACTGATCGTACCACTCGTTCCATAATTTTCAGTTGGCATGCCGTTTTCAAAATCCATCTTTTGATTTCCGTTTAAATCATGTAAAATAATTAGGGCATATTCACCAGCTTCTACATTTTCAAAGGTTATAGTGGCAACGCCATCCTTAATTTCTACAGCGGCACTTTGGATCGGTTGGGTCTTCATAAAGGTTGCCTCGGTGTTAAGGGCAAATACTATTTCTCCTTTATCGCTCGTTGCGTTAGGAACAATTACGGTTAATGAATAGGTATTTTTTTGTGCTACACTTAGTAAAGAAATAAATAATATGATGGTAGAGATGATCGTTTTCATGATAAATAGTTTTTGATGTTTGATGAAACAAATATGCATCACGCTTTCGCGAAAGCAAATTCAAAACAACCCAACTGTCGTTAATAACCTCTCAGTTGTAAATTAATCTGCTTGAGGCTCATATTCTTTTAATAAATTGAACAGTTTGTTCACGTCTTTTTCTCGCAAATGACTCATGTCAAAGCTATCGACTCGATTAATACGGCGTATGTTCAACTCCTTGTTTTCGATCCAAACCTCTGAAAGAAATTTTAAGTCTAGGTCAAGTTTTTTACCTTTAATTTTTAAAGTAAAGTTATGATCTTGTCTATAAAACACGGCATTTTTTAAAAAGACAGGATAGGACAAATAAGCCCACAGCGCAATATTAGTAATTAATCCAAACTGGTAATGGACTAAGGTATCCCAAAAAAAGAAAGCCATTAAGGCATATAAAAGAATGAATGGCAATGTCATTAAAAACTGTTTTCCTCTGGAATACTGACGCCATTTCATATTAAGAAAATGTAATTTCTTTTTTTTCATGGTTTCCTTATGCTATTTCAGGTTCATATTCTTTAAGTATAGCTACTAATTTATCTACATCATCTTCACGTAAATGAATTATAGGAAAAGAATCCACTCGATTAATACGGCGTATGTGTAATTCATTATTTTCAAGCCATACTTCTGATAGGAAATTGAGGTTTAAATCGAGTTTTTTACCTGCTATTTTCAATAAAAAGTTTTGTTCTCTTTTAAAGAAAAATGCATTCTTACGAGTTTGAGACCAGATGATATTCCCAAAACCAAGTAATAAAAAGACACAAATACTCATGACACCTAGAACACTTGATTCTAAGAAGTTCATAAATTCTCTTATATAAAACCCTATAAAACCGCCTATAAGCCCACCTACTAAACCAATGATCCAAAATGGATTATCTCGCCATTTCATATTAAAAAAATATAATTTCTTTTTTTTCATGGTTTGAATAAATATGACTTAATTTCAGATCTTGACTCTGTTGTGCAAAACCATTATATAAAATTACAACAATCCGCGGGCTTTTATCTCTAAGTACTTATTAATGGTGTTAACGGTAAGGTGCTGTGGTTCTGTGAGTATGGTCTGGATTCCATGTCTATTAAGCTCGTTAACGATGAGTTTCTTCTCATAGACAAACTTCTCTGCAATGGTTTTTTCAAAAATTTCTTGTGTCGTTTCTACTTCTTTAAAAAGCATTTGTTTCAACTCTGTGTTTTCAAAGAACACCACGACTAGTAAATGATTTTTGGCAATGGCTTGTAAATAAGGCAACTGTCTATGTAGCGCGTCTAGTGTTTCAAAATTAGTATATAATAATAGTAAACTACGATTTGTAATCTTATGCTTTACATCTATATATAATCTTGAAAAGTCGCTTTCTTTAAAATCGGTATCTAGATTATAGAGTGTTTCCAGAATCAAATTCATTTGCGAGGCTCTTTTTTGTGCCACTACCTGATTTGCTAACTTATCTGAAAAACTAAACATTCCAGCTTTATCACCCTTTTTTAAAGCAATATTACTGATCACCAGTGTTGCATTAATGGCATAATCTACCAGTTTCATGCCTTCAAAAGGCATTTTCATCACGCGGCCTTTATCAATCACAGAGTACACAGGTTGTGATTTTTCATCCTGGTACTGGTTCAACATGAGCTGACTGCGTTTTGCGCTGGCTTTCCAGTTGATATTACGCACATCATCACCAGGAACATAATCTTTAATTTGCTCAAATTCCATGGTATGACCTATACGGCGTATTTTTTTAAGCCCGTAGTCTCTCAGTTTATTAGTAAAAGCCATAAGCTCATACTTGCGCATTTGAAGAAATGATGGGTAAGTAGGTGTCATGGCATCGGCATTAAAACGATAGCGACGCTGTATAAAACCTATAAATGCTGTCACAAAAATGTTGAGTACGCCAAAATGATATTCACCACGTTCCACTGGTCTCAATGTATATGTGGTAGTTGAAGACTCGCTAGCTTGAAGGGTTACCTTTAATTCAAAATCTCTTTTCTGAAATTGTACCGGTATTTCATCAATAACTTTTAACTCTACCTCATGTGGATAATTATTAGTAATCCTTATATCTATAGGGTTATCATCTCCATTAGACAACTTATCAGGTATGGTGCGAGATCCATTTATTCCATTTTTAACTTTATACAGGATGATAAAATCTATGATAAATAAAGCCACAATAATATAAACAGTCATGACCAGATAAGGGAATAACCACTCATAGAAATAGGAGCATATAAACAGCCCTACCAAGACGATGAGGACTTGAAAAAAGCGCCTGGTCAGGAAAAGGCTTTTATAAAAATTGATGATTTTTTTCTTCACTATCTAGGTATCTCTATAGTCTCTAGTATTTGAGCCACAGCACGGTCTGCGGTAAAACCTTCCATCTCACGCTCAGGAGTAAGTATGATTCTATGTCTCATCACAGATTTTGCGATATATTTAATATCATCTGGTGTTACAAAGTCACGTCCCATGATTGCCGCATAAGCCTTAGAACCATTCATTATTGCAATAGAAGCTCTAGGAGATGCTCCTAAATATAAATTAGGATTAGTTCTTGTGTTCATTACAATCTGAGCGATATACTTGATAAGATTATCCTCAATGACGATATCTTTTATAGTTTCCTGATATTTCTTTATGGATGCCGCAGTAAGTACTCCTGTAATAAGTGACTCTGGATCAGCACTTTTGCGCTGGTGATTCCCTTCAAGTATTTTTATCTCTTCTTCTAGATTAGGATATTCTACATTAATCTTAAAAAGAAAACGATCCAGTTGTGCTTCTGGCAGCCTGTATGTTCCTTCCTGTTCTACTGGGTTTTGTGTTGCAAAAACTAAGAAAGGTGTCTCAAGGCTGTATTCTTTTCCATCTATGGTTACCTGTCGCTCTGCCATGGCTTCAAAAAGTGCGGCTTGCGTTTTTGCAGGTGCACGGTTGATCTCATCAATGAGAATAATATTAGAAAAGATAGGACCAGCTTTAAATTCAAACTCGTTATTCTTCATGCTAAAAACACTAGTTCCTAAAATATCACTAGGCATTAAGTCTGGTGTAAACTGGATGCGAGAGAAATCTATTTGCATGGTTTTGGCTAGTAGTTTTGCGGTCACTGTTTTGGCCACACCAGGAACTCCTTCTATTAAAGAATGTCCATTTGCAAGAATAGAGACTATCAATAAATCAACCATTTCTTCCTGACCTATGATTACTTTACCTAGTTCTTCCTTAATCTGAGCAACTGCAGCTGAAAGCTCTGATAAATCTAATCTGTTTTCAAAGTCTAGGCTTGTTCCTTTAGGTGATGCTTCAATCTCAGGTTGCTCTGGCACATAGGCTGATGTTCCCGTTTCTTCTACAGGTTGATCTAACGACTGTCCTGGAGTAGGTGTTCCCTCTGTAGGTACATTATTTTCATTTCCAGATGGTGTTCCATCTTGCGGCTGGAGCTGATCTTTATTTTCTTCCATATCTATTCCTTTAAAAAGGCTTCTATCCTTTTATTAAGTTGCTTGAGTTCATATTCATTATTTACTGGTTGTGATCTCAATTTATTAATGTATAAAATGACATCTTCAGTAAAGTTTTGAGATTTACCAGATTTTACCGCGAGTCTTTTTATAAAAACTGCGTCTAAATTTTCTGTGTTTACAAAGTAACGCGACCTGAGTCGTTCTAGAAAGTAATTAATTTTCTTATCGACTACGGCGTTAATATCACCGCTTTGGTAAAACAGTTGCCCTATGGTCTTAGTAAATTCCACACTTGAGTTTTCAAGCGGTTCTACTACAGGAACGATGCGCTGCTGTCTCTTACCTGCAAAAAAGAAGTATAATAAAACGCAAACTGTAGCGATGTAATAAGCCCATTTTAAAGCATCTTGTGTTAACACATATCTCATAGGAGAAGTTACAACTCTCCTACCCGATTTACCATAATCATCAAAGTAAATGGGACCTTCATTTAAATAACTCAAAACCTCACTCACATACTGCTGTTTACCATCTTGCAGCATGTAATAATTTGTAAATGCTATAGGATTTAAGTTAAAATAAATAGCTCCATCGCCCACTTTAGTCTCAATAAAGTTAACCTGTGGTATTTTACGATTTTGTGCTCTTACAAATGCGACATCTAGATCTTCTTCATCATAGTACTCACCATCTTCATAATCATATTCTTCTGAGGTTTCTTCTACTTCTTCAGGTTCTATAAGTGTTTCTTCAGCTGCCGCATCTTCTTCTAGGTCATCACCTATAATTTCTTCTATAAATCCTTCATAAGGTTCAAAGGGTAATAATTCTCCCAGAACTTTTGTGTTCAAGGTGTCATAACTTTCTATGTATTTATATTCTGATCCTTTCACATATACATAGCTGCGGTCTTTAAAACTTTTATTAATGAGTCTCACGCGCACGGTATCACCTTGATCAGCATAATAACTATAACTAGTTTCTAAATTTAGCGTATCGGCGAGTGGACCGTATGCTGTGGTTGTAGCGATAAATATTTTATTACCTCTCGCAGCAAAATCCATTAAATAATCTGCCTCTACCTCATCAAATCTTAAGTAATCATTTATAAAAATATAGTTTGCATTCTTTTCTTCTTGATTTCTTTTCAAGAAGGTCATAGGATCAGTGTTAACTAATTCTATTTTACTTTCAGGAAATAACTCATCCAGCTGGTCATAGAGCACATAAGCTCCATAAGGTATTTTATCGCCGCTGGTATAGCTGGTTCTCCAGTTGATAGGTTTAGGGATCATTTGTTCTATGCTGAATAGCATGACTAACAGCACGAGTAATAACAATCCTATATTTCTTGCTCTTTTATCCATTAGGCAGCTTTTTTATCTAAGATTTCAAACTGAATTCTGGCATTATTAAAAGTAGCTTGATCTATATCAAATTCACCATACCATACATAATCATATACATAAGATACTTTTTTAAACTGTTCTCTTATCTCTGGGTCTTTAAGTTCTCTGTAATAGTCTGAATTTGTTTTTTGGTAATCCCAATCTATTTGCTGGCTAGCACTTAGAGATTTTAATGAATCTAGATATAAATAACGTATGGCGTTGCGATAATTACCAGCCGCAACACTATCATTAATATATTTTTTAAGGTCGAGTTCTTCAATGTGAGTATCTTCTATATTCACGGTTCCTATTTCACGTTGAGATTTAGAAAATAGTTTTGCAGGGCTTTCATCAGTAAGCATTCTAATGATAAAATATAACACGGCAACACCTACTATAAAATACGTAAAATAGGTGAAAAAATCTTTCCAAAAAGGGGTGATTGTAAACCCAAAAATGTCTCCCAACCAGTCAAAAAAGCGACCTATTAGCCTTCCTATACTGCTTTGTGATTGTTCTGAAACTTCTTCTACATAATCATATTCAGCACCTGTGTATTCTTCCTTAAGTGTCCCAGGAAATTCACGACTGATAATGGTGCGCTCATCATATTCACGGTTAAGTGTGTCTACGATTTTACGCGGTTGTTCCTCGACTTTAGGAATAAGGTCTGATAAGGATTGCGCTTTCGCGAAAGCGAAACATAAAAAGATAAGTAAATAAGTAAATTGCTTCATGAACGCTGTCCTATACTTTCTATACGGGTTCTCAAATATCTATTATACTTGTGCTCATGAAGATCTATGTATAAAACACCCAACGCCGTTTGATACAAAAAGAAAGAAAAAATACTCAAAACTGTTGAAATGGATGTAAATATGAAAAAGAAGATTTGCATAGCCATACTGTCATTAATACCACCAGCAGCTTCAATGGAGTTGAAGGTATTATAAAAATTAATCACATTAGGAATCCACTGTAAAGCGGTAAATACCACATAAAGTATTAACCCGATGACAAAAGAAACACCTGCAGCTTTCCAGAAGTTAGAGAACATAATATCCCAACCTTCACCTAGTGCTTTACCGATGCTGTAGTTCTCATTATAGGTGTAAGCAAACATGGACATGCCTATCCAGGTGATATACATGAGTATAATAAACATGTAAATTAAGATTCCTAAAATGGGTATGATAACGATAAGTAAACTTATGGCAGCAACTAACATAAATAAAACGGCAGCTATAATCGCGATAAGGGTAAGACCACCAGCTCGTTTTTTTAATATAGCAACGGCTTCACGGCGATCTGGATTGTGAGTTTTATTCATTTCATAGGTCTTAATAAAACCACCTGATAAACCTGAATTAATCACAAACATAGCCATGTAAACTAGTAATAAAATAAAAGCTCCTATCATATACATTACTACACTGTCTATAATTTCACCAGTAGGACCGCCAGAAAGCATAGCCGTTTGCATTCTCATAACCGAAGAAAAACCAGATGAAAGAAAAAAGCTAGCTATAAATACTAGTATAAATAATACAGCATTATAATTTACAAAAGCATTAAACATGCTTTTAATATTCACTTTAAGAAAGTCTAGATAAGCGGTGATTACGCCTCCAAAATCCCTACGCAGTCTGAGTTCTATATACTTCATATTTCTTTTTTACATGTAATGGATACCAAACATAATATCCTAATATTATAACGACGCTTACTAATAAAATAAGATAGAGTAATACCTTAGGCATAAAAGCATATCGAGTCACAAATCCTTCTATGAATCCAGCCACTATAAATAGCGGAATGGTACTGACCAGTACTTTAAGTCCTTTTTTTGCTCCTTGAACAAAGGAGTGTCTCCTGGAATATGTTCCTGGAAATAAAATCGAATTTCCCATAATCATTCCTGCCGCACCACATATTACAATAACTGATAACTCAATGGTACCGTGCAACATGATTACAGGCCATGCATCTCCTGCCACACCTTCTAAATAAAACATGGTAAAAAAAGCACCTACCATCACGCCATTTGAAAACTGAATATATCCCGAACCTATGGATGTAAAAACACCTACTGCAAAACATATCATTCCTACTCTTATGTTATTAATGGTGATGTATAAAAACATACCGAGCATAGAGTCTTTTTGATAAATTCCAGTAGGATTACCTTCTCTTATGTTCTCTAGAGTTTTATTAACATAAGCATCTCCTAGAATTAATCTAACAAATGAATCATCATTTAAAGAGCTTATGGTACCTATAGCCACGGCTACCATAAAAATGATAAAAGCATATAAAAGTACGTTTAAGTGGTCTGCAAAGAACAACGGAAACTCAGTTCTCCAAAAAGTTATAAATCTTTTCTTAGATTCTTTCTTATTCCTATAAATTTGCTGATGTGCTTGACTCGCTAGCGAATTCAAATAAGTCAAGGTTGAACTATTTTCATAATAGGTCTGTGCATAAGCCAGATCGTTAGTCAACTGGATATACAGATTTGCTAGATAATCAGGATTTATAGTTGTTTTTGAATCCAAGGCATTTTCAAAAGCAATCCATTTTTCCTTATTTTGCTTCACAAAAGCAGCTTCACGCATTTACTTTTTTTTATAAAGATATAAATTATCCTTAGATGTCAAACACCGCAATTCACACCGCACAAAATGTTAATATAAATTATAATGTTGCCAGTCTGGGAACCAGAATAATAGCATTTTTAATTGATATGCTTTTTTTTATTATCTACCTGTTTATAGTGAATTATTTCATTTATGAATTAAGTGATATCGCAGATGATTTTCTTTCCTTTGGGTTGAGTTCGCTTTTAACCGTTCCTGTTTTTTGCTACACCTTATACATGAACATTTTATTTAATGGCCGCACGCTAGGTAAATTTATCATGCAGCTTAAAACAGTAAAAGAAGATGGCTCTCCAGCTACCTGGTCAGATTTTTTAGTAAGCTGGCTTCTTAGATTTGTAGATATATGGTTACCGCTAGGTGCTATTGCGGTTATAGGAATAGTTTTTACTGATAAAAGACAGCGTGTAGGTGATGCTGCGTCTCGCACTATGGTTATCAATACTAGAAAAAACAATAAAATTTCTCATACCATACTAGAAGAAGTGGACGAGCACTATGAGCCTACCTTTATGACGGTAAACAACTTAACAGATCGTGATATAAATGAAGTAAAAGAAATCTACAGACTTGCAGGAGAATCTAGAGATTATAAAGCGCTTAATGCTTTAAGAGTTAAAGTAGAAGAATTACTAGAAGTAAAGTCAGAACTTAGAGATGGTATTTTTATACGTACTGTGTTAAAAGATTACACTTACTTAACGCAAGGCCGCTAGATGGACTTCATACAAATCGTAGATATTCTAGGAACTATAGCATTTGCCATATCTGGTGCACTAGCCGGTTTTAAGAATAAGTTAGATCCTTTTGGTATAGCCATTATCGCCTTTGTTACAGCCGCTGGTGGAGGAACATTGCGTGACATATTACTAGGAGTAAGTCCTGTCTCATGGATGACTAATATGAATCTGGTTTATACGATTTTGATTTGCGTTTTAGTGACCTTTATTTTTAGCAAGTGGCTGCTCAAATTACGTAAAACATTATTCCTTTTTGACACTATCGGAATAGGACTTTATACCGTTGTAGGACTGGAAATGGGAATTGCTTATGGTTTACATCCTGTGATCTGTATTACTTTAGGTTGTATATCGGCATGTTTTGGTGGTGTGATCAGAGATATTCTTGTAAACGAGGTTCCGGTCATATTCCGCAAAAACATTTATGCAACAGCATGTATCGCTGGTGGGATCGTTTATTTTGTGCTACGTAAGTTCAGTGTTCCAGAAAATATCATATTTATCATGTCTGGACTTTGTGTTATTATCATTCGCCTTCTAGCGGTACGATTAAAATGGCAGTTGCCTAGACCTTATTTGAAAGAGTAAGCAAGGAAATGGACCCTTTTTAAGTCTTAAAAACCTAATCCTTTCCTGCTTTAAAGAGGAAATCTTTTTCAGCTTTAGTAAGACTTTCATAACCGCTTTCAGAGATTTTATCAAGTATAGCGTCTATTCTGGCTTGTTGATCAGATTTTGCAGTAGTTGTTTTCTTTTGAGCACCTTTATTGCGATATACCGTTTTCATTTTTGCCCTTTTCTCTTTCTTAGTAGATGGCTTAAATAAAGATGCTAGATAATCTCCTGTAGATGCTAAATTTTTTAATATATCGATTCCGTCTTTCATTTTAATAGCGGCATAAAAACCTATGGCGATACCACCTAAATGAGCCAGGTTTCCACCTACATTATCTCTAGCAAAAACTCCTGCTAATGAAATCACCAATAAAAAATAACCGATGTATTTGAGTTTAATATTAAAAAAGATCAAACGCACTTCTGTATCGGGTTGATAAGCACAAACAAAAATTGTTACCGCATAAACTCCAGCACTAGCTCCTACTAAACCAGCAGAGTTCACATAGGATGAAAACAAACTTTCTCCAAGTAAATAAAAAACAGCGCCACTTAAGACACCTGCAAAAAATAGAGTAATTAATTGCCTGCTCTTAAATAGATTAAGCATGATCTGACCAAATGAAAATAGCAGTATCATATTCCAGAATAAATGGAAAACATCAGAATGCAGGAAGCTATAAGTAACTATAGACCAAGGTTGTAATAAGGTTTCAAACAAACCTGGTGGTAAGTTAAACCAATAATAGGCTGGTGAATACACGTATTGAATCACCCAAGATAATAGCGTTAAAGCTACTATAACAACTATGAGCCGTCCTAGTGAGTTTTGGGCAGCATACTTTGCTTTTATGTCATCTATAAAACCCATTAATCCCAGCGGTATTTATCCATACTATTTCTTTTCCAGTACCAGGTCATTATAAATCCTACAATGGCGCCACCTACATGAGCTGCATGACCTATGTTATCGTTAACTCCAGTAAGTCCAAATGCTGCTATAGTTTCATAAAGAAAATAAGCTCCTATTAACCATTTTGCAGCGATAGAAAAAGGAATGAATAAGATTTGCAGCTTTACGTTAGGATATAAATAAGCAAAACCAGCCGTTACTCCAAAAGTACAGCCACTCGCACCTACCATAACTCCCCAAAAATTTGGGTTATTTGCTGTCCCAAATAATCTTTGGTTCAATACTTCCTGACTAAAGCCACTTTCTAAATAAGACATGTAATCAAAATAATCTATTCCAGTGGTCAGTAAATAAGCCCCAATCCCTGAACTGAGATATAAAAACAAAAACTTCTTATCACCCATCCAGCGCTCAAGCGGTGGCCCAAAAATAGCAAGGACATACATATTCATTAAAATATGTAAAAAACCTGCATTATCATGCATAAACATGTGAGTTAAAGGCTGCCAGAAATGAAATCTGGAGTCTTCAAAAAAGTGTAACGCAAACGTGTCATATAGACTATGCGCCAGAAAAACTGTTCCTATGTAGAATACCACATTAAGAATAATTATGCCTTTTACAACTGGCGTCATGTTATTAAACATACTAGTTAAATTTTAAGTTCAGGCTTTCACCTGTAATATTCACAAATACCTTTTTACCTTGAGCAGTTAACTCGGACTCTTTACAAGCAAATAGCTCATCAAGCAAATTCTCCATCGCCTCCTGAGTCATAGTCTCACCAGATTTTATAGCCATTCCTCTAGCCATAGTAGCTGCTAGTCGATCTGCTTGTGAAAAACGCTCTTGAGGTAAGTCCAGCTCACTATCTCTTATGATAGATTCTAGTACAGCAGGAACATCCTTTTCTTGTAATTGAATCGGTAAACCGTCTATTTCAACAAGGTTTTTTTCTAAGGTTTTAAAGATAAAACCTGTTTGCTCGAGCTGTTCTTGTAATTGTGTTAAAACCGCAACTTCATCTACAGGTAAGTTTAACCTTAAAGGAAAAAGTAATTGCTGGCTTGTGCCTCTTTGTACGGTTATATGCTTTAATAATTGTTCATATAATACACGTTCATGCGCTCTATTTTGATGAATTACCAGCATGCCACTTTTAAGAGTACTGATGATAAACTTGCGCTGTAACTGGAAAATATTACGTGTCACCTTTTCATCCTCAAACATAGATGGTGACATAGAAGTTTCTTCGGTTTCATCTACTAGTGATGAAGATTCATCCAGACCAGTGTAAAGAGCTTCCCAAGTCTGTGGCACTGGTTTAGAATAAGAAGATGTTTGTTTTAATGAAGAATTCATGCTACCCGTCGCAAAGGGATTAAAATCTGGATCCACCTCTATTTTTGGAGAACTGGTCTGTTTTTTTGTGTATTCATAAGGAACCTCATATTGTGGCTCTTTATCAAAATCTATGGCATTAATACTAAACTGACCTAGAGCATGTTTTACACTAGCTCTGATGATAGCATAAAGACTATGCTCATCATCAAATTTAACTTCTGTTTTAGTAGGATGGATATTAATATCTACACTATCCTTAGGAACATCTAAAAACAAAAAATAAGTAGGGTTATTTTTTTCATTTAATAAACCTTCAAAAGCACTACTTACTGCATGGTGTAAATAATTATGTTTAATAAAACGATCATTAACAAAGAAATACTGTAAACCTTTGGTCTTACGTGCATATTCTGGTTTCCCTACAAATCCTGTAATCGTTACGAGCTCAGTTTCTTCTTCTACAGGTACTAGTTTTTCGTTAGTTTTAGTTCCCATAATATTCACAATACGCTGTCTAGAATTACTCACTGGTAGATTAAACAACTCTGTATCATTACTGGTAAACCGCATTCCTACTTGAGGATGTGCCATGGCTACTCTATGAAACTCATCTGTAATATTGCGCAATTCTACATTATCAGACTTTAAGAACTTACGTCTTGCCGGAACATTATAAAATAAATTGCGCACACTAATCATGGTTCCCTGAGGCGTAACCACGGGCTCTTGACTCGTTACCTTACTTCCTTCTATTTCTAGAAGAGTTCCTAAATCATCTTCTTCTCTTTTAGTTTTAAGTGATACATGTGCAATAGCCGCTACAGAAGCAAGTGCTTCACCACGGAATCCCTTAGTGTGTAAATTAAACAAATCATTTGCGTCTGTTATTTTAGATGTAGCATGTCTTTCAAATGCCATACGGGCATCAGTCATGCTCATACCTTTCCCATCATCTATAACCTGGATAATTGTTTTACCAGCGTCTTTAATAATTAAAGTGATCTGAGTGGCTCCAGCATCTATGGCGTTTTCAAGCAACTCTTTCACTACACTTGCAGGTCGTTGCACTACTTCTCCAGCGGCAATCTGGTTTGCCACATGATCTGGCAGTAATCTTATAATGTCTGACATGAAGTCAATCTAGAATTTAAAAATGGATAAATCAAAACCTATCAACCACAAAAAAGCAAATACTAAAACAGCAATTATAAGATACAATCTCGTTTTTACAGCTGCATCCATTCCAGTCTTGTAATCATTCATAGCGGTGTTAAACCTGCGTTTTAAACCACCAGTTTCAATAGTAGATCTATGTTCATCAAATTTATGCTTGATCTCAAAAGGACGTGTTCCTTCCTCCTGCTTATAATACTGCGGTTGATAGTCGTACTTTTTATTTTTGCGGCGTGATAGAATTCCCATATCTATGGTTTATTACAAAGTTAATAAATATGCTTCACTACTTTATGACAATCACCGTGCCGACTATAAACAATTTGAACATGTAGAATCCCATCAGGCAAATTACAAGCATAAAAAAAGCTGATTATAAAATAATCAGCTTTCTATGTTTTTCATCTTAAACCTTATGAATGGTCGTTTTTAATAGCGGCCATTTTTATAGCTGCTATTGCTGCCTCAGCTCCTTTATTACCATGAATTCCTCCACTACGTGCCACAGATTGTGCATGAGTATCATCTGTTAAGACACAAAAGATAACAGGAATACGTGTTTTATTAATATTCAAATCTTTAATGCCTTGCGTCACGCCCTGACATACAAAATCAAAATGAGCCGTTTCTCCACGTATCACGTTACCTATTGCGATAATTGCGTCCAGAGGTTTTTTAGTTCTTCTATTTACTACAGGATAAGTTCTTTGCTGCATGGTCTTACAACCATAAATAAGTTCAAAAGAACCAGGCACATTCATTCTATGAATATTAAATGCGTCTACACCACAATCTTTTAGAGTATCTACAGCACCTTTAAAAAGGTTTTCTGTTATATCATCATTCCACTCAGAAACAACAATCCCGATGCGCATCGCTGCAGCATCGGGTAAGTCATTCTTATCATAATGTGATAAATCTTTTCCTTGAGTCGCCATGGAATTAGTTTCCTGCAGCTTGCGCCTGACCTAGTAACACCTTTGCAGTGGTAGCCTCATCAGAGTCTCCATAAGTAGACTCAATGGTTTCAAGTGCTTTAATCGCTGTAGCATTATCACCAGTTATAAGCGCAGCATTTGCTGCTTTTAATAAATACTTAGGTGATGTAAATTCATTAGCATTTGTTTCTGCCGCTTGCATATAAAATGAAATAGCATCTCCAGTTTGATTCACTTGAATAAGTGCATCACCTATACCAGCAAGCGCTATAGATTCTAATACAGAATCTCCACCTTTATATTCAGTAAGGTGATCAATCGCGTTTTGATAATTAGTACCTCCTAGATTTAAGTAAGCCATACCAGCCTGGTAGTTAGCAAGGTTTGCGGCATCAGTTCCAGAGTACTCTTCTATAATTTTTAGAAAACCATATTTCCCTTCACCACCTTCTAGGGCTAGTGTGTAGAGTGAGTCTTGTACTTCTCCTGTAGCCGTTAAAGCGTCATTATAATAAATGTTTGCCTGAGTCATTTCAGAGACAGCTTCTTGAGACTTTGGAGCTACTACAAACTGAGTATATGCCCAGTAAGCAAGCGCCGCTACAGCTATTCCTCCTATGATGTAGAGAATAATGTTTTGGTTTTTACTCACCCATTCTTCCGTCTTATTTGCGCCTTCATCTAAGGTGCTAAACACTTCTGCAGTTGTAGATTCAGAGTCTAGAATTTCTTCTACTACTTCTTTCTCTTTCTTTGTTTTAGGTTTATATCCTCTTTTATTATAGGTTGCCATAGTTTCATTTATTGAACGCGCAAAAATATAATATTTATCCATAATTAAAAATGTGTTTAAAGCTTTATTCTTCTTAGTTTCAAATCATACCTTTGCTAGAGTTAAAAAATGTGACTTTTGAACTCGCTTTCGCGAAAGCGAATTAACCACAACACATTGCCATACAAAACATTAACACCATTATATGCATCTCGATTTTTTGAGTTTGATAAATTATAAAAGTTTCGCAACAGCCGAATTTGAGCTGGATGAGAAGATTAATTGTTTTGTAGGTAACAATGGTGTAGGAAAAACAAACGTTTTAGACGCTGTGTATCACCTAGCATTTGCAAAAAGTTATTTTAATCCTATCACGGTTCAAAATATTAAGCACAACGAAGACTTTTTTGTCATTAATGGAAACTTTACTAAAAATAACCAAAATGAAAAGATAGTAGTAAGTGCTAAACGTGGAAATAAACGTGTGCTGAAACGCAATGGTAAAGCATATGAAAAAATAAGTGAACATATAGGGCTTATTCCTCTAGTGATTATTTCACCGGCAGACCGTGACCTTATTATAGAAGGTAGTGACACTAGGCGCCGTTTTATGGACAGCGTTATTTCTCTAGACCACCAGGAGTATCTCAACAAATTAGTAACTTATAATAAACTGATCCAGCAGCGTAATGCTTTATTAAAATATTTTCAGGCTAATAGAACCTTTGATAGAGCTGGACTAGAGGTTTATGATGAGCAGCTGGTTACTCTGGCTACTTTTATACATCAAGTAAGAGTGAAGTTTTTAGAGACCTTTACTCCTATTTTTAAAAAATACTATGCTTATATTTCTCAAAGTGAAGAAGATGTAAACATCTACTATAAGTCTGATTTAAATGATGCTCCTGCCGCACAGGTGTTTGAGAAAGCCCTGCAAAAAGACATGCAATTACAATATAGCAGCGCCGGGACTCATAAAGACGACTTATACTTTTTATTAAGCGATCATGCGATTAAGAAATATGGAAGTCAAGGGCAACAAAAAAGTTTCCTAACCGCTTTAAAACTCGCACAGTTTGAATTTATTAAAGAGCAGAGCGGTACTATGCCTATCTTATTGCTCGATGACATTTTTGATAAACTGGATGAAAGTCGTGTTTCTCAAATCATCAATATGGTAAACGAGGAGCAATTCGGTCAGTTATTTATAAGCGATACGCATCCAGAACGTACAGAACAAGTGGTTAAAGAGATACATCAATCCTATAAGATATTTAAGTTATGAAAAAACTCATTTTACTAATAGCAGTCATAAGTATCACTGCGTGTAGCAATGGTACTAAGGATATGGTAAACGCCATGAAAGGATACTGGAATATTGAAACAGTAACCTTACCCGATGGTAGCGAGCGTGAATTCCCTTTCTCTAACCATATGGATCATTTTGAGATAGAAGGTAATAATGGCGTTAAAAACCGAGTAAGTCCTACCTATGATGGTGGTTATATTAACTATGGTAGTCCCGTATTATTTACCTGGGAAACGGTAGATGGGAAAGCAGTACTTACTTTTAAAGATGGAGATGGCCGTTACCAGCAGACCTTAAAAGTGTGCGATGGTAAAACGCTTATTTTACTCCATGAAAATGGTACTGAATACATTTATAAAGCTCACGATAATGCGCAAGAATAAGAAAGATGGTTTTTTAAATATGAGCGAAGCTTTAAATGATTTTAAAGCTCAAAATAAACTGCAAAAGGGTTTTGCCCGTGTAGATGTAGAAGCTGCATGGAAAGAGGTTATGGGAGCTGGAATCATGACTTACACGACCCAAATCAAATATAGCGGCACCACACTATTTATAAGTCTATCATCATCTGTGTTAAGAGAAGAACTGCTCTATGGGCGTACTAAAATCATAGATAATCTAAATACACATTTAGGTAGTGACATGATCGAGAAGCTGGTATTGAGATAATATTTACGGTACACTTAAAAAGTTTAGTTTATACCAGTTTAGATTTAAATTGTTTCTCTAAACTATTTTCTTTTCTAAAACTTCACTGGCACTTCTTCATATTCTTCTAGAGCATCCTTTTTTTCTAACTCCATTTTCTTTTTAAAGACTTTTTCATAGAGCTCTTTTAAACTATCAAAATCTACTGACCAGGATAGTCCTAAACCTTGTGCATAACCACCTTGCTCTCCTATTTGCTGTAAGTTATCTTCTCTATTAAAGATTTTAAGGCGTAATGAACCATCACTATTAAGTAAGAACTCTATTTCTACATTTCCTATTACAGCACGTTCATTTGCACTGGTACTTCCTACTGGAACTCCTAGCTTACCGTTAATTAAAACGCGGTCACTAATTTGAGTAGTTACAGAAACCGCAAAACGATCTGACTGTTGTAAATCACTATTAGGATTGCGTTCTGAGGCTTCATAATTTAAGTTATACTGGATATCACCTTCATTATTTCCTACAATATCATTTATGATACTGGAAAGGCCTTCTACTACATTACCTGTAACAGCGTTTTGACCTATACTATTAGGGTTATAAAAAGTTCCTGTAGAGATAATAGACATGGCTTGTAAGTAACGCTGGGCCTTATCTTCAAGACGGTACTGTAGTTCAGAGGTAACTACTGAGTTTGCATTAGGGAATTGAATCTGAAATTCTGGATCAAAGTAGGATAAGTTCCCTTGTAAAGATGTTATTACTTCAACAGGTATTTGAGAGTTAATANTAGGGTTATCTAACAATATGGCTGGATTTGCTTGAGTTTTATAACTAGCACTTACATCTATATTTGCCTCAGTAGGACTACCGTTCCAGTCCACAGTACCACCTGGCTGTATGGTAAACTCTTTACTAACAATTCCTC
>P_2C_Liq_1_UnCtyDRAFT_1000287_pt1 | contig 21768 bp, 26 predicted proteins | sample Pon2CUnioCityCA_2_FD_10234 | JGI IMG/M metagenome (IMG submission 10234) | reverse complement strand
ACTCCCTCTGATAAGGACTGGCCGCTCATCATCGCCAACCCTGCGGCCATAATTGCATCCTTAATTTCGCGACCTTCCATACCCTCTGCTTTAGCGAGTCGTTCGTCTAACCGGGCCTGCATATCGTCAAGGATTGCCTGACGTGCGGGGTCCATCTCGCCTCTCGGAATTTGATCGCGGAACTGCTCGAACGAAGTCCTGCCTGCCGCCATGATCCCGGTAGGTTGTTTTGCTGGAATTTGCGGCTCTGCATCCGCATCGGGTACAGTGGGTTTTTGGTCTGCCTGCGGTGCTTTGGCCCCTGTTTCACTTTGACTTTTGTTTAACAACGATGGTCGTTGCATGGCAAGCTCTGGATTGTCTACAGATCCCGGACCAGTGAAAGAACCCGGCAAGTTAGGGTCAATAGGGATACGATTAAACAACGCCTGCTGTTCGGAAGACAATGGTTTAGGTTCTTCAATCTCTAAATCAGCCCTGCGTGGAAACGTCATCTTTGGTCCAAACGCAAGATCTCCGCCGCCGCTTAGCGCAACAATGCCACCACGAGCTTTCCCAGCGAATGCTTGGGTTTGTGCACCCAATTGAGGTGTCCTTACACCCTGCCTGCGTTGAAGCTCTTTACGAATAACGGACTGTGTTGCTGGGTCCTTCACGGTTCTAGCATATGCTTGCAACTGACCATCGCTTAATCGCTTTAGCTTTTGCGCTAACTCGTTGGGGTTCATGCTTTCTGCACCGGCGGCTGTTACGCCGCCCTGAGCTAAGCGTTTAACGTGGCCACCTTCTCTGGCCATAGACGCGCCAGCGGCGGTTGTAAGGCCGCCTATAAGTTGAGTTGTGGTATCCGGTCGGCCTCCATACATTGTCTGTGATGACTGTGACATAGGTAAGCCGCGTAGAACGTCTGAGAAAAAGCCGATTTGTTGGTAGGGGAAATTTTGGCGTGCTAGGTAATCATCATATCCCGTATCCAAAGCGGCTTGTTGTTGGGCTTGTTGCAGTGCCCCATATTTTTGCATGGCATCTGTAATGCCCATCTGCTGGTCAAACTGAGCTTGGCCAAGCTGACCCAAAGTCCCAGCCGCTTGATTGGCCGCCTGAGCGCCTTGGATACCCGCTTGCTGTCCTGCAATAGCGGTTTGCATCCCCTGCATACCAGCTCGATGCCCAGCAATCGAGGTATTGACACCTTCCATACCTGCCCTTTGTCCTGAAATAGCGGTGTTTGCACCAGCCAACCCAAGTTGCCCAGCATTGACGCTTTGGCCCACACCCTGAAGACCAAGGCTTGCCCCTTTCATTGCTTGGTCCGTTCCTTGTAATCCCAGTTGTCCTGCGGCAATTCTTTGCTGGTTTCCCTGTAAGCCGACATTAGCACCTTGCATTCCGAGGCCATACATCTGACCCGCTTGACCAATACCAGAAAGCCCTAGGCGCTGGCCCTCCATCCCGATTTGAGCACCCTGCATGCCTTGTGACGTTCCAGCCATCCCACGATCCAGACCCTGATATCCCGCTTGCAGTCCTTGGATTCCTAGATTTGACCCAAATTGCTGGGCTTGTCTGGCATCTTGAAACGCTTTTTGTAATCCTGCGGCCTCAATGTCACCAAGCCGATCACCCAAATTACGCTGTCTTTCTGCTTCAACAATGGCAGACCTTGAGCCACCAAAGGCCCCTTGACCCACAGCGGCGGCCCGCTGTTTTTGAGCCATGATATCGGACTCTCTAATTGCTTCTTGCTGTTGCCTATCGACCACATTCTCCATATAGGGAGACATATACTGACCCATTGCTCCGGGAGAGGTTGCTTCGGCTCGATAGTTTCTACCGGCATTGAAGCCTTGCTGAGCTTGCTGAACGCCTATGCCCCCGATGCCCGCACCCTGAGCGCCATAAGCCATACCTTGTTGACCAAGATTTGCTCCCGTAGCGCCATAGCCAAGAGCGCCTCCCGCTAGACCAGCCGCTTGAGCGCCATAACCAGAACCCATGCCGCCGTATTGGTCCGCTCCACGCTCTGCAACGATCTGAGCATTTCTTGCGAGTTTTTGTCCTTGCTGTCCATATGAATGACCGCGTGTACCAAACAAATGGGCTTGATTTCCCGCTTGGTTAGCCACTGCATTTGCTTGAGAAAAACCCGCTTGCCCAGCCTGAGCCGCGCCCTCGCCAAAACCCAAACCCTTAAGGCCCACATTGCTAGCGGCATTGCCGAAATCGTTTGCTCTTTGTCCATACTCGCCAGCTCTTTGACCGTAGCCCAATGAGGCCTGCCCTGCGCCGAGGGACATATTAGAAGCATCAGTTAATTGGGGGGCTACTTGCTGGCCAGAGATATTCTGAAAAGCTTGGGCTTGCATGGGGGAAAACCCCGCAATTCTTTGCCCTCCATATTCTTGATACCCTCTGTCCAACTCACCTTTCATAAGGCCCGAGGCCATGCCCACCATTTCTTCTACATCCGAACGTAGATACTCCGGAATAGTCGTCTGGGTTACTGTTTGACTTGTAGGTTGTCCACCGCCGTCGCCGCTCATATGCTTACCTCTGTAATCCGATATTTATCTGTGAAACCGAACCGCCGCCATAATCGAGCAATTGCATCGTTGACAGCACCTTCAATTTTTGTAGCACCAAATGCCTTAAGAATTTCACAAAGCTGACTGAAAGTTTCATGGTTGCAGACTAAACGTCCACCAATGTACATAACAAAAGCGACCCGATGACTCGGACGATTAAAAAAGTTGACAACAGCCGCACCTTTAACGGATTTGTCTTTAACTGCTACCAACAACAGCCACTGACCCGAAGTGACCATTAATCTAACTTGGTCTAATGTGTAGTCTTTCTCACCCACTTGGTTATCAATTGCATCGGATATGAACTTTTCAACAAATGGCCAAGTTTGATTTATATACTCGATAGATACATGTTGAATATTCATCAGGGCATGACCTTTTCAGGTTTTACTTTTTTCTGCTGTTGTCTATTGCCGTGAGCAGATTCCCGTATCTTGTCCAACATAACATACAATTTGGCCGCCCCCCTCTCGGGGTCACCGGAACCCAGCTTTGCTACAACGCCAGCAGGAATATAAACCTCGCCGTCTGCCACGCGAGCCGGTTGCTCGCCTTCAATCGTAGCCGGGACATCATCACTCAATCCATCGCCGTCACCTTCAATTGGCATCGCCACACCCAAGTAGTCATTCAAGATGCTAACCCCCGCATCGGTGCTCCCGTTGCCCAAAGCGCTAACTACATCCGCTGGGACCACAAAGGCATCGGACTCCATCTCGCCACCAGCCCGAAACTTGGGGGTATTTTTAATTGATGTAATGCCGCCCTGAGCGTATGCCTCACCGGTTCGATGACTAACCAGCGGGTACACATCGTCATTAGACTTAGATGCGGTTGCTTCTGACTCTTCCGGTTTCGTTGATTGCGCCGCACCCTGTTGAATATCTTGTACGCGAACTTGTTGTCCTAGCAACTGTTGATCCCGCATGTTTTGCATTTCTTGCGGGCTTCGTGGGCGCATGGCATCAGGCATCGGCGTTTCAACATACTCGTAGTTAGCTCGGTTAGCCAACAGTTGGTTGTAATCGTTTACCCCCTGACTTGGTGTATTAACAGGCGCTTGATAGCGATTTGGGATCATCCCGATACCCGTCTGTTGTGCCGGGGTCGCACCCATACTGGGTGTCATGGGTGTTGGCGGTGGGGGAGAAAATGCTTGCATACGTTGTTGCTCAGCCGCACGAATACCTGAGGCTTCAGAAGAACCCATGATTTGGGACCTCATAGCCGTTGGATCGAGCCCATCTTGCATAGCTTGTTGGTAGTGTTCTAGCCCCGCCTGATCCGGAGCACGTCCCAATGCATCTATGTATGCCGCTTGTATGTCTGCACGATTGTTTATATTGGTGGCTTCTTGAGACGCTTTAATTGCGTTTTGCACATCAGCCATACTTGAGCCGTACCCAATCTCATCCGCCCAATGATTAATTTCTGAAGAATCTGGGTCGCGGTTAAGATACTCTCTATACATGCGGGCGATTTGATTGCGGTTTGAATCCTCTATACCTTCTTCGAACTGCTGTCGCGGTCCTCGGTAATTCGGATCGCTTTCAACTTGCTGGGCATAAGCAATAGCTTCTGGCGAGGTCATCATCTGAGATCGTATATCATCTACACCTAAGCCTTGGTTTTGTCTTCGGGTCCAAATCTCCATATCCGCCGCTTGCGCTTCCCTACCAACTAACTCTTGATAAAGATCTTGGATTTGGTCCTCCCTAGAAACACTGCCCCCATCAGCATAGGCAAACACACTGCGCTTAGGCCCAGAGTAGTCCGACACGGAGACGACAGGACGCTTTACAAAACGACCGCTTACGGGGTCCCAATCATACTGGCGTTTATCACCTTCGGGCTCTGGGCTTGCAAAATCACTCTCACCTCCCATCATCCCCCCTACAAGCGGGGCGGCTCCCATAAGCAGGTTGCCCGTACCCATCGCCTCCAGACTGCCTGAAAACCCTAAGTTGGAGAAACCTTGGCCGATTGCGCCTAGCTTGTTACCGAACCCCATGCCAGCGAACTTTTGAGCGCCGGTCAAACCACCGGACCCCACCGCACTGGACATCGCGGAGGGTTGTATCATTGTAGGCGCAATGGAAGTGCTAGCCGCTGTACCAGCGACACTAGACCCTGCCGCACCTGCACCACCAGCCGCCCCAGCCGCACCTGTCGCCCCAGCCGCCCCAGCCGCCCCGATTCCCGCCAAGGCACTAGAGCCACCGAAAGCGCCGATACCGGCCATTAAACCTTTTTCTAGGCTACCTGTTGTGGCAAACCCTGCACCACCCGCAATCGCCGCACCAAGGAAAGGATTGCCCGTAGCCACCCCGATCCCGATACCAGCAACGGTAGGCAAAACGCTTTCAAGAAACCCCGCCTCAGGAAGCCCTGATTGTGGATTGACAGTCAACGAACCCCCATGCGCTTGGGCAATTCCTTGCAAAGCTTGAACTTCTCCGGGTGTGACATGCATAAGCATGGAATCATTTCCACGCCCTTGCGATTGAACTATTTGTGCGGCTTGTTTAATACTCATGGTTTATCCTTGAGGTGCAGATACGAACGTAATGCTAGTCAAAACAGAGGGAACCTCTGGCCTTACATATGGCTTGGTTTGCTTAGGGTTTAAAGTGATATACACGCCGTCTAATCCGCCGGGGTATCCGCATTTGTCTGCGGTCCAAGACAGAGAAAGCAAATCCTTTTCTTTTGTTTCAATTATGCACGAGCCTCTAGCCATCCAACCAGAAGACTCATCTAAATAAAATTCCCGTGCCGACTTTTCAACGTCTTTTCCATTTAACTTTAGCCAAGTAAAGAGGGTGTGTGGGCTACTGTCGCTGTTAAAACAAAGCATTTCATATTCAACCCTCCACATACCAGCCACACCAAATTCAATTTCGGCCTGACTTTTAAGGCTAAATTGGTTTGCAAAATCTACAGAAGACCATTTAACGTTTACCGGAGTGTTGTCTAACGTTTGCTGGCCTAAGTTTGAAGACACCTGCACGTATGGGTTGCTTAAAAACTGACCTCCACTTTTGTCAAACAAAGAAGACTCGTTGCTGTCTCGTCTTGTAAAGTACAGGCGCAAAGCATTTGTCAGTTGGTCCAAATATGACCGTGAATACTCATCGGGCGGCAGTGGTAGGTTAGGTGCTCGAACGGGCTGAATCTTTTTCATCGTGTGCCATCCTCAACTACATCTGCTCTAAATGAACCAAGCTCCCAAGCTATGCCGATTTCATTAGACTCGACCCGTAGGGCCATTTGTCTTGCCCTAAGCCTTGTGTATATCTGGCCGTTGAACTGTTGGACTATATACATCGGTTGCTTACGATAATCGTCTTTGCTTTGCACTGTTGGAGAGTCGGCCTGCCTAAATGCGGCGCCCGCATTTCTTCTTGGCCGCAATGTTACGGTCACAGACGGTTTGTCAGACTCAGAGCCGGTAAAGTTTACATCCGGCAAGATACGCCAAACAAACAACAAATCATTGCCTTCACCTATTTCTACGTCAGCAGATTGAATGTAAGCATGGATGGGCTTCGTTTCATCCGTTTCGTTGTCATCGGTCCCAAACTCGTGGTCAACTAATGTGTTGTCGTATGTTGCGGCCAACGGGTATAGGCGAACTGTTGAATCAAGCCACGCTGATCTCTTTAGTGATCCGTAATACCAAATGTTTTCCAAATAGTTATAAACGACATATTTGTCTACGGTGCTAGATTGGTTAGAGCAATAGAACCACCAGACCTCGCTGTAGGACTCGTTTGTTCCAGAAAATACCTGATAAGACTGGTCTTTATTTATGTCGCTAAAGATATACTGTCTTAATGTACACGGCAAAACTTGAACCCTGCCGTTGTACAAATAAAACTTATCCTTACCCATCCAAAACACTACGTTGTTTGCAGTTGCAATGGACTGAGGTGACATGACCGAAATGTTATCGGTAATTTGATTAAAACCCCAAACATATTCTGCGCCCACATACTGCATGGAATAAAGCGATTGATCTGTCCATATGAGCGTTTCTTGCCTCGTGCTTACAGAACCAACAATATAAGACCCATGAGAAAGCCGGAAACCACCGGCTTGGTTTGTTATCTCAGGAACCCAGTCATATGGATTCTCTTGATCGGACCATCTGACTAACAACGGGTCAAAATTAGAATTGGGTTGAGTCGGATCGTATGGGTTGGCTCCTAGAGCAACAACAAACCTTTCTGTCGGAGTGGTAATAACTTTATTGGTTGTATGAGGGACAAACTGTCCTTTATAGCCGTACTCGCTGGACAGATCTTTCAGGTATTCGGCCCTTTCTGTCGCACCCCTTGATGCTTGCCAATAAAATATTTCCCCTTTTCGGGGGCTAAAAACCAGATCTTCTCCATAGTTTGCCGCAGACCATAGGCGTAATTGTTGCCCAAGTCCTGTCTTGCCGGGTGATCCATAACCGCCTTCACCCCAAGGGTCAGTTCCCCAACCGACACCAATTTTGTAAATGTCCAGACCAGTGTTGATTTGATACTGGACTTTTACCGCAGAGCCTCCACCACTACCAGATGCAGTAGGAAATACCCCCAGATCAATAGAAAAAGAATCACTAGAGGTCGCATTAAAAACCTGATGCTCTTTATTTAAATCATTGGTCGATAAACCATTAAATCCTTCAGCGCCGGAGATTGTTACAAAATCGTTTTTTAATGTTCCATTGCCTACATCTTGGACAGATATAGTCGAACAATAAATATCCGCTCCCGCCGCGTGGTCTGACGCCTCGGTTCCGTTGTATCCCCTTGTTACTTCAAAAAATGTCGATTCTTTAAAGTAATCGTATCGGATGATTTCACTGCCTATTTTTATTATTCCACCAGATTCTGGAAAGTTACCAGAGGATACCTCAATAATAGAATCACCCTTTTCAATGCTATCTTTCAAGGTGCTGACATAAGTTGAAAACGGGTTGTCCAAATTTTCGGAAGTTTGTCTAATAGGTGTTATATCAAAATAACTTCCACCTCGCTCCAGATAATACTTAAGGTTTGTGCCAACCCCAATGTACTGATCACCTGCTAGAGTTGTCCAATTAACAAGAGACCGACACACACCTTTGTAGGTAGCTCTTGATATTCTCTGCCAGCCGCCTATCTTTTCAGGGTTTCCTGAAACAAATCGCACCTTGTCGCACTCGAACCATCTGCCCTTAGCGGCATAACTAGTGCCTTCCCTATCGACCCCCGGATCAACCTTTATCTGTACAAGAGCCACTATTTGCTCCTTAGCTCTAACTTTAAGGCTTCAATCTCTGCTTGTTGTTCTTGAATAGCGCCGATCAAGTACGCAAAAATGTCATTGTTAAAGCCCATGACCTTGGTCTTTTCGCCCACATAAGGCTTCTCATCCTCTAAGGCATCGACCTCAGCCACCGCATTTGGAAACACCTTGGCCACCTCTTGCGCCAAGAAACCAACGGTGTTCTCCAAAGGCTTGTCCACAACCCACTCATAAGACACGGGCTTGAGTTGCATAAGCTTATCTAGAGCTGATGTAAGAGGCTGGACGTTGGTCTTGAGGCGTGCGTCTGAGTAATTGCCCCATGGCCCACCGTTGGGCTTAACAGCGTTTGAACTGGGCGATATAAACGCACCGTCAGACTGACCTTGAAACACAGTTCTACCACCAGCCGTTAGATTTATTTTGCCGGAATCGCCATGCACCGAAGTATTGCCCGTCAGGTTAAAACCTCTTGCACCAACGTAACCAGTGAAGTTACCGTTCCCGGTAAACGATGGGCTGTTTGTGCTAGCGGGGGTATACCCCAAATTTTCTTGAGGTTTATAGCCCAGAGCAAGTTCGACTGCATAAGCCGTCAAATTAAACGTAGGCCCCGGTGGTCCCCTATCCCCTCTTGGCCCAGCGTCTCCCTTTGGCCCTTCTGGTCCGACAGGGCCTTGAATTCCGGGAGGACCTTCTGGTCCGGGATTTTGGGAAATTGCGTATGTGACAAACTCAGTTGTAGCGATCCGTCTGTCGGATGTAAGGTATGGCAACGTGTTCGCTTTCACATCACCAGTAAAATCAACCGTGCTTCCAAACGTAGCTGGCCCATTGAAGTTGGTATCGCCATCAAAATTTTCCGTACCAGAAAATTTAACATTCCCAAAAAATTCAGGCTTGGCAAGGAAATTGTTGAAAAATTCAACGTTAATTGCGGCGGATGCTGGAGCATCTTCTTGAGGGGGTGTAGGAACTAGAACCTGACCGGCAAAGTTTGCATCATCCTGTACATTAATAGGTCCCGTTACCTGAGTAACGCCAGAAAAAACAGGATCACTAAAAGACTCAGCAACAAACCCAACAGTAGCAATTTGCGATCCAGAAGAACCTTTGGGAGCTTGAGGTGCTGTAGGCGTTCCCGTAAATACTGGACTGTCGAATGGATCTTGGTCTTTAAGTAAGTTTTGAGCGCCATCAGATATAACCTTTCCTGTGATGTGGCCGTTGCCGTCATTATAAATATAAGCCTCGGACCTATATTCAACATCAAACTGACCAACAGAAATAATTTGGACAGTTGTGTCGGACTCGTTCACAACCGTGTATTTCTTTGGGACATTTGGAATATTGACTTTAATTGGTGTAACCGAAGAGCCTGTAAAAATTAAAACGGCATTTCTTGATTGGTCGCTTACGCCATTTAATGCCGATAAAGTTACGTCTCCGTCACTTACGTTCCAAACAAGCGATCCAGTTACTGATTGCTCAAGCAACGTGCCCAAGTTTCGGTTTGTGGTCCTTCCCCATACACCAGACTGCTCCCCATCACCGGGAAGTTCAATCCGAAGATTTTTGGAAAATGTAGATGGCATTTGACTTCCTTAATCAATTAGCCGATTTAATCGACAGTTTATTCCATTACCACGGACCCGGCAACGCCTTGGCCCATCTGTAAGTACTCAATCTCAGAACGTAGGCGCTGAATTTCTAGCGCATACAATTCGTTACAGTTCATCTTTGGTGGCGTGGAATCCAGATTGATGACGACCCTTGCGTAAATTGCATAGGTGTTTCTTTCAAAGTTGTTATTTACAAATGTCGAATTAACATCAATGACCGTGCCTTGATTGTTTGATCCAAGACCGTTTCCACGCCCACCCAAAACCCCAATGTCCATGAACCACTTGCGAGGTGTGGTGGAGGTCTCGCATTGAACGCCGTCAGATGATCGGATTCGGTCTTGTCCGGGTGGCCACTGAGGTGCGGCAGGCAGGGATAGACTGCCAAGCTGGGCGAACGCCACGCAAGGAAAAAAAGTTAGAGCTAAGAGCCATTTCATTCTAAGCGCCCCCCATCATTAGGGTTTACCCCGACCCCGAATCTGGCGCATGTTCGAGTGATGACCGAGGTTTCTTCGGGCGGTGGGATATAGGCCGTGCAAATATAATAAATTCCGTTTTTCTTTCCGGTATCTATTCGGACCCGAAAGTTGCGCCCAGCATTGGGACGAAGCGTGAACGTCTTGGGCATGGCCAGACACGGCACAGGAAACGCCAGCGCATTGCGAAAGCACTCGACTCGATAGGTCGATGTTCGATCAAAAAAGTTTAGGGCCTTGAACTGATAGCCAATAATTTGACTACCAGAAGGGGCTTGAAGGCGAGTGGGCATGATCCCATGCGCCCCAGCAGTCGAAACCACTAGGACGCACAGAAGCCCAACTAAAACGTTGGACTTTTTCATGGCTTAGCTACAAGTCAGAACTGTTGCCGCTGAGTAATCCCCAGCAGGAAAGTTAATGTCCGAACCTGTGTCAGCCACTAGACCCAAGTCGATCTGGTCTGAAGAACCAGTCGTATATTGAGTCGTTGCCAAGCCGCCGGTAAAGGTCAATGAACCCTTGGCCGTGGACGATGCGGCGGCGCTAAACGTGGGTGTAATTTCCCCCAAGTCAGGAGCCGTAGCAAACGCTGAAGGCGCTTGAATGCTCATTGTTGGCTGTCCCGTATAGGTAAAGCTCACAGAGCTTCCCGTGCCACCGACATGGCTGGTTGACAACTTGGTGGGGTCGATTACGTTAGAACCGAACTCACCGGGCGTGACGCTAGTGAAAGTACATTGGTTGACCACTTGGCCATCCGTAGTGACAGACACAGCATGTGCCGCGCCTACTCCCAAAGAGAGTGCAACGGCTAAAAGGTGCTTTTTCATAAAGCCTCCCTCAAAATGCCCCATACAGCTTGGGGCAAGCATAAGCACCGAAATGGCGCTTACTCTGCTCTCGTTTCACGGACCCACCGTTGAAGCTCCTGTAGCTGGAGCGTTACTTCGGCGCAGTCCTCAACGAGCGAGGTGGCACTTCTATTAGATCGAGCGTTACCGGAGGAGCCATTAACTCCTCGGGTGGCATTGGAGGCGGAGGGCAGTTCACCGGAATTCTGCTCGCGCAAGCGCTTGTCATAATAACGCCTAAGCTGAGCAATACGTTCCTGATAATCCGCATGGATTTGCTCCTTGACTTCCGTGTGCTTTTGCACGATCTCTGCGTTACGCCGCTCTTGGTCCGCCGCTATCTGAGCCACGGATGCTTTGTATGTGACGAGCTTATCGTGCTCATGCCACCAGCCTAAGAACAGGCCCACGCTAAAGGCCACTGCGATTCCGGCAACGAGGGCAAATGCCCGTGCATGGTTTCGCAAAAATTCAATAACCGTTAAGGAAAACATCGGCTTCCTTTTTCCGCCGCCGGACCAGACCCGGCAGTATTTTGTGGTTGGCGTAGATCCAACGCTCAAATTCTTTTGCCGCACCCGCATAATCACGAGCGTTTAGCTTCTTTAGTAGTGTACTACTTTTTAAGTCTCCCACGCCAAGATTAAAAACAAATGACACAAGGGCATCAAACTGGTTTTGTTTGAGGGGAACCTTGACGTAGCGGTTAACACCTTGCTCAGCCACGGGGACATCTTGATGACGTAGCCAGTAGTCTGCCTGCATGCGGTCACACCTTTGATCGGGCTTGACCCGGAACGTATGGCCGTGACCCAGCGTATAGGGAGCACCACCTGTCCCCGCATCAGGATAGGCAACATCCGAGTAACCCTCTAACTCCTTAATCATGTCGATGCCTTGTTCACTTGTCTTCATGATAATGCTCCAGCATATATATGACCACATACGTCAAAACAAAGGTATGGAACATGATCTGAACAATGCCTGTGACAATCTCAAAGACTTGACTGACATCGCCCATCGCCTTCAGAAAGCTCGTAAAGCTCATGGCATAGGCACTCCACCCAAGCGCCCAGAAGAGTGATTTCGACTTCACCGCCGTCTCCCAGATGTTCTGGAAGAGGCCAATAAGAATCGCCGTACCCAGCCCGAACTCAACTGCGAAGGCTATGCCGTAGAGGAACTCCATCATTTTCTAACCCCTTTAACCAATTCCATCGCGTCTTGGTTGCGGCGATGTTCAAAATAACGGGCGACACTGCCCAATGCTGACCAAGCAACAAATCCGACAGCAAACGAAACGCCCGCCACGACCCGATAGTCGGTCGATGGGTCGTCAAATATCTTGGTGGTAATAGCGGGTGCAAGTGTTACGCCCGATACCACGCTGACCAGTATCCTCACTACTGCCTCACGCAGGTTAGACGGTTGCATGTAAACCATCATCGAACTACCGCCAAGAAACGCTGAACCGGCGGAGGCAAAATGCGTGATGACCGTGGTTAAGTCCAGAGCGCAGTCAGTCATGGCTCAATCTGCCCGCTATCCTTGCCGACTCAGCGAGCATTTGTACTGACCGTTCATTTGCTTGCACCATCTCGTTACGAAAAGACTCGACAGCCGCGCCCGTTGAATTTGTGAGCTTTGCGTTTTCAACTAAGAGAATCGGCGTCCACGCCATCGCGCAACCACGGTCTTTAACTTCTTCGCCGGTGTTGGGGTTAACGCCATCAAGCTCAATAAACCAAGCACACCGATGCAACTCGCCGTCTTTAATTTCTTCGCACTTGCTACCCAACGGGCATGATGTTTTTACAGTGACGCTCATGGTTAAACCATCCCGTTTTCTGGTTCGAGGTCGTTATGGGGTTTTGCTTTATCTTTTTGGTATTTATCTTCATCATCCGCTGTCCAAAGACCGTGCTTGATCATCCATTGAATGAAATCTTCATTAAGCGTTGAATAGTCATCCGGCATTGGGGGGTGAGCAAGTTTGTATGGGTCGTCAATTTCTACCCACTTATCACCGTCCCAAGCGGGTACTTTTCCATCAGCCACATAAGTCGGCGGCGGTGTGAACGTCATACTTTTAGGGAGATGAACTTCGCCACTCGATATGCACTTTGGCACTTCGTATGTTCCCAAATACTCGCCATTGTCTGCTGAGTATTCATAAGCTGTGACGTGTTCTTCGTTCATTTGATATCCCCTCAATTCTTGGAAGCAATGATCATGTCAACGTAGCGCGGCGACCAAGCACTGCCGCTGTTGTTGCTCGTTGTGCCGCTGTGTTGGTGACTTGAGCTTTGATTGCCAGTGCTAAACGTGTGAGTGTGAGTAGAGGTAACCCCACCACTGTTTCTCGTTGTTCCGCTTTTCCCTTGTGCATAAAAAGGATATGCCCCGCCCGGCGTAGAAAAATATGCCGCTCTTGCGTCAAAAGTGCCATGGGCGTGATTGTTAGATTCGTGGGCAGTTCTACCACTATGGCTATGACTACGGTTTTGGCTACCCGTGCTGAAGCTGTGCGTGTGGCGCGGCACTTTGTTGTTGTATGTTGGGCTATCTGAACCGCCCGTAGAAACACCGCCGCTAGACACCACTCGCAACATTCGGTTATTTGCCTCATCGCCGGTGACGCGAGTCCAACCCGTAGGCGCTGAGCTTTGTCTAAACAGCATCTTTGTGCCGGATGGGAAACTGCTTCCCGGAGGACCTTCAGGACCTTGTGGTCCCGTATCACCTTTTGGTCCCGTATCGCCTTTTGGTCCCTGAGGACCTTCTTGGCCTGTTGGACCTTTTTCACCCGTATAACCGCGAGGGCCTTGATTGCCTTGATCCCCTTGCGGCCCAACAGGACCTTGCGAACCTGTGTCACCTTTCGGTCCTTGGGGGCCTTCTGGCCCGGTTTTTCCCTGAGGACCCGTTTCGCCTACAGGACCTTGTGGGCCTTGAGGGCCTGTGTCCCCTTTTGGCCCTTCAATTTTTCCGGCATTTACCCATCCCGAAGATGTAAATGAAGTCGTCACAAAAGAAAAGATATGGTCTTTTATATTATCGCCTTCAACACCGCCGGTATACAGTAACGCCTCACCAGCGGTTAACTGCTCGTCTTCTGGGGGGTTTCCTTGGCTATCCCAATTTGCAGGGATAAAACCATCAGGAGGTAGTTCGCTTGGTGTGCGGTTTTTAAAGTACCCAACCAATTCAGCAGTTTGTCCGGGAGAGCCTTTTTTGCCCTCTGGGCCTTGTGGTCCTATAGGGCCAACTGGACCTTGAATTCCTTGACTGCCTTGTGGACCTACATCACCTTTTTCTCCTTTTTCACCTTGAGGTCCTTGCAACCCCTGCGGACCTGCCGCACCTTTAGGCCCAACAGGACCCTCTGGACCCACTTCACCCTGAGGTCCTTGTGCTCCTGTATCCCCTTTTGGTCCTGTTTCACCTTGTTCTCCCGCAGGGCCAATTTCACCTTGGGGGCCTTGGGGGCCAACAGGCCCTTCCACACCTTGAGGACCCGTATTACCTTCTGGACCTTGGGGGCCTTCCATACCTGTCTCACCACGAGGACCGGGATCTCCTTGTGGTCCTTGAGGTCCAGTAGATCCAACATCCCCTTGTGGACCAACAGGGCCTTCTATTCCTTGTTGGCCAGCATAGCCACGAGGACCCCTTGGACCTTGAATCTTGCCAACATTTACCCATCCTACGGTTGAGTAGGTTTGAGTTACATACAAAAATACATGATCTTTTTGGCCATCCCCATCAGTGCCACCATCGTATTTTAATCCTTGCCCCTCAGCCATCTGAAACCCTTTTTCAGGATTTCCTACGCTATCCCAGTTTTTGGGTATAAAACCACTGGAAGGCAACTCACTGGGGGATCGGTTTTCAAAATAACCAACCAAGTCAGCCGTTCGACCGGCAGGGCCTTCTTTACCTTCCGGACCTTCTGGCCCAGTATCACCGTGTGGGCCTTTCGGCCCAATCAACCCACGTGGGCCTTGGATGCCTTCCGGACCCTGAAGACCTCGTTCGCCTTGATCGCCTTTAGGACCTATTGGACCTACTCGACCTTCTGCGCCCCTATCGCCGGTAACGCCTTGGGGTCCTGTATCTCCTTTGGGGCCTTGAGGACCCTCTGGACCGGACTCACCCCTTTCTCCAATAGGCCCCTGAGGTCCTTTAGGTCCTTCTGGGCCAATAGGCCCAGTCAATCCTTGACTGCCTGTATTTCCTTGAGGACCCTGTTGTCCTTGAGGGCCTTGAATACCCTGAGGACCATGAACACCCATAGGCCCTTGCAGCCCTCTCGAACCCATTTCACCTTTTGGCCCTTGGGGTCCAATAGGTCCCTGAACACCTTGAATGCCTTGTGGTCCGGTCGGCCCCTCAATTGCACCAGCATTTATCCAACCACTTGGAACCAAAGAAGTACCGACAAAAACCCAAACAGTTTTAGTCGCACCATCATATATAAAAGCTTGTCCAGCAGTTAACTGCTCACCTTCCGGGGGATTCCCCTGACTATCCCAATTTGCAGGAATAAAACCATCGGAAGGAAGTTCTGAAGGTTGCCTAAATTCAAAATAACCAACAATCTCTACTGACTTGCCGGGAGGTCCTTGCTTACCCTCAACACCTTGAGGCCCTTTAGGTCCTATTGGTCCGGTTTCACCCTCTTCACCTTTTTCAAATGTTTGCCAAGATTCACCGTTCCAATATTTAATTTTTTTGTCTACAGTATCGTAGTAAGTCGATGCCTCGATCTCTTTGGGCGGCGATGATAAACGATTGAATAGCAACGGTGTGAAAAGCTGAGCGTAATCCTTGCCGATCAAAAACCTATTTTCATCCAGCACTTTAATATCAACCGACTGACCGTCAATGACAAGCTCGTTGTGCAAGTTGTTCAACGTGGACTTGGCAGTGATTACCGCTTTACGGTCGCTGTTAAAACCAAGCGCGATGCCTTGCCTTGCATTCTCATTGGAAAAAAAGCCGATGGTCTGGAACGAACCTTTGGCGGGCAACGGGTCAGTATTGTTAACGTGGAATTGTGCTTGTGTTTTAACGTATGGGCCAATCGAAACATCCCCAGTGCGATGACCTCGGATCAACTCGGTGTTCGCCGTGCCAATTACCACATCCTCGCTGTAGTTGTTCCAAAAGTAAAGTGAGTTTGTACCGTCCCAAAACCCTGTTTTGGCAGTAACTGCCCCTCCGTCTTGTTCAAATAAAATCTGAGCATTGGCGTATTCATCTTTGTTGTCTCGGTCCGCTTCAATTAACAATCGAGCCGCATCTGTGCTCGACATGTGAAATAACTCTCTTGGTTCTATGGAATAGCCACTAGGCGCGGATTGTTGAATAATATACAAAGCATTATTAATATTCCCAGACAGAGATATAGTCTCAGCTTGTTGCTTAATTGATTCTAAGTTATAAGTTGAAATTGAGTTGGCTTTTAATTCGGAAGATCCTAAATCTAGGTTGCCATCAAAATCTTTGTATACGGCAGTCTCAGCAGGGTAGGTACAAAAAACATCCTTTAACCCCTCACCAAAGTCCACAATTTTATTATTGTTTGAAGACTCATTAACCTTTTTTCTAGTTAACGTACCCTTACTATATGTGGCTAAACCAACCTCCCATTCACCACTTTGCGCGTCAACGATACAGTAAAAAGTATCATTGCCATCACCAATAATGGAAAAGCCTTGAAAGCTTTCAAACGGCCCATCTAAAACGAAAACACCCGTACCAGAAGAAGTCGAGTGTTCTCTTACGCGGTCTTTAACAACCAAAGAATATATAGCCATTTACATTACCTACGTTTCCGGTTTGTGGGAATTTCCTCCCAAGAGCCATCAATATTGGTCTCGATATAATTCCATTGCGATTGGTAAGTTGAATTTATATCTGACCAAGTTTGGGACTTCCCGCCAGTGTAAACCCACTCCCAATCTTTATATGAATTAAGAGCCTCTTTAATAATTGTTTCTTCCAGAATGTTTGCGATTATTAAAATGTGATTTTTGTTTGTATCTGAAACAAAAAGATTATTTTTTACCTTGACGTGTTCAATATCGCTCATTCTCGAAGAAGAAAAAGTTGCTGATGCATAAGCTGTTTGCCCAAGCATATTAAACCCTTCCTAAATAAAACTCATACACTACATTTAAAATATCGCCAGCAAATAAGGTTCTATCGCCTATACTTGCAAAATATGCGGCGGAAAAAAGCACACCAGAAGAAGACCCTTTTTGGGCGCTGTTAATTAAAAATGCACCGCCAACAACAACCTCTTCATTCGCCACAAATTTGGCTGAACTTTTAGCATTAGATATAACAGAGGGGTTTTCTTTGGACGCATTAGCAAAAACAGCTTCAGGCCTTGTGTCGCCAACATAATTTGTTAGTTCCACCCAGCCCGGATGCGATTGAGCAGTATCAGTGGCGTCTGGAGTATTATTTTTTTCCGAACCAAACAAACCAATAAACCATTTTGGTTTTGAAATAGTTTCGTCAAAAGCAACTGAATTCATATAAGACAGTCCATCATTCATAACCAAATTTGGCTGGAATGCTTTCCACTTTTCATTCCCGTTGCTATCTGTACAAATGGCAATAAATCTACCCTTAGCACCGACTGAATCTTTCATGCCGTTCATTTCAACTCCCAATTACAATCAGCGCAGAATCTTTTGTTGGCGGTGGAAATTCAACCACAAACTTTGTCGATGACTTAATGTCCGAACCAAAGTCCAGCACACAAACAGCGCCTTGGCCCTCTTGGTAAATTAGACCGGCACGAGCCGTAATCCGTGCTGACCACTGCACGTTTTGGATTATCAAAAACGCAACAGAGCCATCTAACCTAACTTCAACCTCTAAAGGCTTTCCTCCGGCTGTGTAACCAATATCCTGAACCTCACCCTCAGTTGTGTATGCCTCGGTCTGAGCATTCAGTGTGGCTTGTTTTGTGTACAGCGCAAGCTTTAAGCTGTCAGGTTTAAACGTACCATCAAGCAAACTTTTCTTGAATGCGTCACATGTCCAGTTGCCTGTAATCATTAGACCCCCGAACGTTTGGTTGGCGAGTTACGGTAGTAATCCATTTGCTGTTTGCCATCGCCCAGCATCTGCAACAGGGCCATTGACTCAGCATACTTTTGCTCATAATTCTCAACAACATCTTTTGTCATGCGCTGGAACAAAGCGGCTTGACGCATCGAACCATAAAACAATGCCATGTCGAAATTGTCACCAAGCCAAGTCTCTCCTGCTGTCACAATGGACTCAGGGTAGTAGAAGTAGTGCAGTTCCACGGCATATTTTTTGTCTGGTGTCGGGCCTATGATTATTGACAACTCATTAATTGGCCTTGGGTCTGTGCTATTGCTACTGGCAGGTCCAAATATTGCGTAATACCTTGGCTTACCAGCGTCTGTTGCAGAAGGGTAAGCCTCCCGAATAAAGCTTACGTCTTTTACCAACAAATATTCAGACCCATTTTCATCTACAACAGCAAGAGAAAAAACAGAAAGAAAATCGTTTGGCAAGCTCAAATACGGGCTTTCTTGCTCAACAGAACCCATCACATTCTTGCGAAGCGCACGAAGCTGAACAGAGTTATAAATACCCTGCTCAGCAGTTTTGATAAAGCCGTCAATGTTCCCGACAAAAACGGGTTCATCGCTTTCGGCAAAATCAATAATCCTCTGCTTTAACTCTTCATAGGTCACGCCATCGGTCCTCGTGCATATAGTCCTTGAGTCGCCGCACCTGTGCCGCGCACCTTAATGCCAGACATCTTTGCCTTGTCAGGGTAGCCCGTGCCACGGGTGTTGTAGATCTCACGCTCAAATTTCTTTGTTTCTTTCGGGATGCGAGCTTTGGTTTCCCGACCGTGAATCTTGTACTCTCGCTCATAGGTTTTAACTTTCATGATTACCCCTGATTTCGTGCGCGAGCCATGTTGCGTCCATATTCACGCATTGATTCGCTGGTTGGGCCACCTTTGGCCATCTTCTTTGTCTTGCCCTCGTTGGATTTACGAGTCATTTGATGCTTCTGCTTTGAGTCTGAATTTTTCATGTCAGGTCCTATTCTACCGTAACGGTTACCGGGTTTATATTTAATTTTAAATGTAGATTATTGGGGGTTAAATCAAATAACTCCCCGCCACCAACGGGACTCCAGCCCCACTGGAATATTCTACTACCACCATGCAGATTGCCAGACACTTCATAGGTTGTATCAGGCCTTGGGTTTCTCAACGCCTGAGGGTCATTTACTGGAACCATGCCAAGCAATAGCTGTGGGTTAGGTTGATCTAAACATGACGGGCATACCAACAAATTAATTGCTTCTTGCTTCACGGGCTGGCGCTTTAACTGCACAAGCTTGTAACGCAACCCGCATCTGTCGCAGATTGCAATCGCTCGTTTAGGTGAGGCAAACTTATTACCCATCAGTAAGGACTAATCCAAGGCACAAAACGAACAGAAGCTTTGACCCGATCCTCGTCTTCAGCCAATTGCATCTGTTGCTCATAATCCATTTTTAACTCTGCCCGGCGATTGGGATCGACCGGCAATTTCTGCGACATGTAAAACGCCAGACCAGCCACCATTGCATTTAAAAAACGAAACGGTATGTCGGCATTGCTTGCTCCGCCTGAAACGTCCTCAATCCTTCTCATGCGCCAGTAAACGAACTTATAGTTCTCAGTGCCATCAGGTGCAGGCCACACCGTAATCTTTGGGCTATCTTTCAGCCGTTGAATCCAAACCTGAATCGGTCGTCCCTTAGCCTGCTTGTTTGGGATCGTGGCATACGTTGACGGAGAAATCCGATTGATCGTGATATCAGACTGGTTTGTGCCTTCGCCTGTGCGAATCACTTGGTCAATGACATCAATGGTGTCGGCAGGCAGATCGTAATCGGCTTGGCCAAGTTCTAGGGGAACAACACCCTCTTCAATCAACCAAAGATGCAAGCCTCGATTAGCCCACTCAATTGTCATGAGATTAAGCGAACGCCTAGCGGTCTTTAGGTCGTAACCAGAACGCAGGTCAACACCGCATCTCTCAAAGGACTCTTGGATGATATCGTTAATATCAAGCGAAAAAGATGCTGTCATTTCTTTGCCGGCCCTCAAGTTATCAACCAAATTTGGGTACGGCCTTCCAGCGGCTTTGGCACGGGCTTTGGCACTAGCCTTTTGCTTGCTCGTCAGGGGCTTTGATTTCTTATTGGGGTTGGGTGTGTCCCAAACCTTGCCTCCTTTTTTGAAGCAAGACATACCCTTGCGTCCGGGACGCTTAGAAGGACTAATTGCACCCATACCACGAGAAGGCATCATTTCCGCATACCCTTTAATGTCTTAGCAAGCCTAGCCCGCTGACCTACTTTACCGGGCTTTTTGGCGGCGGCATTCAGCTTTTTGGCAGGGATCTTCTTGCCAGCAGGGACACCCAAATCTTTATGCAAAGCTCCGGGCTTCTTGATCGCCTTACTAATCCACTTCTTAGCCATTAGACCATACGCCCTTTGGTTCGGCCTTTGGTTGCACAGCCATCGGCTTTGCGGACATATCCACCTTTAGCCATCTTTTTGCCCCCGATACTTTTCTCCATATTTTTTTGCCTGCGCTCCTGTTCGATATCCCTTTTCTTTTGCTCCATTTTCTTACGAGCCTCAGGTGAAATCTTGTCAAGCTGTTTGTCACTCAAAGGTTTTGGGGCTTTGTTTACAGAGCCGCCTTTAGCCATGCCCGCGCCACGCATTTCATCTGCAACGCCTTTACGCATGTTTGTGTTTGCGCGCCCCACCTGCCTTCCAGCAACCGATGCCTTGCTCATTGCCTGCATTTGGTCACGAACGGAGCGTCCTGCTTCACGCTCTGCGCCCATCATGTCCTTGCGAGCACGGCCTGCCTGACGTGCGGCCAGTGCGATTTCTTTTACGCCTTTGCGTTCTAATTTGTTCATGATTTTTTCCGTACAGGTTTGGTTGCACGATGCAATGCCTTGGCAATGTTGTGACCGGCGCGGCGCTCTTGCTCTTTAGCGTAACGCTTGTTTTCAGCGGCCTTGCCTGAACGCCCTTTCTTTTCGTCATAACTAGCGCGGCTCATGTCTTTAGCGGCTCGCTTTTCTTGACGAGCGGCTTTCTTAAACTCAGCCACAGATTTGGCGGGCGTTGAGCCTTTGCGAGTTGATGTTGATTTGCTTGCGGTCTTGCGTGTTGCCATGACAGGCTCCTCTGGTTTGGTTTTTCCACGGGATGCGACACCATCAGCGCCGCGCTTATAAGAAACTTTTTTCATCATTTGCAGTTCCACCTTTTTAGGCTGGCGGCTTTTCGTGTGGGTCGGCCTTTTGCGTCTTTCATCGGACCCGGATTTGAGCCCATACGGGCGCAAAATGACTTACGCCTTGCGGCATCTTTCTTGGTCTTTGGATGCGGGGCCGGAGCCTTGAGATTAGACCCTGTAGATCGGTTGTAGGCGGATCGACCTTTAGCGGTTAGTCCTGCACCTTTAGACACAGGAAGCTTCTCGCCTCTTTTGACCGACAGGGACTTAGCCATAAAACACCGTTGCACTTGCGTCTGTTACTTCAGCATAAATATCTTTGTAGAAGCGAACGCCTTGAGCGGGTACGGAAATGTTAGTGGTTCCTGTGGTTTCGGGTGCTGTGAATGAAAAACGAACTTTTCCCGAAGCGCCACCATCTCTTAACTTTACGGTTGATCCTGACTTGTAAGTCACGTGCAGGGCCTTTAAACGAGCGGGATCACCACTGACCACGCCAGAGGCCTTTACTTCAACGGCAATAACATCTGTTTGCATGATGTCTCCTTATGCAGGAGTGACGGCGTTTTCACTAAGCCCGTCAGAAGAAACCCAGCTATCGGTGGGCTTGGAGCCTGTTGCCGT
>P_2C_Liq_1_UnCtyDRAFT_1000286_pt1 | contig 21810 bp, 13 predicted proteins | sample Pon2CUnioCityCA_2_FD_10234 | JGI IMG/M metagenome (IMG submission 10234) | reverse complement strand
ATAAAGTCTTTGTTAAATAAATTAAATTATGAAAAAAATATTTTTATTAGCAAGTATTGCACTTTTTTTCAGTTGTGCTCAACAAAATTCAGATAAAAGTGAAGAAAGTAAAAACCAAAACCAAGCTTTTGTTTGGGAAGGTGCAAACGTGTATTTTTTAATGACAGATCGTTTTAATAATGGTGATACAACGAATGATATAAGTTACGATAGAACAAAAAAAACAGGAACTTTAAGAGGTTTTGAAGGCGGAGATATCAAAGGAATTACGAAAAAAATTAAAGAAGGATACTTTACAGACCTTGGTATTAATGCTGTTTGGATGACGCCAATTGTAGAGCAAATTCATGGAGCTACAGATGAAGGAACTGGTATTTCTTATGGTTATCATGGTTATTGGGCCAAAGATTGGACAAATATCGATTCAAATTACGGCACCAAAGAAGACCTTAAAGAACTGGTAGCTGAAGCACACAAAAAAGGAATTCGTGTTTTATTAGATGCAGTAATTAATCACACAGGTCCTGTAACAGAAAAAGACCCTGTTTGGCCTTCTAGTTGGGTGAGAACTGAACCACAATGTACTTACGATAATTATAAAAATACAGTAACTTGTACATTGGTTAAAAATTTACCAGACATTAAAACAGAAAGTAACGAAAATGTGGTATTGCCCCCACAACTAGTGGCAAAATGGAAAGCTGAAGGACGCTATGAACAAGAAGTGAAAGAGTTGGATGCCTTTTTTAAAAGAACTGGTTACCCGAGAGCTCCTCGTTTTTACATCATGAAATGGTTAACAGATTACATTACAGAATTCGGAATTGACGGTTACAGAGTAGATACTGTAAAGCATACAGAAGAATTTGTTTGGCAAGAGTTTAAAGTTGAGTGTGATTATGCTTTTGAAATGTTCAAAAAAAATAATCCAGATAAAGTTTTAGATGATAACCATTTTTATTTGGTAGGCGAAGTCTATAATTATGGAATTTCAGCAGGTAAAGCTTTTGATTTTGGTGATAAAAAAGTCAACTATTTTGATAAAGCATTTAATAGTTTAATTAATTTTGAGTTAAAATGGAATGTCAAACAAATGGCTCAAAAAGATGTATTTCAACGTTATGATTCCATTTTGCAAACTGATTTAAAAAACTATGGTATATTGAATTACATGTCTTCTCATGATGATGGACAACCTTTTGATAGAAATAGAAATATGTCTTTTAAAACAGCGACTATGTTGTTGTTAACTCCTGGAACTTCTCAGGTTTATTATGGTGATGAAACTGCTAGAGGTTTAACTATTGAAGGTGCAGTAGGTGATGCTAATTTACGCTCGTTAATGAATTGGGAAAATTTAAAAACAGATCCTCAAACACAACAAATTCATACCCATTGGCAAAAGCTAGGCCAGTTTAGAGCAAATCATCCAGCTATAGGTGCTGGGAAACATCAATTAATTTCTCAAGTTACAAACGAACTTGTATTTTCTAGAATCTATAGAGAAGATAAAGTTGTTGTTGGGCTTAATTTTAATAACAAAAATGTAATCATAGATGTTTCGTCTGTTTTTAAAAATGGCGATGAGCTCCATGATTTTTATTCGAAACAAACCGTAAAAGTAGTTGATGGAAAAGTAAAATTTAACTCAGAGTTTGACATAGTCTTATTAGAAAAGAAATAATGATGAAAAAAGTAGTTTTAATGATATTGTTTTTTGTGATAATATTTGCGTCTTGTAGCGTAAAATCATCACAAATAACCTCTCCAGACGAAAATATTGCAGTAAGTTTTCAATTATCGCCAAAAGATGGAGCTTTTTCTTATGTAGTAAAATTCAAAGAAAAAACTATTATAGATACCTCTTATATTGGTTTTAATTTTAAAAACATGCCTTCTTTAAACAAAGGTTTTAAAGCGGTAGTAAAAAAACCTGTAGAAGTAAATAACACATGGCAAATGCCTTGGGGAGAGCAGTTAAATGTTGTTAATAATTATAATGAAGTAACTGTTCAGTTAGAAGAAATTGCAGATTTAAAACGAAAAGTAAATGTAATTTTTAGAGTTTATAACGATGGTGTTGGTTTTCGATACGATTTTCCAGAACAAGAAAATGTAAGAGAAGTTTTTATAACAGATGAAAAAACAGAATTCAATTTAACAGAAGATTACAAAACCTTTTGGATTCCTGGAGATTGGGATATTTACGAGCATCTGTATAGTACTACAAAATTATCTGAAATAGACGCTTTAAACTATAAAGTAAATGAAGCATTAGCACAAACTAGTATTCCAGAAAATGCTGTAAATACACCAGTAACTTTGGTTGGCAAAGAGGGTGTTCATTTAAGTTTTCATGAAGCAGCTTTGGTCGATTATGCAGGCATGACTTTAAAAGTAGATACAGAAAAACTAAGTTTTACAAGCAATTTGGTTGGTTCTAAAAATACAGACTATAAAGTAAAAAGAACAGCACCATTTAAAACACCTTGGCGAACCATTCAAATAACAGACAATGCACCAGATTTAATTGCGTCTAGCTTAATTGTCAATTTAAACGAGCCTAACAAATTAGGTGATGTTTCTTGGTTTACACCAATGAAATATACAGGGGTTTGGTGGGAAATGCATCTAGGAAAATCTTCTTGGGATTATGGAATGGAAATGGTTGATGGAAAATGGAAAGACACAGGTAAAGCTCATAGAAAACATGGAGCAACTACAGAAAATGTAAAACGATTTATAGATTTTTCTGCAAAAAACAATATTGGCGGTGTTTTGGTTGAAGGTTGGAATACAGGCTGGGAACGTTGGATTGGTTTTGAAGATAGAGAAGGAGTTTTTGACTTTGTAACTCCATATCCAGATTATGATTTAGATGAAGTAACTTCTTATGCAAAATCTAAGGGGGTTCAAATTATTATGCATCATGAAACTTCTGCAGCCACTAAAACCTATGAAAAACAACAAGATACAGCTTATGCTTTTATGCAGAAATATGGCATGCATACGGTTAAATCTGGTTATGTAGGTAAAATTTTACCAAAAGGCGAATTTCATCATGGGCAATTCATGGTAAATCAATATAATAATGCAGCCATAAAAGCAGCAAAATATCAGGTAGCAGTAAACGCACATGAACCCATAAAAGCAACTGGTTTACGAAGAACATATCCAAATATCATATCTAGAGAAGGTTTACGTGGACAAGAATTTAATGCTTGGTCTTCAGATGGAGGAAATCCGCCAGAACATTTACCAATTGTAGCGTTTACAAGAATGTTAGCTGGTCCCATAGATTTTACACCAGGTATTTTTAATATCAAGTTTAATGAGTATAAAGACGGCAATCAGGTAAATACAACTTTAGCACAACAATTAGCTTTGTATGTGGTTATTTATAGTCCTGTTCAAATGGCAGCAGATCTAGTTGAACATTATGAGGCAAATCCCAAACCATTACAATTCATAAAAGATGTAGGTGTAAATTGGTCTGAAACAAAGGTTTTAAATGGTTCAGTTGGAGATTTTGTTACAATTGCTAGAAAAGAGCGTGAAACGGATAATTGGTTTTTAGGAAGTATAACTGATGAAAATTCTAGGGAAATTGAAATAGATTTTAGTTTTTTAGAAAATAATATAAAATATGAGGCGATCATTTACAAAGATGGTAAAAATGCTCATTGGAATAACAATCCTTTAGATATTGCTATTGAAACGTTAACAGTTACTAAAGAAACTAAAATGAAGTTAAATTTAGCAGCAGGTGGTGGTTTGGCAATAAGTATAAAAAAGACGAATTAATTTTCATCTATATTATCAAAGGTTTTAATCATAAAAATTGCCCAAATAATTACGCAAATAACTACAAAAACTGAAAAGTAAAAAATAATATTATCTGCGTTCACGGTATACAAGTTTTAGGTAAATCACAACACCTAATAGGGTGGGTACCCAAAGACCTAAAAATATACCATGTAATTTATCGCCCGATAAAAAAAGATATTCTGCAGCAATAATAATAAGTGCACATAACACTAACATCAAGAGGTTAGAAATGCCTATTTTTTTAATAAAATTCATTCAAAAATTTTTTATAAATGTAATTAAATTTAAAATATTTTTAGTTACAATTTAAAATAATAGTTACATTTAGTTTGTTTTTTTATGATATAAAAACTAATTTCACAAAAAAATAAACTATACATTATTATACTTTATTTTTATAAATAATTGATTTTTATTTAGTTATATTGTTTTTTAACCAAACATTATCTAGTTATGGCGTTTCTAAAAAAAAGTATCTGTGTAGTATCTTTTCTTTTACTTGTTGTGTCTATCAATTTTGCACAAGAGTTACCAATTATAAACTCATTTACAACAGATGTTTATGGAGCTGAAAATCAAAATTGGAATATCTCACAATCTGATAATAAATATATTTATGTTGCCAATAATAAAGGTCTACTAGAATATAATGGTGCTGATTGGAATTTATATCCAACACCTAATGAAACAATAATGAGATCTGTTAAGTGTTTCAATAATAAAGTGTTTACAGGGTTTTTTAGAGATTTTGGTTATTGGGAAAAAGATAGTTTTGGTGTTTTAAGTTTTACCTCTATAGTAAAAGAGCAAAACATAGAAATGTTAGAAGATGAACAAATCTGGACTATTATCGAGATTGATGGTTGGATGCTTTTTAAATCTCTACAAAGAATTTACTTATACAACTTAGAAACTCATTTTGTAAAAGTTATAAATTCTAGAAGTAAGATAAATTGCTTTGCTAAAGTAGATGATGTAATTTATTTTCAGGAAGATAAAAGAGGTCTTTTTAAAATAGAAAATGGTGCTTCTAAATTAGTTTCCAACCATCCTATTATAAAAGATAATTTTATCGTTAATATTTTTAATAACAAAAATGGTTTAGTTTTTATTACTCAAAAAAATGGTTTCTATTTATTGAATAATAAAATTCCAAAAAAATGGAAAATTACTTCTGATGATTTTTTAAAAGACAAGACAATTTATAGTACGTATCAATTAAAAGATAAAAGTTTTGCTTTAGGAACTATTTCTAATGGTTTAATACATTTGGATGAAGAAGGAAACGAAACTTATAAAATAAATCAAAGTACTGGTTTAAGTAATAATACAATACTATCTGTTTTTGAGGATATTGATAATAATATTTGGCTAGGTTTAGACAATGGGCTTAATTGTATCAATAACAATTCTCATTTTAAAAATTATACTAAAAAAAGTGATTTTTTAGGTACAATTTATACTTCTATCGTTTATAATAAAACATTATATTTAGGTACTAATCAAGGACTTTTTTACAGGGAATTAAATTCTAATAAACCTTTTCAATTTATAAAAAATACCCAGGGTCAAGTTTGGAATTTAAAAATTATAGACAACATACTATTTTGTGGTCACGATTCTGGAGCTTTCTTAATTAAAAATAATACAGCAGAAAACTTTTTTAGTAATCAAGGTACTTGGGATTTACTAAAAATAGATGATAATACCATTCTGTTAGGTGCCTATGATGGTTTGTATATTTTAAAAAAACAAGGAGTAAAGTGGGCTTTTAAAAATAGAATAGATGGTTTTAATAATTCTAGTAAATATATAGTTTTAGCTAATAAAAACACACTATTTGTAAATCACGAATATAAAGGGGTTTTTAGGTTAACTTTAAATAAAGATTACACTGAAGTTACAAAGGTTATTAAAGAAAAATCTTTAGAAAAAAGCGCACATTCTAGTATTATAAATTATAATAACAACATATTATATGCTAATAAAAAGGGAGTGTTTATATACAGTAAAAAGAAAGATACCTTTATTAAAGATAGTATTTTTAGCAAGCTTATTGCAAAGAAATCATTTGTATCTGCAAAATTAATTCATAATAATTCAAGTGAAAAAGTCTGGTGTTTTGCTAAAGATAATATTAGATACTTAACTCCTGGTAAACTAAGCAGTAAACCAGAAATTAATACAATTTTTATTTCAGAAAATATACCTAAGGCAGCACATGGTTACGAAAATATAATTCAACTAAACAATGATGTTTATTTGATAGGAACTTCTAATGGTTATTTAGAATTAGATTTAAATAGTTATGTTGAACCAAAAGATTTTAATGTTTATTTAAATTCAATAAAAAGTTTTCCTAGAGATGGAAATAAAACACCTTTACATTTATCTAAAAAGATAACATTAAATAACAATATTAATAATTTAGAGTTCTTTTTTAGTGTACCTAATTTCGAAAAAATACGAATTACAAAGTATCAATACCAATTAGAGGGGTTAAATAAAAGTTGGAGTGAACCTTCTACGGCAAATTCTATTTTATTTGAAAATATATCTTACGGTAGTTACAAACTTAAAGTTAGGGCAATTATAGGAGGTAAGCTTAGCAATAATATAGCAGAATTTAATTTTACAATTAAAAGACCTTGGTATTTATCTAACGCATTTATTGCTTTTTATATATTTTTAGCGCTATTAGCACTTTATACAGTTCATGTAGCATCGAAAAGGTATTACAAAAAACAAAGAGAAGATTTATTAGAAAAAGCAAAAAAAGAATCTGAATTAAAAGAATTAGAAAGTTCTCAGCAAATTATTAAATTAAATAACGATAAACTTAGAAACGATATAGAAAGTAAAAATAGAGAACTAGCTTCATCAACAATGAATATGATTAAGAAAAATGAATTCTTAAGTACCATAAAAACAGAATTGGTTGAAGGTGGTCAGAAAAATATTACTAAGGTTATTAAAATTATAGACAAAAACTTAAATAATTCTGATGATTGGAAAATGTTTCAAGAAGCGTTTAATAATGCAGATAAAAATTTCTTAAAAAAAGTTAAAGACAAACATTCAAATTTAACACCAAACGATTTAAGGTTATGTGCATATCTTAGATTAAATCTTTCCTCAAAAGAAATAGCTCCATTACTTAATATTTCACCAAGAAGTGTAGAAGTAAAAAGATATCGATTAAGAAAAAAAATGAACTTGCCGCACGATGCTAACCTAACAAGTTATATCTTAGAATTGTAACTCCAATACAAAGTTATTTATTACCACAACAATACCACAACAAGAATCTTTTTTTTATTTTTTCAACAAAGTGCTTTGCTCTACTAATTATTAGTATTTTAAAGTTTTTCAACTGTTTTTTTTGCGATGTATGTTTTTTGTTGAGGTGTAAATTGTCATTATAATAAATTTTTGACTGTATCTTTATCGTAACTAAAAAATAACTTTAATTTCATGAAAAAAACTATTACATTATTACTCTTTTTCCTTATGGGTTTCAGTGTGTATTCACAAACCATAAATGTAAAGGGAGTTGTTAAGGATGCTAAAACTGGAGATCCGCTTCCAGGTGTGAGTATATTAATAAAAGGAACAACAATTGGGACCCAAACAGATTTTGATGGCCTTTTTAGCTTACAAAAAGTTGAAAGTAATGCTATTCTAGTCTTTAATTATCTAGGTTTTTCATCTAAAGAAGTCGCCGTTACTAAAGAGAGTATGGATATTTCTCTAAAAGAAGCAGCAGAATCTTTAGATGAGATTGTGGTAATTGGGTATGGTACTCAAAGAAAAAAAGAAGTAACTGGTGCAGTTTCAATAGTTTCTAGTGCAACTATTGAAGACTTAAAACCTACTAGAATTGAACAAGCTTTACAGGGTCAAGTAGCTGGGGTAAACATTACTCAATCTTCTGGTTCACCTGGTGCTGCTTCAAACATTAGAATTCGTGGGGTATCAACAAATGGAGACAGTAGACCATTGATACTATTAGATGGTAGAAGAATAGAAGATTTAAGTGTAGTTAATCCATCAGATATTGAATCTATAAATATACTTAAAGATGCAACAGCAGGTATTTATGGTGTGCAAGCAGCAAATGGTGTTATTTTAGTAAAAACAAAGTCTGGTAGAAAAAATACACCAGTAAAGTCTACTTTGAACATGAAACTTGGCTTTCAGCAAACTACAAACGAAATACAATTGCTAAATGCAACCGAGTATGCACTTTTAGCTAATGAGGCTTTTGCGGCTAATGGAGAGGCTTTACCTTTTCCAAATATTTCTGGTTTAGGCCAAGGAACCAATTGGCAAAATGCTGTTTTTCAAACAGCCCCTCTGTTTAGTATTGACTATACATTAAACAAAGGAACAGAAAAATCAACCTATTCTTTAGGTTTGTCTACATTAAGTCAAGATGGTATTGTTGGTAAAAGTAAGGCAAATTTTAACAGAAGAAATGTTAGATTTAATTTTGATACAGATATCACAGATAAACTAAAATTTAGTTCTTCTACAATTTATACAAATACAAACAAAAAGAATTTAATAGAAAATGCATTAGGTTCTATTTTGTTTAATGCAATTAACATGCCAGCAACAACTCCAGTATATGCAAATGGCGAATTTTCAAGACCTCCAGGAGTAGGTACAGGTATAGAAGTAGCAAACCCATTAGCTCAAATAGACAATGCAGAAAATAGATCTTGGGTAAATAAAATCTCTGGAAATTATCGTTTAAACTACCAGTTTTTAGATTATTTTTCTGCAGAGGCAAGATTTCAAGCAAATTATTCTTTAGCTAGTTCAAATACATATAATAAAGAATATAATTACGGAAATGGGAGTGTATTTAATGTTGATCAACCAACATTTGTAGATTATCAACAAAGTTTTTATGATCATATTTTTGATGCTTTACTTAAATACGAAAGAGTTTACAATGATGTACATGACGTAAAAGCAATGCTTGGTATGTCAGCATCTAAAACAATGGGGCGTTTTAAAACCATTTTAACAAGCGAAGCTTCAGGTAATAACTTAAAAGATGTTCTAATAGGTTCTCCAGTCTTAAATGGAGATGGATTAGAGATTTTTAAAAATAACAATGGAGGCTCTAACTTATCCTTTGACAGTCGTTTATTATCTTATTTTGGTAGATTTCAGTATGCTTATGATGGAAAATACCTAGTTTCTGCTGTTTTAAGAAGAGATGGATCATCAAACTTTGGACCCAAAAATAAATTTGGATTTTTTCCAACTGCATCTATTGGTTGGGTAGTTTCAGAAGAAGATTTTTTAGAAGAATCTGATTTTATTAGTTTCTTAAAATTAAGAGCAAGTTACGGTATTATTGGTAATGATAGAATACCTGGTTTTAGATTTGTATCTATATTAAATGGAGAAGCAGAGTATGTTTTTAATAACGAATTAGCAATAGGTATTGCTCCTGGTCCAATTGCAAATCCAGAAATTAAATGGGAACAGCAAAAACCTCTAGATATTGGTATCGATGCAGAATTCTTTAATAAAGTAAACATTACTGCAGATTANTTTAAAAAAACAACAGAAGATTTATTAGTATCTGCTCAAACATCTGGANTAATTGGTGTAGCAGCTCCAGGATCATCAGTACCCGTTATAAATGCAGGTACAGTTGTAAATGAAGGTTTCGAATTTTCTATCGGATACAAAGAAAGTATTTCTGAAGATTTTAACTTTAACATCAACTACAATTTTACAACTTTAAACAACGAAGTTACTTTTGTTGGAAACTCAACAGGAATTATAGAAGGAGGTAGCTTTGGTGTTGGTCAAGAGCCACCATCAAGAATGGAAGCTGGTTTCCCTATAGGTTATTTTTATGGGTATCAAACTAATGGGTTGTTTCAAACACAATCAGATGTAGATGCACATGCAACTCAAACAAATGCGGCTCCTGGAGATTTACGTTTCGTAGACACAAATAACGATGGTGTTATTGATGAAGATGATAGAACATACATTGGAGATCCAATTGCAGATTTTACAATGGGTTTAAATTTATCATTTAACTATAAAAGATTAGATTTTAATGCTTATGCTTTTGCATCATTAGGCAATGAAATCGTTAGAAATTACGAAAGAAACTTACCATTAACAAACAGACCAGCATATTATTTAGATAGATGGACAGGCCCAAACACCAGTAACTCTTTTCCAAGAGTAACAACAGGTGCAACTGGTAATGCATTGTTTTCAGATTTTTATGTAGAAGATGGTTCTTTCTTAAGATTACAAAGTGTGCAATTAGGATACAGTGTTGGACAAAAAACATTAGAAAAATTACAGTTTGATAAAGTTAGATTTTATGTAACTGGTAGTAATTTGTTTACACTAACGAAATATAGAGGTTTCGATCCAACAACATCTAATGGAGCACCAATTGGTGGAGGTATAGATCAGGGTTTTTATCCAAGTCCAAAAACCTTTGAATTTGGAATAAATGTTAATTTTTAAAAAGTAAAAAAGATGAAAAAAATAAACATAAAAATACTTTTAGTTTTTATATTATTATTAACGATAAACTATGCTTGTAGTGATAATTTTGTTGATGTAAAACCTACCTCAGAAAATTCAGAAGATTTCTTTAATACACAAGAAGATTACGAAAATGCATTAATTGGTGCATACGATTTATTGCAATCTACCTATTTAAATGTTTTATTAGGAGAAATTGCTTCAGATAATACTTTAGCAGGTGGTGAAAGTGCAACAGATGTACCTGGAATACAACAAGTAGATGATATGATACATACACCTTTAAATGCTCAATTAAGAGATATTTGGAACTGGATGTATTCAGGAGTAAATAGAGCAAACTATATTTTAGAGTTTAAAGATAAAACAGACTTTGAAGGAAAAGATCAAATTATTGCAGAAGCAACTTTCTTAAGAGCTTATTACTATTTCGAATTGGTAAAATGGTTTGGAGATGTGCCTTTATCAGTAGATAAAAGAATTCAGTTTGGTGAACAATTTACAATAGATAGAACACCAGCAGCAAATGTTTATGCGCAAATTGAATTAGATTTAATATTTGCTGCCGATAATTTACCCTTAGTGCAAAACACTCCTGGAAGAGTTACAAAAGGAGCTGCTCAAGCATTGCTAGGTAAAGCATATTTATACCAACAAAAATATGATGAAGCTTCTGGGGTATTAGAATCTGTAATTACAAGTAATACATACGACTTAGTATCAGATTATAACACCATTTTTGAAGAAGTTGGAGAAAACAATGAAGAATCTGTTTTTGAGGTGCAATATTTTGAAGGGCAGGGCGCTGGCTTTGGTTGCTTACAATGTAGCGAAGGTAATGTGGCAGTTGGTTTTAGTGGTGTTCGTAATTATACAGGTCCAGATTTTTCATCGGGTTTTAGTTTTAATGTACCCGTTCAAGAAGTTGTAGATGCTTTTGAAGCAGGAGATTCAAGAAAAGAGGTTGCAATTTTAGATATAGAAGCTTGGGCAACAGCAACAGGCGCAACTTTTGGAACAGGTTATGAACATACAGGTTATTTTAATAGAAAATATATTCCAAGAACAAGAAGCACAGATGCTCAGGGAGATAGAAACTTAACCAATCCAAATAATTACAGAGCAATTCGTTTTGCAGATGTTTTATTAATGGCTGCAGAAGCTTTTAATAGAAGTACAACTCCAGATGATGCAAAAGCACAAACTTATTTAAATAGAGTTAGAGAAAGAGCATTTGGTACTACAGCTAATAATATTACTGCAACAGGAGATGTTTTATATGAAAACATCTTACAAGAAAGAAGAGTAGAGTTAGTTGGAGAAGGACATCGCTTTTTCGACCTCGTAAGAACTGGAAAAGCTGAACAAGAAATTGATAATTTTGTTCCTGGGAAACATGAACTATTTCCAATACCAGCAATAGAAATACAATTAGCAGGAAATCGTTGGTCTCAAAACCCAAACTACTAAACATAAAAAAAATGAAAAAAATAAAAATTATATTCAAAACATTATTTGTGCTTTTTGTTATTGCGGCATGTACAGATAATTTAAGAGATATATCATTTATAGATGCAATTGCACGACCAACAAACGTGTCAGCAACTTTTGATATAACTCAAGACAATACAGGATTGGTAACAATATCTCCAACTGCAGATGGAGCTACAAGTTTTATGATTTATTTTGGAGACAACACAGCAGATCCAGTGGAAGTTGTACAAGGTAATAATGTAGAACATACTTACGCAGAAGGTTCTTATGATGTAAAAATAGTTGCAGTAAATTTAAAAGGAGAAGAAGCAGAAGCAACCCAACAACTAGTGGTTTCTTTTAAAGCTCCAGAAAATTTAGAGGTAGTTATAGAAAATGATGCTGCTATTACCAAACAAGTAAATATTACAGCTAATGCAGATTTTGCAACAATGTTTGAGTTTGACTCTGGTGAAACAGGAGTTACACAACCAGTAGTTACAGGTAACATTGGAGAAACGATCTCTTACCAATATCAAACACCAGGCGTTTATTCAGTTAAAATAACAGCAAAAGGTGGTGCTATTGCAACTACAGAGTATACAGAAGATTTTGAAGTAACAGAAATTTTAGCACCAATAGCTTCAGCATCTAATCCTCCAAGTAGAAACGATGTTGATGTAATTTCTATCTTTAGTGACGCTTATACAGATGTTGCAGACTCTAATTTTTACCCAAACTGGGGGCAAAATACACAGTATACAGAATTTGATTTAAATGGGGATGCTATGATTCAGTATAGCAATTTAAATTATCAAGGTATTGACATTGGCTCAGAAATTGATGCATCAAGTATGGAGATGTTACACATTGATATTTGGACTGCAGATGCAACGAGTATAGATATTTATCCTCTACCTAATGGTGTGCAACCAGCAGACGAAAAATTTGTAACAAAGCAATTGGTTGTAAATGAGTGGAATAGTTTTGATATTCCAATGACAGAATTTACAGATCAAGGCCTACCTGTAAACGCTTTAAAACAATTTAAGTTTGTAGGTTCAGGCACTGTATTTATAGATAACCTTTATTTTCATAAAGCACCAACAGGAGCTTCACCGCCTTTATTGTCAAATGATTTTGAAGGAAATGGAAATATTCCTGCTTTTTCAGGTGATGCTGCAGGGGCAACTATTGTAGATAACCCTTTTAATAATGCAGGTAATTTTTCTAGTAAAGTATTAGAATACACAGATACAGGTGGGCTATATGCAAATGTACAGTTTACTGCTCCAAGTAAATTTGATTTAAAAAACGGACAAAGTGTTTTCTCTATAAAACTTTACGTTCCTTCATCTAGTGTTACTGGTAGTCAACCAAATCAGGTTTCATTAAAATTACAAAACAGTGATTTAGGAGGAAACTCTTGGCAAACACAAACAGAAATAATTAAAACTATTGTTTTAGATGAATGGCAAACAGTTACATTTAATTTTGAAACTGATAATTGGGTTAATTTAAATAATAATGGTGTAGATCCTGATCCAGTAGATCGAACAGACTTAGACAAGGTTGTAATTCAATTAAATTCAGAAAATAATAACGATGCAGTTACTGGTTATATAGACGATTTTTATTACGGTTTAGCACAAGTAGCAGATACAGCACCAATTGTTAAAGATGGTTTTGAAGGCTTTGGAACAATTGCTGCTTGGGTTGGCGATGCTGCAGGTGCAGATACTTCATTTGCAAATCCGTTTATGAATTCTGAAAATAATTCAGCAACAGTTTTAGAGTACACAGATACAGGTGGTCAATATGCAAATGTTAATTTTACAGTTGCAGAAAAATTTAACCTTGTAAATAAAAGTGTTTTTTCTATTATGATTTACGTACCATCATCTAGTATATCTGGAAATCAAAACAATCAGGTATCTTTAAAATTACAGAATAGTGATTTAGGTGGTAATTCATGGCAAACACAAACAGAAATAATTAAAGATATAGTATTAGATGAATGGCAAGTTATTACTTTTGACTTTGTTAATGATAATTGGGTAAACCTAAATAATAACGGTGTTGATCCAGACCCAATTGATAGGGTTGATTTAGATAAGGTTGTAATTCAAGTAAATGGAGAGAACAATACTGATACTGTTACTGCATATATTGATAATGTTAATTATTATTAAAAATATTTAAAATGAAAAAAATTAAAAATTTAAGTGTAATACTATTTTCTTTATCAGTTATATTTTACAGCTGTCAAGAAAATGACTATTCTTTTGGAGATATAATAACACCATCAAACATTCAAATAACAGCAGAAATTGTTGGTGCAGACACAAGTAACCCAAATGGAGACGGAAGTGGTGTAGTTAATTTTACTGCAACTGCAGATAACGCAGTTTCTTACAAATACGTATTTAATGGAGTAGAAACAGTTTCATTATCAGGAAAAAACACAATTAGTTTTAGTACAATAGGTTTAAATACCTACACAGTAACTGTTGTAGCATCTGGTACTGCTGGTGTTAGTTCAAGCAAAACCATTCAGGTAGAGGTGTTATCTACGTATTCTCCACCAGAAGAATTAATTTCAAAACTATATGGTTTTGATCCTGCAAATCCAAATGCAGTAAGCTCAAGAACATGGAAAATTCAGTCTGCTAAACCAGGTCATTTCGGTTTAGGCCCTGTTGCTGGTTCTGTTCCTACAGAGTGGTATGGAGCAGGTCCAGGTGAAAAAGCGGACGTAGGTATGTATGATGATCGTTTTATTTTTAGTTCAGACGGTACTTATCAGCATGTAACCAATGGAGATGTTTTTGGTAGAGATCCACATATTGTAAATGATTTAGGAGCAAACACTTCTGGTGTTGTTGATGGAGCAGATATTTTAAACTTTGCTTATGCAGATTATACAGGAAGCTTTACATTAACAGCTCCTGGAGGAGTAGAAACTATAAGTTTGTCAGATAAAGGTTTTATTGGGTATTATACAGGAGGTAATCATTCTTATGAAATATTTGATAGAGGCACACCAAATGAAATGATCTTAAGAACTACTGATGCAGCTAGTGATTTTGATTGGTGGTTTATTTTAGTTTTAGAATAAACTTTACAACAATTTAATTTTAAAAAGGACTTTATAACTTTGTAATAAATTTTTAATCAATCTGGTATTACAGTGCGTTTCGTTAGGGATTAAAAATCTTGACTCTTTAAGGGGCTGCTTTTAGCAGCCCCGTCTTTTATAACAGCGCCGTAAGGCGGTTAAAAAATCAAACGCAATAATGGGTTGATTTTTTATTTAAGATGCTATTTAGTTACAAATTTTGAGCTACTAATTTTTTGAACATATCGAGAATTTGGTTCGAGAATAGGTCAATTGGGTCTGCAAAAAAATATTAATTTTAATAAACCCTACAAATATGATGTTTGTAGGGTTTTTTTATTCTACAATTAGTTTTTTGACAGCTGTTTTATTGTTTGAAGATATTTTTAAAAGATATAATCCTTTTGGTAAATTTTCAATATTAATTTCACTATTGGCTATGTGTTTTTGAAAATATACTTTTTGACCAATAGAATTAAATAGTATTATTTCATCAATTTTTTCTGTAGTCTTTATCTTAAAGAACCCAGAAGCTGGATTAGGATACAGAGAAAAATTACTGCTAAAATTTTTATCAATGCTTGCAGTACTGGTATTTTGATAAATTCTTACATAATCAATAAGCATACTGCTTTCTGTAAAACTTGGACTTACGGCTCCAGAGATACCTCCCATTGCAAAATTAATCAACAAAAATTGAGGATCATCAAAAGGCCAACCATCGTTTACACCATCAGAATTTACGTCTGTAAAATTTTCAGGTTTTTTGTAGATATAATGTACTTCATCATCTACTAAAAAAGTAATTTGGTTTGGAGACCAGTTCATCGAAAACACATGATAAGTATTTGCAACATCAGTTAAAGGTTTTGCTTTAGTATTTACAGTACCTCCATAACTTGAAGTTGTATGCAGTGCACTAGAAATAGTATTTGTTGCGTGTAAACCATGTTCCATAATATCTATTTCACCACAATGTGGCCAAGGTGTTGTGCCAAAACCTTGTGTTTGCCAATACGCACCTGTTTCGCTAATATTTTTTCCTAAGGTCCATATTGCAGGAAAAGTTCCTTCTCCTTCTGGTAGTTTTGCTTTTACATCAACTCTACCATAAGTAAATGCAAATTTTGAGTTTAATCTTGCTGAAGTAAAATCTCTAGAAACTCCATTTTGTATGATGGTTTTTCTTTTAGCCACAATATGTAAGTTGTCAGCTGTAACAAATGAGTTTTCGATCCTATTTGTGTAGTGTTGTATTTCTCCATTTGCCCATCCACCATTTACAATTCCTATGGTTTGATGATGCCATTTATTGGTGTTTAATGTATTTTCATCAAATTCATCAGACCATACTAGATCACTATAAACAACATCTAGCTCATTTGGATTTGTAGGTGTAGATCCATCAGAAATATCTTCTAACAAATAGGTTCCAGCAGTTGTATCACCTAAATCTATAAAGATCACCAATTTGCTATATTTACCAGATGCATTGGTAGTGCCATTGGTACCTGAAAATATAGCGTTAGAAAAATCGAACGTAAGGTTTTGCCAATTTGTTGCATTTCCACTTGCAATAGTTTGTGTTACTTCTACATCTGCATTGACTCCATTTTCTAATTTTAATGTGATAGTATGTTGATTAGGGTCATAAGCATAAAATGACAGAGTAATTTCTTTTTGATTTGTTAGATCTATATCTCTATTTAAATCGATATAAAAGCCTTGAATAGCAGCTGAACCATTATTATGAAATTGACCTACTTTATTAGAAGAATTTGTAGGGTCATTAACTGTAGCAAAACTTGAACCCGAAAATCCTGAAAAAACATGATTGCTATTTTCGAAATCTATAGGCATCTGTTGTGAAAACGATACTAGGGTTACTAAAAGTGAAAAGACTAAGAGGTAAAAATGTTTCATAAAATAGTTTTTGTAAAAATAGCTACAAGATTTTTTTTTAAGCATTAAATTACCAATACAAAAACCATACATTATGTTAAAAACCCTAATTTTTCGTTGTATTTTTGACAGATGACAAAGCTATTTCAATTTAAAGAGTTTTCTGTAAATCAAGATAAAACAGCTATGAAAATAGGAACAGATGGGGTTTTATTAGGTGCTTGGTGTGCTCTAAATAATTATCCAGAAACAATTTTAGATGTTGGTTGCGGCACAGGAGTTATTGCTTTAATGTTGGCACAACGTTCTAATGCTATGTCAATTGATGCTGTTGAGGTTGATGAAAATGCTTATGAACAGACTGTTGAAAATTTTGAAAATTCAGATTGGGGAGATCGTTTATATTGTTATCATGCTTCGTTTTCTGAATTTGCGAATGAAATTGCTGAAGAAAAAGAATCTTATGATTTGATTATTTCGAATCCACCTTTTTATACAGACGATTTTGAAACCGAAGATAACGCAAGAAATAAAGCACGTTTTACTTCTTCTTTATCTTTTGAAGAATTGTTAAAAGGTGTTTCTACTATTTTGTCCGAAAACGGAATTTTCTCAACCATTATTCCTTTTAAAGAAGAGGCTAATTTTATTGATTTGGCTAAAAAATACAATTTGCAAGTACATAGGATTTGTAGAGTTCAGGGCAATCCAAATTCAGATATAAAAAGAAGCTTGTTAACATTTTCTGTGCATTCATCAGAAATTATAGAAGAACATTTAATTATTGAAACAGCTCGTCATCAATATACAGAAGACTACATTAACTTAACCAAAGATTTTTATTTAAAAATGTAAAAAAAATCTAATTATTTATAGAAGTTTTATAGAAAACTAACCAATTACATGATTGGGATTATACCCTAAATAAGGCACTTTTTTCTCAATGAATTCAATTCCGTGATTTTTCAATTCCTTTAAAATGGGTTCGTACACTTCTTTAGCAATTGGAATTTGTACTCCTGGTTTTGTAATTTCTCCATTTAAAATTTTTAAAGTAGCTATGGCTAAAGGTAAACCTACAGTTTTTGACATGGCTGTGTAATTTTGATTTTCTCCAAAAACAATTAAGCTACTTTCAATTTGTTCTTTTTTACCCTCTTTTTCATAACCAAATAAGTGTTGCATCACAATCATATCTTTATCATTTTCTTGTAAAGTCCAAGAATCTTCTAAAATTTTCTGTAGTATTTTGGCAGGAGTTGCATTTTTAATTCCAATTTTTTTATTCGGATTAAAAAGGTCTAACTCTAATAGTTTTTCCCACATCACATCATCTTGATCTATCTTTAGATAAGAGCGTAACTTTAGTTCTACAGAGTCAGAAGGAGAATATGCTAAAAATAGATTTACAAAATCACGATAACTCATGTTTTCTGAGTTTTCAATGCTATAAGAATCGTCTGTCATGCCTAGTTGTACAAAAATATTCCAAGCTCTAGAGAAACCAACACGTCTAATAGTGCCTCTATACATGGTGGGTATGTTTTTTAAACCATAGGTTTCTCTGTATTTTAAAGAATCTCTATTTGCATACGCTTCAAATTTTTGATTATTGATTTTTAAAAACTCAGTTCTTCTAAACAATTTATGATAAGGAATGTATTTATACGTACCTTCTTGTATAAACATTGCGGCACCGCCTTGTCCTGCAAGTACCACATTTCTTGGATTCCATGTAAATTTATAGTTCCATAAATTAGTGTCGCTTTCTGGTGCTACCAAACCACCTGTAAAAGATTCAAAAAGTAACATTTTGCCACCTTTATTTCTAATTTTATCAATTACTTGCATAGCACTCATATGGTCTAAACCTGGGTCTACACCTATTTCGTTCATAAAAACTAATTCTTTTGCTTTTACTTGTTTATCAAGTGCTTTCATTGCTGGAGAAACATAAGAAGCAGTTACTAAGTTTTTACCATATTTCAAGCAATCTTTGGCAACTTCAATATGAAATCTTGCTGGTAGCATAGAAACCACAATAGTTGCATTTTTAATTGCATTTTCTCGTTGATTTTTATCAAAAACATCAAAAATAATTGCCTTTGCATTTTTATGATTATTGATCAGTTTTGTTGCGTTTTCTATGGAAATATCACCAATAGTTAAGTGTAATTTCTCCTCATTAGACTTTTCTAATAAATATTTTATTACATACGAACTAGATTTTCCTGCACCAATAATTAAAATGTTTTTCATATAATAAATAATGTATTTTTGTGAGGATACTAAGATAAATCATTTGTTTAATATTTAACAAAAACTAAATAAAATGTTTAAAAATTTAATTATTACTTCTTTTTTAGGGATGCTTGCCATAATTTTAGGTGCATTTGGGGCACATGCTTTAAAGGAAACACTTACTGCAGAAGCTTTGGCTAGTTTTAATACAGCTATACGTTACCAAATATATCACGTAATTGTGTTGCTATTTATAAATACTTTTGATGGTTTTTCTTTAAAACAAAAAAATAGAATTAGCATATTGTTTTTCTGTGGTATTTTTCTTTTTTCAGGCTCCATTTATACCATACAATTAACATCAATTACTGCAAAATCAATTTGGTTTGTAACACCTCTTGGTGGACTCTTTTTTATTGCAGGTTGGTTTTTAATGATTATTATATTTTTAAATAAATTAAAAAAATAATAATGATTTCGTAAAAATATGGTTGATTTTATAGGTGTATTAAAATATTGTTTAATTTTGTAACGTATTTATAGAAACATAACTAAAAATATACAAATGATACATTCAAATACGAAATCGATTTCGCTAGAGAATTTAGGAATCAAAAATGCGACTATTCGTTACCAATTATCTTCCAACGATTTACATGAAGAAACTTTAGAAAAAAAACAAGGAATGCAATCTTCTTTGGGGGCAATTGCCGTAAATACTGGCGAGTTTACAGGACGATCTCCAAAAGATCGATTTATTGTTAAAGATGTCATTACACAAGATGAAATTTGGTGGAGTGACATTAACTTACCTTTTGATGCAGATAAATTTGACTTATTGTATGATAAAGTAACCAATTATCTATCTGAAAAAGAATTGTTTGTTAGAGATAGTTATGCTTGTGCAGATAAAAATTATAAATTAAATATTCGGGTGGTTACAGAATATCCTTGGAGCAATATGTTTGCTTACAATATGTTTTTAAGACCCACACAAGAAGAATTGCAAGGCTTTTCTCCAGAATGGACTGTAATAAACGCACCTGGTTTTATGGCAGACCCAGTAGTTGATGGTACTCGTCAGCATAATTTTGCAATTTTAAATTTTACAAAAAAAATAGCCTTAATAGGTGGTACAGGTTACACTGGCGAAATTAAAAAAGGAATTTTTTCTGCTTTAAATTTTATACTTCCTATTTATAAAAAGACATTACCAATGCATTGCTCTGCAAACGTTGGTAAAGATGAAGATACCGCCATTTTCTTTGGTTTGTCGGGTACCGGTAAAACCACACTTTCTACAGATCCAAATAGAAGTTTAATTGGTGATGATGAGCATGGTTGGACTGCAGAAAATACCGTCTTTAATTTTGAAGGGGGTTGTTATGCCAAAGTGATTAATTTATCTAAAAAGCAAGAACCAGAAATATTTGCAGCCATTAAAAAAGGAGCGATTTTAGAAAATGTAATCATAGATGAGAGTGGAGAAGTAGATTTTACAGACACTTCTATTACTCAAAATACTAGAGTTAGTTATCCAATTTATCATATAGATAATATACAACAACCTTCTATAGGTAAAAACCCAAAAAATATTTTCTTTTTAACTGCGGATGCTTTTGGTGTATTGCCTCCAATATCTAAGCTAACACCAGCTCAAGCTGCTTATCATTTTATATCTGGTTATACCGCAAAAGTTGCAGGTACAGAGGCTGGTGTAACAGAACCTGTGCCAAGTTTTTCTGCATGTTTTGGAGCGCCTTTTATGCCATTACATCCTACAAGATATGCAGAAATGCTAAGTACAAAAATGAAAGAAGCTAGTGTAAATGTTTGGTTGGTAAATACAGGTTGGTCTGGGGGGCAATATGGAGTTGGAAGAAGAATGCCTTTAAAATATACAAGAGCTATGATAACTGCTGTTTTAAATGGAGATTTGTCTGATTATACTTACGAAAATTACCATATACATTCTGTTTTTGGAGTAGCTCAACCAAGATTTTGCCCTGGTGTTCCAACAGAATTATTAAGTCCGAGGTCTACTTGGAATGATGATGATGATGCATATTACAAAACAGCTTTTAAATTATCGAATGCATTTAGAATGAACTTTAAACAATTTGAAGAATTTGCTAGTGAGGAAATTAGAAGAGGTGGTCCTCAAAGATATGCCCACTAATTTTTTTATTTAAATCAGAAACACCTCATTTTTATGAGGTGTTTTTTAATAGCGATAAGGCTTATACTTATTAGTATCATTTTTATTGATACAAGAGAAAAATTTAAAAACCTACTTACTTCTATAAACTTAGTAATCTAAAAAAACTTGTTTTTTTGATATATAAATTGATAGGTAAAAGTACTGCTTTTATATGATGGAGTGTAAAAGATACTTTATAGAAATTAATAGGATAGTTTTACAAAAAAAGCATCCTATTTAGGATGCTTTTTTTTATAGGTAAAGAAATAGAATGTTACTTCTCTTGTTGAATTTCAACTTTTACCATTTTACTTTTCTCACCTTTAGATGCATCTAATTTAAAGTGATGTTCTCCATGAATACCCTTACCTTTTAAAGCATTTACTTTAGCTTCTACTTCTTCTAAAGTGCCAGTGATTACTTCATCTTTTGTTTTTTCTAGACCATTTTCTATATACTTAGTTGTTACTGTAGCTATAGCCTCATCAGCTTCATTAACAGTTAACTTTAC
>P_2C_Liq_1_UnCtyDRAFT_1000283_pt1 | contig 22023 bp, 18 predicted proteins | sample Pon2CUnioCityCA_2_FD_10234 | JGI IMG/M metagenome (IMG submission 10234) | reverse complement strand
GGGGGCCGCCAGCAGTGGCGGCTCGCCGTCCCGCTCACCCTGCGCACCCTCGCGCTCGGCGAACGGGTCGAGGAGGCTCTCGCCGCCCGCGGCGGGATCGCCGGTCCGGCGGAGCGGGCACCTCCCCGCCCCGCCCCCCGGCAACAGCGCGAGGAGGCCCGGCCGTGAGGGAGGGCGGTCTCGTCCAGATCGCCCTCTTCGCCGCCCTCGTGGCCGCGCTCGGGCTGCTCCCCCCCCTCCCCTTCCTCTTCGGGGTTCCCCTCACCGCACAGTCCCTCGGGGTGATGCTCACCGGGGTCCTCCTCGGCCCCCGCCGGGCCTTCCTCGCCCTCGCCCTCTTCCTCTTCGCGGTCGCCCTCGGAGCTCCCCTCCTCTCCGGCGGACGGGGCGGGCTCGGGGTCTTCGCCGGGCCCACGGCCGGTTTCGCCCTCGGCTTCGCCCCGGCGGCGGCGGCCACCGGCTACCTCATGCAAGCCCTGCATCGCCTGCCCGTCTTCGCCGCCGCCCTCCTCGCCTCCCTCGGCGGGGGTGTCCTCGTCCTCTACGCCTGCGGCATTCCCGGGCTGCACTGGACCACCGGCATGGAATGGGCAGCCGCCAGCCGGGCGGTCCTCGTGTTCGTTCCCGGCGACCTCCTCAAGGCCGTCCTCACCGCCTTCATTGCCCGGGGACTCTCCCGGGGAATGAATCGGCCGGAGGGAAATCCCAGCCCCGATCGATTGCCTCCCGCGCCCTGACCCTCAGCGTCACGGCGCCTGCCGCTCGGCCCGGGGGACGTTCTCCTCGAGACGCTCGGTGCGGTTGTCGTAGGAGGGATGGGTGGAGAGNAACTCGGGGGGCTGGGCCCCGCCGACCTCGGCCATGTTCTCCCAGACCTGGGGAGCCTCCCGGGGATCGTACCCGGCNCGGGCCATGTAGATCTGGCCGATGACATCGGCCTCGCTCTCGTGCATCCGGCTGTAGGGGAGGGCGACCCCGACGGTGGCACCGACCCCGTAGGCGGCCAGGATGATCTGGCGCTCGGCGGGATCGAGGTCGTCGATGGCGTAGCCCAGCCCGGAGCCCACCCCGGCGACGACCATGGCCTGGGAAAGACGCTGGTTGGCGTGCCGGGCGGTGACGTGGGCGACCTCGTGGCCGAGCACAAAGGCCAGCTGGTCCTCGTTCTCCACCGCCTCGAAGAGCCCGTCGTAGACCGCCACCTTCCCCCCGGGCAGGGCGAAGGCGTTCACCTCGTCACGGTCGATGTAGATGAACTCCCAGTCCGCGGCGGGCAGATCGTCCCCGACCGCGTCGGCCACCCGGTTGCCCACGCGCTGGATCATCTCGTAGCGGGGACCGCTGGTAATCAGGGGCTCCTCCGCCTTGATCTGCTCGAAGCTGGACAGGCCCATGCTGACCACCTGGCTCTCGGGAAGCAGGGTGAAGGAGGATCGGCCCGTCTCCGGGACCGTGTAGCAGCCGGCCAGCCCGAGCAGGCTGGCGAGGAGAAGAGGCCCAAGGCCCGGGATACGCTTGCCAGTCACACTCCCCATAATGGAGCCTCCGGGCCGGGATCGCAAAGCATTCCGGCAACCCCCGCCTACGGATTGGGTCTTGCCGGCCCTCGACCCTCCTTGCCATCGTCCCGGGTCAAACCCCGTCGATTCCCATGCCCACACTCGTCCTCCTCCGCCACGGCGAAAGCCAGTGGAACCTCGAAAACCGCTTCACCGGCTGGACCGATGTCGACCTTACCGACACCGGGCGCCAGCAGGCCACCGCCGCGGGCCACTACCTGCGGGAAGGCGGCTACACCTTTGACCTCGCTTTCACCTCGGTGCTGAAGCGGGCCATCCGCACCCTCTGGATCACCCTCGACGAGATGGACCTGATGTGGATTCCCGTACGGCGGTCCTGGCAGTTGAACGAGCGCCACTACGGGGCCCTCCAGGGCCTGAACAAGGCGGAGACCGCGGAGAAGTACGGGGACGAACAGGTGCACCTCTGGCGGCGCAGCTTCGCCACCCCGCCCCCGGAGCTGGAGCCGGACGACGAGCGCAACCCCGCCCGCGACCCGCGCTACGCCAATCTCGACCCCGAGCAGCTCCCGCTCACCGAGTGCTTGAAAGACACCGTGGACCGCTTCCTCCCCTACTGGCACGAATCGATCGTCCCGGAAATCCGGGCGGGCCGGCGGATCCTCATCGCGGCCCACGGGAACAGCCTGCGGGCCCTCGTCATGTACCTCGACGGGCTCTCCGAGGAGGAGGTGCTCGATTTGAACATACCCACGGGGATGCCCCTCGTCTACGACCTCGACGACGATCTGCGCCCCCTCGACCGCCGTTACCTCGGCGATCCGGAGGAGGTGCGCAAGGCGATGGAGGCCGTGGCCAAGCAGGGCCAGGCCGGCTCCTGAAATCGTCCCTCCCCGCCTCCCGAACCCTCGTGAAGATCATTCTCGCCTACTCCGGAGGCCTCGACACCTCCGTACTCGTCCACTGGCTCTGCCACGCCCACGGGGCGGAGGTCGTCACCTTCGCGGCCGACATCGGCCAGGAGGAAGAGCTCGACGGCCTCGAGGAAAAGGCCCGGGCGACCGGGGCCAGCCGGCACTACACCCTCGACCTCGTCGAGGAATTTGCCCGCGACTTCGTCTACCCGATGCTCCGGGGCAACGCCGTCTACGAGGGCCAGTACCTCCTCGGCACCTCCATCGCCCGGCCCCTCATCGCCAAGGCGCAGGTGGAGATCGCCCGCCGGGAGGGGGCCGACACCCTGGCCCACGGGGCGACCGGGAAGGGCAACGACCAGTGCCGTTTCGAGCTGACCTACGCAGCCCTCGCCCCCGACCTGCGGGTGCTCGCTCCCTGGCGGGATCCCGCCTTCCGGGAGCGGTTCCCCGGGCGTACCGAGATGATCGAGTACTGCCGGGAACACGCCATCCCCGTGGAGGCCAGCGCGGAGAAACCGTACTCGATGGACCGCAATCTCCTCCACATCTCCTACGAGGCGGGCATCCTCGAGGATCCGTGGTTGGACGCGACCACCCCCGAACAACGCGGGATGTACAAGCTGACCCGGGATCCCGACCTCGCCCCGGACGAGCCGACCTACCTCGAGCTGGAGTACCGGCAGGGGGATTGCGTGGCCGTGGACGGCGAGGCCGGCACCCCCGCGGAAATCCTCCGCCGCCTCAACCGCGTTGCCGGCGAGCACGGGATCGGGCGGGTGGACTTGGTGGAGAACCGGTTTGTCGGCATGAAGAGCCGGGGCATCTACGAGACCCCCGGGGGCACCGTCCTCCTCCACGCCCACCGCCAAGTGGAGAGCCTCACTCTCGATCGGGAGCTCGGGCACCTGCGCGACTCCCTCATCCCCTACTACGCCGAGCGCATCTACAACGGCTTCTGGTACGCGCCGGAGCGGGAGGCCCTCCAGGCCTTCCTCGACCGCAGCCAGGAGGGCGTCGACGGCACCGTCCGCCTCCGCCTCGGCAAGGGCACGATCCAGACCGCCGGCCGGAAGTCCCCGGTCTCCCTCTACCACCCGGAGATTGCCTCCATGGAGGGAGTGGAGAGCGACTACGACCCGGCCGACGCCAGCGGCTTCCTGCGGCTCCAGGCCCTCCGCCTGCGGGCCCGGGCCGCGCTCCCGGAGCGAACCGGGAAGGGCTGACCGCCTTGCGCCGACGGGGGCGGTCGGTTTTCTGTCCTTGCAGTCCGCGCCCCGCGTGGTAGTACAGGAACTTTTTTTCGGCCCTGTGCCGATCCCAGCTGAACACCTCCCATGAGCGACCTCCAAAAGTACCGCAACATCGGCATCTTCGCGCACGTCGACGCCGGCAAGACGACCACCACCGAACGCATCCTCAAGCTGACGGGGAAGATCCACAAGACGGGCGAGGTCCACGAGGGCGAGGCGACCACCGACTTCATGGAGCAGGAGCAGGAGCGGGGAATCACCATCCAGTCCGCCGCGACCACCTGCTTCTGGAACGACCACCGCTTCAACATCATCGACACCCCCGGGCACGTCGACTTCACGATCGAGGTCTACCGCTCCCTCAAGGTGCTCGACGGAGGCATCGGGGTCTTCTGCGGGTCCGGCGGGGTCGAGCCACAGTCGGAGACGAACTGGCGCTACGCCAACGAGTCCCGGGTCGCCCGGCTCATCTTCGTGAACAAGCTCGACCGGATCGGGGCGGACTTTTACCGGGTCGTCGACCAGATCCGGAACATCCTCGGGGCCCAGCCCCTCGTCATGGTCCTGCCCATCGGGCAGGAAAGTGAGATGCAGGGCGTGGTCGACCTGCTCACCCGGGAGGCGTGGGTCTGGGACGACACCGGCGATCCCCTCGCCTACTCCGTGCGCGAGGTCCCCGAGGAGATGCGGGAGCAGGTCGAGGAGTACCGCCAGAAGCTGGTGGAGACCGCCATCGAGCAGGACGACGAGGTCATGGAGGCCTACCTCGAGGGGAACGAGCCGGACATCGACACCCTGAAGAGGTGCATCCGCCGCGGCACCATTCATCTCGACTTCTTCCCGACCTTCTGCGGCTCCGCCTTCAAGAACAAGGGCGTCCAGCCCCTCCTCAACGCGGTCGTCGACTACCTCCCCAGTCCCACCGAGGTTAACCCCCAGCCGGAGATCGACCTTGAGGGGAACGAGACCGGGGAATTCGCGACCGTCGATCCCTCCGAGCCCCTCCGGGCCCTCGCCTTCAAGATCATGGACGACAAGTACGGGGCCCTCACCTTCACCCGGCTCTACTCCGGGAAGATCGCGAAGGGCCAGTCCGTGCTGAACACCGCCACCGGCAAGACCGAGCGGATCGGGCGGATCATCGAGATGCACGCGGATGACCGCACCGAGGTCGACAAGGCGCAGGCCGGCGACATCGTGGCGCTGCTCGGGATGAAGTCCGTGCAGACCGGGCACACCCTCTGCGACCCGAACGACCCGGCCACCCTCGAGCCGATGGTCTTCCCGGACCCGGTCATCTCCATCGCGGTGGCCGGCAAGGACAAGTCGCAGTCCGACAAGCTTTCCACCGCCCTCGGCAAGATGGTGGCGGAGGACCCCTCCTTCCACGTGGAGACCGACGAGGACTCCGGGGAAACCATCCTCAAGGGGATGGGCGAGCTCCATCTCGACATCAAGGTGGACATCCTCAAGCGTACCCACAACGTCGACGTGACCGTGGGGGAGCCGCAGGTCGCCTACCGCGAGACCATCACTCACGAGGTGAAGGACCGCTACACCCACAAGAAGCAGACCGGGGGTGCCGGGCAGTTCGCGGACATCGAGTACACCCTCACGCCGCTCGATCCCGGCGAGGGCTTCCAGTTCGAGTCGAAGATTGTTGGCGGGAACGTGCCCCGCGAGTTCTGGCCGGCCGTGGAGAAGGGCTTTAAGCTCTCCACCGTCGAGGGCGTCCTCGCCGGTTATCCCTGCCTCGACTTCAAGGTGACCCTGACGGACGGCTCCTACCACTCCGTGGACTCCTCCGCGGTGGCCTTCGAGACCGCCGCCCGGGCCGCCTACCGGCAGAGCGTACCCAAGGCGAAGCCGGAAATTCTCGAACCGATCATGAAGGTCGACGTCTTCTGCGGGGAGGAAAACATGGGCGACGTCATCGGTGACCTGAACCGACGCCGCGGGGTCATCCTCTCCCAGGAGCCGGTGGCCGCCGGGGTTCGCATCAAGGCGGAGGCCCCCCTCAGCGAGATGTTCGGCTACATCGGCTCCCTCCGCACGATGACCTCCGGCCGTGGGCAGTTCTCCATGGAGTTCTCCCACTACGCGGCCACTCCCCGCAACATCGCGGAGGAGGTCATCAAGCGCTCCAAGGAACTCGCCGAAGCGAAGTAGCCGCCCGCACCCTCCATTCCGGACAGGATCCACCCTCCCCGGCGGGGACCCCGACCATGACCGCGGCGCGGCACCTCTGCCTGACCGGCTGCACCCGCGGCCTCGGCCGGGCCCTCGCCGAGTGGATGGGTAGGGCCGGATGGACGGTGAGCGGGTGCGGAAGGAACGCCGGGGACCTGCGGACCCTCCGCGGGGCGCTCGGTGCGAGGGCAGGCACCCTGCGGCCCCTCGACATCACGGACGCCGAAGCCGTCCACACCTTTGCCGAGGAGGTCCTCGCGGAGAGCGGCACCCCCGACCTGGTCGTCAACAATGCCGGCCTCCTCCTGCCCCCCGGACCCCTCTGGGAGGTTCCGGCGGAGGACTTCCGCCGGATCCTCGCGGTCAACGTGGAGGGCACCGTGCACCTGCTCCGGGCCTTCACCCCCGCCCTCATCGCCCGTGGTTCGGGCGTGATCGTCAACCTCAGCTCCGGATGGGGCCGCTCCACCTCCCCGGGGGTGGCCAGTTATTGTGCGACCAAGTGGGCCATCGAGGGACTCTCCGCCGCCATGGCCGCGGAGCTGCCCCCGGGGGTGGCCGTGGCCGCCCTCAACCCCGGGGTCATCGACACGGACATGCTGCGCACCGCCTTCGGGGAGGCCGCTGCCGGCCATCCGGAGCCCTCCGCCTGGGCCGAACGGGCCGGACCCTTTCTCGCCGGACTGAACGCCTCCTGCAACGGACGAGCGCTCACCGTGCCCTAGGGAACCTGCGGCGGCGCGATCCACGGGCTTTCCTTCCACGGTTGTCCCGGACCATCCCACGCCCCAACCTCCCCCCATGGCCCATCCCGTCCGGCTGAACGAATCCCTCCTCTTCGACAACCGGGGACCCCTCGTCCTCCTCGCGGGCATGAACGTGCTCGAGTCGGAAACCCTGGCCCACGAGGTAGCCGCCGAGCTGGCCGCGGTGACCTCCCGGCTCGGGATCCCCTGGGTGTTCAAGGCCTCCTTCGACAAGGCGAACCGCTCCTCGCTCCACTCCTTTCGCGGACCCGGGCTCGACGAGGGCCTGCGCATCCTCGAGGGGATCCGGGAGACTTTCGGGGTCCCGGTGGTCACCGATGTGCACGAGCCCTTCCAGGCGGAGCCCGTCGCCGAGGTCTGCGACATCCTCCAGCTGCCCGCCTTCCTCTCCCGGCAGACGGACCTCGTGACGGCGATCGCCCGCACCGGGCGGGTCGTCCACGTGAAGAAGGCCCAGTTCCTCGCGCCGGAGGAGATGCGCCACATCCTCGCCAAATGCGCGGAGGCCGGCAACGAGCGGGTGCTCCTCTGCGAACGGGGCACCGCCTTCGGCTACCACAACCTCGTCGTCGACTTCCTCGGCTTCCGCACCATGAAACGGCTCGGGGCCCCCCTCCTCTTCGACGTGACCCACTCCCTGCAGCTCCCCGGCGGGGGCAAGGATGCCGCCGGCGGACGGCGCGAGGGCGCGCTCTCCCTCGCCCGGGCCGGGGTCGCCCAAGGGATCGCCGGACTCTTCCTGGAGACCCACCCGGAGCCGGATGAGGCCCGCTGCGACGGCCCGAGCGCCCTCCGCCTCGACCGCGTGGAACCCTTCCTCGAGCAGCTCCTCGCGCTGGACGCGCTGGTCAAGAGCCAGCCCGACCTCGACCTCGGCTGAGGGCGGGATACCCCGCCGGGGCTCCGCCACCCCCCTCTCAGACCGCCGCCATCTCCGGCTCCACCCCGTGGTGCAGGTAGTAGGCCTCCGCCGGTCCGTTCCCCATGAAGAAGCGGAAGGTCTTCGGCTCCACCTCGAGGAGGTCGACGACCATGAGGCCGTCGAGCACATCACTGAAGTCCGCGTCGACATTGAAGCTGAGGAAGCGGGCGTTCAGCTTCACGTAGTGGCGGAGAAGGGTGGGCACGCCCTTGCTGTCCGGCTCGATCTCCGCGACGAGCGCGGAGACATCGTCGATGTCGCGGAGCCCGCGGGCGAGGGCCTCCTGCTCCTCCTTGCGCAGGAGGCGGCTCTTCCCGGGCGGACTCTTCGCCTTCACCTTCCCGGAGAGCAGGTTGTCGAAATTGTTGCCGCGCAGGAAGTGGATGATGAGGTCCTTGGAGATGGTCTCGTACTCGCAGTTGATGCTGACCGGGCCGAAGAGGAAGCGGTAGCGGGGATTCCGGGCGATGTAGGCCCCGATCCCCTGCCAGAGGAAGGACAGCGTGGTGTACTTGCGCTGGTAGGTCGGCGTGATGAAGGAGCGCCCGAGCTCGAGGGCCGGGTCCAGCCGTTCAAGGAAGGCCGTGCGGTAGCGGAAGAGGGTGCTCGTGTAGAAACCGCGCTTGCGCTTGCGGGGGAGAATCTCGTCGGTCGCCCCGAGCCGGTAGGCCCCCGCAATCCGGCGCTCCCGGGTGTCCCAGAGAAAGAGCTGGAGGTAGTCGAGGTCGAAGTGGTCCGTGTCGTAGGGCTTGCCGGTGCCCTCGTGCACCTCGCGGAAGGTCCACTCGCGGAGGCGGCCGAGCTCGAGGAGCAGCTCCGCGGATTCGCTGCCGCGGAAGACATAGGCCCGGAACTGCTTGCGCTCGAGGAGCAGGCTCTCCTCGGGCAGGCGGGCGATGGCCGCCTCGATCCGGGCGGGATCGGGCGCCTCCACAAGGGGGGAGCGGCCGTCCGGTTCCGCCTCCTGCCGCCGGGCCCGGCGCTGGGCGCGGGTCACCGGCAGGCCCGGCCGGATGCTGAGGGGCCCCCGGGGTCGCCGGTCCGAACCGCCGATGAGGTAGGTCCGCAGGCGGAGGAAGTCGAGCAGGTCGCGGTCGGTCTCGAACTCCCGCAACCGTCGGGGCGGGATCGGGTTGCCGACCCGCAGGAAGACCTGTGAGTCCCGCCGGGCCATCAATTCGCGGACGAGGAGCACGGTGCGCAAGCGGGGATGGAGGACCCCGAGAAGGTGGAAGGGGATGCTGTTGCGCCCGGGAAAATACACGGGCACCACCGGGACTTCCGCCTTCCGGATGAGCTTGGCCGTCACCGGGTGCCAGGGGCCATCGGTCACCCGCCGGTAGTCCCGGCGGTAGTGGGAGACCTCCCCTGCCGGAAAGGTCGCGAGGAGATGCCCCTGCTCCAGCCAGGTGAGGGATTCCCGGACGGTCCGGGCATTCGCCCGGGCCACTCCCGGGCGATCGAAGGGATCAATCGGGTAGAGGAGCGGTGCCAGCTCCGGCATGCGCAGGAGCAGGTAGTTGGCGAGGAGGCGGGCGTCCGGGCGGAGGGAGAGGAGGAAATCCCCGAGGATGATCCCGTCGAGTGCCCCGAAGGGATGATTGGCGATGACGAGGACGGGGCCCTCGGTGGGAATGCGGGCGGCCTCCTGCTCACTGAAGCGGTAGCGGATGCGCAGGTCCTCGAGGACCGCCCCGAAGAAGTCCTCCGGCGGGGTCCCCCGCACGTTCTCGTAGAGCTGGTTGACCGCCCGGACCGCCAGCACGCGCTCGAGGAGGGGGGCCAGCCAGCGGTAGGCCCGGCGCAGGCCGGGCCGCTCGATCCCGCGGTCGAGCTCGAGGAGCGCTTCTTCCCGATCGCAGGGTTTCATCATCCGGGGCGGGAGGGGGGCGCGGTCGCACCGGTCCTCCGGTGGCACCGGAGCCGCCGCTCACCCTTTCTCACGTCTTCTTCCAGAAACGGCGGCGGCGGGGCGGGCTCTCCGCGGCCGGGGAGGGGTAGACCGATTCCCCGGCGCTGCCCTCCTCTTCCTCCTCCGTCTTCTCATTCCCGGGCTCCTCCGCTTCGCCAGCCTCTTCCCGGTGTGTCTCGCCGGCCTCCTCTTCCGGGGGAAGCGCCTCCGCCTCCGTGGGCGCTGGCTCGCCCGGCCGGGAGTGCTCCCGGGCGGGTGCCGCCGCCTCCCCCGGAGGCTCCTCCGTGCCGGCGGGCATCGGCGCGGGTGCTGGGGACCCGGCTCCGGATCCGAGGGCGACCGCCTCAGCCGGGGGGGGAGGATTGCGGTCCGCGGACGTCCGCCCCCGCTTGCGAATGCCCGTCACGAGGACCTCGATCGCCCGGAGCCGTTCCACACCGAGATTCGACTCGAGGGACTCCTTGAGAAGGGCCTGCAGCTGGGACGCGGTGTCCCGGAGATGCGCGGAACCGTTCACCTGAATCCGGACGGTCAGGCGGAGCCCGCCCCGGTCGCGCACCCGCACGGACGGCTTGCGGACCTCGGGCAACTCCGCGCAGGTCGCGTGGACGAGCTCGAGGAGGGCATGGCGGGAAACTTCCACCGGCCCGGTGTCCCCGCGGAAGGCACGGATCTTTTTCGGGGGCCGGGTCCGCAGGTAGAGGAGGAGGAGGACAGGACGACGACGATCCCCGCGAGGACGAGGTACCTCGGCTCGAGAAGGTAGCCGAGCTCGACCCCCTGGAGGGCGTTCCAGCCCCGCTCCCAGGCCCGTCCGATCGCCTCTAGGTCGTCCACGCCGTCTCGTTTTCCTCGTTGCCCCGCGGCTGGTGGACGCCGTCGATGACGATGTCCACCCGGCCCACTTCCTTGCTCGTCATCTTGGAAACCTCCTCGCGGACTGTCTGCTGGATCTGGCCACCGGTCTGGGCGAGCTCCACCCCGAAGTCGAGGATGACCCGGATCTCGATCTGGTAGACCCCTCCCTCGTCCTCACTGACCCGCACGCCCTTCTCTCCGTCGCGGCGGGAGAAGAGGTCGGCCATGCCCTCGAAGCGGCCGCCCCCCACCGAGTGGACCCCGGGCACGTGCTGGGCGGCGATCCGTACGATGTTGGCGACCACGCTGTGGTTGATGCGGATTTCCCCGAGGGTGGCGCTCTCCTCGGAAACGAAGGGGACCGAGGACTCGTTCTCGGTGGTGCTGTCGGGTCGGTTCATGGGGTCAGGCAGTCGGGGAGGTCGTCTCGGCGAGGAGGTAGCGGGGCGTCCGCTCGAGGAACTCCTCCACGTAGCGGGTGGTCGTCTGCCCCTGGCGGAAGACGGGGTCGGCAAGAATCGCCTGGAGGAAGGGGATGTTCGTCTTGATTCCCCCGATGAGGAACTCGCGCAGGGCTCGGTTCATGTACACCATCGCTTCCTCCCGATTCTTCCCGAAGGAAATCAGCTTGCCGATCATGGAATCGTAATACGGGGGAACCTGATAACGCGAGTACACGTGCGAGTCGAGCCGAATGCCGGGGCCGCCCGGGGGATAGTAGAGGTCGATCTCGCCGGGGCTGGGGGTAAAGTTGCGGCTGGGATCCTCCGCGCAGATCCGGCACTCGATCGCGTGGCTCCCGGTCAAGCGAATCTGCTTCTGCTCGAGGCCGAGGGGGTTCCCGTTGGCGATCTCGATCTGCTTCTTCACGAGGTCGATCCCGGTGACAATCTCCGTGACGGGATGCTCCACCTGGATCCGCGTGTTCATCTCGATGAAGTAGAAGGCCCCGGACCGGTCCACGAGGAACTCGATCGTGCCGGCGTTGCGGTAATTGCAGGCCTCGGCCGCCTTCACCGCGGCCCGTCCCATCCGCCGGCGGAGCTCGGGGGTGAGGAAGGGAGAGGGCGCCTCCTCGATCACCTTCTGGTGGCGGCGCTGTACGGAACAGTCCCGCTCGCCGAGGTGCACGATCTTCCCATGGTGGTCGGCGAGCACCTGGAACTCAATGTGCCGGGGTTCCTCGATGAACTTCTCGATGTAGACGGCCCCGTTCCCGAAGGCCTTCTCCGCCTCGTTGCGGGCCGTGTCGAACTCCCGCTGGAAGGCCACCTGGTTGTGGGCCACCCGCATCCCGCGACCGCCCCCCCCGGCCACCGCCTTGATGATGACCGGGTAGCCGATCGACTTGGCGATCTTCAGGCCCTCCTTCTCGTCGGTCACGGTGCCCTCGCTGCCGGGAATGATCGGGACCTTGGCCGCCCGCACGGTATCCCGGGCCATCGCCTTGTCCCCCATCTGCCGGATCGTCGCGGAGGAGGGCCCGATGAAGAGGATGTTGCAGCTCTCGCACTGCTCGGCGAAGTCCGCGTTCTCCGAGAGGAAACCATACCCGGGGTGGATGGCGTCCACATCCGCCAGCTCCGCCGCGCTGAGGATGCGATCGGCCTTCAGGTAGCTGTCCGCACTTGCCGCCGGGCCGATGCAGATGGCGTCGTCCGCGATCTGGCAGTGAATGGACTGCTCGTCGGCCTCCGAGTAGACGGCGAGGGTTTCGATGCCCAGTTCCCGGCAGGCCCGGATGATGCGCAGGGCGATCTCGCCACGATTGGCGATGAGAATCTTCTTCAGCATGGAAGGGGGAGCGGGGTCCTAGCTCTCGCGGATCGTCATGAGGGCCTGCCCGTATTCGACCGGCTCCCCGTTGCCGACGAGAATCTCGACCACCTTGCCACTCACCTCCGCCTGGATCTCGTTCATCACCTTCATCGCCTCGATGATGGCGACCACCGCGTCCGCCTTCACTTTCGAACCCTCCTCCACGTAGGGACTGCTCTCCGGGGAAGGGGCCCGGTAGAAGGTGCCCACCATCGGCGAGTACACTTTCTTGATGCCTGGATCCTCCGCGGGCTCCTCCCCGCCGCCCGGGCTGGCCGGCGAGGCCGGATCACGGGGTGCCGCCACCCCGCCCGGGACGGGGTAGGCGGACGGGGCGGAAACAGTGACGATCTCCTTCTCCCGCGCCATGTGGATGCGGAGCGCCTCCTCCTCGATCTCGAGGGAGGTGAGGTCGCTGTCCCGCATGATTTCGGCAAGCTTCTCGATCTGTGCAATGTCCAAAGTGATTCCTCCCGGGGATCCGCGGTCTTCGGCAGGGGGCCGACTTGACAAACACCGCGAGGGTAGAAGGCGCCCGATCCCCTCCGCAACCGTATTCGCCTTACGTGTCTTCCCCGTGGGGGGAGCTCGGGCGGCCCCCGAGGTTGCGGGGGTCGATCTCCAGACGGACGGAAGGGTTTTCCCGCGACCCCCACACCCGGAAGGCGAGCAAGCGCTCCACCGGGAAGAGGAGACTGCCCAGCTGGGAAAGGAGGGGGAGGTTCGTTCCCCCGAGCAGTTGGAGGTAGGCGCGCATGTCGATGGTGTCCTCGGAGTAGTCGTAGGTGCCCTCCGCGCGGAGGCGGGAGCTGGGCCCGGTCAGGGAAAGGTTGCGGCAGGTGAGGAGACCGTCGCGCAGGCGGAATTCCGTCTCCAGCTCGTCGAACCCGAGCGAGCCGAGGGTAATGGGCAGGGGGAGGAGCTCGGAGATCCGCGAGAAGATGCCGAAGAGCCGGATCCGGGGGAGGGACTCCGTCCGCAGGCGGAAGGTGCCCTCCCCGAGAAAGTCCTCCGGCCGCTCGGGATTCCCGGTCCCCCGGAAGGACAGGTTCACCTCCCCCGGATCCGACCCCTCCCCCTTGCCGGGATCGCGAGAGAGGCCGCCAAGTCCAGGGGCAGGGCCTCCGCGAGTGCGGGGGGAGTGGCGTCAGCCAGCTCCAGGTCCAGCGCGAGGGCGTCCGCCCGCGGTCCCTCCAGCTGGTAGTCCAACTGACCGGAAAGCACCCCTCCGCCGAGGCCAGCCTCCAGCTGCGGCACGACGACCCGGGCGCCGTCGTAGCGGGCCGCGAAGGCGAGGGAACCGAAGCCGATGCCGGCAAGGCGGACGGGGGCCGGCAGGTCCGCGGTCAGGCGGAGATCCTCGGGCGGAAGACCCGGACCGCTCCCCAGCGGATGGGCGATCCCCCGGAGGACCAGACGGGGTGGCTCGCTCGCCTCGATTCGCTCGAGGAATCCCCGCAGGTCCCCGGAGGTGAGGGAGCGGACCTCCCGAAGGGGAAGGGAGCTCTCCAGGTCGTACTCCACGAGCCGGGCGCGGGACCTGCCGGGGGCAAACCAACGGTCGATCCGCCCGGAGGCCTCCCCGGAGCGACCGCGGATGACGAGTTCGCGGAGTCCGAGAAAGCCGGGCACCGCCCGCACCCGCACCTCCCCCTCCTCCGCCCGGAGGCCCAGCCAGCGGGTGTCGGCAAAGCGGACCGAGCCGTCCAGCCACCGGGCCTGCGGGTCCGTCCAGTCCCCCCGCAGGGTCAGGTTGACTTCCGGGGTTTCCCCGAGGGAGAACCCGCTCCAGGTCCGTTCCCAGCCCGGGCCCATCCATGGATCGATGTCCATCGGCCGGAAGCCCCCCACCAGCCCGAGCAGGAAGCGGGCGCTGCCGGTTTCCTGCCGGAAGTGCCCGGACAACTCGTACTCCCCCGTGTCGAGAAGGAAGAAGGGCGCGCGAAGGAGCTGGCGACGCGGCTCCCAGGACAACTCGCCAACCGCCCGTTGGCCCCGCACCCCGGCGAGATCGAGAGGACCGCTGCGAACGAACAAGTCGAGGCGGTCGAGCCCGCCCCGCCGGAAATTGCCGGTCGCGGTCACCTCCAGGTAGGGGTCCGTGGCGAAGTGAAAATCCTCCACGGGAATCTCCCCCGGCCAGAGCGAAAGACCGCGGATCTCCTCCACGGGCGCAAGACCGCGCAAGTCGGCCCGGACAGCTCCGGTGAGGGCGTCCACCCGCCCGCCGGCCCGGAGCGTGCGGCCGCCCCAGTGGGTGTACCCGGCAAAGTCCACCCGGCCCGTTGGCCCCAGGACGGCCTCCCCCACCGTGGGACCCGTGGAGAGGCCGGGCACTTCCACCGCAGCGGCCCTGCCCTCCCACGAGCCGACGAGCCCGCCCGCGGAATCCGGGAGCCAGCGCAGCCGCGGCCGCAAGGCTCCCACCTCCCCACGCCAGGACAGACGCTCCGCCCCGATCCGGACGGACCGCAGGCGCACCTTCCCCGGCGCGGCGGCGAACCGGACCTCGCCGCCGGCCTCCCCGGCGAGGCGCAGGTCGCCCGGCAGCTCGGCGGCCGCCGCACTCAGGCGGAGACTGCCCTCCGTCCGGCCGCCGCTCCCCGGCCACAGCCGCACGCGGCCCATTCCGTCCTCCATTCCCTGCAGGGCGGACCACGCCAGCACGAGGGGGCGCAGGGGGGTCTCGCCAGAGGCCTGGCCAGCATCCCGGGCGAGGGAGAGCCACCACGTCCGGCGGGAGGGAAAGGAACCGGAGACGGCCACCGGCAGCCTTCCCCAGCGGAAGCGGAAGTCCTCGACCCGCCAGTCGATGCCCTCCCGGCGCAGGTCGAGGCCATCGAGCACGACGAGCGGCCGGGCGGACCCGAGGGGTGCCTGCGGGTCGAAGAGGGCCGCCCCGCCGAGACGGACGGACTCCGGGTCGAGGATTCCGAGGAGAAGGGCCGGCAGGAAAAAATCGACGGAAAGGTCGCGGACCCGGGCCACCTCCCGCCCCGAGGCATTCCGCAGGGAAAGGCGGTCCAGGGAAAGGCGGCCCTTCCGGTCCACGCGGAGCGACTCCGTCTCCACGTCCCACTCCCCGCCGACCCGGCGCTCCACCGCCGCGGCGACCCACGACTCCGGGATCGGCAGGCTCCTACCGAGGGTGAAATAGGCGAAGAAGACGAGCTGGGCGACCAGCAGCAACCCGAGCACCCCGCAGAGCGCGGAAAACAGGCACTGGACGAGCCACCGGAGGAGGCGGACGATCATGGGACGAAGGCAGCGGACCCCGCGCCCTCCCCGGGCCCGGCGGGTGTCGGCGGGTTGGCCCGGTCCGGCGCGAGCAGCGTCGACCAGGCCTCCACGAAGAGCGGCGGCAGGAGGAAGGTGGCCTCGGCCCGCGCCGATCCCCCGGCAAGAAGGTTCCCTCCCCGGCGTTCCGCGAACCAGTAGCGGCGCACCTCCGAGGTCGCCTCGGCGGAGGACGGGAGCAGCACGGTGGCATCGAGCCGGTACCGCCACGGGAGGGGCTCTCCCTCTCCGACCCGGACGGTCTCCCCGAACGCGGCGGAGAGGTAGGAGGACACCCGGAAGCGACGCAGCTGGTCGCGGAGGATCTCCCGGGCCGACCGCGTGGTCCCGGCCACGGCGGAAGGGTCCTCCGGAACCCCCGTGGCCAGGTCGAGGGTCCGCACGATGGAACCGTCGCGGAGGTCGACGATCTCGACCTCCGCGAGACGGGCCGTCTCCGGCAGCTCCTCGAGGATCCGGTTCCGCCAGGCGAGCGCGCGCACCGGCAGACGGCGCACCAGGTCCGCGGCCACCTCGTAGACGAAGGGTTGGCCGGCGAGCTTCGCGTAGAGCCGGCCGCCGGTCGCGGTGAAGCGGCCGAGGAGGAGTTCCTCGGTCTCCCCGCCTTCCAGGGAGACCGTCCGCTGGGGGTCGGCCAAGCCATACTCCGCGAGGTCGTTGTCGGAGGGCGCGTCGCTCACGAACCGCTCCGCCCGCAGCCGGACAAGGGATGCAAGCGCCCGGTTCACCTGGGCGCGGTCCGCCGAGTAGCGCACCCGCTCCCCCTCCGCGTCGACCCCGGTGACTTCCCAGGAATTCTCGCCCAGCCGCTGCAGGAGGATTTCCCCGCCGGCCCGGTCGCTCAACCCGACCGTCTCCAGCCCGGCGAGATCCACCTGCAGGAAGGAACGGTCCCGCAGGTCCGTCGGGGCCTCCGCCAGGGCGAGGAAGGGCGCCTCCGGCACGGTCACCACCGTGGGGTAGCTCTCCCGTTGGCCGTAGGCGAGGCCGGGCTCGCCGGGCACGGGATTGCCGAGGAGGAAGGTGTCCCGCTCCTGCCCCCCCTCCAGGGTGAGCCGCTGGCGCGGCTCGAGCAGGCCGGTCTCCGTCGGGGAGATCTCCCCCTCGCGGGAGAGCCGGCCGACCGTGGTCCGCAGGAGCTGTTGGAGCCGCGCATCCACCAAGGCCGCGCTCGCCCGCGTCTGGATGGGTGCCTCGAATTCCCACCCGTCCGGCGTGGTAACCAGCCGCATCCGCTGGTTGGTGCCCGCCCCCAGCTGCAGGGCCATCCGCTCGACGGTATAGAAGTCGATCCCGAAGAGGCGGGGCCGCCGGAGCTCGGCCAGCTCGAGGCGGAGCGCGGCAAGGAGGTCCCCGTCCACCACGTGAATGGTTTCCCCGTCCGGCCCGAGCAGGTAGGTGCGCTGCCCCACCGCCGCGGGTGCCCCCACCCGCAGGACGGTTTCCTCCTCTCCCCGCCGGAAGGTGAGCTGGAGGGCCGGGTCGGCCAGGCCGTAGTCCGCGAGGTCCTGGTTGTTGGCGCGGACTTCCCCGAGGGAGAAGGAGACCTCCGCCCGGAGGAAGAGCAGCGAGCGGAAGAGACGGTCGACGGCGCTGGGATTGGCCGGCCACACATAGGGGGACTCCAGGAGCCAGCGGTTCCCCTGCCGGCGCAAGACCCGTTCCGCCTCCGGGAGACGGCCCCCGATCCGGATCTCGTCGCTCTGTTGGAGGGCCGAGGTGAGGATCGGCGGGGGAATCGCCGGGGCCGTGTCCCCGTTCTCCCGGCTCTCGAGGTAGAAGATGGCCCCGAATGCGAGGACATTCAGGAACAGGAGAATCAGCGTCAGCCTTAGTCGCATGGTCGCACTGCTACCGCCGCACGAGGGCGACGACGATCCCCGCCATCGTCAGCAGACTCGCGGGAAGGGCAAGCATGGGGAGGAGACGGCGCAGTTCCTCGTCGCTGAGCACGACGAGGTAACTGCGCACCGGCTTGGCCGGGACATTCAATTCCTCGGAACGCTCGAGGGCCCAGTCGAGCAATCCGAGCACGAGAAGGCGGTTCCCGACGGCCTCGAGCCTCTCGTTGGCGAGGAAGCCGGCGTCCCCGAAGACCGCCAGCCGCCCCCCCAGGGAGGCGTCGAGGTCGATGCGGAACCGGTTCTCCGACTGGCGCCGCGCGGCGGCCGCCAGCGGGACCGGCCCCACCCGGTCCACCCCCTCCTCGAAACGGAGGGGGACCCCCGGCCGGCGATCCCTCTCCGCCCAGCTGCGCCCGGAGCTGAAGAGCAGTTCCTCCACCTTCAGGGTGCCCGGGTCCGCCGCCAGCTGCGGATCCGCCTCCACGGGCCGGGAGAGCCCGAGGAGGACGGTCAGCCCGAGCTCGTCGAGGGAACGGGTCGCCGGATGCGCGCCATAGGCACGGACCAGGAGATCGCCGGCCACCGTGCGGGCGCCGGGGGACCGGTCGATGACCGTCCCCTCCCCGACCCGGATGCCCCAGTCCGCGAAGAGGGGGCCGAGGCCCGTTTCCCCCTCCGGCCGCAGGAAGGTGAGAAGACTCCCGTCCCGCGCCTCGAGGTACTCGCGGAGAAGGCGGAGCTCCCGCGGCGGGAGCCGGGTGAGCGGGCCCACCAGGAAGAGCGCCCCCGCGTCCTCCGGGACCGCCGCCCTCCCCCCGAGGGAAAGGGACTCCACGGCGAAGCCCCGCGTGCGCAGGAAGGTGGAGAGCCGGGACAGGCCCTCCACGGGATCCACGCTCTCCAGGCCGTACTCGCCGTGCCCGGAAAGAAAGTAGAGGACCTCATCCTCCGGCCGGGTCACCTCCAGCAACGCGGTGAGGAAGGCCGCCTCTCCCCGGAAGGCGCGGATGCGGCCCGCCTCCGTCTCGTAGAGGGTGTGCGGGGGGATCTGGCGCAGGCGGGAGCCGGAGACCACGAGGATCGATTCGGGGGTGGAAACCCCGTGGCGGCCGAGCACCTCGCGGGCGCGCCGCCGGTCCTTGTAGAGATCGATGAATTCGACGGAGAGGTTCGGGTTGCCCTCCTCCCGCGCGACCCGCCGGAAGTTGCCGAGGAGGCGGCGGAGGTCCGCGAGGAGGCGTTCCGTGGGTGCGCCTTCCCCTCCGCTGGGAAGCACCACGAGGATCTCGACAGGCTCGGCCAACTGGGCGAGGCGGGCCCGGGTCTCCGGGGAGAGGGAGAACCGGCGGTCCTCCGTCCAGTCCCAGCGCTCGTAGTACCGCGAGCCGAGGTAGTTGAGGGCACCGAGAAGGAGGAGGGCGAGCAGGACCTGGAGGAGGGTGTTCCCCAGGCGCAGCCGGTTCAGCCGGCGGAAGTCCTCCCGGCCCCGTTTCACAGGCGACGCGCCACCGCCACGGTGGTCAGGAAGAGGAAGAGGACGGTCCCCGAGAGGTAGAAGAGGAAGGGCCGGGTATCCACGATCCCCGCGCTGAAGTCGAGGAGGTGCTCGAAGACCTGCAGGTAGCGCACCGGCCCCTCGAACCCCCCGGGCGCTCCGGGGTGACCCGGGGAATCTCGAGGAGGAGCCGACTGCCCGCAATGACCAGGAAGAGCCCGGTAAAGGAGAGGATCGCGCTGACGAGCTGGCTGCGGGAAAGGCTCGAGCAGAAGAGCCCGAGGGAGAGGAAGAGGAGCCCGCTCACCGCGACGAAGAGCAACCCTCCCCAGAGCGAGGGGAGGTCGTAGAGCAGGCGGCGCCCGGCTTCCAGGGAGGTTCCCTGCACGGCGATCCACGGGAAGAGGAGGGTGGCCGCCCAGAGGAGGAGGTAGAACCCGTAGACCGCCCCGAATTTCGCCAGCACGAGCTGCACGGGGCGGACGGTGGTCGTCAGGGTGCGCTCGAGCATGCCCGTGCGCCGCTCCTCCGCAAAGCCGCGCATGGTGAGCAGGGGGACGACGAAGAAGACCGGGATCCAGAAGAGCCGGAAGAACTGGGTGGCCGGGGTTTGCTCCTGGGGCAGGAGGGTGAACCCCCGCAGGATCGCCCAGTAGAGGAGGCCGAGGAGCAGCAGGAAGAGGACCCCGGCCACGTAGCTGGCCGGGGACAACCAGAGGCAGCGCCACTCGTGGGCGAGGACCCGGAAAAATCGCCTCACGCGTCCCCTCCCCTCCCCGCCGGGTGGTCCTCCGCCCGCCCGGGCCGCTGGCGCTCCTTCCAGGAGGGCCGGGTCGCCGCGAGGAAGATGTCCTCGAGGGAGGCCTCCTCCCGGTGGATCGCGTGCAGCCGGATCGCTCCGGCCGCCTCGAGGGCCTCCACGAACCGGGGGCTGAGGTCGGGCTCCGCCCCGGAGGAGAAACGGAGATGATGGACCCTCCCCCCTTCCTCCACGGGATCCTCCTCCCGGCAGAGGGTGGGATCCACCCGCCGGAGCCGGTCCCCGATCTCGGCGGGGGAACCCTCGGCCCGGAGGTGGTAGGTACGCCCCGCCGCGAACTGCTCCCGCAGTTCCGCGGGGGTCCCCGCGGCCACTACCTGGCCCCGGTTGAGGATCACCGAGCGGTCACAGAGCCGCTCCACCTCCGGGAGGACATGGCTGGAGAGCACCAGGGTCAACGAGCCCCGCAGGCCTTCCACCAACCGGCGGAATCCGAGTACCTGGTGCGGATCGAGACCGAGGGTCGGCTCGTCCAGGAGGACCACCCGCGGGTGGGCGAGCAGGGCATCGGCGAGTCCGACCCGCTGCCGGTAGCCCTTGCTCAGCTTGCCGATCCGCTTCCGCTCGGTCTCCCGCTGCAGGTCGCACTGGACGAGCAGTTCCCCCACCCGTTGCTCCCTCTCCCGCCGCCGGCGCAGCCCCTTCAGGGCGGCCCGGTAGCGGAGGAACTCCCCCACCCGGAGATCCTCCGGGAGCGGATTGTTCTCCGGCATGTACCCGAGCAGCTGCTGCACCCTTTCCGGCTCCCGCGCGAGGGAGTGCCCCTCCACCCAGGCCTCGCCGGAGCTGGCTCGCAACAGGCCGGTGAGGATTCGCACGGTGGTGGACTTGCCCGCACCGTTCGGCCCGAGAAAACCGACGACCTCCCCCCGGCCCACCGCGAAGGAGACCCCCTCGATGGCGCGGTGCCTCCCGAAGGACCGGGAGAGGTCCACCGCCCGAATGCTGGCATCTGCTGGATCCATCACCACTCCGGGAGCGCGGGCGCGAAACCCCGGCTCTTCCGGCGCACCCCATGCATGGCAGAATGGGTCCTCCCTGTCACGATTCGTTCCCGTCCCCGCCGGGAGGACGCTCCGCCGGGCGCAGGGGAAGGAAGGAAAGAAGGAGGTAGAGGAAGACCCCGCTGAAGATCGCCGCATCCGCCACGTTGAAGGCCGGCCAGCGGTAGGGGGGAATGCCCAGCGGCGCGAACCCGGGCAAGTGCACATCGAGGAAGTCGACCACATGGCCCCGGAGGACACGGTCGAGGAGGTTGCCGACAATCCCGCCCACGATCAGCCCGAAGACGACCTGGAAGCGCAGCCGCCGGATCTCGAGGCCATGACGCCAGAAAAAGAGCACCAGCAGGGCCGCCACCCCCACCGCGATGAGGATCCACTGGTGGCCGCTGAGCAGGCCCCAGGCCGCCCCGGTGTTACCGATGTGCACGAGCTGGAAGAACCCCGGCACCACCTCGATGGGCTCGCTCCCGCCGGGCCCGGGAAAGGGGCCGTAGGTGCCATAGGGCAGGAGGCGGGTGAGGAGGAGCTTGCTGCCCTGGTCGGTGACGAGGATGAGACCCGCCACGAGCCAGAAGAGCCCGTAGGTCCGCCACCCGGAACCGGCCTTACTCCTCGCCGGAATCGTCATCCCCGAGCACGGGACTCTCCTCCCCATCGAGGGAGGATTGGATCCCCGCTCGCTGCACCTGCCGGGTCTGGCGCTTCTCCACCTCCCGCTGGCCCTCGACGGAGTACCGGGTGAAGGGTACCGCTCGCAGCCGTTCCCGGCTGATCGGCTTGCCGGTGATCTCGCAGATCCCGTAGGTCCCCTCGTGGATGCGCCGGAGCGCCTCGTCGATCTCGTAGAGGGCCTCCTGCTCCGAGGAAACGAGGCTGAGCGCGAAGTCCCGCTCGTAGCTCTCCGTACCCGCGTCCGCCATGTGCTGGCCGTAGCTGCTCAGGTCGCCGGAATCCTCCTTGCTGGAACGCCGCAGGGTCTCCTCCGAGTGGCGGTGCAGGCCCTCGAGGACCTCCTCGTGGAGCCGGAGGAGAGCCCGGAAATAGGGAAGGAATTTCTTGGGCACGTCCTTCTCGTCCCGGTCCTTGAGGGCCGTCTCGTCCTTCTGGGTGGGGTCGAAACCGAGCAGGTCCGCCACCGAGGCCGCACCGAAGGACTGGCTCTTGCGGGGGGCCGGGGGGGCCGGGGACTCCGGGGTCGCCGGGGTCTCCGCCGCCTTGCGGGCCGTCTTCTTCGTGGCGCCCTTGGCCGCCTTCGCCCTCTTCGCAGGGGTGGCCGCCGCCTCCGCCGAGGTCTTCTGCTGGCGGAGGTAGTCGCGCACGTCCGCGAGGGTGAAGACGGGGGCGTTCGTAGGGGTGGAGGTGCCGGCGGTCTCCTTCCGGGTGCGCTTGCGGATCATTTCCTCCCTCTC
>P_2C_Liq_1_UnCtyDRAFT_1000282_pt1 | contig 22100 bp, 21 predicted proteins | sample Pon2CUnioCityCA_2_FD_10234 | JGI IMG/M metagenome (IMG submission 10234) | reverse complement strand
CGCTTTTTGCAGCGTGGCAAAGTCCACCTCAATCGCCTTGGTCGAGACGAGCTTCGCGCCGCAGGTTCCACATTTGGCCGCCGCCAGCTTCTCTTCGGGCACACGGTTGACTTGAGCACACTCAAGGCACGTCAGTTTCTTTGCCGCCATTTTGGCCTCCATCACATTCCAGTTTCAATATACGTCAGCCGCCCGCACAGACAAGAGCACCGCGCGCTGCCTTAACCCGATTTCCTTAACAAAAATTAACAAATAGGCGGTGCACGCCCGGTGCACGGGTGGTGCACAGGTATCACCCCCCTGTTTTGAGCAGTCTTTTGCCTGTTAACCCCACCGTGCGCGACTCCCCTTGTAATGAAACGCGATCACTGCCATATGGGTCTTGCTACGATCTTCTACTCGACCCCTGTTTTCCGACCACCGGCTCACAGTTCTAGACGACGACGACGTGAATAAGCCGGGTTGCTGCACTTTCGCGGGCAACATTACTTAAGGAAAACACTGATGGCTACTGGCACAGTAAAATGGTTCAACTCAACAAAAGGCTTCGGCTTTATCGCTCCTGATGGCGGCTCAAAAGACGTGTTCGTACACATCTCAGCCGTTGAGCGCGCAGGCCTCACAGGTCTCGCCGACAACCAAAAAGTTACATTCGACATCGAAGCAGGCCGTGACGGCCGCGAAGCAGCGTCGAACATCGAACTGGCGTAAGCCGTTCTTTTAGAACAAGAAAAGGCGCATCCCTCGGGATGCGCCTTTTTCGTTGGGCCTAGGGTTTTTCGGCCGTCTCCGCCTCAGGCGCGGTGTCTGCTTCGGGCTCCGCAACGTCCTCAGGCGCAGGCAAGGCCAATGTCTCGTCAGGCATCTGCGCCGGCAGCTCCAGCTCCAAAACCCCCGCTTCCGCATCAAACACAAGCTTGGGCTTTGCCTCAAGCGTGCCCACAATCGCGTTGATCTCAGCCAAAGCGCGCTCAACCGTCTGGCGCTGAGTTTCAGGTTTTGCCCCTGCTTTACTTGCGATATTCTTCAAAAATGCAAACATGTTATCCCCAGTACTGATACAATTACGCCTCCAGCCTAAAGCCTTAAAATCGCAATGTAGAGGGGAAAGCCCATCCCCTCTTCCCATCCTCAAGTGGCTCACCTAGTGTCGCGCAATAACACACAAAGGAGCGCCCCATGGCCGAGATCACCCGTCACCACACCAACGCCCGCATGAGCCAGATCGTCACCTATGGCGACATGATCTACCTGGCAGGCCAAGTCGGCAGCCCCGAGGCCGATGTGGCCCAGCAAACCCAAGATTGCCTTGATAAAGTTGATGCGCTTCTGGCTGAAGTCGGCTCGGACAAAACCAAGATGTTGCAATGCACGATCTGGCTCGCCGACATGGCAGATTTCGCGGCGATGAACGCCGTCTGGGATGCATGGGTTCCGCAAGGCCACACGCCCGCACGCGCCTGCGGCGAGGCCAAGCTGGCCACGCCCGACTATAAGGTCGAATTCCTGATCACCGCAGTAAAATAAGGCGCTTAGCCCACATCACTGCCCTTGGCCCTGCTCTTTTCAGGCACGGGCCGGGGGCGACCTGCGTCGTCAATCGCAACGTAGGTAAAGAGCCCCTCGGTCACTTTCTCGCGCTCGCCTGTATGGCGGCGGCGCGCCCAGGCTTCCAGCCCGATCGCCATTGACGTGGTGCCAACGCGCTCTACCCAGGCATAGACACAGAGCACGTCTCCCACCTGCACAGGGCGGATAAACTTCATCGCATCCACAGCCACGGTCGTCACACGCCCATCTGCGCGCTCGGCGGCCACAATGCCACTGGCAATATCCATCTGAGCCAGCACCCAGCCCCCAAAGATATCCCCGTTCACATTCACATCCGCAGGCAGCGCAAGCGTGCGCAGTGTCATCTCGCCTTTAGGCTCAATTTTATTCATTCCTCAGGCCTTTCGATTGGGTTTGAGCGTATCTTTAATGGTTTGGTAAGCTTTGTAAAATAGCGTCAGTCCTGTCGCGCCTTTCCAATTCCAAAGTCGCGCCACATTCTCGCCTCTTTGCAGCGCAATACGTGTATCAGAGACATAACAAGGTTCAGACGATGTTGATCATGACAATGATATTGGGAAGTTTTCTCGGCATGGGTGCCGCGCTGGTATCATATTTTGCGCTTGGCCTTGGCCTGCTTGCAGCCTTCGGGCTCTACGTTCTTGTCTCTATCCTGCCCGCGCTGATCACAGTCGCGCTGACAGCGGGCCAACTGGCCTTTAATGCAGCCACACGCGAAGAGCTGGCTGCGCGTTAAGCGCTCTCGCCATCAGCCGTCCTTGCGGGCAAGCTCTGCCAGCTCCACAAGACGTGGCGCAAGAACCTCAACAATCTTGGCAACGCCCGCTTCATTGGGATGCACACCATCGCTCTGCATCCATGGCAGCGCCTCTGTCAGGCTCTCGCCCAAAGCGCCCAAAAAGCGCGGCTCATACAGCGTTCCGTAAGCCTCAGCCAGCTCGCCGTATAGCCCTTCAAAAGCCTGCTGGTACGCCGCACCGTAGTTGCCCGGTGCTTGCATCCCCACCAACAGCACAGGCACACCCGCACCTTGAGCTGCCTCAATCACCTTTGCCAAATTGGCCTTAGCCTCCTCTGGCGCGAGCCCGCGCAACATATCGTTGCCCCCCAGAGCCACCATCACAGCTTTGATATCAGGGCTCAAGCTCCAGCCGATCCGCGCGGCCCCGCCCGCAGTTGTGTCACCCGACACGCCCGCATTCACGATAACGACCTCTTCGCCCCGCGCGTTCATCCAGCCCTGCAACTGCGGCACAAGCCCGTCTTGCTCCATCAGGCCGTAGCCCTGCGTGAGGCTGTCCCCGAACGCCAGGATGCGCAGCGGCTCGGCTGTGGCGGCTGTGCCAAAGCCAAGACATATCAGCGCAAGCGCCACCACAAAGGACGCTGCCGCCTTGCGCATAGCCCCAACGGCCCCATATGAACTAAGCAGCAATCCCAACAGGCTAATTTTCATGACGTCTCCCATTCTCAAGCTTTCAAACGCTGGCCTCTCACTCTCAGGCAACGCAGGTTTCGTGACCATCTTGCAAGGCATCAGCCTCGCCGTAAACCCCGCAGAGACGCTTGCGCTCACGGGTCCGTCAGGCTCGGGCAAGTCCTCGCTCCTCATGCTCATGGGCGGGCTTGAGCGCGCCACGAGCGGTCAGGTTGAAGCCCTTGGCCAAGATCTGGGCACCTTGAGCGAAGACGCGCTCGCAAAGTTCCGTCTAGAGCATATGGGCATTGTCTTTCAGTCTTTCCACCTTATTCCGACATTGACCGCGCTTGAAAATGTGGCGCTGCCACTTGAGCTTGCTGGCATCACAGAGGCCCGCGCCCAAGCCGAGGCAGGCCTTGCTGCCGTGGGCCTCGCTGCGCGCGCGGGGCACTTCCCCGCGCAGCTCTCGGGCGGTGAGCAGCAGCGCGTCGCCCTCGCCCGCGCGCTCGCCCCCAAGCCCAAGCTCCTGCTGGCCGACGAACCGACAGGCAACCTTGACAGCGCGACAGGCGCATCTGTGTCAGACCTGATCTTTGATCTGTGCCGCGCCTCTGGCACGACCCTTGTGCTTGTCACCCACGATGATGCACTCGCGCAGCGCTGTGGCCGTTTCATCCGTCTTACGGGCGGGCAACTTCTCAACGAGGCAACCGCCACATGAGCCTGCGCACCTCTCTTCGCCTCGCCTCCGCCGAGCTGCGCGGCGGCGCGCGCGGCTTCTATGTTTTTCTCATTTGCCTTGCGCTTGGTGTTGCCGCCATCGCCGCCATCGGCACGATCCGTACAGCGCTTGAGCGCGGCCTGTCTGACAATGGCGCCGTGCTTTTGGGGGGCGACGCACAGGTGTCTCTCACCTACCGCTTCGCCACGCCCGAAGAGCGCACGGTGTTTGAAACCAACGCACTGGCGGTTTCAGAGATTGCCGACTTCCGCTCGCTGGCCGCAGTTGGCGACGCCCGTGTGCTGACGCAGGTCAAGGCGGTTGATACCGCTTATCCGCTCACAGGCGCAGTTGTCCTTGAGCCTGATATGCCCCTGGCCGAGGCCCTGAAGGAACAAAACGGCAGCTATGGCGCTGTGATGGACCCGGCCCTCATGGCGCGCCTCGGGCTTGACGTCGGCCAAACATTCGCTCTGGGTGAAGCCAGCCTCACCCTGCGTGCCGCCCTTGTGCGCGAGCCTGACAGTGTCGCCAGTGGCTTCTCGCTCGGACCGCGCACCTTGCTTTACCGGAGTGCACTGGCAGGCTCGGGCCTGCTCTCTTCGGGCACCTTGTTTGATAGCTCCTACAGGCTTGATCTGGCCCAGGGCACAGACCTTGACGCGCTGGAAACCTCCTTGCGCACAGCCTTGCCCGACAGCGGCATCCGCTGGACAGATGCGCGCAACGCCGCACCGCAAGCCTCTGAATTCATTGCCCGCCTCGGGGCCTTTCTGGTGCTTGTCGGCTTCTCGGGCCTCGCCATGGGCGGCATCGGTGTCTCTATCGCTGTGGGGGCCTATCTGTCGCGCAAAACCCGCGTCATAGCTACCTTGCGCAGCATCGGCGCCTCCCGCGCCACCATCCTCACAAGCTACGGCGTCCAGATTGCTGTCATGGCGTTTGTTGGGATTGCACTGGGTCTCATTATAGGGGGCGGTGGCCCGCTTTTGCTTGGCCCGTGGCTGGGCAGCCTGCTGCCTGTCCCGGCCTCATTTGCGCTTTACCCCGCGCCGCTCTTTGAGGCCGCTATCTACGGCCTCCTGACCGCCGCGATCTTCACAATCTGGCCCCTCGCCCGCAGCGAGACTGTGCGCGCAGCAACCCTGTTTCGCGACAGTGAAACAGGCTCAGGCGGCTTGCCACGCTGGCCCTATCTGGCGCTTATTGCAGCACTCAGTGCCGCGCTTATCGGAGCTGCCGTCTGGTTCTCTGGCAGCGCCACGCTCACGCTTTACACAAGCCTTGCTTTGGCGCTTGCACTGGCTGTTCTGGCCCTTGCAGCCCAGGGCTTGCGCGCATTGGCCCGCCGGCTGCGGGCGCGCGCCACCCACCCCATGCGCCGCCTCGCCTTGGCGTCCATTGGCGGCGGGCGCTCTGATGCGCTGACCACTGTGCTCTCGCTCGGCCTCGGCCTTGCCGTTCTGTCGACCGTTGGTCAGGTTGATGGCAACTTGCGCCGCGCCATCACAGCCGACCTGCCCACAATCGCGCCATCCTATTTCTTTATCGACATCCAGAAAGATCAGATCGGCCCCTTCGAGGCCACCCTTGAGGAAAACCCCAGCGTGAGCCGCATTGAAACAGCGCCCATGCTGCGCGGCATTCTCTCAAAGATCAACGGACGCCCCGCCAGCGAAGTCGCTCCTGGCCACTGGGTGATCGAAGGGGATCGTGGCATCACCTATTATGACGCGCTGCCAGAGAACTGGAGCATTGTTGAGGGCGAGCATTGGCCGCTCGGGGCAAACGGGCCACCCCAGATCAGCTTTGCAGCGGAGGAGGCAGAAGAGATCGGCCTCAAGCTTGGCGATGTGCTCACGCTCAACATTCTGGGCCGCCCCATTGAGGGCCCCATCACCAGCCTGCGCGAAGTTGATTTCTCTACCGCAGGCATCGGCTTTGTTATGGCAGTCAATCCGGGTGCGGTTGCGGGTGCGCCACACAGTTTTATCGCCACTGTCTATGCAGACCCTCAGTCTGAGGGCGCTATTTTGCGCGATATGTCAAAGGCCTATCCCAATGTGACGGCCGTCGCTGTCGGCGACGCGATTGCGCGGGTCTCCGAAGTGCTGGGCACTTTGGCAGGCGCGACCCGCTGGGGGGCCGCTGCCGCGATCCTCTCGGGCTTTGTTGTGCTCATCGGGGCGGCGGGCACAGGCGCACCGGCCCGCCAACGCGAAGCCGCAATCCTGAAAACACTGGGCGCAACACGCGGTCAGATCCTGCGCTCGTTCCTGTTGCGCGCGGGCCTTTTGGGCGCAGCTGCGGCGCTTGTTGCCTTGGTCGCGGGTCTCACTGCGGCGTGGGCGGTCAACCACTTTGTGTTTGAATCCGACTTCGTCGTGATCTGGCCCTCGGCCCTGCTGATCCTTGCCTGCGGTGTGCTGGCAAACCTGATCGCCAACATCGGCTTCTCCTTGCGCGCACTGCAAGCCAAGCCTGCGCAAATCCTGCGCAGCGCAGGCTAAACGCAAAACGCCCCCGTCCTGCGACGGGGGCGTGTCCTATTCTTGCCGTCAGGCTTACTCGGCAGCTTCTGCGTAGTCTTCCAGAGGCGGGCAAGTGCACACCAGATGGCGGTCGCCGTAGGCGTTGTCCACGCGGTTCACCGGTGGCCAGTATTTATCGACACGGAACGCCCCTTTCGGGAAGCAAGCCTGCTCGCGGCTATACGGGCGGTCCCAGTCGCGCACGAGGTCTTCCATGGTGTGCGGCGCGTTCTTCAGCGGGTTGTTGGCCGCATCGATCTTGCCCTCCTCGATCTCGCGGATCTCTTCGCGGATGGACAACATTGCATCACAGAAGCGGTCAAGCTCGGCCTTATTCTCGGACTCTGTTGGCTCGATCATCAGTGTCCCCGCAACAGGCCAGGACATGGTGGGCGCGTGAAAGCCGTTGTCGATCAGCCGCTTGGCAATGTCGTCAACAGTCACACCCGCGCTCTCGGCATAGGGGCGCGTATCAATGATACACTCATGCGCCACACGTCCGCCACGGCCTTTGTAGAGCACGTCAAACGCGCCTTCGAGCCGCTTGGCAATGTAGTTGGCATTGAGGATCGCAACCCGTGTTGCCTGCGTCAGGCCTTCCCCGCCCATCATGAGCACATAGGCCCAAGAGATCGGCAGGATCGAGGGCGAGCCATAAGGCGCGCCACTCACAGGGCCAGCCGTGCCGCCTGTTTGCAAATGCCCCGGCAGATGCTGGACCAGATGCGCCTTCACCCCGATCGGCCCCATACCGGGGCCACCGCCCCCATGCGGGATGCAGAAGGTCTTGTGCAGGTTCAGGTGGCTCACATCCCCACCTAAGTCACCGGGCTTGGACAGCCCGACCATTGCGTTGAGGTTGGCCCCGTCAATATAGACCTGCCCGCCATGGGCATGGGTGATGTCGCAGACTTCCTTGACCGTCTCTTCAAACACACCATGCGTAGACGGATAGGTGATCATGCAGCCTGCAAGATTGTCTTTGTGCTCGGCGGCCTTGGCGCGGAAATCATCCAGATCAATATCCCATTTTCAGCCGATTTGATCACAACAACTTTCCAGCCCACCATCTGCGCGCTTGCAGGGTTGGTGCCATGGGCTGACATCGGAATGAGGCAGACATCGCGGTGCCCTTGGCCCTCGGCCTCGTGGTACTGCTTGATCGTCAGAAGCCCCGCATATTCGCCTTGCGCGCCAGAGTTGGGCTGCATCGACATGCCGTCATAGCCCGTGATGTCACAAAGCTTGGCGGTGAGATCATCAATCATCTCTTTGTACCCAAGCGCCTGATCTTGCGGCACGAACGGATGGATCGAGGAGAACTCACGCCAGCTCACTGGCATCATTTCTGCCGCCGAATTGAGCTTCATCGTGCACGACCCAAGCGGGATCATGGCCCGATCAAGCGCAAGATCACGATCAGAGAGACGGCGCATATAGCGCATCATCTCGGTCTCGGCGCGGTTCATGTGAAAGATCGGGTGCTGCAAATAAGTGCTCTCGCGGTGCAGGTTTTCTGGCACACGGTACTCGGGCGCAAAGTCGTCATCACGGCGCTCAATGCCAAAGGCGCGCCAGACAGCTTCGACAGTCTCAGGGCGCGTGGCCTCATCCAGCGCAATGCCAACGCGGGTTTCGCCTACGGCGCGCAGGTTCACACCCTCATCAAGCGCTGATTTCATCACAGCCGCCTGAAGCGGGCCGACATCAACGGTGATCGTGTCAAAGAAACTCTGTGGATCAACCTTGAAGCCAGCGGCCTCAAGCCCTTTGGCCAAACGCACTGTCTTGCGGTGAATGCGCTGCGCAATCGCTTTCAGCCCCTCCGGGCCATGGAAGACCGCATACATCGAGGCCATCACGGCCAGCAAAGCCTGTGCCGTACAGACATTGGAGGTCGCCTTCTCGCGGCGGATGTGCTGCTCACGCGTTTGCAAGCTGAGGCGGTAGGCGCGGTTGCCGTGGCTGTCGACAGACACCCCCACAATACGTCCGGGCAGCGAACGTTTGTAAGCATCTTTACACGCCATATAGGCCGCGTGCGGCCCGCCATAGCCCAGCGGCACCCCAAAGCGCTGCGTGTTGCCAACAGCGATGTCAGCCCCCATCGCGCCTGGCTCTTTCAACAGCGTCAATGACAGTGGGTCAGCGGCCACAATTCCAATCGCCTTATGGGCATGAAGCTCGGTGATGTGGTCAGTAAAGTCCCGTACGTGGCCGTATGTTCCAGGGTACTGGAACAGCGCCCCAAAGACAGCACTTGCATCCATCTTGTCAGGGTTGCCAACGATCACTTCGATGCCCAGCGGCTCGGCGCGTGTCTTGACCACAGCAATGTTCTGGGGGTGGCAGTCGCGGTCAACAAAGAAGGCTTTGACCTTTGACTTGCTCACACGCAGCGCAACCGTCATGGCCTCGGCACAGGCCGTGGCCTCATCCAGTAGCGAGGCATTGGCCACATCAAGCCCTGTCAGGTCTGTGATCATGGTCTGGAAGTTCAAGAGCGCTTCAAGGCGGCCTTGGCTGATCTCGGGCTGATAGGGCGTGTAGGCCGTGTACCAAGCAGGGTTTTCCAGAATATTACGCTGGATCGCGGGGGGCGTAACCGTGTCGTGATAGCCCATGCCAATCAACGACTGGAGCACTTTGTTCTTGCCCGCGGTCAGGCGCATCTGGTGCAACAACTCACGCTCAGACAGCGGCTTGCCAAAGTCGAGCGGCGCGGCTTGGCGGATGCTCTTGGGAATGGTCTGGTCGATCAGCTCCTCAAGGTTGGCAACATCCAACACCTGAAACATCTCCTGCATTTCCGCGGGGCTTGGGCCGATATGGCGACGGTTGGCAAAATCATACGGCAGATACTCAGTCGGTGTGAATGGCATAACATCCTCCTTGGCGCGGGCACTGCGCCGTGCTTATTGAGACAGGTTTTTGCGCCGCAGACAGGCCGCGGCGCGATCAGGCTTAGCCAACAAATTTCTTGTAAGCGGCTTCATCCATGTAGTCGTCCATCGGGCTCAGGTCTGATGGTTTCATCTTGAAGAACCAGGCGTCTCCAAGCGGATCGTCATTCACCTTGCTTGGCTCATCAACAAGCATAGAGTTCACTTCGACAATCTCGCCATCAAGCGGCGCCAGAATGTCAGAGGCCGCCTTGACGCTTTCAATCACACAGATTTCTTCGTCTTTGGTCACTTCTGTGCCCTCTTCGGGCAGATCCACAAAAACAACGTCGCCCAATTGTTCACTGGCATGCTCGGTGATGCCCACAACAATCAGCCCGTCTTCTTCGCGCAGCCATTCGTGTTCTTCAGTAAATTTCATATTTCGTCTCCTTGAGGGTCTTAGCGTTTGAAATTAGCAGGAATAAAGGGAAGCTTGGCAACTTGCACGGGCAGTCTCTTGCCGCGCACCTCACCAAAAAGCTGGGTGCCCACGGCGCTCATGTCGCTGGGCACATAGCCCATGGCCATAGGGCTTTGCAGGCTGGGGCCAAAGGCGCCCGAGGTCACATGACCAATCGGCTCACCGCCCTCGGCGCTGGCAAAAATAACCGTACCCTCCCGCATGGGCGCACGGCCCTCAGGCAGAAGGCCTACGCGTTTTTTGCGCGCCCCTGCGGCCAGCTGGCCCAGAATAACGGATGCGCCGGGGAAGCCCCCTTCGCGCGCGCCGCCCGCGCGGCGCAGCTTCTGGATCCCCCACGTCAGCGAGGCGTCCACAGGGCTGGTTGTCGCGTCGATGTCATGGCCATACAGGCACAGCCCCGCCTCAAGGCGCAGGCTGTCGCGCGCACCAAGGCCAATGGGCTCGACCCGTTCATCTGCCAGCAAAGCTTGCGCCAGCGCCACAGCAGACGCCGCAGGCACTGATATCTCGTAGCCATCCTCGCCAGTGTAGCCCGAGCGCGAAACCCAGCACTCCGCCCCGTTGAGCGAAACAGTGGCCACATCCATAAATTTCATATCCGCCACCTCTGGTGCAAGGGCGGCAAGAGCGGCCTCGGCGGCTGGCCCCTGCAGAGCCAGCAAAGCGCGCTCCTCGATGTACTCCACCGTCACATCAGGCTCCAAAGCCGCACGCAGCCGCGCGACATCAGCCTCTTTGCAGCCTGCATTGACCACGAGAAAAAGGTGGTCACCACGGTTGGCAAACATCAGGTCGTCTTCGATCCCGCCCGCGTCGTTGGTGAAAAACCCGTAGCGCTGCCGCCCTTCGGCAAGGCCAATCACATCCTGCGGTATCAGCGCCTCAAGCCCTTTGGCCGCGCCCGCCCCCCGCAAAATGACCTGCCCCATGTGGCTCACGTCAAACAGGCCTGCCTCAGCGCGGCAGTGCAAATGCTCTTTCATCACGCCAAGCGGGTACTGCACAGGCATCTCATACCCTGCAAATGGCACCATCTTGGCGCCAAGGTCTTGGTGCATATCGTAAAGCGGCGTGCGCTGCAGATCGGTCATAGGTTCTCCCCTCAAACCCATCGATACTTTGCAGCTCGCGGGCATCATTCCACACGCAAGGTCTGCGTGTATTTGATGCCCCTCTGTCCTTTTGCCTGAGATCGCTATCCCTTCGGCGGGCGCTCTCGCGCCACTCTCCAGATTTTAAAACAATCCCGCGGTCCTGTGGCCTGAGAGTTTCCGGGGCGGTTGCTCCTTCGGCACTGGCACACGCCAGTTCTCCCGTGGGGTTGTTTGCATACGATAGAATACGGCCCCGGTTCCCGCAAGCGGGAAATCTAGGCGACGTGCTCGCAGCGGAAGGTTCCAAGGATCGCCTCAAGCGGGGCGTTGTCGCAAACCAGCGCATCAAGCGTCACCCCGTCAAGGTGGGCATAAAACGCTTCGGCCGCATCCTGAATGGCAATGCGCAGGCGGCACGCGTCTTTCAAGGGACACGAATTATTCGTGTCGGCAAAGCACTCGGCCAAAGGCACTTCGCTCTCGAACTCGCGGAAAACGTCACCGATGTTGATGTCACTCGCCGCGCGCGCCAGCCGCAAGCCGCCATTGCGCCCGCGTTGCGTGTGCAAAAAACCATGCTGGCCAAGGCGGTTGATAACTTGGGCCAAATGGTTTTCCGACGAGTTACACGGCCCGGCTATTTCAGCCTTCGTGACAAGCCGGCCAGGGTTTACAGCGCAAAACATAAGGATTCGGATCGCAATATTGGTCCGTTTTGTAACGCGCATAAAGGCTCCTCCAAAGGTTAAGCTGCATCTGATATACAGCATCAAACACCAAAACCATTTGACATAAATCAACAGGCCAAGCATCGCTTCCCCATGAAACAAGCATTTTTCTTTGGCTACGGCTCTCTCGTAAACCGCAGCACACATGATTTTTCACAAGCCCAGACCGCCTCGGCCACAGGCTGGCGGCGCGCATGGCGCAGCACGCGGTTGCGGCCCGTCTCATTCCTGACGGCGGTGCCCGATTCTTCCTGCGAAATTGACGGTCTGGTCGCTCATGTCCCCAATGATGACTGGGCGGCCCTTGATGACCGAGAGCACGCCTACGCGCGCGTCGATGCTGCGCATCAGGTCACGCACGGTTTGGGCAACAGCGCATCCTCTATCGCGATCTACGCCATAGAGAGCGGCCACCATTTTGACCCCAGCCTCGATCACCCGATCTTGCTGAGCTACCTTGATGTGGTGATACAGGGTTATCTCAAAGAGTTTGGCGAGGCAGGCGCCATGCGCTTTTTTGAAACCACGTCAGGCTGGGAGGCGCCCCTGCTCAACGACCGCGCCAAGCCGCTGTATCCAAGGCACAAGACCCTCACAGCAGATGAGCTGACATTTGTCGATGATGCGCTGGCACGGCTCGCAGTCACGCCGTTCACCCGCGAGCTTTAATCACCTGCAAGAGGGGCAGCAGCGCGCTCATGTCCGGGCCGTGGCTCATACCTGTCAGCGCCTTGCGCAGCGGCATGAAAAGACCGCGCCCCTTGCGCCCTGTCGCCTCTTTCACAGCCGCCGTCCAAGCGCCCCAGCTGTCGCTGGTCAGCTCGCCCTCGGGCAGCAGCGCCATAGCCTCGGCAACAAACGCAGTGTCTTCCGCGTCAATCACAGGCTCGGCCCCTTCGCTGAGAAGCGTCCACCAGCCCGCAAGGTCTGCGCGCGTTTCGATATTTTCACGCACCACATTCCAGAACGCGTCCGCCTGCTCGGCAGGAACACCAAGCGCGGCGATTTCATCCGCCACAGCGTCCAAGGGCTGCGCGTGCAGATACTTTGCTGTCAGCGGAAACAGATCGGCCACATCAAACTTGGTCGGCGCGGTGCCAAACTGTCCGATGTCAAAGCCCTCAATGAGCGTCGCCATCTCGGTCTGAAGTTCCATCGGCTCTGAAGAGCCAAGGCGCGCCATAAGGCTCAACAGCGCCATCGGCTCAACGCCCTGCGCCCGCAAGTCGCGCAAGCTCAGCGTGCCGAGCCGCTTGGACAGCGCCTCGCCTTGCGGGCCTGTGAGCAACGAATGGTGCGCAAAGCTCGGCACAGTCCCACCCAAAGCCTGGATGATCTGGATCTGCGTCGCCGTATTGGTCACATGGTCAGCGCCGCGCACAACATGGGTCACGCCCATCTCGGTGTCATCAACCACACTCGCGAGTGTATACAGCACCTGCCCGTCCGCACGGATCAAAACCGGGTCAGACACAGAGGCCGCGTCAATCGACATATCGCCGATAATTCCGTCGGCCCATTCAATGCGCTCCTGATCAAGCAGAAAGCGCCAGTAGCCGCCCCGCTCGGCGCGCAACGCGTCTTTTTCGGCATCGCTCAGCTTGAGGCCCGCACGATCATAGACAGGCGGGTTGCCCATGTTGAGCTGTTTCTTGCGCTTCAGGTCAAGCTCTGTCGGCGTTTCAAACACCTCATAAAAGCGGCCCATCTTGCGCAGCTCTTCGGCAGCAGCCTCATAGCGCTCAAGGCGCAGGGACTGGCGCTCGACACGGTCCCACGTCAGGCCGAGCCACTCCAGATCTTCCTTGATCGCATCGACATACTCTTCTTTGGAGCGCTCGGGGTCCGTGTCATCGATCCTGAGGATAAATTCGCCTCCCGCCTTGCGCGCGATGAGAAAGTTCATCAGCGCGGTGCGCAGGTTGCCAACGTGGATGTATCCCGTGGGCGATGGGGCGAAACGTGTCACAGTCATTTTAGCTCTCCGAAATGGGCTGGCGCGGTGTCACACACCGGCGCGCCAATGTCCAGATGCGCCAGCGTGGTAAAGCCCTTTTCAAATTTGCGTGAAAGGCATCCATTCGCGCATTTGGTGCGTATAACAAAGTGTATGAGTATCAACAGGAGCCATCCAATGCACAATCAGCCCCAAATTTCGCGCCGCACTGCCCTTCTTGGCGCAGCGGCTCTGCCACTCGCCGCTGCCAGCACTAGCCCCGCCTTTGCCGCCGCCGAAATGATGGGCGCAGCCACCGCCAAGTTCAACCGTATCAAGATCGGTGGATTTGAAGTGACCTCCCTGCTTGCAGGCACGCGCACAGTGCCCGAGCCGCAAAGCATTTTTGGCATGAACGCCACACCAGAAGACTTTGCTACGGCGTCGGCGGCTGCCAACATCCCGACAGACAAGGCCCAGTTTTTCTTTACCCCCACAGTCGTCAACACAGGCGAAAAGCTTGTTCTGTTTGACACAGGTCTCAACGCAGGCGGCATCACAGGCGCGCTCAAAGCCGCAGGCTATGCCCCAGAGCAGATCGACACAGTGGTGCTCACCCACATGCACGGTGACCACATCGGCGGCATGATGAACGATGGCACGCCCACCTTTGCCAACGCCGACTACGTGACAGGCTCCACCGAGTTCAATGCATGGGATATGGCAGGCAACGACGGCTTTGAAAACAACGTGCGCCCGATGGCCGAGAAGATGACCATGCTTGAGGATGGTGGCGCGGTTGCGTCAGGCATTACAGCGATGGCCGCCTTCGGCCACACGCCGGGCCACATGGCCTATATGCTGGAAAGTGAGGGCGCGCAGCTCGTGCTTGGCGCTGATTTTGCCAACCATTACGTTTGGTCACTGGCCTACCCTGACTGGGAAGTGAAGTTTGACCGCGACAAAGCCATGGCAGCCCAAACCCGCCGCAAAATGCTGGGCATGATGGCGGCTGATAAAATCCCATTCATCGGCTATCATATGCCCTTCCCAGCGGTGGGCTATGTCGAAACACGCGGTGACGGCTTTCACTATGTGCCCGCCAGCTACCAACTGATGATGGACTGAGTAAGCCACCAAACACCACGGCTGCGCGCGGGTTTAATGAACCAAGCACCTGCGCGCAGCGTATCCTTTTTATGATGGATACAGAAAAGACCCCCGCGCCAGAGCTCACAGTCTACTATGACGGGGCCTGCCCGCTTTGCACGCTTGAGATAGACCATTACAAGCGCCAGTCAGGAGCAGACGCGCTCTGTTTTGTAGACGCGTCTGGCAGCTCGGATTTGGGCCAAGACCTCACCCGCGACGCCGCACTGAGCCGCTTTCATGTGCGCGACGCAAACGGCCAGCTGATCTCGGGCGCACGCGGGTTTGCCGCCATCTGGGCCAAGCTGCCCAGTTGGCGCTGGGCCGCACGGCTCGCCAAGCTGCCGCTTGTCACACCTTTGCTAGAGCTTGCCTACCGTGGCTTTCTGCCCTTGCGCCCGTGGCTCGCCCGCATCGCCGCGAGGCGCGCGGGCAAGTGAGCCTCAGCTCGGGTCGCGCCAGCGGTTCACAATCGGATAACGGCGATCAAGCCAGAAAGCACTGGGCGTGAGGCGCGGGCCGGGCGCTGACTGGAAGCGCTTGTATTCACTGATATAAATCAGATGTTCAATCCGCTTCACGGTGGCGCGGTCATGCCCTGCGTCCACACAGTCCGCCACCGACTGGTCCTTATCAACCAAGCGCTCCAGAATATCATCAAGCACATCATAGGGCGGCAGGCTGTCTTCGTCCTTCTGGTCAGGGCGCAGCTCTGCTGAGGGCGGTTTGTCTATGATCGATACAGGGATCACCTGTCCAGACGGCCCCTGCATCCACGCGCGGTGGTTGGCGTTGCGCCAGCGGCACTGCTCAAACACGCGGGTCTTGTAGAGGTCTTTGATCGGGTTATAGCCCCCCGCCATATCACCATAAATTGTGGCATAGCCCACCGCGACCTCAGATTTGTTGCCCGTGGTCAGCAGCATTTCGCCAAACTTGTTGGACATAGCCATCAACAGAAGCCCGCGCAGGCGCGACTGGATATTCTCTTCTGTGACATCGGCCTCACAGCCCTCAAACAAAGGCGCAAGCGTCTCTGTCACGGCATCACGCCCCGCTTTGATCGGGACAATATCGTAGTGGCAGCCAAGACGTCGGGCGATGTCTTTGGCATCATCCAGCGAGGCTTGTGACGTGTACTCCGAAGGCAGCATCACGCAGCGCACATTCTCAGCCCCCAGCGCATCCACAGCAAGCGTCGCGACAATGGCTGAATCAATCCCGCCCGAGAGGCCAAGCAGGACTTTCTTAAAGCCTGTCTTGCCAAGATAGTCGCGCAAGCCCTCTACCATCACACGGTAGTCCTGCTCCCATTCATCAGGCAGCTTGGCCATATCCCCTTTCAGGATCTTCCAGCCTTCCCCCTTGTCCTCAAGCTCGATGATCCGCAGCTCTTCGTCAAAAACGCCAAGCTGGTGGGCCAGTGCCCCATGCGGGTTGAGCGCAAAAGAGCCGCCATCAAACACTTGGTCGTCCTGCCCCCCGACCATATTGAGATAGATCAGTGGCAACTCTGTCTCGACCACGCGCCCGACCATATGGTTGAGCCGCGTTTCGTGTTTGCCACGGTAGTAAGGGCTGCCGTTTGGCACGAGCAGGATCTCGGCACCGCTCTCTTGCAAGGTTTCGGTCACGTCTGCGTGCCATGCATCCTCACAAATCGGGCTGCCGATGCGCAGGCCTTTGACAGTATAAGGCCCGCTCATCGGGCCACTGTCAAAAATTCGCACCTCATCAAAAACAGTCTCATTGGGCAGATGGTGCTTGAGCACCCGTGCGCTCACTTCACCACGCTGAAGCACATAATAGGCGTTGTAAAATCCGTCGCCCTCAACAGCTGGCCCACCAATGCCCAAGGCCGGGCCGTCGGCGCACTCAAGGGCAAGTGCCTTCACGGCATCAATCGCCGCGTCATGAAAAACCGGCTTTGAAACAAGGTCTTGCGCGTTGTAACCGGTGACAAACATCTCTGGCAGCGCCAGCATATCCACACCCGCCTCACGCGCTTTTGCCCAAGCGGCACGGGCCTTGGCAATGTTGCCGTCGATGTCACCAACGACAGGGTTCAACTGCGCCACCATCAAGCGGAAATTTCTGGCCATGCTGCCCTCCTAGCCCAAACTTGCCCGCTGATTTAGCACAAACACAGCCAAGGGAAAGAAGAACCCGTTGCCCCCGAGGCTTTGCTCGCATAACTTTCCGTCAAACTTTGGCATAATTGCTGAAGAACAGGATGGATCGATGATGAAATTTCGCACAACCGCTCTGACGATAACAACCGCTCTCGCCTTTTCGCTGGCCGCCCCTGTGCTGGCCCAAGACGGCCAGATCATCACCAAACAATATGATGACGGTGGCGTCTATGAAGGCACGTTCAAAGACGGGCTCCAACATGGCACAGGCACCTACCGCCTGCCCAACGGCTATGAATACTCAGGCGACTGGGCAGACGGCGAGATCAAAGGCCGCGGCACAGCGCGCTTTCCCAACGGCTCGGTTTATGAAGGCGAGTTTGAAAAGGGCAAGCCGCAGGGCGTGGGCAAGATTGTCTTTGCCGATGGCGGCACCTTTGAGGGCGGCTGGCTTGAAGGCAAGATCGTCGGCCAAGGCGTTGCCCAATACGCCAACGGCACCCGCTATGAAGGCGCATTTCTCAACGCCAAACACCACGGCAACGGCGTGATGACCTCCCCGAGCGGCTATATCTACGATGGCACATGGCTGGATGGCGTCAAAGAGGGCAGCGCGCATATCACCTACCCTGACGGGTCGGTCTATGTCGGCACCGTGGCAGGCGGCGAGCGCGCAGGCGAAGGCACACTGACCATGCCGGACGGGCTCGTTTACAAAGGCCTCTGGACTGAAGGCCAGATCGGCGGCACAGGCACACTCACCCAAGCCAATGGCGATGTCTATGAAGGTGAGCTCGTGCAGGGCCGCCGCGAGGGCAAAGGCAAAGTGACTTATGCCAACGGCGACACCTATGAGGGCGATTTTGCAGGCGACAAGCGCGAGGGCCAGGGTATTTTTAAAGGGGCCGATGGCTACACCTATGAAGGCGCGTGGCTTGACGGGCGCATCGAGGGTCAAGGCAAGGTCACCTACCCTGACGGTGCGGTCTATGTTGGCCAGTTCCGCGCCGACCAGCCCGACGGGACAGGCACAATCCTCTACGCCGATGGCGCCTCTTACGATGGCGACTGGGCCGCAGGCGTGATTGAGGGCAACGGCACAGCGACCTATGCCAATGGCGTGATCTATGAAGGCGGCTTCAAAAACGCACAAAACCATGGCTTTGGCATCATGACCTACGCCGACGGCTACCGCTACGAGGGCAACTGGGCCGCAGGCCAACGCGAGGGCACAGGCAAAGCCACCTACCCTGACGGAACGCTCTACGAGGGTAACTTCACAGGTGGGCAGCGCAATGGCCAAGGCAAAATAACCATGCCCGACGGCTTCATCTATGACGGGGCTTGGAGCGATGGTGAAATCTCAGGGCTGGGCCGCGCCACCTATGCCAATGGCGATGTCTATGAAGGCCAGTTCCAGAAAGGCAAACGCCAAGGCACAGGCACCATGACCTACGCCTCGGGCGAGGTCGAAACAGGCACGTGGAACAACGGCATATTCGAAGGCAGCACCGCAACCGAAAGCGCAGCCGCCCCAGCCACACCTGATGCCACCACACCGGGCGAGCCTGCCGACCAATAACACTTCCAGGCCTCGTTAGGCCCGCCGCAGGCGCAGTGCATTGCTCACCACAAAGACAGAGCTCAGCGCCATCGCGCCAGCGGCAAGCATCGGCGAAAGAAGCCAGCCTGTGAGCGGGTAAAACACACCCGCCGCAACAGGCAGCAACGCCGCGTTGTACGCAAAAGCCCAGAACAGGTTTTGCCTGATATTGCGCATCACTTTACGGGCCAGCGTCACAGCAGCCAGCGCCTTTGAAGGCGCGCCCGTCATCAGAACCACCTCTGCACTCTCAATCGCCACATCCGTACCTGTGCCAATCGCAATGCCCACATCCGCCGCCGAAAGCGCAGGAGCATCGTTGATACCGTCCCCCACAAAAGCCACGGCGCCTTGGGTTTGCAGCTTGCGGATCGCCTCAAGCTTGCCCTCAGGCATGACTTCGGCAATCACCTCGTCAATTCCCGCCTGTTTTGCGATAAACTGCGCAGCTGAAGCACTGTCGCCCGTGATCATCACGGTTTTCAGCCCCATCGCATGCAGCGCGGCAATCGTGTCTTTGGCATCCGCCTTCAAAGCGTCCGACACAGCAAAGACAGCCGCCATCCGCCCGTCAATCGCAGCATAGGAAACCGATTTTCCAGCCGCCTCAAGCGGCGCAGCATCGCCCTCAAGCTGAAGACCTTCTTCGCCCATAAGCCGGGCAGTCCCGATCAGAACAGAGCGCCCGTCAACCTCTGCGCGCAGGCCTTGCCCTGCGATAGCTTCAAAGCCTTCGGCACGAGGCAGAACGCCCTCATATGCGGCCACAATCGCCCGCGCAACAGGGTGCTCGGAGCCCTGCTCTGCCGCCGCCACAAGGCGCAGCACCTCTGCCGTTTCAAACCCGCCCAGCGCCTCAAAGTCGGTGAGCTGCGGCTTGCCTTCGGTGAGTGTGCCTGTCTTGTCAAACGCCACGATCTTTACATCAGACAGCCGCTGCAGCGCATCGCCCTTGCGAAAGAAAACACCCAGCTCAGCCCCGCGCCCTGTGCCCACCATGATCGACATGGGCGTCGCCAGCCCCATCGCACAGGGGCAGGCAATGATAAGAACAGAAACCGCCGCCACAAGCGCGCCGGCCAGCCCTGCGCCAAAGGCCAGCCACGTGAGCAACGTCAGCACGGAAAGCCCCATGACCACGGGCACAAACCACATGGTGACACGGTCAACCAGCGCCTGAATGGGCAGCTTGGCCGCCTGCGCCTCTTCCACGGTGCGCACGATCCCTGCCAAGACAGTATCAGCGCCAATTTTCTCAGCCACCATTTCCAGCGCGCCTGCGCCATTCACCGTGCCGGCAATAAGCGCATCTCCTGCGCTTTTCATCACAGGCATCGGCTCCCCCGTCAGCATGGATTCGTCCACATGGCTCTGCCCTGCCGCAACCACACCGTCCACAGGCACACGCGCCCCGGGGCGCAAACGGAGCACATCCCCCACCACAACTTCGCTGGCCTCTGCTGTGACAAACCCGCCCTCGCGGCGGATCTCCACCTCCGTGGGGGCCAGCTCCACAAGCTTGGCGATGGCCGCCCCTGCCTGCCCCTTTGCGCGCGCCTCAAGGTAGCGCCCCAGCAAGATCAGCGCGACAATGACCGCCGCCGCCTCAAAATAGACCGCCCGCGCATCACTGGGCAAAAGGCCCGGCAAAAATGTTGCGACAACCGAATAGGCATAGGCCGCCAGCGTGCCGACCGCGACAAGCGAGTTCATATCTGGCGCGCCTTTGGCGAGCATCGGCAAGCCAACGGTGTAAAACTTGCGCCCCGGCCCAAGGAGCACAGCGCTGGTCAGCACAAACTGGAACAGCCAAGAGGCCTGCTGCCCGACCGTGGCCATGACCCAGTGGTGAAACGGTGGGTAAATATGCCCGCCCATTTCCAGCAGGAACACGGGCAAAGGCCAACAGCAGAGCCATGGTCACGGCGCGCCTCAGCTCGCCCACCTCGGCCTCGCGGCGTTCGGCGGCACTTGGCCCGGTGCCCTTGGGCTGCGCAACATACCCCGCACCTTTCACAGCCGCGATGATATCAGACAGAGTAACAACGCGGTCAAGGTAGCGCACACGCAGCTCCCCCGCTGCAAAGCTCACGCGCGCATCACTGACACCAGCAAGCGCCCGCACAGCCGCCTCAACGCGACCCACACAAGAGGCGCAGCTCATCCCCTCAATGGTGAAAACAGCCGCCTCCTCGCGCGCAGGGTAGCCCGCCGTGGCCAGCGCAGCCGCCACATCGGCCAGCCCCGCCCTGCCCAGCTCAAGGCTTGCCCGCTTGGTGGCAAGGTTCACAGTGACCGCCCCGGTGCCCTCAACGCCAACAATAGCCGCCTCTGCACGGCGCACACAGCCTGCACAGCTCAAGCCTTCAATCGACAGTTCTATCTTGCTCATATGACACCTCTTTAAGGCCCAGATAGGCCTTCCAGTCACTGGAGGGTCAAGGCCACAAATGCATTTGTGGCAAATTGGGGGTTTATCTCGGCAAATCCCGCTCCTATAACTTTGCTCATGACATTGCAGACACATATCGCACCCATGCCGCCCCGCGCTTTTCGCGCCGCGCGCGCTGCGTCTGCTCTCCTGCTTCTAAGCTGCCTCTGAGCGTGCCTCATGGCGCACGTGCTCAGAGGGTATGACAGCCAGCGCCAAACAGCTTAGACATTCATCAAACATAGAGAACCGATATGACATCTGCACCTGCATCAGACCGCGTCTACATTTTTGACACCACATTGCGCGACGGCGAACAATCGCCCGGCGCCACAATGACCCATGAAGAAAAACTCGAAATCGCCGAGCTGCTCGACGATATGGGCGTGGATATCATTGAAGCGGGCTTCCCGATTGCCTCCGAAGGCGACTTCAACGCCGTTTCAGAGATCGCCAAGCGCAGCAAAAATTCGGTCATCTGTGGCTTGGCGCGCGCCAACGCCAAAGACATCGACCGCTGCTTTGAGGCCGTGAAACACGCCGCCCAGCCGCGCATCCACACCTTCATCGGAACATCAGAGCTGCACCGCGCCATTCCCAACCTCACGATGGACGAGATGGCCGAGCGCATCCACGAAACCGTGACCCACGCCCGCAACCTCACCGACAATGTCCAGTGGTCGCCCATGGATGCCACGCGGACGGAGTGGGATTATCTCTGCCGCGTTATCGAAATCGCCATCAAGGCAGGTGCCAGCACGATCAACATCCCGGATACGGTTGGCTACACAGCACCGATGGAATCGGCTGATCTGATCAAACGGATCATCGCGACCGTCCCCGGCGCTGACGATGTGATCTTTGCCACCCACTGTCACAACGACCTTGGCATGGCGACAGCCAACAGCCTCGCAGCCGTTGCAGGCGGCGCGCGCCAGATCGAATGTACCATCAACGGCCTCGGCGAACGCGCGGGCAACACCGCCCTTGAGGAAGTTGTCATGGCGCTGAAGACCCGCCACGACATCATGCCGTGGACAACCAACATCGACACCCGCAAGATCATGAACATCTCGCGCCGCGTGGCCGCGGTGTCGGGCTTTGCCGTGCAGTTCAACAAGGCGATTGTAGGCAAGAACGCCTTCGCGCATGAGTCAGGCATCCACCAGGACGGCATGCTTAAAAACCGCGAAAACTTCGAGATCATGCGCCCCGAAGATGTGGGCCTTGCAGGCACATCGCTGCCTTTGGGCAAACACTCTGGCCGCGCGGCCCTGCGCGACAAGCTTGAGCACTTGGGCTTTGAAGTCGGTGACAACCAGCTCAAAGATGTCTTCGTGCGCTTCAAAGACCTCGCAGACCGCAAGAAAGAAGTCTTTGATGATGACATCATCGCGCTGATGCGCGTGGGCGA
>P_2C_Liq_1_UnCtyDRAFT_1000280_pt1 | contig 22108 bp, 23 predicted proteins | sample Pon2CUnioCityCA_2_FD_10234 | JGI IMG/M metagenome (IMG submission 10234) | reverse complement strand
CGTATGCGAAGCCGCCGACCAGCAGAGACAAGCCGATAAACGCCAAAATCATTCGGGCGCGGGATGCGGCCCAGTCAACCAAACCTGTCATTGTGCGATATCCTGATACTCAGGCGCGACAGGCACACCCTGAATGACATATTCCTGACCGATGATGATAATGTCGGCTTGCTCGGGCAGCCCTGTCAGCCAAACGCCCTTTGTGTCGTCGCGCAAGAGCGTGACCTCTTGAAACTGGGCGTTCATCTTCTCGTCCACAAGGCGCACGCCCAAGAGGCCGCTGTCATTCAGGGTCAGAGCGGATTGCGGGACCAGATGCGCGGTGCGCCCCTCGGCACCAATCAGGATTTCGGCGGTTTGGCCGTCGCGGATTGTCAGCTCAGGGTTTGGAACTTCAATTTCGACACGAAAGGTTCGGGTGAGCTGGTCGGCGCTGCGGCCAAGGAAGCTGACTGTTCCCGTGAGCAATTGCCCTGTTGTGAGGCGGCCACCAGCTTTTGCGCCGACTTTGACACGGTTGACCTGTGCCTCTGGCACGAAGCCGACAAGCTTGATCGGGTCAAGCTGAATCACAGTGGCGCAGGCGCCGCCCGGTTGAATAAGCGAGCCGAGCTCTGCCGTATCGCTTTCAAGCAGGCCTTTGAACGGCGCTTTGATCTCGAGGCGGGATATTTCTTTTTCTGATGCGGCGACGTTGGCTTGGGCGGATTCTATCGCCGCTTGAACGCCAAGCATTCCTGACTGAGCCGTTTTTAAAGCGGCTTCGGCAGACTTTACCGCGGCTTCTGCGCCGCGCACTGCCGCAGCTGTGGCAGCCACGCGCGAATCCGAGGCAAAGCCGCCTTTGGAGAGTTTGCGGGCGGCATTGTCATTGATTTGGGCTTCTTCGAGCTGGGCCTTGGCTTGTTCAAGCTGCGCGGCGGCGCGAGGAACTTGTGCTTCTGTCTGGGGAATGCGGGAGCGGGCTTCGGCCAGACGCGCTTGGGCTTCGGCGAGGCTTGATCTGCGGGTGCCTGCGTCGAGCTGGCACAGGATTTCGCCTTGTTCGACAAAGGTGCCTTTGCGCAGAGGTTCGGAAACCACCAATCCTGATGTTTCGGAGCGGACATCAACATCGCGGGCGGCTTCTGTTTGGCCGCGCAAAATGATGGCGCTGTCTATTTCTTGAGCCATGGAGCGAATGGCAATTACCCCCACGCGCTGGCGTGCATCGTCGTCTTCGACCACATCCTGAGAGGCTGACGGGCTTGTTTCTGTCTCTGTTGCATCTGTGCCTTTTGCAAAGCTCAAAAGGGCCTCTCGTTGAACGACGAGAAAGAATAGAAAGACAGTGACCAGAATGGCTGTCAGAATTGGGACTAACCGCATTGCGCGCCTCTTTGTTAGGTAGATGGCTTATATTTTAGCCCTTTGATTGGGTATACGACCCCAGAGTTTGGATAGATCAGTTTTGCTAAACTGTCTAGTTTAGTTTGGGCCTGTTGGTGTGTCTGCTGGTGTGTCTGCGCGGGCGGGGGCTGCTTCTGCTTCGGGCGGAGAGGGGCGTAGGATATGTGCCACGTGACGGCAGGTCTTGGCACTGGGCAGCCAAGGCTGTAAGAGGATCAAAAGCATGAGGGCCAAGGCGTGAGCGATACCGATAGTTTTATTGAGGAAGTGACGGAAGAAGTCCGTCGAGACAGGCTGTTTGCCTGGATGAAGCGGTATGGCTGGATCGTCATATGTGCTGTGCTGGTGATTGTTGGGGGCGCGGCTTTCAACGAATATCGCAAGGCGCAGATTACGGCCCAGACGCAAGCTTTTGGCGATGCTATTCTGAGCGCGTTGGACAATGATGATCCTGAGGCGCGTGCGGCAGCTTTGGCGACAGTCAGCGCGAGTGGCGCTGGTGCGCAGTCTCTTTTGGGGCTGCTCCAATCCAAAGAACAAATCGAAGCAGGCAATTTGGAAGCGGCGAAGCAGGTGCTTCAGTCGGTGTCAGATGACAGTGAGGCTCCGATTATTTACCGTCAGGTCGCGAGCTTCAAGCTTTTGTCTTTGCAGGCCGATGATCTGGATTTGAGTGACCGTCAGGCGGGCTATGAAGCGCTGATGGGGGGCAATCCGAACCTTCAAATTCTGGCAGAAGAACAGCTTGCTTTGATCTTGATCGAGCAAGGTAATACGCAAGAAGCGATTGCGGCATTGACGCGCATCGTTCAGAATGAGCAGGCCACGGCAGGGTTGCGCCGCCGGGCGACGCAGCTCATTGTTGCGCTTGGAGGCACTGTTCCTGACTTGGCGGACGTGCAAAGCGAGTAATGGGCTTAGACGCCTGAAAAAGGCCAGAGGGTGAACTCGATGAAGAAACATTTGCCAAGCTTAGGACCTTTCGTTTTGGGGGCTGCCTGTTTGCTCGCGTTGACGGGGTGTGAAGAGCCAGAGACGATCTTGGCGGGCAAGCGGGAAAATCTTCGCGCCGAGCAGAGCGACTCAAGCCTTGTGGTGCGTGATCCGTTCGCTCCAAATCTCAGCGCGCCTGTTTCCGTCGGCCCCGAGCAGGCGAATACCGCGTGGCTTCAGCGGCACAATAGCCCGAAGACCCGCATTCAACATCCCGCATTCAGCGGCGCGATTGTGCCTGTCTGGAGCGCAGATATCGGCTCGGGTGACAGCCGCTATGGTCGGATTACATCGGAGCCTGTGGTTTATAACGGTAAGGTTTTCACGCTTGATTCCGAAGCGCGCGTGAGTGCGACGAGCACCTCTGGGAGCGCGGTGTGGAGTGTGAGCCTTGTGCCTGAAAGAGACGCAGGCCGCGATGCAACGGGCGGCGGGCTTGCGGCGTCTGAGGGCGTGATATTTGTCACCTCCGGATTTGGCACTGTGACGGCGCTTGAGGCCGAAACCGGCGATCAGCTCTGGCAGCAAAAGCTGCAAGCCTCTGGCACAGGGCTGCCGACCGTGCGTGACGGGATTGTCTATCTCGTCGCGGGAGATGCTACCGCTTGGGCGCTCAGTGCCCAGAGCGGGCGCGTTTTGTGGCAATTGGGCTCGACAGCGGACAAGAACAACATTCTCGGGGGCGCGGCACCTGCTGTTTCTGATAGCCTTGTGGTGTTTTCCTTTGGCTCAAACGAGTTGCAGGCGGCCTTCAAGCAGGGTGGATTGCGTGTTTGGGACACTGTGATCTCTGGACAAAGGCGTGGATATACGCGCAGCCGTATCAGCGATATTACAGGAGACCCTGTAATATCGGGTGGGCGCATCTTTGCCGGCACACAATCGGGCCGCATGGTTGCGCTGGAGGCGGACAGCGGCGCGCGTCTTTGGACGGCAGAAGAAGGCCCTATGAGCCCAGCTTGGGTAGTGGGGGGCGCTGTTTTTCTGGTGTCTGATGGAAACGAACTTGTTCGGCTCGACGCAGACACGGGCGAACGGGTTTGGGGCACGAAACTGCCGTTCTTTACCAAAGACCGCCCCAAGCGTCAGAACACTGTCTTTGCCCATTATGGGCCTGTGCTGGCGGGCGGGCGACTGTATGTTACCTCCAGTGATGGCCTGATCCGCGCTTTTGATCCGACAAATGGCGTGTTGCTTCAGACAGGTGAGATCCCCGGTGGAGCCACCACAAGCCCGGTTTTTGCCGATGGCATGATGTTTGTTGTGAGCGGCAAGGGTCAACTTTTCGCTTTCCGTTGAGATGAAACTCGGATAGGTGCGGCTTTCCGCGACTGGAGCGCTTTTAGAATGAGCTTTACTTTGGCCATAGTCGGCCGTCCCAATGTTGGCAAATCAACCCTTTTCAACCGTCTGGTTGGGAAACGGCTTGCTTTGGTTGATGATCAACCTGGTGTGACGCGCGATTTGCGGGAAGGGGAGGCGAAGCTCGGCGATCTGAAATTTACGGTGATTGACACCGCAGGTCTGGAAGATGCGACCGATGACTCGCTTCAGGGCAGAATGCGGCGGCTCACGGAGCGCGCGGTGGAAATGGCCGATGCTTGCTTGTTTATGATTGATGCGCGCGCAGGCGTAACCCCGACTGACGAGGTTTTTGCCGACATTCTGCGCCGTAAAGGCTCGCCTGTTTTTGTTGCGGCCAACAAAGCAGAAGGCATGGCGGCGGATGCGGGCGTTATGGAAGCCTATGGCTTGGGTCTTGGTGATCCCATTCGGCTCTCCGCCGAGCACGGCGAGGGCCTCAACGAGCTCTATTCGGCGCTGATGCCACTTGCGGACCAATATGAAGAGCGCGCCAAAGAGGATGCGCCCGAAGTTGATGTGACCGTCCATGAGGACGAGGATGCGCCGGATCATACTCCGACAGTGAAGAAGCCGCTTCAGATTGCTGTTGTGGGGCGCCCGAATGCGGGCAAGTCTACGCTGATCAATAAAATTCTGGGCGAAGACCGCCTTCTCACTGGACCCGAGGCTGGTATCACACGCGATGCCATCTCGCTGACGCTGGAGTGGTCTGGCACGCCGGTCAGAATATTTGACACGGCTGGAATGCGCAAAAAGGCCAAGGTTCAGGACAAGCTTGAAAAGCTCTCTGTGTCTGACGGTTTGCGTGCGGTTAAATTTGCTGAAGTTGTGGTTGTTTTGCTAGATGCGGCCATTCCGTTTGAACAACAGGATCTTCGCATCGCCGACCTGGCGGAGCGGGAAGGGCGAGCTGTTGTTGTTGCCGTGAACAAATGGGACGTTGAGGACGACAAGCAAGACAAGCTCAAGGAGCTGAAAGAAGCCTTTACGCGTCTGCTGCCGCAATTGCGGGGTGCGCCGCTGATCACGGTTTCGGCCAAAACGGGACGCGGGCTTGAGCGCTTGCATGATGCTGTGCGCAAGGCGCATGATGTTTGGAACAAGCGCATTACCACGGCACATTTGAACCGCTGGCTTGATGGTATGGTGCAGGCGCATCCGCCGCCCGCGCCACAAGGCAAGCGCATCAAACTGCGCTATATGACCCAAGCCAAAACGCGCCCACCCGGATTTATTGTGATGTGTTCACATCCTGACAAAATGCCTGCGGCTTACTCGCGGTATCTTGTGAACGGGTTGCGCGAAGATTTTGATATGCCTGGCACGCCGATACGCCTGACCATGCGGGGGCAGAGCGATAAAAACCCCTACAAAGGCCGCAAGAAAGCGCCGCCCTCAAAGCTGCGCAAGCACACTCTGGGCCGCAAGAAAGACTAGCCTTTCAAGCCTTTCAGAAGGCCTATGAGCAGGTAGGTTATGCCAACTGCACAAAGGCCAAGCACGCTTGTGTTCAGCGGCTCCAGATTGCTGATGACAACTCCGATCAAGGCCCAAATGACAGCAAGGGGGTAGGAGAGAGACTTGGGGCAAGCCTTTTGCATGGCAACCGCAATGACGAGTGCAAGGAAGAGGCCAATATAGGCGGCCATTCCTGACGTGGTATAGCCATAGCCCGCCAAGAGAAGGCCGATCGAGACGCTTGACGCCGCTGTGAGCCAGCCTGCATAAGCGCCGATTGGCTCTCTTTGCCACCAGATATCCTGATCACTGGCCCGCAAAAACGCGGCGAGCGCGGCGAGGAGCATGATCCAGATTTGCACCGTGGCCCAGATCACAGATATCTGGGCGACAGCGATCCATGATGTGCCCAAAGCGAGGCTGATCAGCAGGGCGGGTCGTGCGGCATCCCAAGCGGGGTCATGTCTGCGTTTGAAAAAGCCAAACCCTGTGCCTGCGATAAGCCAGAGATACAGCACGCCCCAAATCGAGAAGGCATAGCCTGCGGGCTGAATCGGCGGATCAATTTGCGGCACAGGAAATTGACTGGCCTCAAATCCATTAAAGCCCGTTGTGAAAAACGGCGAGACGGCAAACAGAACCGCTGCTGCAAAGGTCGCGATGGGAAAATATCGGGTCATCAGATCAGGCTAGGCGCTAAACCTTATGGGTTCAAGACAGGGTTCCGTCAGGGTTCATAACGCTTTTGCCGCCGAGATAGGGCGTGAGAACGTCGGGAAGCTTGACCGAGCCGTCTTCTTTTTGGCCGTTCTCCAAAACGGCGATGAGGGCGCGGCCAACAGCCAGACCCGAGCCATTCAGCGTATGGACATATTGCGGCTTGCCGCCGTCGGCGGGCTTGAAGCGGGCTTGCATTCGACGGGCCTGAAACGCGCCACAGACAGAGACGGAGCTGATCTCGCGGTATTTGCCTTGGCCAGGCAGCCAAACTTCGATGTCATGGGTTTTGATCGCGCCAAAGCCGATGTCTCCCGTGCAGAGCACAACTGTGCGATAGGGCAGTTCTAGCTTTTCCAGAATGCCTTCGGCGCAGCGCGTCATGCGGTTGTGCTCTTCAAGGCTTTTGTCTGGGTGGGTGATCGACACCATTTCGACTTTCTCAAACTGGTGCTGGCGCAACATTCCCGAAGTGTCGCGACCCGCGCTGCCCGCTTCGGAGCGGAAGCATTGCGTATGGGCGACAAAACGGCGTGGGAGGCTGCTTTCTTCAACCGTCAAGCCATTGACAATATTGGTCAATGTGACTTCGGCTGTGGGCACGAGCCACCAGCCATTGGTGGTTTGATAGCTGTCTTCGCCAAACTTGGGCAGCTGACCTGTGCCATACATCATTTCTTCTTTGACGAGCACAGGGGTCCATGTTTCGGTCAGGCCGTTTTCTTCGATATGTGTGTCGAGCATAAACTGCGCCAAAGCGCGATGAAGGCGCGCAACGGAGCCTGACAAAACGACAAAGCGGCTGCCCGAGAGTTTGGCTGCTGTTTCAAAGTCCATGCCGGTTTTGACGCAGTCCAGATCAAAATGCTCGCGGGCTGCAAAGCCCAGCTCTTTGGGCGTTCCCCAGCTGTGAACCTCTGTGTTGTCATCTTCGTCGGCCCCGTCAGGGACATCAGAGTGCACCAGATTGGGCAGGGCGGCGAGCATTTCCGTGAGCGCTGCGTCAAGCGCCTTGGCTTCGGCCTGCATTGCGCCGACAGCGGCTTTTTGGGCGGAAACCTCATCACGCAGGCTTTCAAACAAGGCTGTGTCGCCTGAGGCTTTTGCTGCGCCGATATCTTTTGCGGCCTTGTTTTGGGCCGCTTGCGCTGTTTCGGCCGCCAAGATTTTGGTACGGCGCTCTTCGTCGAGCTTCAAAATCTGATCTGAGACAGGCGGAAGCCCTCGGCGCGCCATGGCGGCGTCAAAATCGCTGGGGTTTTCACGGATCACGCGAATATCATGCATCTCACTTGTCCTTTTGAAGAATGAGTCTTGTTGCCGCCTTATGACCGATTTTGCAGGCGAAGGTAAACGGGTGATTGTCGGTGGGCCTGATCGCCTTTGCCCATTGCAAACAATCGATATCGAGCATAGGTAGGTCTCGATTTAAAAGGGCTTTGCCCTCAACCAGACCACGACGGGGGCGTATATGAGACCTGGTGACTTGCTGATGTTGGCCGCGATTTTCGCGATTATGTATTTCCTGCTGATCCGACCACAGCAGAAGAAGATGAAAGAGCATCAACAGATGATCGAAAACATTCGCCGTGGTGATCAAGTGATCACGCAAGGCGGAATTGTTGGAAAAGTTGTCAAAGTGCGCGACGATGGCGAACTTGAAGTTGAGATTGCGGACGCTGTTAAAGTGCGTGTGATCAAGGGCACGGTTGCTCAGGTTTTGAACAAAACAGAACCAGCCAAAGCGTAAACTTTACCAAAGCACTCAAAAGACACGAGGCGGAGTCCGAATGCTTCAGATTGATAGATGGAAACGGGTTCTTATCTGGCTCGTGGTGGTTGCTGGTGTTTTGCTTGCTTTGCCGAACGGGTTTTACACCCGTGTCGAAACCCACAATGATGCGGTCAAAGCCATTGAGGCGGGCGGCACGGCTGCCGGCCTTGAGGAGCAGGCCGCACTTTGGCCGAGCTTCTTACCGTCTAGCTTGGTGAATTTGGGGCTTGATTTGCGCGGCGGGGCACATTTGCTTGCCGAAGTGAAAGTGCAAGATGTCTATGCTGCCCGTATCAAGGGCAGCTGGCCGGAAATTCGGGATCTGCTGCGCGAAGAGCGCGCAACTGTTGGCACGGTGCGTCTACAGAAAAGTGCGAGTGACGAGCTGCGCATAAAAATATCCAAGCCCGAACAGCTTCAAAACGCGGCCAGCCTGATCAGGGGGCTTGCGCGCCCCGTTTCGGGCTTGGCCGCGGCAGGAGCCAGCGATATTGAAGTCACTGTGGAGGGCGACGCTATTGTTGTGCGCCTCTCGGAGGCGGAGAAGATTGCCACGGATGAACGCACGGTGCGTCAGTCGCTTGAAATTATTCGCCGCCGTATTGACGAAGTGGGAACGCGCGAGCCAACCATTCAGCGGCAGGGCGCTGACCGCATTCTCATTCAGGTTCCAGGCCTTGGAAGTGCAGGCGAGCTGAAAGCTATTATCGGCACCACCGCGCAACTCACGTTTCATTCTGTTGTGAGCCGAGCCAGCAGCGCGGACGAACCCGCAGGCGCAGGGAACTATGTGCTGCCCTCGCTGGATGAAGAGGGCGTTTACTATGTGCTGGAGGAGGCTTCTGTTGTCTCTGGTGAGGATCTTGTCGACGCACAGCCCGACTTTGACCAAAACGGGCGGCCGGCTGTTTCGTTCCGCTTCAATACCTCTGGGGCGCGGCGCTTTGGCGATTATACCGCCGAGAATATCGGCTCTCCCTTCGCGATTGTGCTCGACAAGGAAGTCATTTCGGCGCCTGTCATTCAAAGCCATATCGCAGGCGGTTCCGGGATTATCACCGGTAACTTTTCGCTTGAAGAGAGCACAAAGCTTGCGGTTCTGTTGCGTGCGGGTGCTTTGCCTGCGGGGCTTGAGTTTTTGGAAGAGCGCACGATCGGCCCTGAGCTGGGCGCGGATAGCATTGAGGCCGGCAAGCTTGCCTGTATCGTGGCCTTTGTCGGTGTGCTGATCTTTATGGTCTTGAGCTACGGAACCTTCGGGGTTTTCGCTAATATTGCTCTTATTTTTAACGTGGTTCTGATCTTTGGCTTGCTCTCTATGTTGGGCGCGACTTTGACCCTTCCCGGGATCGCGGGAATTGTCTTGACGATCGGTATGGCTGTTGACGCCAATGTGCTGGTGTTTGAGCGTATTCGCGAAGAGTTGAAGTCTGCAAAAGGCCCAGCCCGCGCGATTGACCTTGGATATGAAAAGGCACTGTCGGCTATTATCGACGCCAATATCACGACCTTTATCACCGCCGTTATTCTCTATGCGGTTGGCTCCGGTCCGGTGCGTGGCTTTGCCATTACACTCGGGCTCGGGATTCTGACATCGGTCTTCACCGCCATTTTTGTAACGCGGCTGATTGTTGTGATCTGGTTTGAGCGCCGTAAACCCAAAACGATAGAGGTCTGAGCCATGCGATTGAGACTTGTTCCAAAAGAAACAAACGTGGATTTCTTCGCGCGTTACAAGCTTTGGCTTGGGATTTCGGCCTTTATGATGATTGTTGCGTTCGCGAGCTTTGCCTTGCAAGGGCTGAACTATGGTATTGATTTCAAAGGCGGAACGACAATTCGCACCGACAGCAGCCAAGAAATTGATATTGCCGCATACCGGAATGCTATCGAGCCATTAGAGCTGGGAGATGTCACGATCACCGAAGTTTTTGACCCGAGTTTCGGGGCCGATAAAAACGTCGCCATGATCCGTATTCAGGCACAAGACGGCGAAGAGGCGGTTACCACTGCTGTTATTGAGGCGGTGGAAAAAGCGCTTAAAGAGCAGGCTCCAGACATCACATTCAGCTCTGTCGAGAGTGTCGGGCCAAAAGTGTCTGGCGAGCTTATTCAGACGGCAATGATTGCGGTTGTGTTGGCGATTGGTGCGGTTCTGATTTACATCTGGCTGAGATTTGAATGGCAATTCGCTGTCGGAGCGGTTGTGGCCTTGGTGCACGATGTATTGCTGACCATCGGGATCTTCTCAGAGCTTCAAATCAGGTTTGATCTGGCGATCATCGCTGCGCTTCTGACCATTGTTGGCTATTCGCTCAACGATACGGTTGTTGTGTTTGACCGCGTGCGTGAAAACCTGCGCAAATACAAAAAGAAACCGTTGAAAGAGGTTATGAACATCTCGATCAATGAAACCCTCAGCCGAACCATGATGACGTCGGTCACAACACTCTTGGCGCTGATCGCCTTGTTTGTGCTTGGGGGAGATGTGATCCGTGGATTTGTGTTTGCCATGATCTGGGGCGTGATTGTCGGCACATATAGCTCTATTTTTGTTGCCTCAACAATATTGCTCTGGCTTGGTGTCAAGCGCGATTGGACGAAATCCAATGATACCACGGGCAATCAATTCGCCAATGTTGATGCCTGACCTGCTCCGTCAGGCTGTCGCGCTAGACAGCTTGGGCTGGTTGTTGGTGGTGGTCTTCTTGGCAGGCATGGTGCGTGGATTTTCCGGCTTTGGAACGGCAATGATTTTCATTCCGTTTGCCAGCAAAGTCATGGAGCCTGTTTCTGTTTTGATTGCGTTAACCGTGATGGATATTTTTGGCCCCATACCCAATTTGCCTCGTGCGTGGCGCGATGGTGAGCCCGCGAGCGTTGCGCGGCTGGGGCTTGCCACATTAATATCATTACCTTTGGGAGTTTACCTTCTCCTTGCTGTGCCGACAGAGGTGTTTCGATATGCGGTTTCGATACTGGCAATCGTGGTGCCGATTTCCTTGTTGGCGGGGCTGCGCTACCGTGGTGAGATTACACCAAAGGTTCTATATGCAGGGGGCGCAGTCGCGGGGATGACGGGCGGAGCCGTCGGACTGCCAGGACCGCCTGTTATCATGCTGTTTGCGGCCAGCACGAAGGCTGTGGGTGTGATCCGCGCCAATATTATGATGTATTTGTTTATCTTTGATATTTTCCTGTTGTTTTGGTTGGGTGTGAAAGGGCAGCTTGCCGTCTTTCCTGTTGTTCTGGGGCTTTTGTTTTTTGTGCCCTCAGTGGCCGGAAATGTCTTGGGCGCTGCCATTTTTGACCCTGCGCGCGAAAAGCTGTATCGGGGGATTGCCTATGCGGTGATTTTCACGGCGGCACTGACCTCACTACCTCTCTGGGATTGAAATATGAAACTCACTGAAATGCACTTTTCTGAAGCCCAGCCTGTCGAAAGCTATGGGGCTGGTTTTTTCAAAATCGGCGGGCAGCGTGTTGAAGGCGGAATGCTTGTCGCAAATGAAAGCGTGCAGTCTTGGGCGGGTTATGAAGAGATAGAATCCCTCCTTGCGCTTCAAGGGCGGGTGGACGTTATTTTTGTAGGAACAGGCGCGGAAATTACGCATTTGCCGGCAGATATGAGGCAAAAAATAGAGCAAGCCGGCATGGGAATCGAAGTTATGAATTCGCCCTCGGCTTGTCGCACTTATAATGTGCTTGCAGCAGAGGGGCGGCGCGTCGCTCTGGCGGCGTTACCTGTCTGAGGATTGAAGAATGGAACTTCAGGTCGATAAACTCTGCGTTGCGCGTGGCGGTTTGGCTGTGTTGAAGGATGTGAGCTTTACAGTCAAGTCGGGCCAGGCGCTTGTGTTGCGCGGTCCTAACGGGATCGGAAAAACCACTTTGTTGCGCACGCTCGCAGGGCTTCAACCTGCACTCTCTGGTCGGGTTAGTCTTGAGGCGGAGGATATGGTCTATGCTGCTCATGTGGATGGCATCAAAACAACGCTCACGGTGAAAGAGAACTTGGTGTTTTGGGCGCAAATTTTTGGAACTAAGACCATTGATCAGGCGATTAACGCATTTTCGCTTTCCGACTTGATAGATAAACCTGCGGGGATGCTGTCGGCGGGGCAAAAACGCCGGCTTGGACTGGCGCGCCTGATGGTTACGGGACGGCCTGTCTGGATTTTGGACGAACCGACGGTTTCTTTGGACCTGACGGCCGTGGTTATGTTTGGAGATGTGATCCAGACACATCTGGAAGGCGGAGGGCTGGCCATTATGGCAACCCATATTGATCTTGGCTTGAAAAATGCAATGTCGTTGGAGCTGGGAGGCTATAAGGCAGTTTCGGCGCTTCAGGATGATTTTGACGAGGCGTTTTTATGATTGCTCTGCTGAATCGTGATTTGCGCCTTGCGATGCGGGCTGGCGGGGGCTTTGGCCTTGGGCTGTCGTTCTTCCTGATTGTTGTGGTGCTTATTCCCTTTGGCGTTGGGCCTGAAACAAGCCTCTTGGGGCGTATTGCGCCCGGGGTATTATGGGTTGCGGCGCTATTGGCGTGTCTCTTGTCGCTGGACCGGATGTTTGCGCTCGATTTTGAAGACGGCTCGCTTGATCTGTTGGTGACGTCACCTTTGCCGCTTGAGGGGATCATTACTGTCAAAGCGATTGCGCATTGGCTCACAACAGGCTTGCCGCTTGTTGCGGCGGCACCTGTTTTTGCACTTTTGATGAGCTTGCCGGCGAATGGCTATTTTGCTTTGGTCCTATCGCTTTTGATTGGAACGCCTGCGCTTTCGGTGATTGGCGCATTTGGGGCAGCCTTGACTGTCGGGATCAAGAGGGGCGGGCTTTTGTTGAGCCTTTTGGTCTTGCCGCTCTATGTGCCAACTCTTATTTTCGGAGCTGAGGTCGCGCGGCGGGGGGCTGAAAGCCAGCCCTATACATCTCCACTGTTGTTGCTGGCAGGGATCAGTTTTGCTGCGCTGGCTTTGCTGCCCTTTGCCAGTGCTGCTGTGCTGAGGGTGAACTTGCGGTGATGTGGCATCTCGGCACTGGTGTTTGGCAACAAATTCAGGCATGGGAATGCGTAACAAGGGAAGAGATCTATGGCGTCGATTTGGGAATATGCTAATCCGCTTAAGTTTATGCGCACAACGGAGGCTGCTCTCCCCTTTATCGGGTGGGCGGCGGCTCTGTGTCTGGTCTGTGGTCTTGTGTGGGGGTTTTTCTTCACACCTGACGACTTTCGCCAAGGCTCAACCGTCAAGATTTTTTATGTCCATGTTCCAAGCGCGATGATGGCGATCAATATCTGGGTTATGATGTTGATCACCTCTCTTGTCTGGATTGTGAGGCGGCATCATGTCAGCGCTCTTGCTGCGCGAGCAGCTGCGCCTATTGGGGCGGTTATGACGCTGATTGCGCTCTTTACGGGCGCGGTTTGGGGCCAGCCGATGTGGGGCACATGGTGGGCATGGGATCCGCGGCTCACCTCTTTCCTGATCCTGTTTTTGTTTTATTTAGGCTATATGGCGCTTTGGACTGCGATCGAAGACGACGATACAGCCGCCGATCTGACTAGCATCCTGTGTCTGGTCGGGTCTGTTTTTGCCCTTCTGTCACGCTATGCTGTGAACTTCTGGAACCAAGGCCTGCACCAAGGGGCGTCCCTGTCGCTTGATAAGAAAGAGAACGTCGCGGATGTCTTTTGGTATCCTGCGCTGGTGTCGATTGCTGGCTTTGTTCTTTTGTTCTTTGCTTTGGTGATTGTGCGCACAAATACAGAAATCAGAGCCCGCCGTGCACGGGCGCTTTTGGCGCGGGAGCGGCTGGGATGATGCCTGAACTTGGGAAATACGCAGTTGAAGTGCTTTCGGCTTACGGCGTTTCGCTGAGCCTTTTGCTGGCGCTTGTGGTGGGGAGCGTCATGCGTGCCCGCCGTGTGAAGGCCGAGCTTGAAGAGATCGAAGAGCGGAGTAAGCCACGTGGCTAAAATTTCTCCCGCCATGCTGGTGCCGCCTGTTCTGTTTCTGGGGTTTGCAGTCTTGATGTTAGAAGGGTTGAAGCTTGAAGACCCTAACGCCTTGCCATCTGTTCTGGAAGGCAAGGCGGCGCCTCATGTTGAGGTGTCTGCGCTTGGCGACCTGCCTACCTTCAGTGACGAGACTTTGAGCAGCGGAGGAGTTAAGCTTGTTAACTTCTGGGCCAGTTGGTGTGCCCCTTGCCGTGTAGAGCATCCTCATCTTGAAGCTTTGGCGGAGGCGGGTATTCCCATTTATGGCGTGAATTATAAAGATAAAGCGCCCAATGCCCTCAAGTTTTTGGCCGATTTGGGCAATCCTTACAAAGCGGTCGGCGCCGATGAGGCGGGGCGGATGGCGCTCAATTGGGGCGTTTATGGCGTGCCTGAAACCTATGTTATCAATTCAGACGGCGTCATTGTTTTGCGCTTTGCCGGCCCGATTACCAAACGTGCGATCGAGACTGAAATTTTACCCGCGATAGAAGCCGCAACCACGGCAACAGACGCACGCGACTAGGCCGCTTTGCTCTTGCTCTGTATTCCGTGTCCTGACAGTTGCACGGCCGATTTCAAGTAAATATTGATAATCCTTCAGGGTATTGGGCGCTGAAAAGGATTGGAAATATTGGGTGAAGGCGTTTCTATAGGGCGAAATATCACTGAAGAGGCTAGGCCATTGAAGACACCAGAGTATTATGCGCCCCAAGGCGGGCTTGCGCCTCAAACCCAGCTTTTGACTGATCGGGCTATGTTTACCGAAGCTTATGCCGTTATCCCCAAGGGAACCTTCAGTGATATTGTGACGAGCCTCTTGCCGTTTTGGAGAGACGCGCGCTTCTGGGTCATTGCGCGGCCTTTGTCTGGTTTTGCGGAGACATTTTCCCAATATATTGCTGAAGTTTTGCCTGGCGGCGGGAGTGAGCGGCCCGAAACCGAAGAGGGCGTCGAGGCGGTTCTTTTTATCGTTGAGGGGGCTATGACGCTCACCCTTGAAGGGCGTGAATACGTCATGGAGACGGGCGGATATGCGTATTTGCCGCCAGATGCGGCTTGGTCTTTGATCAATCATACTCAAGAAGCAGTAAAGTTCCATTGGGTGAGAAAACGCTATCAAGCTGTATCGGGATTGGACGCTCCTGAGAGTTTTGTCACCAATGAGACGACTATCGCACCGACAGCTATGCCAAATACAGACGGGAAATGGGCGACGACACGGTTTGTTGAGCCCAGTGATTTGCGTCATGATATGCACGTGAATGTTGTGACGTTCCAGCCTGGGGCTGTGATCCCTTTTGCTGAAACCCATGTGATGGAGCACGGTCTCTATGTCTTGGAGGGGAAAGCTGTTTACAGGCTCAATCAGGATTGGGTTGAAGTCGAGGCGGGGGATTTTATGTGGCTGAGAGCCTTCTGCCCACAGGCCTGCTATGCGGGGGGGCCAGGCCCGTTTCGCTATCTTTTGTATAAAGATGTGAACCGTCACATGAGCTTTCCAAAGCCTCTCTGAGAGTTCTGACCTATTCTCAAAGTAAAAAAATCGGCGCCATTGAGCGCCGATTTTCATTTTGTGCCTTAAGGCTGTCGGTTTATTTAAGCGATCCGCTGCCGTGGCCGGCGTGTCCGCCAGAGACCTCTTCTGTCGCCTCATCTGCCAATTCTTCTGGCAAGATCAGGTTCAGGATAATGGCAATGGCAGCCGCAGGCAGAAGTCCCGATGTGAGCAAGACCTGAGCGGTTTGTCCCATATGCTGAAGGGCGTTTGGCTCGAGTTGAAGGCCAAGGCCAATCGAGAGTGCGATTGCAAAGATCACCATATTCCGGCGGTTCCAGTTGACGTCCGAGAGCATCGAGATGCCTGCCGCGACAACCATCCCGAACATAACAATCACGCCGCCGCCCAAGACTTCGATGGGCACGGTGCGAATGATGCCGCCAACTTTGGGAATAAGCCCGCAGATGATCAGGAAAATGGCTCCACAGGTGACGACATGACGGCTCATAACGCCTGTCATGGCGATCAGGCCGACGTTTTGGCTGAAGGAGGTGTTTGGAAAGCCCCCAAAGATTCCGGCGATAGCTGTGCCGAAACCGTCAGCATATGTTGCGCCTTGGATTTCTTTGTCGGTTGCTTCGCGTCCAGCACCGCCTTTGCAGATACCTGAGACATCGCCCACAGTTTCAATCGCTGAAACGAAGGCCATCAGGCAGAAGCCTATGATGGCTGCTACAGAGAACTCAAAGCCGTATTTGAAGGGTTGCGGCATGGCAAAGACCGCCGAGCGCTCCCAAGATGTGGCAATTGCATCAAATGTGAGCATCCCGACTGCGAGAGCATATACATAGCCAACGACCAGCCCGATCAGAACCGCTGAAATAGACAGCATCCCACGTGTGAAGAACTTCAGGCCCAAGGTCACAACAATAACCACCAGAGCGGCTGACCAGTTGAGCAGGGAACCGTATTCTGGTGTGCCCATGGCAGGAACGCCACCCGCAGCGTATTGAATGCCAACTTTGACCAATGCGAGACCGATCATTGTGACAACAAGGCCTGTCACAAGCGGGGGTAGGGCGAAGCGGATTTTGCCAATGACTGTGCCCAAGAGCGCATGAAACACGCCGCCGATCAAGACGCCGCCAAAGAGCGCGGCCAATGCGTCAACGCCTTTCCCTGCCACCAGCGGGATCATGATCGGCAAAAAGGCAAATGATGTGCCTTGAACAATCGGAAGAGCCGCACCGACTGGTCCGAGCGTAAGGGTCTGCAGGAGCGTTGCAACGCCGGCAAATAGCATCGACATTTGAATGAGATAAAGCAATTCAGGGAAGTCAGGGGAATTGGAGCCAAACCCAAAACCTGCCGCGCCTGCGACAATGATGGCAGGGGTCACGTTGGAGACAAACATCGCCAAGACGTGCTGTATTCCAAGCGGGATCGCCTTTGAAAGCGCGGGTGTATAATTCGGGTCCTTGAGTTGTTCTGGTGTCCCTATTGAAGTGTCAGCCATGGTATCCTCCTATTGACTGTTGGTCTGCCCGCTTCTTTTGGCGGGTGTTTTAATTATGGATTCACAATATATGGGGTAGAAAAAAGGAACTCTTCTAGATTTGGTGTATCACCAATGCGGTCGATAACGATGTATTGACCTGCTTCTTTGACGGGTGCGAGCACGCCATGCCAGACGTTGCGGTGAATATTGATCGTCTGATGAGGCTCTGAGAGAAAAACACGAGGGGTTGAAGGCTTGCCATCTTCATCATCCGCAACGCTCACCAGCATAGGAACCCCTGACAGGGGCACGAAGGCTTGGCTGCCATCGGGGTGGCGCTCCATCATATCTAATGTGTATGGAAACTGCCGCGCTTGGGCGTCAAAGATGCTGATCCCTGCGCGCCCTGATCCGAAGTCGAGTTTGGCAAGGTCGTGATGACGCCCGCAGAGGCCTTGATTGATAAGCTTGTCTGCGGCTCCGCTGATTTCGATCACATCGCCATAAGGGGCAAAGCTCTCTTGAGTGAGGGGGGCGGGGGATAAGTAAACGGTCATGAAAAATGATCCTGAAGTCGAAACTGAGCAATGCGTTCAACTTGACGGCAAGCTTCGGAAAACTCTTGATCATTTGCATTGTGAATGCGTGTTTTAAACGCCTCTAAGATCGTGGCTTTGGTGTGATCTCTCACCGCGATAATAAAGGGAAAGCCATGTTTGGCGACGTAATCGTCATTGAGCTGCATAAAGAGCTTTCGCTCATCATCACTGAGGTAGTCCAAGCCGGCACTGGCTTGCTCTGCTGTGCTCTCATCTGTCAGCTCTCCGGCTGCTGCAAGCTTTCCCGCAAGGTCAGGGTGGGCCTTCAAGACAGCCAAGCGTTCTAAGTGTGTGGCCGAGCGGAAGACACGGCAAAGTGCGTTGTGAACACCTGCAGCACAGTCATGGGCTGGCCCAAGTTCAAGCGCCCAAGCCCGCTTCGCGACCCATGGCGAATGTTCAAAAATACCGCCAAAGGCCTCGATAAAGCGCTCTTGGCTCATTGCACTCGGTCGTTCGGTGCGCGTGTGGGGGTGTGTTGCGGCCCAATGCTGTGCAATCTCAAGGCGGCGTGGGCACCACACATCGTCATGCTGTTGCAGGTGTTTGATAAAGCGTTTGAGGCCCGCAATTTTCCCCGGGCGGCCGATCAGGCGGCAATGAAGACCGACCGACATCATTGCGGGGCGGCCCTTTTGGCCCTCCTCATAAAGCGCATCAAAGGCGTCTATAAGATATTGGCCAAAGTCATCGCCTGTGACCCAGCCAGGCGCCGTGGCAAAGCGCATATCATTGGCTTCAAGTGTGTAAGGAATGATCAATTGGTCATGATCGCCGACCTCCAGCCAATAGGGGAGGTCATCATCATAGGTGTCTGAGATATAATCAAACTGGTGTGTTTCAGAGACCAGTCTAACAGTGTTTTCCGAACAGCGCCCCGTATACCAGCCGCGCGGCGCTGTGCCGACAACCTCGGTGTGTAGCCGTATGGCCTCAACAATGGCGCGACGCTCTTCGTCTTCGGGCATATCTTTGTGCTCAACCCATTTTAGCCCGTGACTGGCGATCTCCCAATCGGCGTCTTTCATGGCCTGAACTTGTTCAGGACTGCGCGCCAGAGCGGTGGCGACACCATAGATGGTCAAAGGGATGTCGGCTTCGGTGAAGAGGCGATGGAGCCGCCAGAACCCTGCGCGAGCGCCGTATTCGTAAATGGATTCCATATTCCAGTGGCGCTTTTCGGGCCATGGGGCTGCTCCGGGAATATCAGACAGAAAGGCTTCTGAGGCGGCATCTCCGTGCAAAACACAGTTCTCACCGCCTTCTTCGTAGTTGAGCACAAATTGAACTGCTACTTTTGCTTTGTTGGGCCAAGCTGCATAGGGCGCGTTTTGGCCATACCCCAGCATATTACGTGCGTACCGTTTCACTTGACGCCTCCGAGTTTTCTTAGTGTTTACTCTTAAACAATTCTTGAGACTTTATCTAAATTTTTGAAAGAGCTTTTTGTCGATTATTGGTGTAATGAGCGAGCCTAACGGCCATCAAGGCCTCGCAGAGGGAGGCGAAAATGACTGGATATCTCACAACACACGTTCTGGATACGGCGCTTGGGGCGCCCGCGGCGGGCCTCAAAATCGAGCTGTTCAGAATTAAAAACGAGGAGCGTAAGCACCTCAAGACATTGGTCACCAATGAAGATGGGCGCACGGATGTGCAGATTTTGCCGGAAGCCGAGTTTGAACTTGGCGTCTATGAGCTTGTCTTCCATGCGGGTGCGTATCTTGACACGCTTGGGATTGCGGCTCCATCCCCGCGGTTTCTGGATGTCATTCCGCTCCGTTTCGGGATGTCTCAAGCGTCGCATTATCATGTGCCTTTGCTGCTCTCACCCTTCGGCTATTCAACGTATCGGGGCAGCTAAGAGGGCATCGCGGCTGTTATGTGCTCAACCATGAAATCGATGAACAAGCGCGCTTTAGGGTCTTGGCGACGGCGGTGCATATAGAGGCAGGCGAGCTGGATGGGGAGCGGCGGCTCATCTTGCAAAACAGGGACCAGCCGCCCTTGTGCCAAATGCTCTGAGACTTCAAAGACAGGCTTGAGAATGATGCCATAGCCTTCCAGCGCCCAGTTGGTGAGAATTTCACCATGATCGGTTTCATACGGGCCAGAAACAGTCACCCGCTTTGTGCCACTCTGGGTTTGTAGCGGCCATTGAAACTCTGGCGCGCCAGGGTAGCGCAAATTCAAACAGTCATGCGCATCGGTTTTGAGATCGTCGCTGCTCTTTGGCAGGCCGCGTTTTTCCAGATAGTCAGGTGAGGCGCACAGCACGCGCGGGCAATCAGCGATTTTGCGAATGCGAAGATTGCTGTCTTGGGGAACGCCTAGAAAAAAGGCCGCATCAAGGCCTTCTGCGGCCAGATCAAGTTTGCGATCAGACAAGCGCAAGCGGATGTTAATGAGTGGATATTGCTCGTGAAACTTTGGCACAGCAGGGGCTATGAACTTTTGCCCAACGCCCAACGGCGCGGCGACATAGAGGGTGCCGCGTGGCGAACGGGTGATGTCGTTGATATCTGCTTCAGCGTCTTCGACGGCTTCAAGGATTTTGAGCGCGCCTTTGTAAAAAGTGTTGCCTTGCTCTGTCGGGTTTAGCAATCGGGTTGTGCGTTGAAACAGACGGACGCCCAAATGGTCTTCAAGTTGTGAAATTCTGGAGGAGGCAACGGCCGCCGAAATGCGCAAATCACGCGCTGCGGCAGACATATTCCCAAGTTCAAAAACTCTGACAAAGGTCTGGATGTTGTCTAGATAGGCCATCTATTATTTGACTTTTTTTGAAGCTCTTTGGGTGTTTTATGCAATACAGGATAAATCCTCAGTAAGCTAGTTAATAGGAAAGCGTCAAAGGAGCGGAAATGTACGAATTTGCAATTATGTGGGACTGGATCGGCTTTGCGATCCGTTGGCTTCATGTGATCACGGCTATTGCGTGGATCGGTTCGTCTTTTTATTTCATCGCGCTCGACTTGGGCTTGCGAAAGACACCTCATTTGCCTGTGGGGGCACATGGGGAAGAGTGGCAGGTGCATGGCGGGGGCTTTTACCATGTTCAGAAATATCTGGTCGCTCCGGAAAATATGCCTGACCATCTGACGTGGTTTAAATGGGAGAGCTATGCGACATGGCTTTCTGGCGCGGCGCTTCTCATGGTTGTCTATTGGGTTGGGGGGGAGCTGTATCTGATTGATGCGGCCAAAGCCGATATCAGCCTTTTGCAAGGTATCTTGATTTCGGCTGCCTCGCTCACTGTCGGGTGGATTGTCTATGACGCGCTTTGTAAATCAAAGCTTGGGGAAAGCCCGACTGTCCTTATGCTTTTGCTGTTCTTGCTTTTGGTAGCTATGGGCTGGGGATATAACGAGATTTTCACAGGGCGGGCCACGCTTCTGCATCTGGGGGCGTTTACGGCAACGATCATGACCGCCAATGTCTTTTTTATCATCATGCCAAACCAGCGCATTGTGGTGAAAGACTTGCAAGAGGGGCGCACGCCAGACGCAAAGTATGGCAAGATTGCCAAGCTCCGCTCGACCCATAACAACTATCTGACTTTGCCGGTTATTTTTCTGATGCTCTCAAACCATTACCCGCTCGCATTCGCCTCGGAGTATAATTGGGTGATTGCGGCGCTTGTTTTCCTGATGGGGGTGAGCATCCGGCATTATTTCAACTCGATGCACGCGGGCAAAAACCGCCCGCTTTGGACATGGCTGGTCACTGGGCTGCTCTTTGTTGCGATCATGTGGCTTTCCACTCTGCCACTGAAATTTGACACGCTGGAGCAGTCAGAGGCGCGCGCCTTGAGCACCACAGAGGAGATATTCGCGTCGGCAGAGGGGTTTGAAGAGGTGTCAGATATCGTGTTGGGCCGCTGTTCCATGTGTCATGCGCGCGAGACGTTTTATGACGGTGTGCCCCGTGCGCCCAAAGGCGTGCATCTTGAAACAACCGCTGACATCGCTGCCTATGCGCGCGACATCTATCTTCAGGCGGGTGTGACACGAGCCATGCCGCCTGCCAATGTCACCTATATCGAACCAGAAGAGCGCGCAGCGATTGTGCAGTGGTATCGCACGGCGGCAAGCCAGCTTCCGCTTTTGCTGGCCACACGCTGACGTCAGCGCCCCATCAGAGCGTCATCAAACGGGTAGGAGGTTAGGTTTTCATAGCCGTCTTCCGTGATCAGAACCTGATCTTCGAGCTTTATCGAAAAGTCGCCCCCGACCTCGCCTACGGCCGCTTCGACACAGAGCACCATGCCTGGCTCAAGCGCATAGTCAAAAGCGCCTGCGACGGCTTGGTCAGGGTAGGCCACAAGCGGCCACTCATCACAGAGTCCGACACCGTGCATCAGACAGCCGTATTTTTGGGCCTGAAACTTGTCGTCAAGTCTGTGGGTGTTTGCCGTCAGCTCGGGGATGGTCACTCCCGGTTTCAACATCTCCATATTGGTCATTATATGCTCATGGGCGTGCTGCATGGCATAGATCATATCGGCACGCGGTTTTTGATCGCCGATCCACCACGTGCGGCTGATATCAATGCAAATGCCGTAGGAGCCGATCAGGTCGGTATCAAAGGCGACAATCTCGTTATTCTGAACGATGCGCGGCCCGCATTCCTGAAACCACGGGTTCGTCCGCGGGCCCGAGGCGAGCAGGCGTGTTTCGATCCACTCTCCGCCGCGACGGATATTTTCTGCATGAAGCACGGCCCAGATATCATCTTCCGACGTAGAGCCGAGCGGCACATTCAGGCGCGCGAAATCTTCCATGGCTTTTACGGCGGTTTCACA
>P_2C_Liq_1_UnCtyDRAFT_1000279_pt1 | contig 22147 bp, 17 predicted proteins | sample Pon2CUnioCityCA_2_FD_10234 | JGI IMG/M metagenome (IMG submission 10234) | reverse complement strand
ACAGCCTGCCCGCGTGGGAACAGGCCAGCCCGCCCGATATCCTGAGCGCGTGGGTGCGGATCTGGATCGCGGGATATCTTGCGGCCCGGGCCAACTGGGACGGGGTGGTCTGCATCACCCATGCTGATATCACGCACTGGATCCATATCAGCGCGTCCGAGGCCGTCAGCGCGCAAAGCCTGCTGACCCCGCGCCTTGTCACCGCGCTGCACGGGGCCGCCACGCCCGACCGCGCGGCGCTGTCGGAAACGCTGTCGCGCCCCGAACGGCTTGCCGCGCATCTGCGCGTCGCCGAGGTGGTGGGCGATACCGGCGCCACGACAGGGCATCTTCTGGGGGCCGAACTGGCCGCGACGCGCGCCTATTGGCTGGGTCAGCAGGTCGCGGTGATCTCACAAACCCCACAGGCCCATATGGCCGCGCTGTCCGATCAGGGGGTGCCTGCCACCGCGCATGATCCCGAAACGCTGCTTGCTCCGGGCCTGATCGCGCTTGGCCGGGCCTTGCACCTGTCGTCGTGATCGCGGGTCTGCTCAGGCCGTGCCCGCGCGGGTGCGGCAGGGGCCGAACACGGCCGCCAGCGCAAGGATCACACCCGACACCGTGGCGATCATGCCCGCCGCGCTCACGGCGTCCTGAAACCCCAACCAGAGCGGGCCATACCCGGCCAGTACATAGCCCAGCACCGCCGACAGCGTGGCGAATGTCACCGACCACGCGATCTGCACCTCCAGCCGGTTGGTCATCAGCCGCGCCGCCGCGGGCGGGCAGATGAACATCGCGATCACGATGATGGAGCCTACCGCATCAAACGCCGCGACCGCTGCGATGGCCGCCACGATCACAAGGCCAAGCCCGACCGCGCCCACCGGCACGCCCAGCGACCGCGCGAAGCCCTCGTCAAAGGTTGAAAGTGTCAGCGGTCGCCAGAACAGCCATGTCAGCGCGATGACCAGCAACAGCGTCAGCGCCATGCGCGGCAATTCCGGTGGCAGCCCGCGCAGCGCGCCCGCGTCGAGTAGCGAATGCCATCCCATCCCGTCCAGCCAGATCAGGCTTTCGAGATTGCCGTAAAGCGCGTGTTCCACGTCCAGATGCACCGTCGAGGTGTCCGATTGCTCCAGCAACAGCACACCAGCGGCGAACAGCGTGGTGAACACCACACCCATCGCCGCGCCCGGCTCTATGCCGCCCAGACGTCGGATCGCCTCGATCATGCCCACTGCGATCAGCGCGGCGACGCCCGCGCCGATCATCATCGGCCACGCGGCAACAACGCCGGTCACGAGGAACGCACCGACGATGCCGGGCAGCACCACATGGCTGATCGCATCCCCGATCAGCGCCTGTTTGCGCAGCAACAGGAAATTGCCGGGCAGGGCACAGGCCACGGCGGCAAAGATCCCGATCAGAATCGGCGGCAGCGACAGCGCGACAAACTCGGCCCCCATCATTGCAGCGCCCCCGCCTGCACGTCACCGGGCCGCAGGCCCCGGTCCAGCGCGCGCAACTGGTCCGGCGTCAGCACCGATTCCAGCGGGGTCAGCCCGTCGTAATGCGCTGCCGCCTCTTCATGCGCGGGGTCAGAGCGCAGCAATTGCCACCGGCGTTCATCCAGCAGGGCGCGCGCGGCCTGTGCGCGTCCGGCTTTCGTGGCCACGCCATCAGCCCGGATCAGCCCCCGCCCCCGCATCAGCCGCAGGGTCAAGGGCTCGTAAATCGGCTGGCCCTGCGCCAGCGCCAGCAACCCCTGCCGCACATGCACCCGCGCCTGAAACCGGCGATGGCGCAGAATGGCCGCCAGCACACCGCGCCCCGGTGCCAGCACCAGCGACAGCGCGAACAGGCCAAAGGCCACCAGAACAACAATCGGGCCTGTCGGAAGCCCCGGCGCGGTGGCCGAAATCGCCGCACCGACATAGCCCGACACGCCCCCGATTCCGCCCGCCAGCAGCACCACATGATCGACGCGCTCGCTCCAGAATCTGGCCGCGACCGCCGGAATGATCAGAAGCGCCACGATCAGGATCAGCCCCACGATCTTGAGCCCGACCACGGTAATGGCCAGCGCCAGCCCCATCATCGCCAGTTCGATCCGGCGCACATTCATGCCTGCGCCTGCGGCGAATTCAGGATCGAACGCCACCATCGTCATGGGCCGTCGCAACAGCGCGACAAGCGCCAGTACCAGCGCACCACCCAGCGCGATCACCAGCGCGTCAGTCCAAAGCATCCCGGCGGTGGAGCCAAGCAGAAAGCTTTCCAGCCCCGCCTGCCGTCCCGAGCTCATGCTTTGAATCACCGTCAACAGCACGACGCCCAGACCAAAGAACACCGACAGCACCGCGCCGATGGCCGCATCCTCGGACAGGCGCGTGCGGTTGGTCAGCGCCGACACGCATAACAGCCCCACCGCCGAACTGATTGCCGAGCCCAGCAAAAGCCCCGGCAGCGCGCGCCCGTCGCCACCCAGCGCCACCATGGCCATGAAGGCCAGCGCGACACCGGGCAGGGTGGCATGGCTGATCGCGTCGCTCACCAGCGCCCGCTTGCCAAGGAACAGGAACGTTCCCGTCGCCCCCGCCGCCAGCCCCAAAAGGGCCGCGCCGATGGTCACAAGCGTGGCGTTATATCCAAGCTGAAGCGTCAGCGCCTCCAACAGCATCAGGCAAGCGCGCTCATCTGCGCCGTGGCCAGCCGCCCGCCATAGGCTTTTTGCAGGTTGTCCTGCGTGAACGTGCCGGCCACAGGCCCTTCGGCAATGCGGGTGGTGTTGATCAGCAGGACACGGTCGAAATACTCTGGCACCGTGCCCAGGTCGTGATGCACCGCAACCACCGTCTTGCCCTTGCCGCGCAGGTCTTTCAACACGTCGATGATCGCCTTTTCCGTGGCCGCGTCGACCCCGGCGAAAGGCTCGTCCAACAGGTACAGATCCGCGCCCTGCGCCAGCGCGCGGGCGAGGAACACCCGCTGTTGCTGCCCGCCCGAAAGCTGCCCGATCTGCCGCTCGGCAAAGCCGTCCATGCCGACACGGCGCAGGCTGTCAAAGGCCGCTTCCATATGCCGGGTGCGCACGCGCCGCAAAAGCCCAAGCTGCCGGTATTGCCCCATCAGCACCACGTCGATCACGCGCGTCGGGAAATCCCAGTCCACGCTTGCACGCTGCGGCACATAGGCGATGCGCGCGCGCCCCGCCGCAATCGGCCTGCCCCAGGCCTTGACCTGCCCCGAGACGGGCCGCACGATCCCAAGAGCGGCCTTGAGCAGGGTCGATTTGCCGGCCCCGTTCGGGCCGACGATGGCCGTCATCACACCGGGTGCAAAGCGTGCATCGACGGAAAATACCGCGGGCTTTTCGCCATAGGTCACCGTCAGCCCGCGAATATCCAGCGGGCTTTCGGCGTCCCGCGCCTGCCCCTGTTCCGTGGCGACCTGCATATTCATGCCCCCTGACCCAGCTTGCCATCCATGCCGCCCGTGGGCGCCTGTCCGCCAAGGGCGCGGGCGATGGTGGTCACGTTGTGGTCGATCATCCCGATATAGGTGCCCTCATAGCTGCCCGGCGCGCCCATCGCGTCGGAATACAGCTCGCCGCCGATGCGCACCTCATGGCCCTGCGCGGCGGCGCCTTCGATCAATGCGCGGATGTTGCGGTCGCTGACCGATGTTTCGATGAACACAGCGCCGATCCCGCGCGTCAGCAGCATATCGGCCAGGGTGGCGATGCGGTTCAGCCCGGCCTCTGATTCGGTCGATATGCCCTGAATGCCCACCACCTCGAACCCGTAGGCGCGCCCGAAATAGCCGAACGCGTCATGCGCGGTCAAAAGCACGCGCGCCTGTGGTGGAATGCTCTCCACAACCTCGCGCGCATAGGCCGAAAGCCGGTCAATCCCGGCCAGATGTTCCCTTGCATTCGCTGTGAATGCGTTTGCATGTTCCGGGGCAACGTCGATCAGCGCATCCCGCACGGCGCGCACCACATGGGCCCACAGGTCGGGCACCATCCAGACATGCGGGTCGAACTTGCCGGCGTAATCCTCATGCCCGATCAACAGATCCTCCGGCACCGCCTCTCCGACCGCGACAACGCGGTTGCGCGATGACAGCTTTTCCAGGAACGCCTCCATCTGCGCTTCAAGATACAGACCGTGCCACAGCACCAGATCCGCCCGTGTCGCGGCCAGGATATCGGTGCGGGTCTGCCGGTAGGAATGCGGATCAATGCCCGCCCCCATCAGCGCGCGCACCTCTGCCATATCGCCGCCGACTTGCCGTGCCGCATCCGCGATCATGCCCGTGGTCGCCACGACAGACAGCCGCGTGTCGGCCCGCAGCGGGCTTGCCGCGATCAGCGTGGCCCCAAGAGCAAGGCCAAGAAACGTTCTGCGATCAGATGCCATGGATGAAGATGCTCCGTCAGATTTTGAATTGAATGTGATAGTCATTCGCAAAAAGTCAACCTATCCCCGCCGCAATCCCGCAAACGCGGCGCAAAAGGCTCGGTTTCGCACCTTTTCCACCCGCTTGCCGCCCTTGCGATGCGCGCTGCGCCGTGCCACCTACGGCCATCGCACGCAATTCCGGACCCGCCCATGCACAGCGCCTTGCCCCGCCACGTCACCCCGCGCAATCCCGGCCAGCCGCTCGACCTTGGCTTGATACAGGCCACCCGGATCGACGAAACCGCCCTCACGACACAGGCCGCAGGCATCGCCGCAGCGCCACCACCAGACCGCACTTGGGATCTGTTGCGCGCGGTTGCCTGCATGGACCTGACCACGTTGTCCGGCGACGATACCGCCGCGCGCGTTCAGCAGCTATGCGCCCGCGCGCAGCAGCCCTTGCCCGATTCGGTTCTGACGCGCCACGGCGCGTGCGGTCTGACCGTCGCCGCGATCTGCGTCTACCACCAGATGATCGCCCCCGCACGTGCCGCGCTGTCGGGCAGTGGTCTCCCCGTCGCCACCGTGTCAGCCGGGTTCCCGCATGGCCTGTCGCCCTTTGACACCCGCGTCGCGGAAATCAGGGCAAGTGTCGCCGCCGGTGCCACCGAAATCGATATCGTGATCGCCCGGCACCTCGCGCTGACCGGCGATTGGCCCGCGCTTTATGAAGAGATCCGCGCGTTTCGCACCGCCTGTGGTGACGCGCATCTCAAAGTCATCCTCGCCACCGGAGAGCTTGGCACGCTCACCACAGTGGCCCGCGCGTCGCAGGTGGCGATGATGGCGGGGGCAGATTTCATAAAGACATCGACCGGCAAGGAAAAGGTCAACGCAACCCCGCCCGTCGCCCTGACGATGCTGCGCCAGATCGCCACCTACCACGCCCGTACCGGGTTCCGCGTCGGCTTCAAACCCGCCGGCGGAATTTCCACCGCCAGCGCGGCGCTGGGCTACATGGCGCTGATGCGCGCCGAACTGGGCGAAGACTGGCTGACCCCCGCGCTTTTCCGCTTCGGGGCGTCGTCCCTGCTGGGGGATATCGAGACGGTGCTGGGTGGCTAAGTGGATGCGACGGTGGGCCTGAGCGGTCGTTCTTGGTGCGTGCAGAGAATGGCAAGACTGAGCCCTTGATGGACATTGACGACACGAGCCGCGCAGGGGAAGTCCGCCGCTAGCCCAACAAAAAACCTCTGCCACATTGGCGATGAAGGTGAGTTGGTGCGGTGGTTCAGGCCAAAGGCACCGGCGGTGTCCCCGTTCTTGCCTCAGTTCGGCCTTGTCGAAGCGCCGCAGCTTTGACACCGTCCCGGTCCGCCAATAGCTCGTTCGGAAGCCTGTGAATTTTTGTACAAATTGCACTGAGGCCCCGCAAAACCTGCTACGAATTGTACAAAATCGCCGCGTCTCCCCGCCCTGCGCGGGCTGGGCTCCGCTTTGACCAAACTCCGCCCTGCGCGCATTCTCGCCATTGCCCAGCCGACGCTTTCGTGGTCGAACTCGGGCAAGTTAAAGATCGGTTGGACAGCACATGGATCTTGGTCCCTATATCCTTTTGGCCACGCTCGAAGGCGCGGTAACGGCGGCGGTGCTGGCGCTGACCGCCGTCGGTCTGAGCCTTGTGTTTGGCGTGATGCGCGTCGTCAACATTGCCCATGGCGAATTTTTCATGCTGGGCGCGGTGATCGCGTGGTATGTGGCAAATGGGCTAAGTGGCCACCCTGCCACAGGTTTTTTCGCCGCCCTGATCATCGCACCCCTGCTTGTGGGCGTGTTGGCCATGGCCGTGGACATGACCATTCTCAAACGTCTGAACTATGATCCCGAACGCACCATCGTCGCCACGATCGGCCTGCTTTACATTCTCCAGCAAGGTGCGCTGATGACCTATGGCCCCGAGGCCCGCCCCGTCGAAGCGCCGTTCAACACCCGCATCGCGCTGCCATGGCCGGAATGGGGGGAAACGGGCCTGTCGTTTTACTACCCTTGGGGGCTGTCCACCACCAGTTACAAGCTGGCCGTGATAGCCGCCGCAGCCCTTGTTTTACTGGGGGTTTGGGGCATGATGACCCGCACGAAGCTGGGCCTTGTCATGCGCGCCACGCAGGCGGATCGCGAAATGGCGCTGGCCTTTGGCATCCCGGTCGAGCGGGTCTATGCGATGGTTTTCGGGATCGGCGCGGGGCTTGCCGCGCTGGCCGCCGTGCTGATCGTGCCCATCCAGCAGGCGCATTATCTGATGGGCGCGGACCCGCTTTTGCTCAGTTTCATCGTGGTCATCATCGGCGGGCTTGGCAGCCTGCCCGGCACCGTTGTTGCCGCCATCATCATCGGGCTAAGTGACGGCATCATATCGGTTTTCTTCTCGCCCACACTAGCCAAGATCCTGGCCACGCTGCTTGTCGGTCTGGTGCTGGTGTTCCGCCCACAGGGGCTGTTCGGGACGCGCGCAGCATGAGCGCGTCACGTGTTCTGGTGCTCCATCTGGGTTTGCTGGCGGGGCTGTTCGCGCTGCAATTCGTATTGCCCGCCTATCATCATGGCAACCTCGCACGGATCATGGTGCTTGCGGCCTATGCCGTTGGTTACAATATACTTTTTGGCTATACTGGCCTTCTCAGCCTTGGTCATGCGCTGTTCTTTGCGGCCGGCATGTACGGCATGGCGTTGATGATTCAGCATGGCGGCGCGTCGCCTGCGCCCGCGCTGCTTGCCGGGGTGCTTGCGGGAGCGGTTGTGTCGGGCCTGCTCGCGCTTCTGGCGCTGCGCACCACGGGTGTCGCCTTCATGATCGTGACGCTGATGTTCGCGCAAGCGGGGTATCTGACGATCCTGTATTTCGCGGACTGGACACGCGGCGACGAGGGCTTTGTCATCCAGCAGGCACAGCGCGTCCTGTGGGGCATCGACCTGAGCCAGCCGACAGCCCGGTATTTCGCGGCTTGGGCGTTGTTTTCATTGGTTTTTCTGATCTCGCTCTGGCTGGTGCGGCGGCCTTTCGGGCGCACGCTGATCGCCATTCGTGAAAACGAGGAGCGGGTGCGTATGCTGGGTTATGACACCTTTGCCCACAAGCTGGGCGCGATGGTGATATCGGGCACGATCTCGGCGGGGGCAGGGGCGGCGTACGGGCTGCTGTTCGGCTATGCGGGGGCCAGCTTCGCATCTGTGCAATATTCAATCTTTCCCTTGCTTTGGGTGCTTTTGGGGGGCGCTGGCACGGTGCTGGGGCCGTTCGTGGGCACGTTGTTCATGTTCTATCTCATTGACCTGAGTTCCGGTATAACCTCGGCCTATATGCTGATTGCGGGTGTCGTGCTTGTCCTGCTGACGCTGTTCGCGCCACAGGGCCTGGTTGGCGAACTGCGCAAGCGAATTTTCCGGGGGCTGCCATGACGTTGTTGTCAACGCGCGGCCTGTCGAAATCCTTTGATGGTTTGCAGGCTGTGACGGACGTGTCTTTCGAGGTGGCAAAGGGTGATATCCACGCGCTGATCGGCCCGAATGGCGCGGGCAAGACGACGCTGGTGGGCATGATCTGCGGGCGGGTCGCCCCAAGCGCGGGGCAGGTCATCTTTGACGGGCAAGACATCACCGACCTGCCCGCGCATCGCCGGATCATGCTGGGCATGGCCTATACGTTTCAGATCACGTCGATTTTTCCCGGTCTCGACGTGGCCGAGAATGTCGCACTCGCCGCGCGTCGGCGGCATCCGGCGGGGGATGTGGCAAAGGCTGTTGCCAAAGCCCTGACGCAGGTGGGGCTTGCACCCTACACGGAGGAGACGGCAGGCAACCTGTCTTACGGCCATCAACGCCTGTTGGAAATCGCGATGGGGCTGGTACAACAACCGCGCCTGTTGATCCTTGATGAGCCGACACAGGGCCTGTCCGAGGGAGAGATCGCGGGCTTCAAGACGCTTGTTCGGGATCTCAAATCGGAAACAACCCTTCTTTTGATCGAGCATAACATGAGCGTCGTGATGGAAACCGCCGACCGGGTCAGCGTGCTCAATGCCGGAGAGATCCTCGCCGAAGGGACACCGGCGGAGATTCGTGCCAATGCCGCCGTGCAGGCCGCTTACCTGGGGACGAGCGATGCTTGAGTTGCGCGAAATCAGTGCCGGTTACGGACATGCGCAGGTGCTGCGAGAACTGTCCCTTAGCGTTGCACCGGGTGAAATCCTGTGCCTTTTGGGCCGTAATGGCGCGGGCAAGACCACCACGATGAAGGCCGTGATGGGGCTTTTGCCGCTGATATCCGGGTCGGTCTGGCTTGACGGGCAAGAGATCAGCCGCCTGCCGCCGCATCGGGTGCCGCAGGCCGGGCTTGGCTATGTCCCGCAGGGGCGGCGGCTTTTCACCGGGCTGAGCGTGGCGCAAAACCTTGAAATCGGGCTGCGCACACGTGGCTCCGGACGGCATGTGCGGGACGAGGTTCTGGCGCTTTTTCCGCGCCTGCGCGAACGCCTGTCACAACGCGCCGAGACGCTCTCTGGGGGTGAGCAACAGATGCTGGCGATGGCGCGGGCACTTTGTATCGAACCCAAGGCGCTGTTGCTGGACGAGCCGACTGAGGGTTTGCAGCCTTCGATGATCGACGCGATCCGGCAGGTGATCGCGCGCCTCCGTGAAAGCGGCGTTGCGATCCTGTTGGTGGAACAGCGGGTCGATGCTGTGCTGTCGGTGGCGGATCGCGTGGTGTTTATCGAAAACGGACGTAACGGTGAAACCATGTCCGCAGAGGCGCTTCGCAAGGATCACAGCCTGATCGACCGCTATGTCGGGATATGACCGCTTGGGGCTGACCTTTCCAGTCAGACGCTCTATACGCAGGCGTGATCAGGATCACAAAGGTCATTCCCTTCCATGAGCGACACCAAGAAGGCCAAGCGCCAGCCGCTGTATTCCGAAGCCGACCGCGACAACATGCGGTGGTTCTGGCGACTGTACCTGCGCAAGCACGCGGGCAAACTGTTGATCGTGCTGGGGCTGATCCTCGTGCAGGGGCTGGTCTATCAACAGTTCCTGGCGATGACCGAAAGCGGCTTGCGGGTGATCTTCGAATCCGGCGCGATGCGCGAGCTGATCATGGTCTGCGTGGTTGTCTTCGTGCTGTTCACCGTGCGCGGCGTGGTGTCCTTTCTGGCGCCGATGATTACCGTGCGTATCTCCAATCAGGCGATTTTCGAGATGCGGCGCGATCTTGTGAGCCACCTCATGTCGCTGGATCTGGCCTATTTCGAACGCACGAAATCCGGCGAGATCATCCAGCGGCTGGTGACGCAGACGCAGGCGATCGGCGTTTTCGTGGGGCTGGCGGTGGCCGGGGCCGTGCGCGATGCGGTGACGGTGGTGGTCGTGTCGGGCTACCTGATCTGGAAGAACCCCATCCTGTTCACGGCCGCTATCGTGGTGCTGCCCTTCATCATTGTCGTGATGAATTTCGTCTCGGACCGCGTGAAGCAGGGGCAGGGCGAGGCCGAGCAGGCCCTTGGCGGTTACATGAACGGGATCGAGGAAACGGTGAACGGTATGCGCACCGTAAAGATCGCCAGCCAGGAAGAAGTGGAAAAGAACCGCCTGCTGAAGGGCACGGCGTCCCTGCGTGGCCTGATGAACCGGGTCCAGATCACGCAGGCGCTTGTCCTGCCGTCGATCGACCTGAGTTCCGCCTTTGTTTATGTGCTGGTGATCGGTGGTGGTGGCTACATGGTCCTCTCTCCCAGCTTCGACATGGACGGCGCGGAAATCATCACCTTTCTGCTTGGTATGGTCATGGTCTTCGATCCCGCACGGCTTCTGGCGCAGTTCTTTGGTGGGCTGCAATCCAATCTGGTGCTGCTGGACAGGGTGCGCGCGCTTTATGCCGAGCATCCCAGCATCAGCAACCGGCCCGACGCGCAACCGTCCTTCGACACCGCCGGGGATATCGTGCTGCGCGATGTACGCTTTTCCTACGCGCCGGATCAGCCCCTGTTCGACGGTCTGTCTTTGACATTCGAGGGCGGCAAGGTTTCGGCCATCGTGGGCGCGACCGGCTCTGGCAAGACGACGATCCTGTCGCTTCTGTCGCGGCTTTATGATGTGCAGGGCGGAGAAATCACCTTCGGTGGTACGCCGATCCGGGATGTGCAGGTCGAGGCGTTGCGCGGGGCGTTTTCAGTCGTGGCGCAGGATATCGTCATATTCAACGCGTCGATCTGGGACAATATCCGCTATGTGAACCCTGACGCCACCGACGCGGATATCTGGCAGGCCGCCGAGAATGCCGAGATCGCGGACCTGATCCGCCGCCGTGGGGAAACCCCTGTTGGCCCCAAAGGCGCGCAATTGTCGGGCGGACAGAAACAGCGGATCGCCATCGCGCGCGCTTTTCTGCGCGATGCGCCGATCCTGCTTTTGGACGAGGCGACAAGCGCGCTTGATCAGGCCACCGAGGCGCGCATCAAATCCGCACTCGATCGCCTCACGCGTGGCAAGACGACCATTGTCGTGGCGCATCGTCTGAGCTCGATTGCCGACGCCGACAGGATCTTCGTGCTGGAATCAGGTCAACTGATCGAGTCGGGAGGGCATGACGATCTTTTGACGCAACAGGGTCTTTATGCGCAGCTCTACCGGGCGCAGAAAAAGGGCTATGACAGTCAGTAGCCAGTAACGGCGGCGTGGGCCTGCACGCGCTCCTGGTGCTGCTGATCTCCTGGGGAAAGGCAGCGCCGGTAGAGAAAAATCTTTTGGCAACTCGGATGTGACCCTTTTGATATTGCCTTCTTTTCAGGGTTTTCATAAGGGTGACGGTGGGACACCCCTCCCCAACGAGGGGCGAATATCTGTAAGGATACCACCAATGGTAGATAAAGCCCCGGCCACGCGGCCGGCTAATCCGCGTTTTTCTTCTGGCCCCTGTGCCAAACCTCCCGCATTTTCTGTCGAGAAGCTGGTCGACGCGCCACTTGGCCGCTCGCACCGTGCCGCTGTCGGCAAGGCGCGGCTCAAGGCTGCAATCGACGGCACGCGAGAAATCCTCGGCATTCCTGACGACTACCGCATCGGCATCGTGCCTGCCTCCGATACCGGCGCTGTCGAGATGGCGATGTGGTCGCTTCTGGGCGAGCGCAAGGTTGAGGTGCTGGCTTGGGAAAGCTTTGGCGCCGGCTGGGTTACAGATGCGGTGAAACAGCTCAAGCTGGAGGCCGATATCAAGACAGCCGATTATGGTGAGATCGTCGATCTGGCCGGTGTCGATACCGTCAATGATGTGGTCTTTACCTGGAACGGCACCACCTCCGGCGTGCGCGTGCCAAACGCTGACTGGATCAAGGCGGATCGCGCCGGGCTGACGATCTGTGATGCCACCTCTGCGGCCTTTGCGCAGGATCTGCCTTGGGACAAGCTCGATGTGACGACCTTCTCCTGGCAGAAGGTTCTGGGCGGCGAAGCGGCGCATGGCATGATCGTGCTTTCGCCCCGTGCGGTGGCGCGGTTGGAAAGCTATACGCCACCCTGGCCCCTGCCCAAGATCTTTCGTCTGACGAAAGGCGGGAAGTTGATCGAGGGGATTTTCGTTGGCGAGACGATCAACACCCCATCCATGCTGGCCGTCGAGGATTATCTCTTGGCGCTCGATTGGGCGCGCTCTGTCGGTGGGCTCAAGGGGCTGATTGCGCGGGCAGATGCGAATGCAGACGTAATCCATACTTTTACCAAAGCGCGCGACTGGATAGAGAACCTTGCCGTCGATCCGATGACGCGGTCGAATACCTCGGTTTGTCTGAAATTCACGGATGCGCGCATCGCAGACGGTACAGCCTTTGCCAAGGCGGTTGCCAAGCGGTTGGATGCCGAGGGCGTAGCTTACGACATCGGTGCCTATCGCGACGCGCCCGCCGGTCTGCGGATCTGGTGTGGCGGCACGGTAGAGACTGCCGATCTGGAGGCGCTGATGCCTTGGATCGACTGGGCATTCCACGTCGAGATCGCCGCGCAAAGCCAGGCCGCCTGAGGTGGGCTGACAGCCCACCCTACGCCGATATCGTAGGGTGGGTTTTTCAACCCACCGCCCTTCAAGACATTCAATCAAAGGACCAGACACATGGCTCCCAAAGTTCTCGTCTCCGACAAGCTGTCGGAAACTGCCGTTCAGATTTTCCGCGACCGTGGCATTGAGGTCGATTTCATGCCCGACCTTGGCAAGGACAAGGAAAAGCTGCGCGAGGTGATCGGCCGGTATGACGGCCTCGCCATCCGCTCCGCCACCAAGGTGACCGAAAAGATCCTGGATGCGGCGCATAATCTCAAGGTCGTTGGTCGCGCCGGGATCGGCACTGACAATGTCGACAAGGACGCCGCCTCGCGCAAGGGCGTGATCGTGATGAACACGCCTTTTGGCAACATGATCACCACGGCGGAACATGCGATTGCATTGATGTTCGCGGTGGCGCGGCAGATCCCCGAGGCGTCTGCCTCCACCCAAGCGGGCAAGTGGGAGAAATCGAAATTCATGGGTGTCGAGCTGACCGGCAAGACGCTGGGTGTGATCGGCGCGGGCAATATCGGTGGCATCGTCTGCGACCGGGCGCGCGGCTTGCGGATGAAGGTCGTGGCCTATGATCCGTTCCTGAGCCAGGAAAAGGCCGACAAGATGGGCGTCGAAAAGGTAGAGCTGGACGAGCTTCTGACGCGCGCTGATTTCATCACGCTGCATGTGCCGTTGACCGACCAGACGCGCAACATCCTGAGCCGCGAAAACCTCGGCAAGACGAAGAAGGGCGTGCGCATCATCAACTGCGCGCGCGGCGGTCTGGTCGACGAGGCCGCCGTGGCGGAACTGCTGACATCCGGTCACATCGCCGGGGCTGCGTTTGATGTCTTTGCAGAGGAACCGGCGACGGAGAACCCGCTTTTCGGCCTGCCCAACGTGGTCTGCACTCCGCATCTGGGTGCTGCCACCACTGAGGCGCAGGAAAACGTCGCGCTGCAAGTGGCCGAACAAATGGCGGATTACCTGCTTACGGGGGCCGTGTCCAACGCGCTCAACATGCCGTCGGTCACCGCCGAAGAAGCCAAGGTGATGGGGCCGTGGATCAAGCTGTCGGACCATCTGGGCAATTTCATAGGCCAGATGACAGATGAGCCGATCAAGGCGATCAACATCCTCTATGACGGTGTGGTTAGCGAGATGAATCTGGATGCGCTGACCTGTGCCGCCGTGGCGGGAATCATGAAATCGGTCAATCCCGAGGTGAACATGGTGTCCGCCCCCGTTGTGGCCAAGGAGCGCGGCATCAAGATCTCGACCACGCGGCAGGACAAATCGGGCGCGTTCGAGGGCTATATCAAGCTGACTGTCGTGACCGCCAAGCGCGAGCGCTCCATCGGCGGCACGGTGTTTTCCGACGGCAAGCCGCGCTTCATCCAGATCAAGGGCATCAATATCGACGCCGAGATCGGGCGGCACATGCTTTACACCACGAACGAAGATGTACCGGGCATTATCGGCACGCTGGGGCAGACGATGGGCGAAAACGGCGTGAATATTGCAAACTTCACCCTTGGCCGTGAAGCCTCCGCCGGAGAGGCCATCGCGCTTCTTTACGTGGATGCGCCGGTGCCAGCGGAGGTGATCGCTAAACTGGATGAAACCGGGCTCTTTCAGCAGGTCCGGGCATTGAAGTTCGACGTGGTCTGAGGCGCTTTAGTCGGGCGGTGACGCCGCCCGACGCATTGCAAAACGCAGGGGCACGCCATTGGCCAGTCCCGTTAACGGTGCCACTCTACCCGGCAGCTTGACCGTCGACAAAAGAAGCGTGTCCGGCGGGACCATCGGCATGGGTTGTATCCAGCAACGGGTGGCGTTCATCCCCCCGGCGCAAGGATGCCGTCACGACGACCGGATCATGCAGGGTCGTGTCATGTTCCGCCTGCCCCACGCCCATGGGCGTCCAGAAAACAGCCGTACAGCGGACCTTGTCGTTGAAATCGGTGATGCCGGTTACCGGCACTTGATTGGCGTTTGACAAAAGATCCGTCAGCACGAACCACCGGGTCGCGCCGGGATTGTCTGCGGGATCGACACCCGGCGGCCCTGCTGTCTAAGCATAGATACCCGGATCAAGATCTTGCAAGACCTCGCCCGTCGGCAGCCGCGCGCTGAAGTTGCGGTTCAATTCGTTGCGAAACTCGCCGACGCCACTTGCCGACGGTCCAGCACGGCAGGTTGAGCCGCGATATGGCCCGCGCAAAGGATCAATAACAAGGCGGCAAGCGGACGACGAAGCATGGCAATCTCTCTTCAAAGAAGTTCATCTTGGGACGCAAGCGAGACGCTGACAACGTTGCCAGTGCCCGGCCCGCGTGCTTTTCAAGACATGCCTTAAGCACTTGTTCACCCTCATCCCGCAGTTTGGCGGTATCAGACAGACCGGCATGGTGGAGGTTTGGGCATGAGCCTTGCCAATAAACTGGCGCAGGAACGGCGGGCCAGACTGGCCGCCGAACGCCTTTTGGAACAAAAACAGGCAGAGTTGCAGGCCGCCAATCGAAAGCTGGACAAACATGCGCAGGCCCTGAGCGAAGAGATCAACGAAACCCGCGCCGAGGTGCAGACCGTGCGCGACGAGAACGCGCGCGTCAAATCCGATCTGACCATTGCCAACCAGAAGATCGAGATCGCAGAGCGGCGTCTGTGGCATTCAATCGAAACCATTCAGGATGGCTTTGCCTTCTTTGACGCGGACAGCCGGATGATCGCTGCGAACAAGGCGTGGCTTGCCGTGTTCGATCAGTTGGAAGATGTGAAGCCTGGCATAAGCTATGTCGAAATCCTGCAATACGCGACCGAGGAAGGGATCATCGACATCGCCGATCACGCTCCGGCGGAGTGGCGCGAAACCATGCTGGATCGCTGGCAAAGCCCGGTACCGGAACCGGAAATCATCCGCCTTTGGAACGGGGCCTATGTAAAGTTGATAGACCAGCGCGGGCATGGCGGCGATGTGGTCAGCCTCGCGCTCGATATCACCGATACGATCCGGTACGAACAGAACCTCAAAAGCGCGCGCCACAGGGCCGAAGCGGCAAATCGCGCAAAATCCTCTTTCCTTGCCAACATGAGCCACGAGATCCGCACGCCTATGAATGGCGTGGTGGGCATGGCGGAACTGCTCAAGGATACTGAACTGGACGAGGAACAACTCCTGTACGCCAACACGATCAAGAATTCTGCCGAGGCGCTTCTGGTGATTATCAACGACGTGCTGGATTATTCCAAGATCGAGGCCGAAAAGCTGGTTCTGCATGAAGACCCCTTCGATCTGGAACGCTGCATTCACGAGCTGATCATGCTGTTGCAGGCCAATGCCCGCGACAAGGGCGTTGACCTGCTGGTCGATTACGATCTCTTCCTGCCGACGTTATTCATCGGCGATCCGGGACGCATCAGGCAGGTCATGACCAATCTTCTGGGCAATGCCGTCAAGTTCACCGAAACGGGGCATGTTCTGGTGCGCGTCGTCGGCATGTTGAACGAGACTGCGGGAACGGTGAAATTGCATGTCACCATCGAGGATAGCGGCATCGGCATTCCGCCCGACAAGGTCGAGCATATTTTCGGAGAGTTCAATCAGGTCGATGACGAGACGAATCGCCGGTTCGAGGGGACGGGCCTCGGGCTTGCGATCTCGGAAAAGCTGATCCGCATGATGGGCGGAGAAATCTGGGTCGAATCCGAGCAAGGACAGGGCTCTACTTTTGGCTTTTCGCTCTGCCTTCCGCTTGCGGATCCGGCCGTGCCGTTTGACTTCCGCCTGCCGGACCGCATTCGCAGTGTTTTGATCGTCGAGCCGCAGGATGTGACCCGCGCAATTCTGTTGCGCCAGTTCACGGCCCTTGGCGTGACCGTGCGTGCCTGTGAAACCGGGCAGGCGGCGCTTGACATGCTGGGGCCGGAACTGGATCTGGTCATCGCGGATCACAGCATGGCGGAGATGGACGGGGTCGAGCTGGCCGAGGCGATACACGAGGCGGGCCGTGACGTGCCGGTTATCCTGCTAAGCGCCAATTCCGCTACAGCGGAGCGCGATCCAGGGCGCAGGTATGTACATGCGGTTCTGCAAAAGCCNGTGCCGCGTGGCGCGCTGTTCGCCGCGCTGGAAACGCTTGGCCCAACGCGCGCCGACAGCCCCTCCGACAAGCCGCCCGAGGCTGCAAAACCACCAAGGCCGATGCGGGTTCTGGCGGCAGAGGACAACAAGACCAACAGGCTGGTCTTTACCAAGATGCTAAAGGATCTCGATATTGAAATCGAACTGGCGGAAAACGGATATGAAGCTGTCGCGGGCTTTACCAGTTTTCGCCCGGACCTGATTTTCATGGACATTTCCATGCCGGAAATGGACGGGAAAGAGGCAACCGCCCGGATCCGCCAGCTGGAGGAAGGCTGCGATGCACATATCCCCATTGTCGCCATGACCGCCCATGCGATGGACGGCGACAACGAGGACATTCTTGCCGCGGGTCTGGATTATTATCTGACCAAGCCTTTGCGCCGCGAAGCCCTGATCGAAAGAATCACCGCCGCCTGTCCGAAAGAGGCCAGGCCGCCCTTGCAAACGGTGCAGGCGGCCGAATGATCAACCCTCGCCGTCGCGTAGGAAAACCCAGTCATCTCCGTTGGACAGGGACGCCTTGTATCTGTAGCCGCCGGTATCGAACTCCTTGATCGAGTCCGCATCGGTCAGCCGGTTCTGGATAATGAACCGGGCCATCGCCCCACGCGCGCGCTTGGCGTAAAAGCTGACGATCTTGGGCTCGCCGGATTTCATCTCCTTGAACACGGGGGTGATCACCCGAAGCTTGAGCGCCTTGCGATCCACCGCGCCGAAATATTCCTGGCTGGCGCAGTTGATCAAGGCATCGCCGCCCACCGCCTCTGCATCGGCGTTAAGCTGCCTTGCGATTTTGTCGCCCCAATACGCGTAAAGCGTCGTGCCGTGATCCGTCTTCAGGCGGCTGCCCATCTCAAGCCGGTAGGGTTCTATCTCGTCAAGCGGGCGCAGCACGCCGTAAAGGCCAGACAGGATCCGGAAATGATCCTGCGCCCAGTCAAGTTCCTCGGCCTCAAGGCTTTTCGCCTCAAGCCCCTGATAGGTGTCCCCGGCAAAGGCGAGCGCTGCGGGCTTGCGCTCCATCTCGCCAAAATCGCGGAACCGGTCGGAATTCAGCTTGGCGAGATTGTCGCTGATCCCCATCAGTTTTTTCAGATCGCCCTGCGACAGGCCGCGCGCCACCTCGGCCAGCTCTGCTGCCTCGGCGTGAAAGCGAGGGACCGTCGCGGTCACCCCCTCGACCGGGTGCATGTCCATTTTCTTGGCGGGCGATACGACGGTCAGCATTCTCGGTCCTCCGGGATCAGTCTTACCCTTGATCTAGTCTGCCGCGTGCAGAACGTCCAGAAACGCCGCGCCAAAGCGTTCGGCCCGCTTGTCCCCCAAAAGACGGGTCAACCCGTTCAGATCACGCGGCCGCGCTGATGCCACCTTGGCTAAAAGCGAGGAGGAACAGCTTAGCGGCTTTTCGATCCCGTCTTCACCACGAGACAGATCCGCCTGTACTTCTTGCAGCCGGTCGTAAAGTGTACCGGCCTCGCGGCCCGCCATCTTGCGGCGGGTGGGATGCATCGTTTCAGCCTCGCCATTGATGACCGACAGGAACGCTGCACCATACTGTTCGAGCTTTTTCGCCCCCACCCCGTTGATCCGCGCCATATCATCGAGCGTGCGGGGCCGGGTTTCGGCCATCTCGATCAGGCTGCGGTCGGTAAAAACGATATAGGCGGGCACGTTGGCCGCCTCTGCCAGCGCGCGGCGCTTGGCCTTGAGCGCGGATAAAAGGGGCGCGTCTTCATCAGACACAAGCGCCTTGGGCGCGGGCCGCCGTGCCTTGGTTTCCAGTGTATCTCGGCGCAGCGTGACCCGGTCCTGACCACGCAACACAGGCAGCGCGGCTTCGGTCAGGCGCAATGCCCCGTGCCGGGCGGGATCGGGGCGGATCAGGTCCTGGCCCATCATCTGCCGGAAAAGACCCTGCCACACGCGGCGGGGGATATCCTGTCCCACCCCAAAGGTTGGCAGGCGATCATGACCGCGCGCGCGGATCTTGTCGGTCTCGTTGCCGGTCAGGATGTCGATAAGATGCCCCGCGCCGAAAAACTCCTCGGTTCGAAGGATCGCCGACAAAGCCTTTTGCACCGCCTCCGTCCCGTCGAACGTGTCCACAGGGTCAGCGCAGGTGTCGCAATTGCCGCAGGGCGTGGAGGTTTCGCCAAAATAGCGCAGCAGTGTCTGACGCCGACAGCCATGCGTNTCGGCCAGCCCCAAAAGCGCGTTGAGACGGGCATGATCGGCGGCGCGGCGTTCGGGTGGGGCCAGCCCCTCGTCAATCTGAGAGCGGCGCAGGCGGATGTCATCGGCCCCGAACAGCGTCAGCGTTTCGGCCGGCGCGCCATCGCGCCCGGCGCGGCCGATTTCCTGATAATAGGCCTCGATCGACTTGGGCAGGTCGGCATGGGCGACCCAGCGGATATCCGGCTTGTCCACGCCCATCCCGAAGGCGACGGTCGCCACCACGATCAACCCTTCCTCGGCGCTGAAGCGGCGTTCCACCTCGCGCCGGTCCTCTGCATCCATGCCGCCGTGATAGTAACAGGTCTTATGCCCGTCTTGGGCCAAGGCACCTGCCAGCGTTTCCGTCTTCGCGCGGGTGCCGCAATAGACGATGCCCGATTGCCCTTTTCGCGCCCCGGCAAAATCCAGGATCTGCCGCCGCGGATTGTTCTTGGCCTCAAACGCCAGGTTGATATTGGGCCGGTCGAACCCGCGCAGGAAGGTCTGCGGTGCATGGCCATCGAACAGCTTTTGCACGATTTCCTGCCGGGTTTCGGCATCCGCCGTGGCGGTGAAGGCGGCCAGCGGCACGCCCAACGCCTGCCGCAGGTCCCCGATACGCAGGTAATCGGGCCGGAAATCATGNCCCCACTGGCTGATGCAATGCGCCTCGTCCACCGCGATAAGCGACACACCGATGCGCCGCAGCATTCCCATGGCGGATCCCGCCGCCAACCGTTCNGGTGCCATGTACAGCAGCTTGAGCCGCCCTGCCTCCAGCGCGTCCCAAACCTCGCGGGTTTCTTCTTCGGTATTGCCGGAGGTCAGCGCACCGGCCTCCACCCCCACCGCACGCAGGCTGCGAACCTGATCGCGCATCAGCGCAATCAGCGGGGAAATCACCACTGTCACACCCTCGCGCATCAAGGCGGGCAGTTGATAACAAAGGGACTTGCCGCCGCCCGTGGGCATGATGGCGAGGGTGTTGATCCCCTCGCTTACCGTGTGAACGATCTCTTCCTGTCCGGGGCGGAATGCATCGAATCCGAATACGTCCCGCAACAGCGTGGCAGCGCTTTGCATGTGAAGGCCCGCAAGATTTTTGTTTCTGCTCTTACGATGACAATTTCACATCATGATTCGGTAAACAAGAGTCGGGCTGTGCCCTATCGCAGCAAAAGTTCCGGCAGGATGAAATCGCGCAGCGACAGCACGATGATGATCGCCGCCAGTGGCGCAAGATCCAGCGGGCGCGTGTCAGGCAGGATCCGTCGGATCGGCTCATATATGGGGGCCAGCAGCCGGTTCAGGCCCTGCCAGATCTGGGCCACGAATTGCTGCCCGAGATTGAGAACCTGAAAGCTGATCAGCCAACTCATGATCACATGCGCGATCATGATGAAGAATACCACGTCGAGGATCAGCCGAAGGGGGCCGTAAATTGCCATCATGATGCGTGCTCCTGTGCGTTTGGCTCTCACCTAAGCGCGCGGGCGAAAATGCGCAAGTCTGAGGCCGTGTTGTGGTTGACGCAGGCGCGGCTTTGGTCAAACACCGCTTGAAAGGAGACCCGTCATGTACCCTTTCATTCGCATGGCTTGGCAAGTGTTCAAGCATCGCAAGGCAGAGCCGCTGGCGTTGACCGGAACGCATTTCTCGCGGCATGTCTGCCTGCCATGGGATATCGACCTCTGGAAGGAGCTGAACAACGGGCGAACGCTGACGATTTACGATCTGGGGCGCATCCCGCTGGCCATACGCACCGGGCTGGCGGCGACCCTGCGCGTCAATGGCTGGGGGCTGACCGTGGCGGGGGCCAGCGTGCGCTATCGTCGGCGCGTCCGCATGTTCGAAACGGTCGAGATGCGGTCGCGCGCGATCTGCTGGGATGCGCGTTTCATCTATATCGAACAGTCGATGTGGCGGGCGTCGGGTGACTGTGCCAACCACATCCTGTATCGGTCCGCGATCACCGGCGCCAACGGGATCGTCGCACCGGCACAGGCCATACAGGCCATGGGTGGCGACGGGCAGAGTCCGACCGTTCCTGGCTGGGTGGCGGCATGGATCAAGGCAGACGCACAAAGACCATGGCCCCCGATGCAGGATTGACTTGCCAGCAGAACCCGTCCCTCGCCATAGTCGCCACGACAAGGGGGCGGTATGACAGTAATTTCCGCGCGCAAGCGCCTGTGGGGGTGGTATTTTTTCGACTGGGCCAGCCAGCCCTATCACACGCTGTTGGTCACCTTTGTCTTCGGGCCTTACTTCGCATCGGTGGCTGCTGCCCATTTCCTCGGGCAAGGCCTGGAAGAAACCGCCGCAGACGCGCAGGCTCAAACGCTTTGGTCGTGGTGTCTGGCCATTGCCGGGCTGACCATAGCCTTTGGCGCGCCTGTGATGGGCGCGATGGCCGACACCGCCGGGCGGCGGCTGCCATGGATCCTGTGTTTCTCGGCGCTGTACGTGATCGGGGCCGCCGGGCTTTGGGTGACAGAGCCGGACGGCTCCAATATGGTGCTGGCGCTTTGCCTGTTCGGCATCGGCTTTATCGGGGCGGAATACGCGCTGATTTTTGTAAATGCCCAACTGCCCTCGATCGGCACGGCGGATCAGATCGGGCAGGTGTCCGGCTCCGGCTTTGCCTTTGGGTATTTGGGCGGGCTGATCGCACTCATGATCACCCTGGTTTTCTTCCAGGCGATGGAGGGTGGCAAGACCATCGTCGGGCTGGACCCGGCCTTTGGCCTCGATCCGGCGGCGCAGGAGGACAAGCGCATCGTGGGGCCCTTTACGGCGCTTTGGTTCGTGCTGTTCATGATCCCCTATTTCCTTTGGGTGCGCGAACCTGTTCGCGCAGGCGGCGGCCAGACAATGCGGCGCGGATTGCGGTTGCTGGTGCGCTCCATCTCCCGACTGCCAAACCGGCGCAGCCTGATGGCGTATCTCGGCTCGTCGATGTTCTACCGTGATGCGCTGAACGGGCTTTACGGCTTTGGTGGGACATACGCGGCGCTGGTTCTGGACTGGTCCATCGTGACTGTCGGTGTTTTCGGAATTGTCAGCGTGATCGCCGCGGCCGGCTTTAGCTGGATGGGGGGGCTGGCGGATCGGCGCTTTGGCCCAAAGCCTGTGATTATCGTTGCTATATGGGGGCTTATGGCTGTTTGCGTTACCGTGGTTTGTATGGATCGCAGCCAGATTTTCGGGGTGCCGCTGGCAACGGGATCTTCGGTGCCAGATGTGGTCTTCTTTGGCTGCGGCATCCTGATTGGGGGGCTTGGCGGCACGCTTCAGGCCGCAAGCCGGTCATTG
>P_2C_Liq_1_UnCtyDRAFT_1000276_pt1 | contig 22185 bp, 35 predicted proteins | sample Pon2CUnioCityCA_2_FD_10234 | JGI IMG/M metagenome (IMG submission 10234) | reverse complement strand
AACGCAAATGGGCAGAAAGACCAAAACCTACATTTGAAATACCCACAGGAGTTGATGGAAAACTAGACACCAGTATTCCTTGGCACATGCAAGTAGAGTTCGAAGACAAAGACGGTAAAAAATGGTATATGGACCAAGCAGAACGCTTTAACGCCTTTAATTTCAACAATTTCGAAGGATGGGCATGTAATGCCGGTTACAGCGGAATAATAATACGGGAGCCTGACGGTAGTGTCAAAAGAAGTTATTCATGTCACGATGCACCACTGGGTAACATCGAGACAGGTTTTACCTTGTTTAAAGAGCCACAAACTTGTATTACTACAAGTTGTGTAAGCAGTGCTGATAGTAAGATACCAAAGAGAAAAATATATGACTGATATAGCTTTGATATCTCTTCCTAAACTTGATATCAAAGCACCTTTACTTGCTTTGGGGCAATTAAAATCTTGTGTAGAGTCTAATGGGTTTATATGTAAAACGTTTGACTTTAACATGTGGTTATATCAAAACACAAAAAATACTGAGTTGTCGACTATTTGGGATCCGTTAGATAGCACATTAACTGACGAAAAAATGTTACAACTAAAACAACAAGAAATTACCGAATTTGCAAATAGGTTTATTAATGAGATAATATATCCTGTTAATCCAAAAATAATAGGACTTACGGTTTTTAGTTTTTGGACATTTCCAGTTTTAAAATTATTTTTAAAAGAACTAAAAAAGATATACTCCGGAAAAATAATTATAGGAGGCCCTGCATTAACAAGTCTTCAAGAACAGAATATTAAGGAAGTAGAACTTCTTATAAAAAACAATCTTATCGATGACTTTATATCAGGCGATGCAGAACTAAGTTTAGTAGAGTATTTAAAAGGCAACAAATTATTTCCTGGTATTAATAATTATGCTTATAATAATAATTTTGTTAGAGATGATATTCCTTTTGCAGATTTTAGTGATTTTGATTTATCAATTTATAAATCTCATTTATATATTAGTGCATCTAGGGGTTGTGTAAGAAAATGTTCTTTTTGTAATGTGCCTTTATTATGGTCAAAGTATACTAGCAAATCTGCTGAACATATTTTTAAAGAAATAACCAATTACCGAAAAAAATATAATATAGGACATTTTAGATTTGTAGACAGTCTAGTAAATGGTAATCAAAAATTATTTTTAGATTTGTTAAAAAAACTAAGTGATTATAATAAAAGAAATGTTGAAAAAATAACATGGAGCGGACAATTTATAGTCAGAGAAATAAATCAAACACCAGTAGAAATGTTTGATTTGATCAAATCTAGCGGGTGTGCTACGCTTATTATAGGTATAGAAAGTGGTAGTGAAAAAGTAAGATACGAATTAAAAAAACCGTTTTCAAATCAAGCAGTTGAGTTTTATTTAGAAAACTTTGACAGAGTAGGATTGAAAGACATACAACCTTTAATGTTTGTTGGATTTCCTACAGAAAACAGTGATGATTTTCAAAAAAGTTTAGATATATTAGATTTGTTTTCAAAGTACAAGTGTGTATCAAAAATAGGGTGCGAACATCCTATGTTAGTTATCCCAGGAACTCCTGTACATATAGAAATGGAACATTATGATATTGAGCACTACGAAGATTATTTTAATTGGACTAGTAAGCATAACGATTACCAAACACGTATTGAAAGATTTTTTATTTTTATTGATAAGGCCCGTAAACTAGGACTATATCCTGCATCTATCGGCGGATCGCAAAATATATTTGCAGATTTTTATAAACATAGTGTAGTAAATAAAAATTTAGATGTTTTAAAAATCATTGAAGGAAAAAAAGATTAGTATGTCAGTAGATATAGTATTAATGAGCGTACCACTACTTGAATTAAAAAGGCCTATTACTGGACCATATATATTAAAATCTCAAGTAGAGTCCCATGGATTTACATGTAAAGTATACGACTTTAATGTGTATCTTTGGCATGAAATAGGAAATATTGCACCTGAATTATGGGACTTTAACAGTGAAATATTTGGTATTGAAGATCGTTTAACAAAGTATTCGCCCGTTATCATGCCAGTAGTAAAAAAATACGTAAAAGAAATATTAGACAATTATGATCCTACCTGGATCGGAGCAACACAATTTGCTTGGACAAGTAACTGGATAACAAAATGGATTTTCAATGAATTTAAACGCCAGGGATTTACTGGAAAAACCATCTGCGGCGGACCAAATTGTATGGAATGGGGTCCTCATCATCATATGTGGAATTTTGCAGATTATACAATTTACGGCGAGGGCGAAGAAAGTTTAGTAGAATTGCTCAAAGGCAACAAAGATTTTCCTGGCATAAACACTAAGATGTTTAAACAATTACAAGATTTAGATGCATACCCGTATCCAGATTATAGTGATGTAGAATGGTATAAATATCCTAAGTATCACGACAATTTGTACGATTCTAAAGCATGGAGAAATCCTGAAGATAAATTAAAAGAACTGTTTATAACAGGAAGTCGAGGATGTGTACGCCAATGCACATTTTGCGATATTCATGCAATGGCACCTAAGTTTAAATTTAGAAGTGGCAAATGCATTGCTGATGAAGTAGTACATCATTACAAGACATATGGAATCAAAATATATAATTTTACTGATAGCTTAATTAATGGAAGTGTAAAGGCATTTGAAGATTTTATGCATAACGTAATTGAATATAAACAACAGGGGTTATTACCTAATGATGTTAGATTCTGGGGGCAAGCAATTGCACGACCTAAAAATCAACATCCTGAAGAACATTTTAGAATGATGAAAGATGCTGGCATCTTTGCACTAAGTATTGGCATCGAAAGCGGTAGTGAAGCAGTTAGAGAGCATATGAAAAAGAAGTTTACTAATGCAGACATTGATTGGACATATGAAATGGCTCATAAGTATAATATTAAAATACCGAGTTTGATGTTAGTAGGTTATCCAACCGAAACAGAAAAAGACTTTCAAGATACATTAGACTTATTTACAAGGCATCAAGATAAGGCAGGCACAACTATTAGTGCTGTTGCAATAGGTCCTACTATGGTAATATTGCCAAACGCACCAATGGCTAAAAGTATAACTTCGATGGGTATACATAGTGATATAAACGGTGATTGGGTTTTAGATGAAAATAATTTAGAAACTAGATTAGATAGATGGATAAGATTTAGGGACCATTTAGTAAATCTAGGATATAAAGTTTATCCTGATAGACATAGTAAAGTATTGTTAGAATACAAACAAAAATTAAAAGAGATACGAGAAGGCAAACGAAAACCTAACGAACAATCATATATAGAAACACATGGATATAAAAATGTTGTCAAAAATTAAAATAGATGTAGATATAGATGTTGATAAGCTAAAAGAAAGTTTATATAATATAATCAGTTTAAGATCGTGGGAACAGAATCAAATTAGTTTACAGCATAGATATGGTATAACAGATCTTACAGACGGTATTGGTAGTCTTTGGTATAACGACGGCGTAAAGAGCGATATCGAATTTAATGAATGGTACAGTGATTTACAAGACGAGTATATTGTAAAAGTTCTAAGCAGTTTACCGTTTAATGTATATAGAACACGTATCATGAATATCTTGCCTAAGCGCTGTTATACTATGCATAGAGATAAGAGTATACGTTTTCATATTCCTATTGATACTGCTGAAGGCAAAGGAAGATTTTTATTTGACCACGGCGAAGTTTTAAACATGCCAGAAGGAAGTTGTTATATTTTGAATACTAAACTTGATCATACTGCAATGAACTGTCATCCTAAATTAGACAGAATTCATATTGTAGGCTGTTTAGAAGAAAAACACGAAACTGAAAACTCCTTTATGATAGATATATACGAAAAGTTTGAATCATGAAAGAAAAACTTGTACTAGGCATGCCGCATCTGTTAGCGAATTATGATTTAAACTTGAATCATATTTCTAAGATCTTTGGTGATAATCACTGGCACTACATGTTAGACAAGCCCAGCGAGTCTTATATAGATAATAATAGAATTTATCAAAGTTTTTTAAGGATTGACTTTGATATAAAAGACAGTTTCAAAGAAGACGATACTTTTGATGTATCTGTTACAGGCGAATATATAGACGATTATATATTTAAAACCAATCATCAATTCAATAATAATATAATATCTATGTTTACTATTGGAATTTATGTAGAAGACGGAAAACTGCAAAAAGCAAATAGCAAAGGAGTCAAGGACTTAAATTTTTGGAGTAGTCATAAAAATAACAAGAATAAAGAAATCGATCTAACAGATACTATAGATTTTCCCACTTACTACAATATAGATTTTAATTGTGCTCAAATATTATACTGTGCAAATTATCTCAAATTTGTCTATCAGTATCTTGATATTAATAAAATAGATGCTAACATAAAAAGAATAGATTTTTTCGGTAATATATCTCCAGGTAGTATATTGACAGTAGGAAAAAGCAATAATGATATTGCCATTTTCGATGGAAAAAAAGTAATTGCAAGGATAGAATGGCAAGAAAAATGATAGGTGTTGACTATAATATTCCTTATGTAAATATGGACAAATATATTGACATAGAAAAGTTTTTGTCTTTGACTGAGGAAATATGCAAAGGCATATCTAAAAGTTCCTTTCATTACTCTAGTTCTGGTAGCAGAACATACGGATTAGAACACTATCCTAATACAAAAATGCCTTATGATAGCGAAATTGAATATAAAGATTTAGTAAAAGGAATGAACGATAATGAAAAAAGATTATTTTTAAAATATTACAAAAAAGTTTGGTACGGCACGAGCGGACTGTTTATAAGAAAACATCAAAATTATCTCTATAAACATTTGGCAGAGTACAGCGAGTATACAGAAAATGCAAATCATTTTCCTAACTTTATCAAATATATAGAAAATGACTTACCATTTGAACAAATTGGAAGAGTTTTTATTTTTCTTCAAGATCATATGATGCCGTTAGCTGAACACAGAGACAGTATGTCAGATGATTACTCCGATGAACTAACTGATTTTCTTTGGTTCACTATTGATAGTAATGCTATGAAGTTTTTTATTAGAGATAACACTCTAAATAAACACTATGTAGATGGAACATGCGTTTGGTTTAATGAAAACGACAGACATGGGTCTGATGGAGTAGTAGATGCTACATTTTGTATTAGAGTTGATGGAGTATTTAATGCTGAGTTTAAAGAAAAAGTTTTACATAATGAAAAAGTTTGAGATATTTCCAGGTGTTGCTAACCACGAAAGGGCCCTAACATTTGGGAAAGAAATATTAGAAATAGTAAAAGAACATGTTGGTATTCTTTATTTTAATGATGGTCTAAATGTACATCTGTGCGAAGATCCAAAGGATCACACCGAAACCTATAGTCATATCTCTAATCCAGAATTATCACACATTCCTATAGTAGAATCCGAACTTATTAATATTTATAAGTATCAACTTATTTTTACAGATATGGTCTATGATGTAAAGGTTCCACTAACTCTTTATAAAGTTTATACTACCCACGAATTAGAAACTCAAAAAGAGATTGTAAAAGAACTTGAAACTTTCTATAATACAGATCTAACTGTGTTATATACTATGAGTTCGAAGCATGGTGGACATCTTCCTTATCACACTGATAAGTTTGAATGGCGCTATCACCAGAACTTACAGTTTACGCAGACTGAGGTTTTACAATTTGTAGATGGAGATAAAGTGAACTTAGAAATCAATGAGGCTTATACTATTCTTGATCCAACTGTAAAACATAGAGTAGTTGGTGAACCAGGAGATGTGGAAAGAATCTTTCTTTCTGCTAGTCCAAAATGAATAATTTTGTTATCTTTACAGATGTAAATGGCAGTGTGGGATTAGGAAGATATTCTGGTCCCTATCGCATTGCTACAGAGCTGAGAAAAAATGGTTCTACTGTAAAAGTGATAGACTTCATGATGAGCTTCACAAACGAAGAAATTATAGAAGTATTAGTAAAAAATAAGAAACTAAATGTCAAAAACATTGTAGGGTTTAGCAGTACATTTTTGCTATCAAGAGACTTTGATGTTTATCTTAATAGAACAAGCATTAGAGACCACAGTGAAAATAGCAGCAGCATAGGCTTGCCGATAGAAGAAGCTCAAGAACTTATTGATAGAATAAGAAGCATTGGGTATGAAGTAATGATTGGCGGCTCCAAACTAAAATATGATTTGGAAAATGTAAAGTGGATAAAAGGCACAGCTGAAAACCGATTCTCAACTAATTTTAATTTTACTGAAAGTATTGTTGAATACACTGAAGAAGATCATATCTTTGAAAACGAGCACTTACCATTAGAAATAGCAAGAGGTTGTATTTTCAAATGCAGTTTTTGCAGCTATGATCTTAATGGTAAAAGATTATGGGAGTTCTGCAAATCACCTAACATTATAAAAAATGAAATGTTAAATAACTACATAAACTACGGAACAACTGGTTATATGTTTAGTGATGATACATATAATGATAGTCCAGAAAAAATAAAACAACTTTTAGACATGTATAAAACTTTACCATTTGATTTGGAGTTTAGTGCTTATGCAAGATTTGATCTTATGCTAAGTAAACCTGAAACTATTCCTATGCTTATCGAAAGTGGTATGAAAAGTGTTTTCTTCGGTATTGAAACATTTAACCACGATAGTGGAAAAGCTATCGGAAAAGGAATGAATCCTGATCGCATCAAAGAAGGTTTAATAAACTTAAAGAAAGAATATCCAGAGCTTCTTGTTTGTACTGGTTTTATTGCAGGCCTGCCTCATGACACGGAAGAAAGTCTTACTGATACAGTTGAATGGTTAAAGAATTCTCCAGTCGATAGTTATAGCTTTCAGGTATTAAGTTTAGGAAAGGGAAGTCACTTTAGTAATAATATGGATGCTTACGGTTACAAACTAGATAGAAATGGAAAGTGGTATACTAAAAACTTAAACCATGATATCGCTCTATCTATTGCTCAATCTTCAGAAACAAAATCATTAAGCAGCTTTACATTCTATAATAGATTGAGAAATCTAGATTATTCACAGAAAGAAATAAAGTATCTAAGCGAAAAAAATAAACTAGATATAGAGTCTAGAAAAAATAAAAAAATAAATCAATACAAAGGTAAAATTTTATCATGAAATATTCTATAACAGGTTATAAGTCTGGGTTGGGTAAAGAACTTTATAAAACACTTGGTGGTTTTGGAATAGATAAAGTTGATGGTAAAGACATAACTAAACCCTATGAGTGGATACAAGACGCTTTAGATACAGATGTTTTTATAAATAATGCTTATGATGGGTTTAGTCAGGTCAACTTATTAGAAATATTTTATAAACAATGGAAACACTTAAACAAAACTATAGTTAACATAAGCAGTTGTGCAGCTGATCTAGATTTTTTATATCAAAAAAACTTGCTGTATCCGATACACAAAAAGTCTTTAGATAATGCTTGCATTAGACTTCAAAACACTAATTCTAATGTAAGAGTGTTGAATATAAAAGTAGGATGGATGGATACTCCCATGTCGAGTGAATTCACTGAAGAAAAACTAAGCACCGAATATGTTGCTTCTAAAATCATTGAATGTGTCGATGATAAAAATGTAAAGAGCATAACGATAGGAGATATTGGTTCATGGAAATCATAGCAGATTTTGTAAAGGCAGTCGGCGTAACTCAGCTAAAAACACTCACTGAAGAAAAAATAAAAGAAATAAAAGAGTTTACATTTCGTCAAGACTTTAACGAAAATCAATGGAGAAACTTTTATACAGATGAAGGTCGTCTTCTAGATAAGGAAATATTTACAGAAGTAAGAGAAGAGCTTATCGGAGAGGTCTGTAAAATGGCAGATGCTTATGGTCATGAGTATGAAGGAATAAACATTTCTAACAGCTGGTCATTTAGTACAAGAGATGGAGATCCAATTTTCCATCACAATCATCCTAATGGTTATTTTTCAGGAGTGTTTTATTTAACTGACGGTGCGCCACTTCATATTATAGATCATAGTGTTGGTTCTCTTTTCTTTATTATGCCGAATAGAGATCCTAATAAAACAACTAAGTTTGGAAACTATCGCATTAAGATTGATCCAAAACCTGGAATGCTAGTTCTGTTTCCGGCTGGAATGTATCACGAAGTAACTCCATATAAAAATGGTAACACTAGATTAAGTATTGCATTTAATACACATCCGTACGGACAAGTAGGTACGCCACCAACTAGTATTGTTTTACCTAAAAATATATTAGGAACATAAATGTATAGATTAATAGAATATTCTGACGATTTTGATCTAAGCGACTTTTATGCAGAAGCCAAACGACGAGGCTTTATGAATAATATTAGTAAAAAAACTATGATAGATTGCTTTAATAACGAACGTGAGAAACAAACGTGGATATTATATAACGACAAGCGTCCCGTCGGAGCAGTTGGTGCTCATAGTTTTGATGATGTAATGGGTCCTAACAGTTATAGAATTTTAACAAGGGTATGTTCTTTCGGCGACGAGCGTCCAAATAAAGGAATGCTTACTGTTCGTCGCTTGGCGGTAGAACATCAAACATTTAATGATCAATTCTTTCTTCCTACTTGTATAGAATGGGCTGGAAAGGAAAATAACTTATATGTAACAAGCAACGAGAGTGAGATCGGGAGTCAACGATTAGTACATAGAATATATTTTCCAACATTAGAAAAACTTGGTATTGCAAAGCGTATAGAAGACAATGTATATTACAGATACACCTATCAAACAATATGGCAGATATTTCCAGATAAGTTCTATGAAAATTTAGCAAAATATAAAAGGTGGAACTAATATGAGTTATAGTTACTTTGGTAAAATTAATTTTGACGAGTCGGTCTTGAATGATTGCATATCTTTAATAGATATGCCTGAAACTATTCCTTTAAAGCACCCTGATCCTATATATAAAGATTTTTTACCTGATCAGACAAGATTTTTAATTAGACAGACACAGAAATTTTATATTAAAGGTATTGATTTAGAAAATTCAAATTATTATGTAATTTTACAACTTCCAGGAAGAATGTTGCCTTGGCATATAGATGTATTCGATGAAAAAATCAACAGCGGTAAATTTAAAGGTATAAGAACATATCTTTGTTTTCTAAAGGATTGGGCGCCTGGTCAAATTTTTGGCACAGAACATGATACTTATACACACTGGAGTGCAGGTGATACTATATGGTGGGACTATAAAGTATGGCATTATAGTAGTAATGCTAGCATATTACCTAAATATACTATGCAGATACAAGAAGGATACTATTAAGGAATCAAACTAAGTTCTTTGACTTTAACATTAGATTGCCAATTATCAATTATAAAATTTATAGATTTAGTCAACGAAGTTAAAGGTAATTTTGGTTCTTTGGGAAAATTTTTAACAATACGGTCTGTTTCTACAAATCCTAATTTCAATAAACTTACATAACAATTACCGGAATGATATGTAAGTTGTTCGCTTGCTTTTTCTAAACTTTCTTTTGCTGCACTGTACGGCCAGATATCTTTCTTTATCCCGTCGGTTGTGTTTGACCCTATATTGATGATTAACTTATTCTCGTCCTTCCAGTTGTTATATATTTCGTATAACAATTGTGTTTGAATATGCATGTGTTTATAGTTAGTTTCGTCTATGTACGGAAAAGCGTTGTTTATAAAAATATTATATTCTTTTACTTCTAATAATATGCGATCTATCGTATCAGACGAAGCTAAGTCGTAGCCGTTCGAACGGCTAAAACCTATACAGTTATAATTTGAGTATATTAAATTTCCAATACCGGAGGTATGACCTGTAACGGCAATTTTATGCATACAATATTTATACAGCAGTCCCGTCGTCGAGATTAATCCAGGCTCCGTTTTGATACCCTCTAAATCTATTATCGGTGGTATTATAATAGACCATACCATTTGCAGGTGTAACAGATAGGATTTCTGCATCAGTATACGACCCAAATTGTATAAAGCCTTCAAATATACCTGATCCTCTTACATCTAGTTTAGCATTCGGAGTTCCCGAACCTCCAAGAACAATTCCTCCGGTTTCGCCATCGATCCAAATAAGTCTTTCGTCACCGTATGCATTTGTTGAAGGATTTTGTACAACTATTGCTAACCCACTTTCGTATCCAGTAATTAAGGCACGATTTTGTATACCGTTTGCATCTTCTTTACTGAATGCAACTCTTGAAAGACGTGTAAAAATATCATCTATAGTGTTATCCAATGAAGTATATCTTAAATCAAGTTGTGCATATGTATTTGGATCTATAGTATCGTTTGCAGAAATTATGTTAACTGTTGATATTAAATTAGTTGCAGCTATAACCGCAGCACCATTAATAGGTTCCCAGTCACTTACTCTTAAGACTTTGTTAACACTGTCAACGATTATTGTACTATCGTCGCCAAATACTGAACCTTTTAAATCACCTGTTACGTTACCTGTGACATCACCTGTTACGTTACCTGTGACATCACCTACTAGCGAACCAGTAAACTTTTGAAGGGTAGCATCTACTAGTCTTGTTGTACTATCGTCAGCAATTACATCACCAAAATGATCACCCTCAGTGTCACCATAAACGATATTAGCAAAAATATCACCAGTAATAGAAATATCATCGTTGCTAGCAACCCAGTTCGAACCATCATACGTTAACATACTACCCCCAGGTACGGGATTTTCGATAAATACATCTAATAGATCATTTAATGTATTTGCTCCTCCTCCAGTATCTTCACCAATTGTCCAGTTCGAACCATCATACTTTAAAATACCACCAGGTACGGGATTTTCGATAATTACATCTAATAGATCATCTAGGGAAATTATATCTCTGGCAGTACCAGCAGTCCAGTTCGAACCATCATACTTTAAAATACCACCAGGTACGGGATTTTCGATAATTACATCTAATAGATCATCTAGGGAAATTATATCTCTGGCGATATCAGCAGTCCAATTTACTCCATCCCATTTCAGTACATCACCTGGACTAGGATCTTCGATGATCACATCTGATAGCTCGTTTATTGTAGTTGCACCACCTACTCCGCTGATAGTGCTATCATCACCAACTGTGTCAATTGCAACACCACCAGGTGTTACACCATCTCCAACATATAGTTTTTTAGTATCGGTTGTATAAATTAGTTCGCCTTCAGCAGGCGTAAATGTACTATCTGTTCTTTCAGCGTTAGTACCGCGTCTAATTTGTAATGGCATGCATCATCTCCGTAAATATTGTGTTACAGTATTTATGCTTTATCTGCCTTTTTTAAGGAAGGACTTTATACGTTTTTGTACATCATGTTTAACTTTAGGGGTATCGATGCTAAAATCAATACTCTTAATAACATTATCGTATTCAGCAAAAAACGTTTCTAATGAAGATTCCAAAGATTCAGAATCAGCATATTTTTTCTTTTCCTTAGATACATCAATAGTATACACCTTTCCATTGTTAAAAAAGATATTAATACTATTGATATACTCTATGGGTACAGATTTAATTTCTACATTATCAAAAACCTCCGGCCAATGATTTACTATTTCCGGAGGCAGTTTGTTATTATTGGCCACTACTCTGCTTTTTTCTTCTTTTTAGTAGGTACTAGTTCTTCAGCTTGTTCTCGAAGGTTCTTTGCTTCTTTGAACAAAGCATCAGCCTGTGACCTATACGATGCTGCTAGTTCTTCGTCTGAAAGAACTGCAGGGGGTGTAGGTACAGAAGTTTGCATAGTTTCTTCTTCGACGATAGCATTGTCTGTAGTTAAGGATTTTTTCGTCGGGTCTTGTAATGCAAGGTCTTCAATACTTACACCTCGTTGTTGTGCAATGAGACTGTTTAATTCATCGAGTCTAATTGACGTCTTTTGGTTTGGAACCATTTCAACTTCATTAGTTGGCATTTTCTGTAGTTTTCCAGTTGCGTGGAAAGCTCTCAGCATAAGACGCCCATCGGGCAAAGATGATCTGTCTAGCACTAATGCTAGATCATCAGCCTCTTGTCCAGCTGCTGACTCTACGACCTTCATAAGGCTATCGTGTTCGTCAGCAGTTAGACTTTCAGTTGCAATGACCAGGCAACTTTCTACGTCGCCTGGCACAACTCTATAAGCAACTACCACACGCCGTTTACTTTTAATCAGTCTTCCGACATGTTTAATCATTGGATTATTACCCTTCTGCTGGCGCTGCTTCGGCTTGCTGTGCTTGCTGTGATGCTGCAATTGCACCTAAAAACTGTTCTAGCTTTGTATAAGTAGCACCTACTGTTTGCATTTCGTTTGGACGGAATGCACCACGCTGACTTGCAACGTCGATGATTACTTTAAGTGCTTGTAGGTCTTGCACAGTCAAGTCTGCTGGTGCGCCCCCTGCACTTGCTGGTGCTTCTGCTGCTGTAGCGGCTGTGTCTACTGCTTCTGCTGCTTCTTGATTCATTTGATCTTCCATAGTGTTTGATTCTCCAGTTGTTGATTCGTTGAATGTAGTTTCTTCTTGAGTTTGCTCAGTCATTGCTATCTCCTTTTACTATAATAATTATCTGACTGTTATGTGTTATATCTTAAATGTGGACAAGCTAGCATAAAATAAGAAAGCTCTTTTGAACTCTCAAACCCTATTTTTGTAACGTGTGCTATCTCGTTATTATGATCTATAACCAATTCTTTTCCTAAGTAGTATCTACTCTTAAGATTTGTTTCTACCCATTTGCTCAGTGCTTCGCCTAGATTATATCTAATACCAGGTATTGAAGCGTACTCGAAGTGCATAGGAGGGTAGGAAACTCTACGCACTTCGAAAACGTTATAGGGGTTTGGTACTAATTTTTTCATGCAGCCTCGTCGTAGTGTACTGTCATACCAAATGGTCCTTGTAAATTTTTATTATGGTTGCTGTGAACTAAAAAGATTGTGTCACAGTAGTCCGGGTCACCCCAGCTGTCCCATGCATAGCCGTCAGTAAACATAATGAACTTCTTAGGAACAATGTCCTCGTCTTTCATATAAGTCCAATTGACCATAAAGTCAGTACCACCACCGCCTGCAACTTCGTACTCAGTGATTTCACGTCCGTCGTCTGCACTAAAGTCATCTTCGTTGTATACTTTAGTGTCAAAGCACCAAATTTTAATTTTATAGTCTTTAAACTCGTCCATAATGCCTTTTACTTCGCCTAAGAAGTCAGCAGCTTGTTCGTTACTGATCGATCCGCTCATGTCAATACTAATGCACAGTTCGCATGTATCCATAAAGTCTTGCCCAGGAAGAATTGCACCAGTGTGTAGACTCTTTCGATTAGGGCGAGCAAAGGTATAGTCATTCTTAATTGTAGACTGGATCTGCTGTCGAATTAGCTCACGCCAGTTCATTTTAGGCTCAGTAAGCTCTTTGATCATACGCTGAATACCTGCAGGAACATTTCCAGCACCTGCTGTTTGTGCAGCATTAATCATTGCTTCTTTTACTTCGTCGCGGATTTGATCGAGCTCTTCTTTGCTGTATTTAGGACGGCCCTTGCTGTTGCCTTCTCCTTCACCGTCTTCGTCACCGTCGCCCTCTCCCCAGTCGTAGTGCTCGTCTAGCATTTCGCCCAACTGCTCGAGTGCTTCTTGGCCGTTCTTTTCTGCTTCTTTAAACAGATCGTCATAAACTTCCTCTGACATCCAATCACGGTATTTAAAGTCTTGGAAGCAGTCTACTAGTTTAGGAATAGTACCAATGCGCTGGTCTACTAGCATATTATTTACAATGTAGTCAGCAGCAATGTTATACAGCATAGGGTTGCGATCTTCACGTCGAGTAAGGTGATCGAACACGCAGTGCAGAATCTCGTGTGCAATAACAAACTCAATTTCTTTATTATCCATAGCATTAAAGAACTGAGTGTTGTAGTACAAGTTTCGACCGTCTGTAGCAGCAGTCATACACCAATCATCACATGCTTGAATTTTTAAGCGTGTAGCTAAGTTACCAAAGAACGGATGACGTAACAATAAACCAACTCTTGCAGTAATAATTCGATCTACTACAACAGCGTTCATTTCTTTTAGCTCGTCTTCTGTAAGATCCGGATTTGGCTCCCAGTTTTTAAGCTTAGACTGCGTTTTTTTAGTAGACATTTTAAATGTGTCAGTAAAGTGTAGCATGTGCTGTCTCCGTTTGCTATAGTATTATAATAACATATCTAGTACAGAAGTCAAGAGAAAGTGGACCAAACGATGATCCACTTTCCTTGTTTTTAGCTGCTTTGCGCAGCCTTAATATATTTGCCATAGCGATCGTGGAACTCGTCGAAGCATTCGACAGCGTCCGGATCAATAGGCAAGCTATATTGGGTAAGAGCAAGCTTGATACCCATGACAACCATTTCGGTGTCAAAGTTATCCATTGAAAAGCGCAAGAAGTTATTGACCATTGTGTCAAAGTTCTTATTGCCTGTGTCGCTTGCTTCTTTGAGCTCATAACATAGTGATACGGTTAAGGAATACATTGCACTGATTTCCGTAGCCTTGAGCTCCTTTACCTTACCTTCCAGGATATCTGTTGGGTTAGGCATATTAGCAGCAACTTTACGGTGAGCCATAAATTTTACTGCCAATCCTTCTCCTACCGAGCCTGACACTAGATCAGTTGTGGTGGATTCGTCGTCCTCATCTTCTAGCAGTTCACTTACAAAACTCCAACTACGAGGAGTTGCGAACGCTCTGCTAGGCGAACGAGGATCAAAGTTATAAAGGTCTTGCTTTGCAAATTGCAAGTAACCAACAACGTCTGCGTGTTGATTATTGTCTACTGCCCAGTCAAACCAGTCATCAAATAGTACTGACAATTCCAAGTGTACAAAGCGGTTAGCCAACGGAGCAGGCATACGATATGTAACACCTTTGTCTGCTTCTCGGTTACCAGCAGCAATAATAATAACATTGTCTGGCAGCTTGTACTGTCCTACACGGCGATTGAGAATAAGCTGGTATGCTGCTGCTTGTACAGCAGGAGCCGCTGAGTTCATCTCATCAAGGAACAGTACAATATTATCGTATTTTGCAGCTAGTTCTTCGTCTGGGAGTTCTTCAGGAGCACCCCAAGTCATTTTTTCTGTTGTAGGATTAAAGTGTGGGATACCTTTGATATCGGTAGGATCCCAAAGACTCAACCGAATGTCAATCAAATGTGGATTTGAAAGAGTATTGGTAACCTGCGCTACAATGTCCGATTTACCGATGCCTGGGGGACCCCAGAGAAAGATCGGACGCTTTTTCTTCATAGTGCGTAGAATAGCGTTTTTAGCTTTGTTTGGGCTTACTGTGCGTAACATCTCTGACATGCTGTATTCCTCTCATATGTTTCAGTGCATATAAGTAATATAACATCTATACAGAGTCTGTCAACCTTTTTCTCTATTCATTGCTTTAACTAGGCCGTATTTTCTTATATCACCTGAGAAAAGAGTAAGTTCGACTGCTTTCTTTTCGTTCGTTACAGTGATACTNCGATCGGTAAGATAGTACGGACAATCAATAAACTGATCTAAGAAAATAATAACTTGAGTAGTTAGTGGCATTTCTTTAGGGTACGGTATGTCATAAGTAGCAAGCTCGATCTGCTTTAATACGTCAAAGCCAGCTTCTGTTAAGCGTAATCCACCATTGTCTTTTTCTCTAGTATTCTGCCACCATAGCGGCATGTATTGCTTTACACTAGCATTGTCACTTGATTTATCAAGTTGTTTGAGAAAAATTTTAGTGTAAGTTTCTTTCCAGTTCATTCTTCGATAACCAGCTCGCCGTCTGTGAGTCTATATACAGCAAAGTCTTGGCATTTTAACATATCGTTTAATCTTTTTGCAAGATTGTGTGCATGTCCTGGATTTGAAAAGCTAGTTTTTTTATATTTAGGACCCGGATAATTAGTAAGCATATTAGAACTTTTAAGGTTAAATGGTTTACCTTTATGAAAAACAGCCCAAATAGCATCAGCCTCGAGGATCTGTTCACACTTGTACGTGACATTATCAGTGTGTTCTAAGATCACAGTTGGCTTAGGTCTGCTCATAGTATCGTTCCTTCCGGTCCCTATACTATTTATCAGATTCTCATTTAATTCAATCGTTAAAGCCTGTGCCGCCATCTAGTCTTACCTCTATTATTTCATTTTGTTGTGTAGAAGTATTTACTAAAACTTTTTCTAGGTCTGCGGTTAATCTGGACGATACAATACCCAGTGTAAATGCAAGATTCTTAGCTTGTGCTATAGGCATTCGAATCTCACGTTGATTGCCGTTGTCAGCTGCTTTTACTTGCTGTATAAACTGTTGTATGGGTATTGTGTTTATAGGATCACTTTGCATCCCACAATGCCTCTTTCATTGCAGATTCAGTTTTATATGGACCTTTGGATTCGTAACGTTCAATAGTTACCAGTTTTGGACAAAAACTTTTAACCCAGCCTTTTTCAAATTTAATAACATAATACCCTGCACAGTACAAGCTTTTAGATTTATCGCTTTTAGTAAACAAAGGCAGATTTTTCTTGATATTAAACATTGTATTATAAGGGCGTACACTACACGGATAACCATGCACTTCTAGTACTTCTTCAGTACCGTCTGAAATAGTAATAGAGTTTTTAAGATCAATACCTAGATCTTTTTTAATTTGTTTTTTATTTGTAAAGAACAGTGTTCCTTCTTTACTAGAAAACACAAATTTTTCTTCATCAAATGCAAGTGTACCAACGTTCTCGCCTTGGTCTTCGACAATCCAAAATTTATCTTGTAGTAGTGTTTTTAGTTTCATTATTTAATATACCTTGCTTGTAGAGGTTCCGCAAAACTTGCAGCTTGATCAGCTACACGCTGCATATCCCACTTAGCACAAAACTTCATCAGTCTCATGCCTACTTGTGTAATATCTTTGCTTTCTACATTGTTAATTTCGTTGTTAATAATTAATCTGATGTCTTCGGGTTGTGCAGTTAAGTCACACAGTGTAACGTTACGTTGATAGTCGTCAAGTACACGGTGTTCTACACCTTCATGATCTACCCACCGTTGTAGCATCATGTTATTCCAGTTAAAGCCTTTGTCGTTCTTGTCTGCAAATGCTTCAATAAGACCAACTTTATTCTTAGTGCCTTTTTTACGCACACCTGGATACGCACTGAACACATTGTCACTGGTGTCGCCACGCATACACTTTTCAAATAGCATAAACGCAGGGTCAGGCGCAGGCTTTGCTTCTTTAGTTTTCTTGTCAATTACAGGAGCACCTTTGTCATCAAAGTAGCCTTCGTGCGTAATTGTAGTGTTACTAACACCATTGTACTGACGTACATTAGGAGCAATCAGCTGTGCAAAGTCTCCGTCTGTACTAATAATAACATGATTGTCATCGGGGTGTGCTTGTACCCAACCTGCAATCAAATCATCTGCTTCTAGCTGCGGATGACGCATAACAGTACAGTTAGTCTTTTCTGTAACAAAGTTTTTAAACTCGTCAAAGATTTCCCAAAACACTGTATCTTCTTCGCTCTCTTGTACAGTCATTTTATCACGACTCACTTGCCGATTGCGCTTGTAAGGCTCATAAAAGTCCTTTCGCCAGCTGCGCCCTTCTAAACAGAACACAACATGACTGCCATCAAAGTCGCGCCACGCCTTTTTAACACTGTTAAGTGTAATGTGTAATGCCATACCTACCTTAGTATCAATATCGCCACGAACCACGTGTCTTGCACGAAAGAACGTATTTGCCGTGTCTACTAGAATATAAGTTGCCATTGTATTACCTTATGTTGTTTTAATAACAATAACACATTTATAGATAAGTGTCAAGCTCTAATCCCACAATGATTCAAAATATTTGCCAAACAGTCTAAAACCGTTGCTCATGCGTTCTTGATGAGCTTTACGTCCTTCACGATCTTCCCAAACAAGTTTTAGTCCAAACAAACTATCCGGATCTTTTTCTTCTTCTGGGCCTATTTTACGATACTCGTAGTAATCACTTTCCCAGTCATCACGACACTTTTGTTCGAATGCCCAGATCATTTCATCTAGTACCCAATCCCAGCGATCAAAGAACTTAGGATCTGTTTCACCGTTCCAACCGTATGCGTCTAACTGCTTTTTAGTAGCACGTAGTTCTTGTGGAACATCTTTCATGTCCACCATAGGAGAACCGTGCTTGGTTTCTTTTAGCTGTTTGAGCATAGGCAAGATGATAGGAGCAAGTGTGTGATCCATACTCCAAGTGTCGTATCGGTCTATGCGAATTTTAGTTTTTTGTTTAGGAGAATACCCAAACCAGTTATATAGCCAGTTGTGATAAAACCTACGGTTAGGATAACCGCCGATAAATACTTTCATTGATCCATATCCTCTAATATCAAGCATTGGTTATAATCAATCACATAACCGCAAGCACGAAGAAAATTCTGAAACTCCTCTAACAATTCGTCGATTGTTGACTCATCATGGACTTCCATCTCAATCTTAGTGCCATTTTCATCCCATCTACTAAACTTCATCGTCTTGTCCTTTCAGTTCTGCGACGGCGGCGCGGGCAGCGTTTTCCATAATAATGACGTCCTCAACGTCAAATTCTCTGCGTTCATGCCCCACATCATCATCGTATTCATGGCACTTTTTCCGGTGTGTTGCGATTAGGTCCAACGCCCCCACCGCCTTTGCCAGCTTGGCCTCAAGTTCCTCTATGCGGTCGGCTGCTTCAAACGGTGCACGGTCATAATGCACTATTGCGGACTTGTAGTCGCCGTATTCCTCCCGCTTCCAATTTGGGGTGTCTCGAAGCCGCTTCACCAAATCATCACTCATCGTCTTGTCCTTTCAACCTTTTCGTACCGTCGCCGTCATAATACCAACTACGCTCGTCTGGATCTAAACTTTCAATTTCAAACTCGTCTTTTTTATTAATAAAAAGTTTTAGTGTGCAGCCGTCGTCTTGTAAACTATACACAAGTTCACATTGATTCTTGTCAAGATACCTTACATATGCACGACCAGTTTCATCAATCACTTCCACACGATTTACTCTATCAATCTTCATAATAACTCACCACCATTACATTTTCGGGCTTATCAGGAAGCTGGAATGTCTTTGCAAACTCCATTGCTTCCTCTGCATCTTCAAACAGTTCAGGTTGCAAGTCCCAACAATGTTGTGTTTGTTTAGTAATATAAATCCAATCGTCCTTGCCGTCAAGGCAAACCATTACTGCATACATTATGAAAGTCCTGTGATCATTTTGTAGTTGTCCCACGCTTTCTGCTGTGCAGGATTATGCTCTTCCGGTGATACCACAGTATCTAACCAGTAGTAAGGCAGTCGCGGAGGATGTGCTTTGAACTGCCGAGGTTGATGTATTTTACCACCGTCATACAGCCTAATAGCCATGCGTCTAAAGTCGTCGTACTCATCCACAAAGTCTGCCCACTCCGGATTGCTCATTCCGCCCAATGTATAACCATCCCATATTTGATTCCAATGATTGTCATTGTGCGGATCAAAATTTGTGCGAGCAACAATAACCAACACATCTTGTTCGTCTACTGTGCCGTTAAAAATATCTCGCATACAGCGACTGAGGCTTAATCCAATTTTCATTTAGATCTCCATACTATTCATTTGGTTGCATACCTTTCTTGGTAAAACTTTTAGCACGACGAATAATCTCGTCTTCGTTTAGTCTACTGTCACTCAAGTAGCGTTTCCACTGTTTATACAGCTTGGCTTGTTTCTTGTTCTTCTTCGACAAAATTGCCATCCTTTATTTTGACGTTTTTAGTGGGCCTATTGACATTGCCCACACAACGGAAATATGCACGACCGCCATCCAGCGACACATCGCCCACAGTGTAGAAATCATGTCTGTGTTGACTGTAGTGCCAGCCGCCATTAACTTCCATCACTGTAAACTCTGCACTCTCAATAGCATCAGCATTGGCGATCATCACATTCTTGCCAATGTAATACAGACCAAAATAACGATTACCAAAATCAGGATGAGGAGTCTCACGATAGAAAATATCCATTGCTTGAGCTTCACTGCCTAATGCACTGGTGCAGACATATTTTACTGCTACACTATCTTTAGCAGAATAGTGTTCACATACCTTATCAGTGTCAAACAGTGGACGATGTGCGATATTAACCATACCTTGCTCCTAGCAGTTTTTCCCTTAGTGTGCTTTTAGTATACAAGGGATTGTTGCTGGCGTCAACCAAGTCCATCAACAGATTAAAGTCTTCCCGCTGAAACTTTTCAACACCTGTGTCTACTCGGCTAACAAACCACCCGCGATCACGCAGTTCTTCTGCAAGTTCATCATCGTTCCATTCATCGAGATCAACTTCTACTTCTACATATGTTTCTACAGTTTTATAAGCCATTATTCGGTCTCCTTTAGGCTATCAAAGTTTCGATACTTGTCCAACTGACGATGATATTCGTCTGCCGCTTCTTTTAGTTTAGGATAGCGTGTTTCCATATCAAAGTCACGATTGATTACTACACCCAAACTATCGACCATGTCTTGCAGTGTCTTTTGATAGGCCAGTACTGGGTCAATCTGCTCACGCTCCAGTGTGTCTGCTTTGACATAGTTTGTGTCTTGTGTAGGGTGATAACTGTTACTAGGAACAACACCAGTCTCGATCCAGTTGTCTCGAGCTTTGTCCATGCCAGAGTGTTTTGTATACCGATCTTCATTGTTGTTTGTATAGTGTCGCTTGCCGCAACTGCACTTGTAGAAACGCTGATTGTGATATTTTTTCTCACCTGTATCTGTGTAGGTGGTGTGATACTGGTCATTTACTGCAACCAGTTCCCACTCACATACATGCTTAGGTGTATGATTAAAAAGTTTCAACATCTTCCTTGACTTTCTTTGCAATAACCTTATGGATACCTGGGTTAACTTTTAGAACGTGTGGCATCATCTCATGCCTAACGTAGTTACGAGTATAACATATATCTCTGTTGCTGTCATCCTCAATCCAATCAACACCATTGATTCTTGCCCACATTTCTAAGTCACGCTTGCGAGTGAGGCGAAACGGACGGATCACATGTTTGCGACGATATGGCACCCATTTGCCTGTGCCATGCATACTGCTCATCACCCATGTTTCCACACAGTCGTCTAAATGATGACAAGTGACCACAGGCACAGTAAAGAACTTGTCAAAGAATGCATAACGCCAATCACGCCAAGTTTCTTCTCGACTCTTGTGTGGATCCGGCCAATCAACATCGCTGGCATCTGGTTCGCCGATCATCAATGGTACATTATACTTTGCACATTGCTCCTTGACAAACTCTCGTGCAAGTGCGGAGTGTTTGGTCTTGTGATCAAAGTGGACAACATGCACATCGTGCTTGCGAGTGAGAAAGTCTAGTGCTGCCATACTATCAACACCGCCACTGCATGCCAGCCAAACTTGCCGTGGTAGCTTGCCTTGTAGTTTAATCATATTACGATACTTCGCTTTTGCCTTTGTCAAGTGGCACTACATTGATATACCCTGCACCGCGGTCTGTATCCATGCCTTCTTCTGCTAACATATTATAAACAATATCGCGGAACCAACGATCTACAATCTCTTCTTCAGGATCTTGGTCTACTCCGTAACCGTTTTTAATTAATTCTTCAATGAAGTATTTGTTCCAGTCTAGTTCAAAGAATCCATTGCGAATATTTTCTTCGTTAACTTGCATATCAAGTACATTAACCCACGGCTCTTTACGGCGGGTAGCATATGCTTTAGGATCTTTCTTTTTAAGAAGTTCCATTTCTTCTTCTTCTAACCGTTTGCGTTCTTCTTCTGCTTCGGCTTTGATACGTGCTTCTTCTGCTGCTAGTGCTTCTTCCTTTGCAGTAATGCCTGTTAAGTCTCTTACCTTTTTACTCCACCATCCCATTATGTATCTTCCTTCATATATGCTACATGCTGTGTAATCTCAGTTACTTCGATGTATTTAGGTTCTGCATACGTAGAAGTGCCTTGTACATTTACACGAGCGTAAACGTC
>P_2C_Liq_1_UnCtyDRAFT_1000275_pt1 | contig 22220 bp, 21 predicted proteins | sample Pon2CUnioCityCA_2_FD_10234 | JGI IMG/M metagenome (IMG submission 10234) | reverse complement strand
GCTCAAATACCAGATTAACATCCACCTCCCACAAATTGATAACCCGATACTCTTGCAAAGCCCGAATTCCATTAAACTCCGACTCATAACAACTGGGAATTTGTGGGTCTTTGACATGGGGCAAAATATTGATTAACACTGGATAGACCGGTAACTCATATTTTTCCTCCGCTAACGCCGTGTACGCCCGAACCCGCAGTGGCATTTTCCGACGATACCGTAACTGGAGTTCAACCAAGAGCAAGAACACTCCCAAGTCCGGCGTACTTACCTTCATGAGACTGTCATTTTCACGCCCCACCCATTGCAAGTTGGAGTCCAGTAATTCCTCAACTTTAATGTCGGCACAATTTGTTAACCAACTTGCCCAGCTTTCGGGGGCAAGACTCACTAATTTCTTGCTGCCAATGTCGGCCTTCTTTTTAACCATAATAATTCTGTATTACTACTAATAGTATAGCTTTATTTTGACGAATAATTTAGATTGAATATCAACAAACTTTAAGGTATTTAGAGTTAAGGAGCTAACCGGGCTACATCGGATTAAACCCCGGTCGAATACTAGAAACCGGGTGTCTTGGAGACACTCGGTTTCTCAATTCGAACCAACGACTCATCCAGCGTTCCCACCCGACGAGTCAGTTGTCGTAACACCAGTTCCAACTGGCCTTCGAGTTTCCCTTCAAGCTGTCCCTCCCGGAACAACTCCTGAACCAAAGGCGATTCACGTAAAGAAGTCAACCATTGCGGAAAAACTCAACAGATGAATTGATTTTTGATAACGCCAGAACACACCCCAAACTATCGGAGTTAGCGACTACTCCCCAGTCACCGACAAACCATCTACCCAGATGCGAGGACAAACCCCACCTGGCGTCACCTCAGCCTCCGGTTCCACATAAATAATCGACTTGAGAACCTCGCGGATATCCCCCGCTACCGTAGCTGAATCCACACTCACTTTCTCACCTTTATTGATTAACCAACCATCAAACGGCAGAGAAAACGACCCTTGCAAGGCATTCACTCCGGCGTGTAAGGCACTCAAATCATCAATAAAAACCAGATTCTCCTCAGTCTCCAAAGAATAGGTTTGTTCCGGTTGCGATGCCGCAAAAATATGATAAAAGTCAGGACTAATCGTGACTTTTGCACCCATATTCGCATGGCCCGTCGGTTGCGCGTTCATCCGTTTCGCCGTTCCCGCACTGTGCAGAAATCCCGTCAAAACACCCGCCTCAATTAAGGAAACCCGGCGCGTCGGCGTACCTTCCCCATCGAAGTAACTCGACGTCGGATTATCAGCGTGGAGAGCATCATTAAACACCGACAACAGCGGCGACGCCACCGGGGTTCCTAGAGAATCTGGCTTCGATAAACTGCGGTTGTCGAGAATGCTTTGAGCGTTGTAGAGATTAGAGAAGGCGTTAATCAGGCTCAAAAAGGCTTCCGGGGAGAAGACAACCCGATATTTACCAGTTTTGACTTTCTCATAGTTGAGGTGAGAAATGGTTTTCTCCGCCGCTTCTTGCAAGCAACCCTCAAAGTCTAGGTGATTGACTCCCACATCCACCTTATAAGCGCCCGCAGAACGGGGTTTCTTGCCCTCTTGTTCCGTTTTGCTGTAGAGGTACACCGAAGCCACAGAATGGGCTTCATGACGCTGTGCGCCCTCGCTATTGAGATAGAAGCGAGATAGATCCCGTTGCGCTAAACCATTATAAGGAACACTGGCGATCGCCGGATGAGCATCAAGTAACTGTTTCTCCAAATCCACCAACCGCTCAATCAGTTGCGTCACTTCCGTCGGCGGAACCTGAACTGTCTTCAAGTTCTCGATGGGTTTCGTGGCTTCGGGACTAAAATCAGGAACATGGTCTTTTGCGCCAAATTCACTGGCTTCAGCGGCGGTTTTCAACGCCAACTCCAACCCCTTCGCATTGCTATCTGTCGTCGAAGCAATCCCCACAGTGTTGTTGTCATTCCAGACACGCACCGTCACACTAGAACGATTGGAGGCTTTCACTTGTTTCGGTTCACCGCGATCGACTTGAACGCTAGTTTCATCAACACTGGAACCAGAGATATCGTATTTACGAATCCCGATTTTTTGAGCAATCTCTTGAACTTGATTAGAAAGGCTTTGAATGTCTGTCATAGAATCGTTTGAACTGAATCAGTTGATAGGTTTAAATGAATGCCAATGGATGTCTGCTAAGTTAAAAGTTCCAACACCTTTAACCCTCAAACAAAATTGAATCGAGGTTAATCAAAACGTCAGGGAAAGACACCAAGTTTAGGGAATCACCTCGTTCTAAGGTTTGATATTCCCGGTAGCGTCCGTTTTGGGGATGGCGATAGCATTCGAGTTGATGGGTTAAGGCATTAATGAGCCAAACCTCGGGAATTGCAGCAGCCGCATAACGGGGCAGTTTTTCACTGCGATCGCTCTCCAAACTACTCTCAGCCACTTCAATCAGCAGATAGACATCAGCAGCCTGTGGAAGTCCAGAAAAATACTGATCTTGCCGAGGTTTCAACAAACTAACATCCGGTTCAGGTTCCGATAAATCATTGAGAATAATCGGATTTTGAACATTAACAATGGTCATCTCTGAACCCAACAATCTCATAAAATGGTTGGCAATCTTCGTTACATAAGCCGCATGTCGTCTGCCAATTGGACTCATTTTGTAGATGTCTCCATCAATCAACTCTAGCCGTTCATCAGGGTGAAGAATCCCCAAATCAGCCATCTTGTGATAGTCCTTGACGGTGAACTTCCAGGTGATCAATCCCATGACGTACCCTCCTTAATATGCGTCTGAGCGAGAGTTTTAACGACCGCCAACAGTGATAGAATCCACTTTAATGTGAGGTTGTCCCACAGTGACATAAACACTGCCACTGATAGAACCACAGAACCCCGGCGCAAGTTCCACATCCTTGGAACACATGGAAATTTTATTCATAATTTCCGTCGCTTCCCCGATGAGAATTGCCCCTTTCAAGGGTTTCGTGATTTTGCCATTTTCAATCAAATAGGCTTCATCCACCCCAAAGTTAAATTCCCCAGTTGGTCCAACACTGCCACCGCCCATTTTCTTGCAGTAAATGCCTTTCTCAACGGACGCAAATAGGTCTTCCACCTCGTACTCACCAGGAGCAATATAGGTATTACGCATCCGGGAGGCAGCGGCGTGAGTATAGCCCTGACGGCGACCGCTTCCGGTGCGAGGATGTCCCGTGCGCATGGAACCAGCCCGGTCAGAAATGAAGTTTTTGAGGATGCCATTTTCAATCAACAAAGTGCGTTGAACAGGCATTCCCTCATCATCCATATCTAGGGTTCCAAACTCTCCTTTCGAGAGACCTTCATCCCAAGCGGTGAGATTTTCATGGGCAATTTTCTCACCTTTCTTGTTTAAGAAGGGAGTCGTTTCCCGCTCAATTTGCGTCGTTTCCAGGAGATGGCCACAGGCTTCATGGAAAATCACGCCACCAAAGGAGTTAGCCATAATAATCGGGTACTGTCCCGACTCCACATAATCAGCGTAGAGCATAGTTCCGGCGGCTTCGGAGACTTCCTCAGCGGTGCGATCATAGTTCCACTCTCGTAGGAACTTGGGGTTACTGCTATCGCCAATCCGTTGACTAATGGAAGAGCGGTTCTCGCCATCAGCACAGAGGAGACTATAGCCGACGGATTGCGTCAGGCGAATATCGCGAGCAAACACCCCATCACTAGCGGCGACGAGAACTTCCTGCCAATCGCGGAAATAGGCGGCGCGACGGGATTGGACGTGTTTGGCTTTCTGGTTAATGCAGTCATTAGCCGCCAGCAGGACATCGCTCATTTCCCGCATAGAACTACAGTCAGCCAACCAACCTTCTTTGTGGTTGGTTTTAGCGTAGTCGCGGGTGATTTCCAGGTTGATATCGGGGATATAGGCGTTATTGCCGGGGAGAGAGAGTCCCATGATGGCCAATCCTTTCTCTAATGCAGCTTTTAAGCCGTCAAAAGAGAGGTCATTGGTACTGACGTAGCAGTCGGCTTTACCCCGGAAGACGCGCACCCCTGCACCAGTAGAGAGGCGGGGGGAGATACTGGTAATGGCATCGTCTTCAGCCAGACAGCTAATGTAGTTAGTGCGTTCGAGGAAAAATTCGATAAAATCGGCTCCAGCCGCCCGTCCTAAGCCGAGAAGCGTCGCTAGAGGAGCACGCCAGGTATCGTCAAAGCGATCGCTCGGATTATGGAGTTTAACGGTGGGGAGTCCTTTGGTCAGTAATGCAGTCGGAGGCATATATAACAGCTTCTAAGATGATTGCTTAATTTATTGTAACGAAATCAGGCAACAGAGAGGAGCCAGGAGTCGATTTTCCCCTATTCCCTATTCCCTATTCACTATTCACTATTCCCTACCCATTCACAATCAACAGCCAGGCCCAACCCCAGCCGAGGAGAATCGCAAGAATTGCGCCAATAGCCGTATTGATGAAATTCACCACTTCATTGGTCATCCAGTCTAACTGCTCTTGCAGGGTGGCCCCAATGAGACTTTCAATATTCGTGGCAATGAAGGCAGCCAGGATACACCAGAGCATCCCGATGCTGTCAATCATCTCTAATCCGTAGCCTAACAGGGCGATCGCCACCGCTCCCACCAGTCCCGCGAGGGTCCCCTCCAAACTCACAGCCCCCTCGGTTCCTGCCGGTACAGGCTGCAAGCTGGTAATCAAAAACGTCCGTTTCCCGTAGGCTTTCCCCACTTCGCTAGCCGTCGTATCTGCCAATTTCGTAGCGAAGCTAGCCACATAGCCGAGTTGTAGCAAGATAATCACGAGGGGGGGAACGGCGGGGAGGGGATGCGTCGGAACCCCTTGTAGTTGGGCATATCCGGCCAGGGCGATCGCACACAACGTCCCCGTTAACGCCGATCCCCAGACATTCTCCGGCCCCCTGGCCCCATCTCGCTTCTCAGCAATTCCCGCCGCCTCTTTCTGGGCTTTACCAATCCGCGTCACCGTCGAACCAAATAAGAAATAAAACATAACAATGGTATAGCCTTGCCAACCGAGGCAGCCCCAAACTAAAACCCCCAAAATCCAAGCGTGAACATAACCAGCGGGGGTTAGTAGTTTCTTCGGTAGCAGAGCAGCAACTAGCCACAAAACCGTATTTAAAATAAGGGCAAACAGCCAAGGATGCAGGCGAATCCATTCAAAACTGTTTAATTCAAGCATGATAATTAATCAAGAAAAACAAAAAATAATAGTCAACAAAGTACCATAATTATTAGTGAATTGATTAACTGTTTCTAAAGGTCAACCTGAACAAAGAACCTTATTGTAGGGGCAAAAAATGGGTCTTCAGGATTCAGGGTGATAAGGAAAAAATATGGTAGATTATTTCCCTCAATTTGGTATACCCTGCAACACATCACACCTTATATCCTGAAGACCCAAAAAAATTCGCCCCTAGCAGTTAGTATTTTGGGTAATTAAAACCCGATCAACCCACCTTAAACCAAAGTCGTTAGGGACTCGGTAAGGCTTCTGGTTCAATATCTTGCAGGTTGAACAAGAAGGGAACCGCCGGCGAGTCATCGCCAAGCACTAACACTTTCGGCATTTGTGCGCCCCCTTCGCGCCAAGCTTGGATGGCTTCTTTTTGGAGAACCAAACGTCCACCCTGAGATTTGAGGGTTTCAGCGAGGAGTTTTTGGGCTTCCGCTTTACCGCGAGCGCGGTTAATTTCCGCCTGGGCTTCCTGTTCAGCTTCCTGAGCCACATAAACGGCTCGTCGAGCGCGCTGTTCAGCAATTTGTTTCTCCTCAACCGCTTTCGCGAACTCTTTAGAGAAGTTCAAATCGACCACACTGGTGTCAAGAACAATCACCCCATATTTTTCGAGGCGATCTTGGAGGGCGATGTCAAAATCATATTTTAACTCCGTCCGTTTCGTGATACTTTCCTCAGCGGTACGCCGGGCGGCGGCCACTTTGAACGATTCTTGGGTTTGCGGGGCAATCACCTTGCTGACGATATTCTGTAACGTCCCCTGGGTGCGGCGAATTTCCACCACCCGAGTGGGATCGAGACGGAAGTTAATCGCAAAGCGTCCCGTCAAATCCTGAAGGTCTTTCGTCGAACTTTGGGCGGGAACCTCAAATTTCTGAACGGTGACATCATAGACATCCACGACGGACACCAGGGGGGGTTTGAAGTGAATTCCCTCAAGTAAGGCGCCATCTCGGGCTTTACCGAGGATGCTGATGACTCCCGCTTGGCCCGGAGAGATGACGACGAAGGAACTAAAGCCAATAATGGCGATCGCCGCCAGAATGGCCCCGATAATAATCGATTGTAAGTTCTGGGGGCTTGGCTGTGCGTTCTTCAAGGGTACGCTCCTAAATAACAATGATCAATCCATATCCTCTCTAGCCTATCGCAGCTTGAGGGGAGAACTCGACGGCCATGGCATCGGAGCGAGGCCAGGATGGCCCCGCAATCCCCGACTGACTAAGCCATCGCCGGTTTCGAGATGAGTTTCTACCTGCTGGTATTAACCGATACAGTATCAGCAGAGGTGGTAACCGTGGACTTATTGCGATCGAGTTTAAACATCAACACCGACAAGGGGGGCAGACATAAATCCAGGGACTGAGGATAATTATGGAACGACCATTGATCGGTCCATTTTCCGCCCAAGTTGCCCATATTGCTGCCGCCAAAGTCCGCCGCATCACTGTTAAAGATCTCCGTATAGAAGCCACCCTCAGGAACCCCCACCCGATAGTGACTATGAGGTTGAGGCGTAAAGTTACAGACCACCATGATCACATCATCAGAGAACTTATCGCGCCGCAAGAACGACACCACACTGTGGCTGTTGTCATTGCAATCAATCCAGTCAAAGCCCGGTTCCTCAAAATCCTGGCTATGGAGTGCCGGTTCATTGCGATAAATCTGGTTCAAGGCACTGACAAAGCCTTTGAGATTCTGATGAGGGGGATATTGCAACAGATCCCAGTCCAAGTCATCCCAGACATTCCACTCACTCCATTGCCCAAACTCCATACTCATAAACAGAGTTTTCTTGCCCGGATGCGCGAACATATAGGCGTACAAACAGCGCAAATTGGCAAACTTCTGCCATTCATCACCGGGGACTTTGCCCAGCATATTACTCTTGCCATGGACAATCTCATCGTGAGACAAGGCCAGGACGTAGTTTTCGCTGTAGTGATACCAAATGCTGAAGGTAATGTTGTTTTGGTGGAACTGGCGGAACCAGGGATCTAGGGCAAAGTAGTCGAGCATATCGTGCATCCAACCCATGTTCCATTTCAGGTTGAAGCCAAGACCTCCCACATAGGTCGGCCAAGACACCATCGGCCAAGCGGTAGATTCTTCGGCGATGGAGAGAATACCGGGATAGTAGCTAAACAACACATGATTGACTTGGCGGATAAAGTCAGCGGCTTCGATGTTTTCGCAACCGCCGTATTGGTTGGCCACCCACTCTCCATCTTCGCGATCGTAGTTGAGATACAGCATTGAAGCCACCGCATCGACGCGAATGCCATCAATATGAAATTTATCAAACCAGAAAATGGCGTTGGCCACCAGGAAGTTGCGGACTTCGTTGCGGCCATAGTTGAACACCAGGGTTCCCCAGCCTTTATGTTCTCCTTTGCGGGGGTCTGCATGTTCATAGAGGTGGGTTCCATCGAAGAAGGCTAAGCCATGGCCATCTTTAGGAAAATGGCCCGGAACCCAATCGACAACCACGCCAATGCCGTTTTGGTGACATTGGTCGATGAAATACATCAAATCTTCGGGGCTACCGTAGCGGGAGGTCGCGGCGTAGTAGCCAGTGACTTGATATCCCCAAGACCCATCAAAGGGGTGTTCGGCGACGGGGAGAAGTTCAATATGGGTGAAGTTGAGGTCTTTCACGTAGGGAACCAGGCGATCGGCCAGTTCTCGGTAGGTGAGGAAGCGCGCGCCGGGTTTGAGGTCTGCCACCGCAACGGGGGGCAGGGGATTGCCCAGATAGTCGGTTCCTGGCTCATCGTAGGACGCGTTCAGCCATGACCCAAGATGGACCTCATAGATGGAGACGGGGGAGGTCATGGGGTCGGTATTGCGCCGGGTTTCCATCCATTCCGTATCGGACCATTGGTAGCTGTCGAGATTGGTGACGATGGAGGCGGTTTTGGGTCGAATTTCTTGTTGGAAGCCGTAGGGGTCAGACTTTTCGTAGATATGGCCGTCGTAGTTTTTGATTTCGTATTTGTAGGGAGTCCCCACGGTGACTTCCGGGATAAAGATTTCCCAAACCCCGTTACCCCGTTTGGCCATTTGGTGTTTGCGGCCATCCCAATTATTGAAGTTACCCAGGACTGAGACGTTGCGAGCATTGGGCGCCCAAACGGCAAAGTATACCCCCTCAACGCCGTTACTGGTGAGAAGATGAGCGCCGAGTTTTTCGTAGATGCGGTGGTGGTTCCCTTCGCTAAACAGGTGAATGTCGAAGTCGGTCAGTTTCGGGGAACGGAAGGCGTAGGGATCGTAGATGACGCGCTCGTGCTCGCCTTGTTTGAGACGCAGTTGGTAGTTGATGGGGAAGGGATCGGCGTTGTCTTGTTTGTCAACGGGGCGATCGAGTTCGCATTCAAAGAAGTAGGGATGATGAACGGACTCCATGGGGTAGGATTTCCGTTCCTCCGCCAATTCGACCCAGGCGGCTTCGACGTCAGGGAGATAGGCCCGGACTACCCAAATGGATTTACCATCCCGTTCGATGGTGTGAGCGCCGAGGACGGAGAAGGGGTCTTGGTGGCTGTTGTGGACAATGTAGTCAATCTGTTCGGTGGAAATGGTTTTCGACATGAGTTTTCAGGCGATCAATGAATGTTCTGAGGAAATTGGGAGGTTGTTATAGAAAATTGTGTTGAGGACTCAGCTTCAGTTTGACATGTCCCTTGTCCACTGGCGTTAGCTCCCGATCAGGATTCGGCCGTTTCCTAGGGATTCCCTAAAAATTTTGCTTGAAACTGGCCGAGTCAGCAACAAATCTTTACATTTGAAGATACAGTAAAAACCCCTCTCTGTCGGGGAAAGGGGGCAAACTCAGCAAATCTCAACCTGGAGAGAGTTGTTTAAAGGGGGGTTAAGGTTTGGAACATCCGTAACAGTTGCAGCAAAAAAATGTTGTGGCGAATGTCTGAACCGAGTTGGGGGGGATGGGTTGGTTCTTGCAGTTCGGCTTGTAGGGCGGCGTATTCGGCGGGGGGGAGGGGTTCGCCATCGAGGGGCGATCGCGCCTCGAGTAAAATCTCGTTGCGTAACACTTCTTCGGGGGTATCCTCGGCGGGAGGAAGGGCGATCGCTCCCTCGCAGAAACTCATCAGCATCAACGGAATGGCCAACACGAAGCCGGTTACGTGGTTGTGTTCCATCATGCGCTTAATCCTGGGGGTAGGGGTTCATGACAGTGCTGATGAATCTCCTCAATCCGTTCAAACAGCCAAGGATAGTTCTGGCGGTAGTGAGGAATCAAGGCCAGGGGACTGAGGAGGGCTGCTGCTGCGATATCAGCCACACTGAGGCGATCGCCCACCAGATAGGGTTGATCGCTCCAGAGTTGCTCTAATTCTGTTAAGGCCAAGTTTAGGCGATCGCGGGCCAGTTTGACCCCAGCCGGCGTGATCTCATACTGAAACCGCACCACCTTGACTAAAGTTTGCGCAAACCAAGAAGGATTAACCGATTTCCCCTCCTTGGCTCGGAAATCGTAGTAAATAAACCGGGTTGCTGTACCAATACTCTCATCGAACCAATCTTCCAAGAGCCAGGCCCGGCGATCGCGATCGCGATCGCCCCAAGTCAACGGTGTTTCAGGATAGCGACGCTCTAAAAACTTCAAAATGTCCGTCGAGTCTCCCACCGCCGCCGGCCCGTCAGACAACTCAGGTAACAACACGGGAACCGTCGTTAACCCCACTAGGGGCTTAAGTTTGAAGCGATGCACCCCAGGCGTCAAATTTTCCACCTCATAGGAGAGCTGTTTATACCCCAAAGCCAGGCGAACCTTACGGCAATAATGGGAGGTGCTGAACTGAAGAAGACGCATAGGAGAAAAGCTAGAGCCTAGGAAAGAGACGCGAGGAGCCGCCCTGAATTTATCAACTTATAAACACAAAAGACGGACTCCCGCAAGCCAGCCGACAAGCCAGTCGTCTCCATCACTCTAGCAAGTCAGTACACTCGAGACCGTTAGCCCATGACTAAGGTTGAGCTTATTCAGCCTCAGGAGTTTCAGTCTCCATCCCTTCAGTCTCCATCTCTTCAGCTCCATCCTCAGCGGCGCCATCCTCCTCCATAGACTCTTCACCATCGGGCATGGCTTCGGTGTCTCCCTCGGTGGGGGCTTCTTCCTCCATTGGTGCTTCCTCAGGTGCCGTATCCGTCGGAGCTGTGTTGTCAGCGCAAGCGCCCAAGAAAAGAGAGAGTCCCAGGATCGCCGTTAAACTTAGAAGTTTCGTTGTCATGAATTTGTACCTCTTATGTCAAAGATTACCACGACCAACCCAGAATTTAGGCTGAGTCGAGCAGTGATATTGTAATTTAACTCAAACTTAACCGAAAGGATCGCTAATCTTTTAAAAAATATGCAGATGGGTAAGATCGACAGAAGTCTTCCAAGACAAACTGACGGTGTTAGGATGATGTGGACAAGGACTCAGACTTAACAGGAGTCTGCCTGCAACCTGATTTGACCGCTCTATTCGGAACTGCTGGTGGCGGTGACTCCTATTGCCCTTATATTGCTCTCGTCTTGGTGGTGTTTATGACTTACGCACGTCATTCTGCGTCTGTGAAGCCCGTTCGTTCAAGGACCGACACAAACCGAGTTGTGTCACTCGAACGTCGTCGAGCCTTGCGTCGTCAGTCGGCTCAATTCCCCCATTCCCAACGCCACCGTGATCCAACCATCGTCATTCCCCTACGCGATCGCCAACAGCCCTCACACGAGTCCCCGTCTGCCAATCCTCTAAGGGGTCAACGGCCGTGGCTGCGCCGTAGCCTCACCGCCCTGACGGTCCTCCTCGCTAGTAGCACTCTGACGGTCTATGGTGGAACCGTCTATTCCCAACAACAGTGGCACAAAGCCACCCGTGAACTCGAACAACTGCGTCAGCAAGAACGACAACTGGTGATTACCACCGAAGCCTTGCGGCAAAACGTGATTGCCCTCGAAGATGATCGCCCCGAGACGAACCTGGCCTCAGTCTCCGAGCAACTCCTCTACATCGAGCCAGCGGCCCCGCGCGATCGCCGTGACCCTCCCCGCCACAGCAACAGTGCTTCCCGAGACGCCACTCCCACAGAATTTCCCCTCGGATACTAAAATCAAAACCGACCCATTTGCGACTCAAAGGCTTAGAGATTGATGCGTCAACCGCGAGGTAGACCCGTTCCCCCCCGACAACGACCCATGAGGCCCTTCTCCTCCCCAAAATCAGGGATGCGATCGCCTCAGAGGCCCCAGTCCCGCCGGACTCAATCTCGGCGCCCGTCCCAATCCTGGCGTCTGCGAGCAGCCCGATATCTCACCCTTCTCGAACAGGGGTCTAGCCGTGCCAGTGAGGAGTTACAAGCGGTTGTGGCCACCCCCTCTCGGCTACGCCTGTTCGTAGTCTGGGCGGTATTAGTTGCCGCAGGCTTAGGACTGACCCTCAATCTGTTTGTCCTACAAGTCCTTGACGGACAACGGTTCCAAGCGCAAGCGGCCGCTCAGCAGCAACCTCCACCCCGTAGCCTAATCCCGCGCCGAACAATCATTGATGCGACGGGGATTCCCCTAGCCGTTGATCGGCCAACCTTTCGCCTCTACGCTCACCCGCAACTGTTTACACAGTCCCCCGCTGAAATTGCAGCCGAGTTGGGGGTGTTATTAGATCGCTCCCCCGCCGCACTTCAGCGGCAATTCAATAGTTCAGCGACAGGGATTCCCCTAGAGAACTGGCTTCCCGAACATCTTGCCGATCGCATTGAGGCTCTAGGATTTGACGGCTTGGAACTCATCCCCTATTCCCGGCGTTTCTATCCCCAGGACGAGATGGCAGCCGCCGTGGTGGGCTATGTGGATTTTGATGGCCAGGGACAGGCAGGACTCGAACTCGCTCAAGCCGATCTCTTGCAACCCGATGTCGATTGGGTGGGCGTTGACCCCGCCGCGACTGGGATTATTGACCGCGCGGCCCCAGCCTTTGCCCGCTTTCAGAATCAGCGTCTGCAATTAACCCTCGATCACCGCTTACAAGAAACCGCTGAAGCGGTGTTAGCCCAGGCGATGGAAGACTCTCAAGCGAAACAAGGGACGGTCATTGTCATGGATGCTTGGAATGGCTCGTTGCTATCGTTGGTCTCTCTGCCGTCCTATAATCCCAATGAGTATCATGATGCCCCGCTCGATCGCTTCCGCAACTGGCCTCTGAGTGACTTATATGAGCCTGGCTCAACCTTCAAGCCGATTAACGTCGCCATCGCCCTTGAATCGGGGGCGATCGCTCCGAGCGACACCTTTAATGATCCCGGACAAATCATTGTCGATGGTTGGCCCATCTCCAACTACGACTATGCCTATGCTGGGGGACGAGGAGAACTCACCTTAACGGATATTTTACGAGATTCGAGCAATGTGGGCATGGTCCGCATCATGGAGCGTATGGCGGCCAGCGATTATTATGATTGGTTGCAACGGGTGGAGTTGGGTGAGCCGACTCATATTGATTTACCCTCAGAGACGCCGGGTTCTCTCAAAACTCGTCAGGAGTTTCTCGGTTCACCCGTTGAAGCGGCAACAACCTCTTTTGGGCAAGGGTTTGCCATTACCCCGATTCAGTTAGTTCGCCTCTATGGTAGTTTAGCCAATGGCGGCTATTTGGTGACCCCCCATGTGGTGCGTGGCCTGACCGACACCGCCGGACGGATACAGCAAGAGCCTGAGCGTCCGCAACGGGTTCGCATTTTTTCTGAGGATACCGTCCAAGCGGTGGTGACGATGATGGAAGATGTTGTGGAGGCGGGAACCGGTCAACGGGCTAAAATTCCGGGGTATCGCATTGGCGGTAAAACCGGTACGGCGCAAAAAAGTTTAGAAGATGGGAGCGGCTATTCCAGTTCGGCGGTGGTGGCCAGTTTTGTGGCTATTTTCCCCTTAGAGAATCCCCGTTATTTGGTGTTTGTGGCGGTCGATGAACCCGTTGGTGGTTCTGGGGGACAGGTGGCCGCTCCTGTGAGTAAATTGGTCATCGAACGGATGATTAGCCTCTATCAGATTCCTCCAGGTTAAGACGAACCTTCAGAAAAATTAAAGTTAATGGCGATGTTAAATCGGGTGCGTGTTGCGAAAGATAAAGCGGATTTGGTGCGATCGCTGCTGCGTCAGGGAGAGATGACCACGGCTCCCTTCCCCACCTATGCTGATATTTTGGCCTTTGCGGCGGCCCTGGGGGCGAAGCGTCAGCGGCGATCGCCCATTGGGACGGCTATCAGCCGAGAACCGACCCCAGTCGCCCTCGATATTTTTATTTCCCGAGGCTATGATCGCTTAATTCAATTGTTGGCGATCATCTCAACGGAAGATGCAAAGATTCTCTCCCCGAGTAATGCTGAGGCGGAAGCCCAACGGGTGGCCATTTTCGAGGAATATGCCAATGGTGGATTAGAAATTTTGCAAGGGGAATTACGAGGGGTGATCGACTATACGGAACACCTCTTGTTACTGCTAACGTTTGAAGCCAACCCCGATCAACCCGATCCCGATGGCTTTGATTTACGACGATTTTTGTAGCGGTTGAAAGACCCCTCAACAAATAAGAGACGGCCCAAAAAAGCCGCCTCTCAACCGAAGTTGTATGCCAGTTAATTCGAGATCAAGAGTGCCGTAGCACCAACCCAGGGAGTAACTAGCCGGCCCACTTCTCAGACACGAGTTCAGCTAAATCAACAACCCGTTGGCTATAGCCCCATTCGTTGTCATACCAAGCGACAACTTTGATGAGATCTCCGTCCATCACCAAGGTTAAACTCGAGTCCACCACGGACGAATCATTGGTTCCTTTATAGTCCGAAGAGACCAACGGTTCATCACTGTAACCGAGAATCCCTTTCATCGAACCATTCGCCGCACCATGAAGCACCTCGTTCAACTGTTCGGTGAAGGTTTTACGCTCAACCTGAGCCACTAAGTCCACCACCGAGACATTGGGGGTGGGAACTCGCAGGGCGATACCATTGAGTTTTCCTTTCATTTCTGGGATCACCAAGGCCACCGCTTTCGCCGCACCCGTGGAGGTGGGAACGATGTTCATGGCCGCCGCCCGAGCGCGACGGACATCCCGGTGACTGGCATCGAGTAACCGTTGGTCTCCGGTGTAGCTGTGGGTGGTGGTCATGGTGCCTTTGATGATGCCAAAGTTTTCATGTAAGACTTTGACAAGCGGAGCCAGACAGTTCGTGGTGCAACTGGCGTTGCTGACCACATTGTAGTCTTCGTGTTTATAGGTCTCGTGATTGACCCCCATGACAAAGGTGCCAATGTTGCCACCTTTCCCTGGAGCCGTAATCAGGACTTTTTTAGCACCCGCTTGCAGGTGCTTGGAAGCCGTTTCTTCAGTGACAAACACCCCCGTAGACTCGACCACTAAATCAATGTCCCACTCTTTCCAGGGGAGATTGAGGGGATTGCGATCGCTGACGCATTTAATCGTCTTGCCATTGACAATAATCGAATTACTATCGCAACTGACCTCTGCGTCTAACTTCCCCAGCATAGTGTCATACTTGAGCAAGTGTGCATTGGTTTTCGGGTCGGAGGTGTCGTTGACCCCCACAATTTCCAACCCGCTATTTTCACGGGTTAGCCAACAACGCAAAAAGTTGCGTCCAATACGTCCAAAACCATTAATTGCTACTCTAATCACCTTGTTTCCTCCTAACAGCGATCGCCCACCAAATCGATAAACGGGCTTGACGTTACAATCGAGCTATAATGCTCGCTCACAGATCATCAATCTTGACAGACTGACTTGACAGACTGAGAGTCCTGCATTGTTGAGAACGAGTGCAAACGGGAGGCCAAACAGGCCGCTGTGTAACCAGACGGGTCATCGCTCTCGTTTGATCGCCTCTACAGGCAGTTTTTAATCCAGTTGATGTCCCAAATGACACTGCATCTGAGTGCCTGGGGTCAACAAGTCGTTATGAAATTTTCGTGACGCAGTTCGGTGACTCTGACCTACATCTACCGGCCCAATACAGCATGACTATCGGGCTTGTCTGCTATCCTATCTGCTCTCCTTACCATTCTCCAACCACCTGGCTCTTAGGACATGGCGGTAGTACTCTGGCAAGTCTAGGTAGCGCCTCTCATCATATCGCAAAGCCTGTCCGTTTCGGGATCATTTTTACTGAGGTCACGGACGATTGCGACCTCGGCTGGTCAAGGCGGTGAGGGTGGCTTCTGAGAGCTAAGACCATGGCAATGACTCACAAAAGTGAAAATCAAGCGATTGGCAAATTACTCTGATAGACTCGCCAAGCTGATGAAGGCTAGTTGGGATGACCCTAGCGGCCCAAGCCAGCTTAAGACTGAGATCATATTAGAGTGAAGCGGAGGTGGAGTGGCTCACACAACTTTCTGGGGTCAACGGCCATTTGGGTTCTGGGTCACGACGGGATATCATAGCCGTCAACCCCGGAAGTTGTCCTTAATCCAAGGCAGTTCCATTCCCCGATCCAAAGACTGACTCATAAATCTCCTGGTCATCTCTTGCCCATCTGGGTCAGATCAATGGTGTTCAATTTGTTCAAAGTCGTATCGCAAAATAACAATACCTGATATGATGTCGCGTGTTATCGGTACGGTGTGGTGTGTTAGGAGCGAAAATGCCGGATTCTGTTGATTTCAGCGGCAAGCCATTTCATTTCATCGGCATCGGTGGAATTGGCATGTCTGCTCTCGCCTATGTTTTAGCGAAGCGCCAGCTTCGGGTCTACGGTTCGGATCTCAAGTCCAATCACATTACCCAACGACTGCAAGAACTGGGTGTTCATATTTTCTGGGAGCAAGACGCCAAAAATCTGGACGTATTTCGCACCCAGGTGGCCCGAGACTCTTCCCCGGTTGACCGTCTCGATAACCGTCTACCTCAGGTGATTTGCTCAACAGCGATTAACCCCAACAACCCTGAATATCAAGCGGCGGTTGCCCTCGGCTGTCCAATTTTTCATCGCTCCGATGTCCTGGCAGCTTTGATCCAAACCCACCACAGTATCGCGGTGGCCGGAACCCACGGCAAAACCACCACCAGTAGTTTAATTGGCTATCTCCTCCTCGAAGCGGGTCTCGATCCGACCATTGTCGTGGGCGGTGAAGTTGAAGCCTGGTCAGGAAATGCTCGCCTCGGACATAGCCCGTATTTAGTGGCCGAAGCCGATGAATCTGATGGGTCCCTAGTGAAGTTTCAGTCGCGAGTGGGGGTGATTACCAATATCGAACTGGATCATCCCGATCGCTACCAAAGCCTAGAGGAAGTGATCGGGATTTTTCGCACCTTTGCCCAACGCTGTCAAACCACCATTGGCTGTATTGATTGTGAGGTCGTCCGCGATCGCCTCAAACCTGATATTACGTACAGTCTAGATCCCACCCAGGGCGCCGACTATAGTGCCGACAATCTGGAAATGTCGGCCCAGGGAACCCGAGCGCGAATTTGGGAGCGAGGAACCCAACTCGGAGACCTGCACCTGGGATTGTTAGGAACACATAACCTCAGCAACGCCTTAGCGGCCATTGCTGTGGCGCGATCGCTCGGACTTGAGTTTGAGGCGATCGCTCAAGCCCTAACGAGCTTCCAAGGTGCTAGACGTCGCTTTGAACTGCTTGGCATTGCCAACAACATTCGCTTCATTGACGATTACGCCCATCATCCAAGTGAAATCGCGGCAACCCTCTCAGCCGCTCGTCTTCAGGTAGACGGATCAGGCCACCCGAGCCAACGGCTGGTGGCCATTTTTCAGCCCCACCGTTACAGCCGCACCCAAACCTTCATCCAGGAGTTTGCGACGGTCTTTGCTGAAGCCGATCAGGTCATCATTGCCCCGGTTTACAGTGCCGGAGAAGCCCCGATTCCCGGTGTTAGTAGCGATCATCTGGCCTCGGCGATCGCCGAGTACCACCATCAAGTTTACGCTCAGCCGACCTTAGCGGATTTAAAACACTTTCTCCGTGATTTTCTCCAACCTGGCGACTTAGCGTTATTTTTAGGTGCAGGCGATCTCAACGGGATCGTTCCCGATCTACTAGACTGGCATCGCCAAGTCGAACGTGAGCATGATCCCGTGCAATCTTCCCGTTCCTAGCTATCTCTGAGCGATGATGATGTTTTCTCCTTCAAGCCCGCCACTATCGATGAACTCGAGCGATCGCACTCCCATTCATATTCTGGGTGCGAAATGTCCGGTATACCGTCAAATTCCCCTGGCGAAAATGACCACATTGCGGGTGGGAGGACTAGCTGAATGGTACATGGCACCGCGTCATTTAGACGACCTCTATGGGGCTTTGAATTGGGCCAGATCCGAAGGCTTCCCCGTCACCCTCCTCGGCGGTGGCTCGAATCTACTGATTGGCGATCGCGGCATTTCAGGATTAGTCGTCAGTACCCGCTATCTACGGGAGTTACATCTCGATGAAGTCTCAGGAGAAGTGACCGTAGCGGCGGGCTTCCCATTGCCCAAATTAGCCTGGCAACTCGCCAACCAGGGCGTGAGTGGGTTCGAGTGGGCCGTCGGCATTCCCGGGACTGTAGGTGGGGCGGTGGTCATGAATGCTGGCGCTCACCGCAGTTGTCTAGCCGATAGTTTACGTCAGATTGAGGTCTTAGAACCCGACGGTCAGATCGTCACCCTGCCTCGTTCGGCCCTAGCCTATAATTATCGCACCTCTTGCCTACAAGGCTCATCCCGTCTGGTGTTACAAGCAACATTACAATTGCAGCCTGGGGAGGACTCGGGAGTGGTCCGACAGCGCACCGATAAGCATCTCAAGCAACGACATGGAACCCAACCCTATCATCGCCCCAGTTGTGGTAGTGTCTTCCGTAATCCGAAGCCTCAAGCGGCTGGCTGGTTGATTGAGCAGGCGGGGTTGAAGGGGTATCGTGTCGGAGGCGTCCATGTGGCCCATGAACATGCTAATTTCATCCTCAATGGCGGCCACGGAACGACTCAAGATGCGATCGCCGTCATCCGCCATGTCCGAGAAACCGTGCGACAGGTTTGGGATGTGCAACTGCAACTCGAAGTTAAACTCCTCGGCGAGTTTGACCAGGATGTCAGCGATTTTTTGTAACCGAGGCGCTGCGATGGCACAATGAGTCGTACTTGTAATTAATTTGACGCGAGACTTTTAAGCACGATGGCTAAACAACAAGGACAAGGATTTGGATTTGGCTTAGGCAAGATGAAAGAACTTGCCGCCGCCTTCCAAAAAGCCCAAGAAGTTCAAGAAGGGGCAAAACGTCTTCAAGAAGAACTCGATCTCTTAGAAATCGCCGGCCAGTCCAGCGATGGTAACGTTACGGTTGTCCTCAGTGGTAACCAAGAACCCCGCCGGGCCGAAGTCTCGGAAGAAGCCCTCGGCAAAGGGGCAGCAGCGGTGTCGGCCCTCGTCACCGAAGCGATGCAGGATGCCTACAGCAAATCCACCGCTACCATGCGCGAGAAGATGGAAGAACTCACCGGTGGCCTCAATCTCCCCGGAATGTAGGATCTAGGGTTTCCTGGGTCTTCTGACCCCATCAAGGCTGCCCTGGGAGGCTTGATGGGGTTTCTGTTCTGGGAGACTCCCAAACCTCCGTTCAGCCTTAGATGGCACAATCGCAACAGATCGCAACTACGATGGCATATCATTTACTCTTTGTCTGTTTGGGCAATATTTGCCGATCGCCCTCGGCGGAAAATATCATGCGTCATTTAGTGGCCCAGGCCGGGCTTGAGGACAAAATTAGCTGTGACTCCGCCGGAACCTCGAGTTATCACATTAGCAGTCCTCCTGATGCCCGAATGCGCTCAGCGGCGAAGAAGCGAGGCATTCAGTTAATCGGACAAGCCCGCCAGTTTATTCCCGCCGATTTTGAGCAGTTTGACCTAATTTTGGCGATGGATCGGGATAACTATGCCGGGATTATGGCCCTCGATCGCCAAGGAATCTATGATGATCGCGTGCGGATGATGTGCGATTTTTGCCGCCATCACAACATCAAGGAAGTACCAGACCCCTACTATGGTGGTGCCGAAGGCTTTGATCGCGTGATTGATCTCCTCCTCGATGCCTGTGAGGGCTTGTTAGAGGAGATTCGCCCCAAACTCGACTAACGTTGAATTAAGACAAAAATTGAGACGGCTAACACGAAGTAACCAAAGGCTTTTTGCAAGTGAGAGGCATCAAGACGATGACTCAGCATGGCACCGGCGTAGGTTCCCACACTGGCCGCTAAGGTGAAGGAAACCATCAGTCCCCAATCGAGGGAGACTTGATCCATATAGCCGAGAAAGGCGGTGGCCGACTTAAAGGCAATAATCAGCAGTGAGGTGCCGATGGCTTCCTTCATCGGTGTTCCGCCCAATAACACCAGGGCCGGGATAATCGCAAAGCCGCCACCGACACCCACAAAACCGGTGATAATCCCCACTAACAGTCCTTCGAGGGGAATCATCAAGATTTTGCCGAGAGAGGGGGATTTAGGGGGCGAGAGAGCCGGCTCAACCGGCTCAGGTTTACGTTGTCCCTTACGAATCATCAAAATGCTGGCCAGGAGCATGACGATGCCGAAGGCCACCACTTGTATGCTTTCAGTGATGGCGGGGAGTGCAGCAAGTCTTGCCCCGGCGTAAGCCCCCACCATGGCGGCTGGGGCAAAGGTGAGAGCCAGTTTAAGGCTGACATTGCCGGCTTTGGCGTGGGGAATCAGTCCCAAGAGGCTGACGATGCCGACGATGAATAAACTAGCGGCGATCGCCTCTTGGGGCGACAACCCCATCACGTACATGAGGATGGGAACCGCCAGAATCGAGCCGCCTCCGCCGAGGAGTCCGAGACTAATGCCAATCCCAAGGGCTAAGATATGTCCGAGAATCCAAATGATATCCATCAGTTAGGCAGGCACGTTACCACAGCTTTGGTTGGCGGGAACGGCCTCGGCAATTTTCTTGGGATTGGGTAGGTTGAGGTTCGCCATTAGTTCGATAAACTCGGCGCGATCGCGGCCCACGAAGCGCGGGTTATGGCGTTTTTCTTCGCCAATCGTCGAGACGGTGCGACCTCGGTAGTCATGGCCGGGATAGACGAGGGTACTATCAGGAAGCGTAAAAAAGCGCTGGGTAATGACATCATAGAGGGTTCCGGCGTCACCACTTTGGAAGTCAGTCCGTCCACAACCACGAATCAGGAGGGAATCGCCGGTGAGCAGGTGGGTTCCATTGACGAGATAGGCCATGTGGCTATCGGTATGGCCCAAACTGGCGATCGCCTCGATTTTGACGTCTCCGAGGGGTAACTGTTCGCCATCTTTAATGAAGCGATCGGCACAACTGGCTTCAGCGTTCTCGGGGACAACCCCCTGACATCCGGTTCGTTCACGCAGTTTCCCGGTTCCGGTAATATGATCGGCGTGAACATGGGTTTCTAAGCCATAGCGTAACGTCAGATCCAGTTCCTTGAGCAGTTGTAGATCCCGTTCGAGTTGTTCAAGGACTGGATCGACGAGAACCGCCTCGCGAGTCTCCTCATCGGCGATGAGATAGGTATAGGTGGATGTATCTGGGTCGAAAAGTTGACGAAATAGCATCGTTGGTTTAAGAACAAAAGGAAAAAACAACAGGAATCAGCAGACAGTACAAAACAACTCACCAAACGCAGGTAAATGCTTTAACGACAGGGCTTAAATTTATTTTGTAAGTCCTGGTTTATCTGTCAGTTGTGGCGAGATGATGAGTTGCCCTCAGACGCAACCTGTTTTTAACTGAATGCTTGCTTGCCTAGTTATACAATAGCATAAATTTGTTGAATCCGATAAATCAGAAGGTATTTTTGAGAAGCTTCATCGATTCAAAGGATTGACTTTGCTGTTCGAGGTGAAGCGCCAACACATCACAAGCCAGGTCACAGAGGGAGAACACCACGGGATTGGCGATGCGGTAATAGACATTAACCCCTTGTTGTCGGCGTTCGACGAGTCCCGCCTGGGAGAGAATCTTGAGATGCTTAGAGACGTTAGCTTGTCCGAGTTCCGTAGACTGAATAATCTCGGAGACATTTTTCTCCCCTTGTTTAAGGCTACAGACAATCTGTAAGCGACTCACCTCAGAGAGGGTTTTAAAGAACTCAGCAATGGTACCGAGGGCTTCTGGGGAGATTTCCGTGAGAAGACAATCGCTAGTCCGGTTGGCGGAAGGTGATTGGGATGTCATGGCATTGCATAAATACATATACATATATTACCAGTAAGTGCAAAGACCACAACAGGCCCCAAGAACAATGACGATGGGGTCGCGAATCTCGTAATCAACCCAGGGTTAGGGGTTGATTACGGATATCACCACCTTTTTTGCGTCAAGCAAACTTTACAAAGTTTTACAAACCGTTATAATGGTTAACAGAACGCGGTAAGACACCGACATAAAGACACTCACATAGGAGAAACCAATATGACTTTGTTTATCATTGCATTACTATTCACCGGCTGGGCAGCCGCTGCCGTCTTAGGAACCCAAGCCTATTTCCGAGGCGAACAAACCAAGCCCATCCACGAACGGAATTGGAACTCAGAAGGATTCGATCGCTTCGCCGAAGCCTTTACCGGACAAAAAACGGACTATCGTGAGCGCGTCCCCGCTTACAGCTTGGATGTGTACCAACGCAACACCCTCGGCGAATAGTCGTCTGACCCCAATCTCTTCTCTAGACCAGATGAGAACAACACGCGCCCCGACTAGATAAACTCTAGTCGGGGCGCTTTCTTTGGGAACAGGGAACAGGGATAATTTAGGAGCGTACCTTGATGGTCGCCCTGTTTCTGCAATTGCTCGATCGCTTAAATATCTAAATCGTTGAGATTGAGTTTGGGTCCTTCGGTTTC
>P_2C_Liq_1_UnCtyDRAFT_1000274_pt1 | contig 22233 bp, 18 predicted proteins | sample Pon2CUnioCityCA_2_FD_10234 | JGI IMG/M metagenome (IMG submission 10234) | reverse complement strand
GCAGGGATGGATAGGACAGAAACTACGTAGGGGCAATCCGCAAGTGGCGTGCCCTTTTCCGGCAAAGATTGTCCTAAGCGAACCTTCACTTGCTATAGGGTTTGATGAGGGATGCCGATTTCGAGCAACGATGAAACCAGTGGTTTAAGCCTTTTCCATGGGAGCTATCTGTGAACATACTCCCTTATTGGTCGCTCAGAGTTTCAATGAGTAGGTCAAGCTGCTGCTGCTTTTGTCCGAGAAATTGCTCACAGTCTTGGAGATGTTCGGCGGCGATCGCAAATTTATCGAAGACATCTTCTAAGTCGAGTTGTCCCGATTCGATTTTCTGAATGATGCTCTCAATTTCTTCGACGGTGGCTTCGTAGTTCCAAGGGTGAGTCATGGGAAATTGACCTAAAAAATTGAAGATATCAGAGATTAAGATTGGCTGAAGGGCGCAGGTCCCTCGGTTCCAGTGGAGGTGATTTTTACCTTAACCCATCCTTGGGCCAGTTTCACAGACAAAACCCGTCCAGGTCGCAGATCCTGACTCGAACGGACAATCTCACCTTGTGCATTACGCACCACGGCGTAACCGCGATCTAAGACGATTTGCGGGTTAATCGTGGTGAGGCGTTCTTGCAGAAACTGATGTCGTTGTTGAGATTGCTGTAACCGCTGCTGGCTGGCGTGAATCAGGCGCTGTTTGAGTTGCCGAAGTTGTTGCTGTTCTTGGTTGAGTTGGCGCTGAATGGGGGTAGTATCGAGGCGCTGACGTAACTGATGGAGATGCGATCGCACCCCCCCGAGATAAGTGATCATTACCTCTTCCAAGCGTTGCTGGCGATCGCGATGGTCCTCAATTAGACTCTCAAGTTCAGGAACCGCCTGTTTCGCCGCCGCCGTCGGGGTTTCGGCAACAAAATCAGCCGCTAAGTCCGCCAGGGATTCATCCCGCTGATGCCCAATTCCGGTAATGACGGGATAGGGACATAAGGCCACGGCCCGCACCACCCGTTCATCGTTAAACACCGCTAAATCTTCCGCCGAACCGCCGCCACGAGCAAGAATCAGCAACTCCGCTCGTCCATCGGCCACCACCCGCGCGATCGCCCGTTCAATACTCGCCGCCGCGCGATCGCCCTGAACCCCCGTCGGAGACAGTAATACCCGAATTCCCGGATAACGCTGGCCTAGGGTACTTTGGATATCTCCCCAGGCCGCCGCTTGAGGAGACGTTACCACAGCGATAGTTTGGGGATGGTCAGGGAGCGATCGCTTGCGTCTAGGGTCAAACAATCCCTCAGCCATGAGGCGGTCACGCAGTTGTTGAGACTGCAACGCCTGCATCCCCGCGCCGAGGGCCAACACCTGAAAACCATACAGTTTATACTCACCACGACCCCGAAACAGCCGAATGTTGCCCCCAACCAGCACCAACTCCCCCAGCTTCGGCGGTGTTGACAGCTTCGCCACCTGACTTTTCCAGATCACCCCATTGAGAATAGAATCATCCTGGCGATCGCGCAGAGTAAAGAACAACCCCGAGGAATGGGTTTTACAACTCGAAACTTCCCCCACCACCCAAACGGGCCGTAACTGGGGGTCTCCTTCAATGAGAGATTGGATATAGTCGGTGACTCCGGCGACGGTCAAATGTCCTTCAGAAATCAGGGAATCAGCAGCTTGCATAAAGTGGCCGGGCGACGTTAGTGTCCTCAATCTTCCAGTGTAGAGCTTTGTCACCCATGCAGCCACAGAGGCCTTCGAGGTGCAGCAATTCTCATTTTGACCCGCATCCTGTCCAAGATGCCCAATCTTGAACGAAAGAATGCGGCTTTCAAGACTACTTATTGAGAATCGTCTCAATAAGCTGGGGCAAAATTTCCATAATGAGAATTGCTGTTCGAGGTGAGCCTCGCCGCGAGGATTCTGTATAATGATGTATCTGCTGCAAATCCCGACGATCCCAATTTTTAGATCCGCTCTTAATATCTTGTCGTTCTCCAGCAACGCTACAGGTTCTACTCTGTAACCGTCCCCGTTGAGGGTTCCTCCCTGGCCGGGAGCGGGTCAATTAGTCAATTCATTGAACATCGAGGCAAGTATGGCGACTCCTATCACTCAGAACTCCGAAAAGCAGAAAGCGTTAGACATGGTGCTTAACCAGATTGAGCGCTCCTTTGGTAAAGGGGCGATTCTGCGGTTAGGCGATTCGACGCGGATGCGCGTTGAGACAATTCCCAGTGGTGCCTTAACCCTCGACTTGGCCCTCGGTGGTGGCCTCCCCAAAGGGCGAGTCATCGAAATCTATGGGCCTGAGAGTTCCGGGAAAACTACCGTGGCCCTCCATGCGATCGCCGAAACCCAAAAAGCCGGTGGAATTGCCGCTTTTGTCGATGCTGAACACGCCCTAGATCCCACCTACGCCGCCGCCTTGGGGGTTGATATTGAGAATCTCCTCGTCTCCCAACCCGATACCGGCGAAATGGGGTTAGAGATTGTCGACCAACTGGTGCGCTCGGTTGCGGTGGATTTAGTGGTCATCGACTCTGTAGCGGCGTTGGTTCCTCGCGCCGAGATTGAAGGCGATATGGGGGACATCCATGTGGGCCTACAGGCCCGGCTGATGAGTCAGGCCCTACGAAAAATTACCGGGAATATCGGGAAATCCGGCTGTACGGTCATTTTCCTGAATCAGTTACGGCAAAAAATCGGCATTAGTTATGGGAGTCCCGAAACCACCACCGGCGGGAATGCGCTCAAGTTCTACTGTTCGGTGCGTTTGGATATTCGCCGTATCCAAACCTTGAAAAAAGGCTCTGATGAATATGGGATTCGCGCTAAGGTCAAGGTGGCTAAAAATAAAATTGCACCGCCCTTCCGGATTGCTGAGTTTGATATTCTCTTTGGTCAGGGTATTTCCCAAGTGGGATGTCTGTTAGATCTCGCTGAAGAAACGGGGATTATTAAGCGGCGTGGAGCTTGGTATAGCTACGATGGGGACAACATTGGCCAAGGACGAGATAACTCGGTCAAATATCTGTTGGAAAATCCTGAGTTTGCTAAAACGATTGAGGAAAAAGTCCGGCAAGAGTTAGCCATGGGGGCAATGGTATCGTCGAATAGTATTGGTAAAAACGGCAATTCTCCTGAGAATGCGGAGAATGACAACGCTAGTGACGACAACGGAAAAGGCAAAACGGAAGAAGAATAAGCACTGCGATCGCCGCTAATCAAAAAGACCGAGGAGATGATCATCTCCTCGGTCTCGCTTCTAGTTACACTGGCTATCTTCCTACGCCAATCCCACCAATTTCAGACTTAAATCCCACATCCGCTCACCTCGTTCGTCATCTCGCGCTTGGGGAGAGACTTTTTGAACGAAAGATTTGCGGTCTTTTTTCTGGCGATTGCCCCAACTCCAATAGGCCCCGGATTGGCCATATTCCGGGTCAGCCACCACAGCAGCCACTCGTTCCCCTGACAGTTCCTGGGAGACATAGCCTTTGGTGATGTATTTTTGGAAGATGGGGAATATTTTTTGGAAGAGGGGATAATGGTTGCGGAAGAGGGGGGTATCCGCGACGCAACCGGGATAGAGGGAGGTGAAGGTGATACCGGTTTCCTCGTGATAGCGCCGATGCAGTTCCCGCATGGTTAGTACGTTACAGACTTTGCTGTCTTTGTAGGCTTTCACCGGTTCAAAGTCTTTCCCGTCGGCCATGGTGACCGCACCGGTGAAGCCTTTTTCAAAGCCTTCAAAATTGCCCAAATCGGGACGCGGGGGGATTTTTCCACCGAGTTCGTCGGGGTTATGGGTGACGGTTCCTAAAATGACCATCCGTCGGTCTTCGTAGGTCGATCGCTTCATGTCCTCGATCATGACGTTACAGAGGAGGAAATGACCGAGGTGGTTGGTGGTCATGGTCAGTTCATACCCTTCGGGCGATCGCAGCGGTTCTTTGATTAAGGGCATATAAATCGCCGCATTACAGACTAACGCATCCAGGGGACGATTGAGACTGCGGAAGTTGGTTACAAACTGACGCACACTCGCCAAAGAGCCGAGGTCAATGTGCATAATGGTGTAACTTCCCTCAGGAAGTCCCACCTCTTTGGCGGCGGCTTCGGCTTTTTCGAGATTACGACAAGCCATGACGACATGCCAGTCATCCCGAGAGGTCAGGGCTTTTGCTGTGTAGAGTCCGACGCCGGAAGACGCGCCCGTGATTACAGCCGTTCGGTTGCGATCCTGTGCCATGTTTAGTTAATTTTTTTTAAAGTTTATTGACAAGTACAAGGGAAGTTGATTTCAGATTGCGCTCACGCTGCGCTAGAGGTGCGATCGCAAAGTTCTCAGGGGTAAAATTGCGGTTCTAAGACACTTAATATAAACCAAAAATTGAGCGATCGCAACTCCCAGTTTAGACTTTAACAACAAAAATCAAATATTTGTAAAGGAGGGAGGAGGGAACAGGGAATAGGGAACAGGGAATAGGGAACACCGGAACAGGGAATGGGGAACACCGGAACACCGGAACAGGAGGCAAGCTGGCTAGAGGCAGGAAGGGCGACCCGCGCAGGGCCGCCCTCGGGGAGATGAGACCAGTGTGAACCTCTAGCGGCTAGTCACCGTTTCACAACGTCCTTAAACCTGAGCGTCTTCCTGGACTAACTTGTCCCAACCCAAATGCTTGAGATTGTCATTGCGACGTAGCGGACGGGTGGCTAACTCCAATAAATCGCGAGTATTGGCAAACCCATGAATCTGAGCAAAGGTAAACTCAACCGACCATTTTGTACTAATCCCCCGAGCCTCCAAGGGATTGGCATGAGCCATACCCGTAATCACCAAATCAGGATTTGACTCCTTAATCCGTTGCAGTTGATTGTAATTATCCGGCTTCTCCACAATCGTCGGATAGGGAACCCCCATCTCATCACAGGTTTTTGCCAAGAAATCCAACTCCGCCTTCTGATAGCGTTTGTCCATATAGGGAATGCCAATTTCTTGAACCGTCATCCCGCAACGAGTTAAAAAGCGAGCTAAAGAGATTTCGAGCAAATTATCTCCCATAAAGAAGACCGATTTACCCCGCAACAGTGCCACATACTCCTCGACACTGTCCCAAATTTTTTGCTCCCGTTCTTCTAACCCCTTCGGTTCAATACCGAACACCGAGCAAATTTTCTCAACCCAAGCGCGAGTTCCATCAGGACCAATGGGGAATGGTGCACCAATGAGTTTACATTTGCGGCGACGCATGAGGGTGGTAGCGGTGCGACTGAGAAAGGGATTGACGCCACAAACATAGTCTCCTTCCACCAGTGCCGGGAGTTCCGTATAGCGTTTAGCCGGCAACATTCCCGAGACTTGAATCCCTTGTTTTTTCAGTTCCAGACTCAACTGAGTCACCACCGGGTCTGGGAGAGACCCAAACAAGGTTAGAGGAGGATGGTCAACATACTCCGATGTTGTCGTCTCCTCCTCATCCTTGCGACCGAAATCGAGTAGACGCTTGATGGCATTGCGTTCAGTTTTTTCTGACTCTACCCGCTGATTTGGACAGCGTTGTGCCATGGCTGCTAACACCGTGTCTTCCCCTTGAGTGAAGGCATAGTCCAACCCATTGGCCCGAGCGGTGACGATGGGAATGCCAATTTCGGCTTCAAGTTTGGGGGCTAACCCTTCCAAGTCCATCTTGATGATTTCCGTGGTGCAGGTGCCAATCCAAACAATGACACTGGGGTTGCGATCGCGCTTAATTTGCTGACACAACCGTTTCAACTCTTCGTAATCATTGAGCTGAGCCGAAACATCCCCCTCTTCGAGTTCCGCCATGGCATAACGTGGCTCGGCAAAAATCATCACTCCCATGGCATTTTGGAGAAAATAGCCACAAGTCTTTGTGCCAATCACCAGAAAAAAGCTATCTTCAATTTTCTGATAGAGCCAAGCTACACAGCTAATCGGGCAAAAGGTGTGATAGTTCCCCGTTTCGCACTCAAAGTTAAGTGCATTAGGTTGTGCATTGGGTTGTGTAGCAACAGTCATGGAACAGTTCTCCTAATATCAGGGGTGGTCAGTTATGTTATTCGAGATCTGACAACAAGTTGGAGATTTCGGGATCTTCCTCATCGTCGTCATCTTCCATCAACGCCCCAAACGCCGCTTCGTCGAGTTCGTCATCGTTGCCGAGATCTCCTAAGCCAGAGTCCTCATCATCGCCACCAAAGGCGGCTAGATCGAAGTCATTATCATCGTCATCGTCGTCCGAGTCCTCATCACCGCCGAAGGCCCCGAGGTCGAGTCCATCGTCGCCGTCATCGTCCGAGTCCTCGTCATCGCCGAAGGCCGATAAATCCATATCATCGTCGTCCGAGTCCTCATCACCGCCGAAGGCCCCGAGGTCGAGTCCATCGTCGCCGTCATCGTCCGAGTCCTCGTTATCGCCGAAGGCCGATAAATCCATATCATCGTCATCGCCATCAGCTAAAGCGGCGAGATCGACGTCATCATCGGAGGAAGAATCGTCATCACTGGCGAGAGCGTCGAGGTCCATGTCGTCAGAACCATCGCTATCGTCATCACTGGCGAAAGCGTCGAGATCCATGTCGTCAGAACCATCGCTATCGTCGTCACTGGCGAAAGCGTCGAGATCCATCTCATCCGCCTCAGACTCATCCTCAGATTCATCCTCAGCAAAGGCGGATAGGTCGATATCATCGCTATCGGCCGCGTCCCCGTCGGAGTCGTCGTCAGAGTCGCCGAAGACATCGAGATCCATATCATCGCTGACGTCATTGGAGGTGTCTTCAGCCTCGTCATCGGCGAAGGCGGACAAGTCCATATCATCATCGCTGTCTGAATCCTCGTCGTCGCTAGCATCGCTGCTCGCTTCGATGGGAGTATCGAGATCAACGGGTTCTTCGGATAGTCCGGCAAAGGGATCGAGTTCTTCGTCAGCCTCCTGAGAGTCTGAGTCAGCTTCGGCTTCCCCGAGGATATCGAGAGCGTCGTCGGCTTCGGGACTTTCAGGGGTTGAGGCTTCGCTCAAGTCTTCTAAAGACTCGTCTGAAGACGCTTCTAATTCCTCTGAGTCATCGTCGAGAAGCATCGCTTCTGGGGTCTCCTCAGGGGACTCAGTCTCGTCATCCTCAAGGATACTTAAATCCTCTTCATCGTCTTGTGCTTGGGCAACGGCGGTTACGCCAGCGAGGGCTGCATCGGTTGCTACTTCGGGTTCGGGTTCGGGTTCGGGTTCGGGTTCGGGTTCGGGTTCGGGAGTTTCTGCGATCGCAGGGGGTTGGGGGTCGTCGGAAACTAGGCTACTCGCCGCCACGCCAGCAGCGGTGAAATCCCCAGTTTCCGACTCACCAAAAGGGTCATCTTCAGTCTCCTCGACGGAAGGGGCAGATCCTTGGGAGGGAAGGTCAGTCTCGGGATCTAACCCCAGGGCAATGTCGGGGTCAAAGTTCAAGCCGATCACTTCAATTAAGGTATCTGGATCAGGATTGAGCCGAGAAAAGGGCAACATCAGTTGGGCCAGCTTCGGTTCGATTCCGTTGAGGGAACCGATGATGAAGTAAGACGGAGGACGACGACCTCCATCGGGGGTTTTAACGGCAGCCACCTGCATATGCAGGTTGAGCCATTCGCGGTTGGCTTGGTAATACTGCAACCACTTCTCTTTGAGAGCGCTGGTAAAGCTATCGAAAAATGCCATGGTTTTTATTTATCCCCGGAGTTGCTGCGTTGTTCATTTCTAGTCTATCCGCCTCAGTCGAAGGTACTCCGTCTTGAAACGGCATTAGGCATTGCCTGTACTGAATCATACTAGGCTTGCTGACAACTGGGGTGCTTCATCCCTGCAAGCTGTAATAGTCGTTGACATTCGCGCCAGGATTGGCTGCGATCGCCGCGACAACCCTGACTGACATCAGTTGCAAGTCTGGCGTTACGAATCTGGCGTTACGAGTCTGGCTCGGTTCCCTTAGACCATCATCAGGTCTGGTTCAGCATCCACGGTAGCCGGGGGCTGCTGAGGATTAAGGTAAAAGTCAGATAGAAGCGAGAAGAGGTCGCGATCGGCGGCATCTTTGGGAACCACACCTTCGGGTAAGGCCAAGATTTGGTCGGCAATGTTGAGGTAATAGTCGCAGACGTAGTTGAGGGCCGCGTCGGTTTCGGTCATCTCAAATAAGGTTTTGCCCTTGACTCGGGAAACGCGGATATCTTCGATCAGGGGGAGGATTTCCAAAACGGGCATCGGCACGGTCTCGATATACTTATCGATGAGATCCCGTTTGGAGGTGCGGTTGCCGATCAATCCGGCTAGCCGTAAGGGGTGGGTACGAGCTTTTTCCCGCACGGAGGCGGCGATGCGGTTGGCGGCAAAGAGAGCGTCAAAGCCGTTGTCGGTGACAATCAGGGCATAGTCGGCGTAGTTGAGGGGGGCAGCAAAGCCTCCACAGACGACGTCACCGAGAACGTCAAAGAGAATCACGTCGTATTCGTCAAAGGCGTTGAGTTCTTTGAGCAGTTTGACGGTTTCACCGACGACGTAACCGCCACAGCCTGCACCGGCTGGGGGGCCACCGGCTTCGACGCAATCGACGCCGCCGTAGCCTTTATAAATCACGTCTTCGGGCCAGATGTCTTCGTAATGGAAGTCTTTTTCTTGCAGGGTGTCGATGATGGTGGGAATGAGATAGCCCGTTAGGGTGAAGGTACTATCGTGTTTGGGGTCACAGCCAATTTGTAGGACTTTTTTGCCGCGACGGGCTAGGGCAACTGAGATGTTGCAACTGGTTGTGGATTTACCAATGCCGCCTTTTCCGTATACTGCTAATCTCACCCGATTTTCTCCTTTTCGTACTGACTGAGTTCTGTTTGAGGTGGGCGATCGCCTCTTGGCTTGAGGTGACTCGTTTGGGGCCGATGGCGGCGATCGCTCGTCCTCTCGTTGTTTGCATTATGGGGGATGTGTCTGAGGATGGAAAGGGTTGCAACATTAAACTTAATGTCTCTGCTAAAGTTAGAAGCTTTTAGACTGTCTAAATCGAATNTTTTATCNCTTTCAGCCGCTCTCAAGGATTTTTAAAGCCTTTTTTAAGGTTTTATAGTTTGTNNTTTATGTTAAGTAGTTACAAAAACAAAAGAGCGCCCTAGATGCAGATGTTTGAGCTGAACGCTTAGTGTGGGTTTGCTACGCCACTCGCTGAAACTGGGGAGCAGAGGATTTGGGCAAGGATATAAAGAATGCTAAATTTTTCTGCAACTGGGGGGATTCCTCATCGAGCGATTCCTCAATCACGGTGGCTTGAGCGGTGATGTGAGCGTGAAGGGAGGACAGCGGCGTGATAGACATTGAGATGGACATTGAGATGGACATTGAGATGGACATTGAGAGGGCGTTGGCTTGTTATGATGCGCGGCAGTACGATCGCGCCGTTGCCATTTGCCAAACCCTATTAGCCGAACAGCCTCAGCGTCTCGATGCGTTAAATCTCCTGGCAGGTATTGCCTTTCAGCAACGAGAGTGGTCTCAGGCGATCGCCTATTATCAAACCCTACTGAGGCAATATCCTCGTTTTGCTACGGGATATGCCAATCTGGGACGAACTTGGCAAGAAATTGACAGTTTACCCGCAGCCAAAGCCGCCTATCAGCAAGCCTTGGCGTTAGATGACTCAGGAACCCAATGGTGGTTTAGCCTCGGCCATATCCATTGGGATTTAGGGGAAATTGAGGCGGCGATCGCCTGTTTTGAGGCAGTATTAGCGCGAGATCCCCAGTGGCATGAGGCCCGCAGTACCCTGTCCCTATTACGCTTGCTCCAGGGGGATTTTCAGCGGGGATTTGCCGCTTATGAAGCCCGTCCCTCCCGCAGGGATTTAACTGAAACCTTCCCTCGCGGCGACTTAATCTGGCAGGGGGAGTCGTTACGGGGTAAAACTTTGCTGTTACTGGCTGAACAAGGCTTTGGCGATGCCATCCAATTTGTGCGCTATGTGCCTGAATTAGCCGCCGAAGGGGTGCGAGTTTGGCTGCGCGTGCGGCCGCCGTTACTGCGGCTGTTTCAGGGACTCCCCGGCTGCGATCGCCTCTTCTCGACAGACGATCCCATTCCAGCCTGGGATGCTCACGCGTTACTGATGAGTCTGCCCTATTTGCGCCAAACCACACCTGAGACGATTCCGGCTAAGGTTCCCTATCTCCATCTGAGTCCCCATTGTCGCCCCCACGTCCCCGAGGCTCCCACAGGATATAAAAAAGTGGGGTTAGTTTGGTCTGGGAGTCCGACTCATCGCAAAGATCGCGATCGCTCCTGTTCCTGGAGTGAGTTTCAACCCTGGCTGGACTTGCCCCAGATTCAGTTCTATAGTTTGCAGAAACCGCCTCGGCCTGAGGAAGCAGAGGCGATCGCCGCCGAACCGCGTCTGATTGATCTAGCCCCCCAGTTGCGGGACTTTTGGGATACCGCCGCCATGATTCAGGACCTCGATCTGGTGATCACCGTCGATACCGCCGTCGCTCATCTGGCGGGAGCGTTCGGGAAGCCGGCCTGGGTGGTGTTGGCCCAAACTCCGGATTGGCGTTGGGGATTGCAAGGCGATCGCAGTGCTTGGTATCCCACATTACGGTTATTTCGTCAGTCCCGGCGCGGACAATGGACTGATGTGATGACCACAATCGGCGAATGTCTAGCCCAGTGGGGGTCTGACCCACTCTCAGCCGCGAGTTAATTCCGAGTCAAATTGGTCAACAGTGATACTCATCACAAACATTCGTGTTGAAGATCGTCTCAAATGGGGAAGGCGATCGCTGTATAAAGCAGATTTAAAGGTGATACTAAGAATATCGAACTAAGGTGACAACTCCCCATGATGACGACCCAAACCCTTAACCAAAGCATCCCCCTCGATGAAATGTTTGCCCGAGTGTGGAACCTTGGACACCTCAGCCGCGCAGAGCGACAAACTCTCAAGTCGGTCGTTCTCAGCAACAGCCTCAGTTCTGAGGATGAAGATGTCCTCAACCGTATCTTTCATGCCGTTCGCCGGGGTTGGCTCAAAATTTCTGACTAATGTTGGGATTTCCTAGCCGCCATCAGATTTAACTGTTAACGCCATCATGTTAGTCCTTGCCTCAGCTTGGCTAAGACTGCAATTTGTCGATTTTTTATTCCGGCGCCGTATTTTAACTTAAAACCCCTTTAACACAGAGAATTTGAGCAAAATGAATTTGAGCCAAATTATTCTCTCTCAATTATAATGTGACTTCCTCGATGTCGAACTCGGGGTATTTTTTTGGTCAATGCTGTCCGTTAAAATAGTCAGGCAATCGAGAGTTGTCCTAAAACAGGTGAGGCAGGCAGCATGAGAGGAAATTGGAGAAGACGTTGGCCGGCGATCGCGGCCGTGATCAGTTGTTGTCTGGTCATCTTAGTCAGTTGTCAACAATCGAGTCGGGATCTGCGTCAAACCAGCGGTGGCGTTGGGGCCAGTTCCCAAGGCGATCGCATCCGCCTCGGAACCACGGCCCAAATTGTCACCCTCGATCCCGCCGAAGCCTACGAACAATCCTCGATGATGGCGATCGCCAACCTCGGCGAACCCCTCTATCACTACGAACAAAACGACCAAGGAGAACTCACCCTCGTCCCCAAACTCGCCAGAGATCTACCCACCATCAGCGACGATCAACTCACCTACCGTATTCCCTTGCGTCGCGATGTGGTCTTCCATGACGGAACCCCCTTCAACGCCGCCGCCATGGCCTTCTCCCTACGCCGCTTTCGCGACAACCGTGGCCGGCCATCCTTCCTACTGGCGGACTTAGTTGACAACATTGAGGCCAGCGGTGAGTACGAACTCACCCTCAGCCTGAACTATCCCTTTGCCGGCTTCACATCTCTCTTGACATTTCCGGGACTTTGTGCTATATCCCCAGCCGCCTATAACATTGGCGAAGGGCAATTCCTCCCCAACCAATTTATCGGAACCGGTCCTTATCGTCTCGCCAACTATGGCAGTGACTCCGTCGCCTTTGACATCTTTCAAGACTATTGGGGCCAGCCTCCCAACAATCAAGGGGTTGATATGCGGCGCTTTTCAAGTCAATCCAATCTCTATAACGCCTTCCGCACTGGGGGCGTTGATGTGGCCTATCAACAACTCGATCCCGACCAAATTCATAGCCTTCAGGAATTAGCCCCAAGCGAGGGATATCAAATTATTGCCGCCGAAAGTACCACCATTTCCTATCTTGTCCTAAACGTCAATCAACCGCCCTTCGATCGCCTTGAAGTCCGTCAGGCCTTAGCCGCCGTCATTGATCGAGATTTGCTCAATCAGCGGGTATTCTACGGTCAAGCCGATCCTCTTTATAGTCTACTTCCCCCAGCCTTTGAAGCTCATCGTCCCCTATTTGCAACCCAATACGGCGATGGGAATGTGTCCCAGTCCCGGGAACTGTTGCACCAAGCGGGGTTTTCCCCAGAGAATCCCCTTGTGGTAGAGATCTGGTTTCCCTCAAGTTCCGTGGCGGGCCGTCTGAGTGCCACAATTTTACAAGCCTTTGCTGAGCGAAATTTGCCGGGGTTAATGACCGTCGAACCGCGAAGTGTTGAGGCGGCGACGGCCTATGGATATTTGGATAAAGGGGTGTATCCGACTTTTTTGTTGTCCTGGTATGCGGACTTTTTTGATGCGGATAACTATGTTAAGCCATTTCTCGAATGTCAAGAAGGATCTGTCGAGAGTGGCTGCACGTTAGGGGAAAGTCAATATCACGGCTCGTTTTATTATGATCCTCTGGCTAATCAGTTATTGCAACAGCAACGGGAAGCGTCTGACCCGCAGCAACGGAACGCTTTATTAGTGGAGTTACAGGAGATTGTTGCAGCGGAGGTTCCCTATATCCCGCTTTGGCAAAATAAAGATTATGCTTTTGCTCAACCTGATATTTCTGGGGTGCGCTTGAGTAAGACGCAACAGGTGCTTCCGTTTGCTTCAATTAGTCCGTTGAATAGTGAATAGTTGATAGTTAATAGATAGTGAAATAGACTTCGTTAAACTGGGATGGGCTATGTCATCGTTTGTTGACAATTATTATGACAACTCACAGAATGACAAGGCGAAAGATTGCACTATATAAAGAGTTCGGTTAAGAAGCTAAAACTTTCGTGAAGATTGATGTTTTTGTAGCTTCGGTTACAGAATAGTTGAGAGAATCATTGTGACTGCGATCGCTATTTTTGGGCGATCCCGGTCACGATTTTAAGCGATCCCAATTACGTGATTGGGCGATCGCAATTACCTAAGTCCCTGTACGAGATCGCCGCTAGATCTAATCAGCGGCCGCATCATTAAGGAAATAGAAGATTCTCTTAAAATCTTAAAATAATGACAAACTCATTTTTACCCTCACTGCCGACCTTATCTGACTTTTTCTTCCAAGTTTGGGAAAACGGCAAACTCACCCAAGCCGATCGCCTGCAATTGCGTTCCTATCTACTCAGCGATCGCCTCACCGACGCTGACTACACCCTACTGAACCGACTCCTGCACGCTGTGCGTCGGGGTTGGGTTTCTTGTACGAGCGATCGCCGAGATGGGGAAGTAACTTGTTAAAATAGGGGATTAGAAGTTCGGCCATCACAAGACCTTGTGACCCAGACCCCCTACAAGAAACAGGAAAGGAAACCAGGCGATGTTTAATGCCACCCAGTTACTCATCGACCGTTTCGTCCCCAAACTACAGGACAACTACCACCGCACCTATGGCGGGCTGAAGTCTGACTATGCCGAGATCATCGGCTGGGCGGGTGGTATGGCATTGGAAAACATCGCTAACAGCGATGCCCTCTATCACAACGTCGAACATACAATTTTCGTTACCCTCGTCGGGCAAGATATCCTCCGAGGACGACATATCCGTGAAGGAGGTGTCTCCTGCGAAGATTGGCTTCATTTCACCATTGCGCTGCTGTGTCATGACATTGGCTACGTCAAAGGAGTGTGTCGTAAAGATGACCCCACCCGGCGACTCTATTCGACAGGAATTGACGACACCATGGTCTACCTCGCTCCTGGTGCGACGGATGCCGCCCTAACGCCCTATCATGTCGATCGCGGAAAGTTGTTTATCGACGAACGGTTTGGAGGGCATCGCCTCATTGATGCCGAACTCATCCGTAGCAGCATGGAACTGACGCGGTTTCCCGTTCCAGCGGGAGAAGATCACCAAGATACCTGCAATCTTCCCGGCTTAGTACGGGCCGCCGATCTGATCGGACAACTCAGTGACCCCCGTTATCTGCAAAAAATTAGCGCCCTCTTCTACGAATTTGAAGAAACCGGCACCAACAAGGCTCTCGGCTATAAAACCCCAGGGGACTTACGCAACGGCTATCCCAAGTTCTACTGGAACGGAGTCTATCCTTACATCAAAGAAGGACTCAAATATCTCGAAGTGACCCAAGAAGGGAAACAAATCGTGGCCAACCTGTTTAGCAATGTCTTTCGCGTTGAACATGCAACAGTGTGAGACAGACGGGTGACAACTGACGGGTGACAACTGACGGGTGACAACTGACGGGTGACAACTGACGGGTGACAACTGACTCCAAAACTGCGTCGAACCCCCGATATCTTGTCACCTGACCCAGTCTGCTGTCACACTAGGAGCAGAGAAAGTAGGTGAGGCAGTTGCGATCTGGCCGAGTCGAGGACTTGAGCCAGGTTGAGGAAAGTCCGGGCACCCGAAAGACCAAACTTGCTGGGTAACGCCCAGTGCGCGTGAGCGTGAGGAGAGTGCCACAGAAACATACCGCCTTGTGACAAGCAGGGTAAGGGTGCAAAGGTGCGGTAAGAGCGCACCAGCAGTATCGAGAGGTACTGGCTCGGTAAACCCCGGGTGGGTGCAAGGTCGCCGGAACGACGGTTGGTCTTTTACCGGTTCCGAGGTTGGAGAACCGCTTGAGGTGTTTGGTAACAAACGTCCCAGATAGATAACTGCCCGTCTCGTCGTCTGACGATGTCTGACGATGGGATAGAACAGAACCCGGCTTACGACTACTTTCTCTACCCCCTTGTATCGCCTGTATATCGCCTGATTGCCCTCTGACTCCCTATGGTTGCCCTGCCCCCCCAGCGTCAAGACGCATTACATCAATTTATTCTTAAGTTGGGTTTAGCTCCCCACTCTCGGGTTAACTGGGATCTCTTGGATACCGCATTAACCCATCCAACGGTGTCAGCGACTCGCAACTACGAACGCCTAGAGTTTATCGGTGATGCGGCAATTCGCTTAGCGTCAGCGGAGTTTCTTTGGGAAAGTTACCCTGACGCTAAAGTGGGAGATTATGCCGCTATTCGTTCAGTATTAGTGAGCGATCGCACCCTAGCCGAGATTGCTGAATCCTACGGATTTCAGCGCTATTTGTTGGTCGGTGGGAGTGCCAGTGGTGATAAGGCTGGCTATCATTCTCGCTTAGCCGATGCCCTCGAAGCGGTGGCGGCGGCCCTGTATCTGAGTCACCATGATACGAGTTTAGTGCGGCCCTGGCTTGATAAATCCTTTCGTCCTCTGGCTGAACAAGTGCGCCAAGATCCTGCACGACAGAACTATAAAGCCGCCTTGCAGGAATGGACTCAGGGCCATTACCGGCAACTGCCAGATTACCGTGTTGTCGAACAAGTGACCCGAGAACACCATAGCGATCGCCGTTTCGCGGCTGAAGTCTGGCTTCATAACCGCTGTCTAGGCCGGGGAACCGGGCGATCGATTAAAGCTGCCGAACAGGCGGCGGCTCAAGAGGCCTTCGTGGCCTTATCAGAGGCTAACTCATCCCAACAGTCCCCAGTTTCTCCCTCTTAACGTGCACCTAACGTTCAGCTAACGTTCACCTATTTTGACCGGGTATGACAGGAATTATTATTATCGGCGCGGGTCGTTGGGGCAATCACCTGATTCGCAATATCTTAGAGCATCCCAAGGCAGAATTACGGGCGGTTGTTGAGTGCGATCGCCAACGTCTGCAAACCGTCAATGAACGCTTTAACCTAGATGCGGCCGGGGTCATGTTGAGTCAAGATTGGCATAACACCCAAGACTTACCCGCCCAAGGGGTGATTGTGGCCACCCCCGCCACCGACCATGAAAGCACCATTCGCGAGGCACTCAACCGGGGCTATCATGTCTTAGCTGAAAAACCCCTCACCTTAGAGTCCCAAACCGCGATCGCCCTCTGGGAGTTGGCCCAAACACAGCAACGACGGCTGAACATCGACCATACCTATCTCTTCCACCCCTGTGTCGAACGGGGAGCCGAGGTGCTGCGTCAAGGTCGCCTCGGGAAATTGCGCTATGGCTATGCCGCCCGCACCCATCTGAGTCCCGTTCGCCAGGATGTCGATGCCCTCTGGGATTTAGCCATTCACGATATCGCAATTTTTAACCATTGGCTCGCAGAAGTCCCGATTCAGGTACAAGGAACCGGCAAGATTTGGCTACAATCCCAGGGACATGGGAGATGCCAACATTTGTTTCCCGATGGCTTAGCTGATGTCGCCTGGGCGCGATTAGTGTATCCCAGTGGCGTCGAGACAACCATTCATCTATGTTGGGCCAACCCTGACAAACAACGACGGTTAGCCCTAGTCGGAGATGCCGGAACCCTGGTGTTTGACGAACTTGCGGCTAATCCCTTGACCCTGATTCAAGGACAACTCACCCAGGACTCAGCCGGGACCTGGCAGCCGAGTGCTGTGACTCCCGAAGCCCTAGAGGTAGCCCCTGGAGAACCCCTACGACGGGTCTGCGATCGCTTCCTAGAGGGGATTGAAACCGGTCAGGACTGCGATCGCTCCTCCGGGGCAGTGGGGGCGCAACTGGTGGGCATTTTAGAGGGCTTATCTCAGTCGGTTCGCGAGGGAGGCCGGCTGATTAATCTGTCTTAAGGGTCTTTGATTGGGCAGCACGTCCGCTAAAATTCATAGCAACTGCGTTAAAGAGCCTTGCAGCTCCTGATATCATGAAATTTCCTCTTGCTTTTCTCCCCCTTGCTCTCGGAACTGTCTTCATGGGGGGTAATGGGGCGATCGCTCAGTCTTACCCTAACCAAGCCCATGTCTGCACCCCCGGACCACGCCTAAACCTACGAGAAACCCCTGCTGGGCGAGTTTTGACGATTCTCAACAACCAAACAACTCTCGAACGAGTAGCGCCCCCCGCCGGAAACTGGCAGCCTGTCGCAACTCCTAACTATCGTGGCTATGTTTGGTCCGGCTATGTCTGTGATGGAGAAGCCAATGCACCCGTTGCCCAACAACCGGCGAGGACCGCTCGGTTTCAGCCGGCGATGTGTCCTGATGTGAGTTTGGCACGGAATGTGGTCACTCCCGATGGCTTGAATGTGTACCGTTCTAACAATCCCAATAGTGAGATTGTGCGTTTTCTCAATGAAGGGGCCGCGATTATTCTCGGGAGTACTAACCCCACCACCGATGAAGCCGGTTATCTCTGGTTGCCCGTTGAACAGCCGGCGATGGGGTATATTCGGGTCGGCCGTGACGGGGTGGTTGATAAAATTGGCAACTGCACGCGCTTCTACCCCTAAGACCAACCCCCCCTAAGACCAACAACCCAAACAACGAAGAAGAGCAACGGTGTCTCAACAACAACGACAACAGTTCCCGGCCCTGAGCAACAAAACCTATCTCAATTATGGCGGTCAAGGACCTTTGCCTCAAAAAGCTATCGATGCCATTCGTCAAGCCTATGAGTGGGTGCAGCGTATTGGTCCATTTTCGGCTCAAGCCAATGCTTGGGCTCAGGATTGCGCCAACCAGACCAGGCAGGCCATCGCCGAGGAGTTGGGGGTCACGGCGGACACCATTGCTCTGACGGAGGATGTGACAGTCGGCTGTAATATCGCCCTCTGGGGCATAGATTGGCAGCGGGGCGATCGCCTCGTGATGACCGACACTGCGAACATCCTGGGGTGGTGGCGACGGTACAGGAACTTCAACATCGCTTTGGGGTTGAGGTGGATCTGTGTCCCGTTCAAGCCACCCTCAACACCCATAACGCCGTTGAGGTCATTGCCCAAGCCTTGACAGCCAACACCCGCTTAGTGGTGTTGAGTCATATTCTCTGGAATACGGGGCAGGTGTTACCCCTTAAAGAGATTGTCGCCGCCTGTCGTCAGGTTCCCACCCGTTCCGGGGAGCCGATTCGCGTCTTAGCTGATGCCGCCCAATCGGCGGGCGTTCTGCCTCTGGCGTTAGCTGACTCTGGGGTGGATTACTATGCCTTTACCGGTCATAAATGGTTCTGTGGCCCCGCTGGAGTGGGTGGGTTTTACTGTCACCCCGAAGCCATGGCCAGTTTGCGCCCTACCTTTATCGGTTGGCGTGGCATTACCATGGATGCCACGGGCAACCCCACGGGCCTCAAAGCCAACGCACAGCGCTATGAGATTGCCACATCCGCCTATCCGTTGTATATGGGCTTACGGGAGGCGATCGCCGTTCATCGCAGTTGGGGAACGGCCCAAGCACGCTATGAACAGATTTGTCGTCAGAGTCAGCGTCTCTGGGAAGGCTTGCGAGAGATTCCTCAGGTCAGGTGTTTACGCACTGACCCCCCAGAAGCGGGGTTAGTCTCCTTTGTCTTAGAGTCAGGAGACCCTAAGGGTCTAGTGCAGTTTTTGCAACAGCATGGGGTGATGGTTCGGACGATTCTCGACCCCAGTTGTGTCCGGGCCTGTGTCCATTACTTCACGGATGAGACGGAGATTGAGCGGCTGTTGCAGCAGATTCGTCGCTTTGTTGAGTCTTCTTAGGGTTCGAGATAGGTTAGGGTGAGAGATAGGCGATTGAGGATCGGTTTTGGAGTCTATTAGGGGCAATCGGGGTGAATCGCGCCGCGATCGCACAGAAAGGCCACCGCCTCTCGGTCTAAATTCCGAGCTTGACTGAAGTTGACCCCCTCGACGAAACTGAGCGGCCCCGCCTCGGGCGATCGCACTACAAAGTCACTGGCCTCCTCAGACTCGGCCGTCTCCCAGGTGACGCCTTGGAAATCTGCCCCCGCCACTTTGGCCCCGCGTAAATCGGTCCAAGTTAAATCACTACCGTGGAAACTGGCATATTCCAAATTAGCCTGGCGCAAATTGGCCCCGGAGAGGTTCACGTCACGGAAATTGCTATTGCTCAAATTCGCTTGAGAGAAGTCTACCCCGGCTAAATCCGCACCCTGCCAATTGGCCTGACTGAGATTGGCCCCCGTCCAGAGACTCCCTCCAGCACGAACCTGGGTGAGACTGGCCCCCTGTAAATCGGCATTGGTGAAGTCAGCGGCGTTCAAATCCGCTCCTGTAAAACTGGTTTGACGTAAGGAGGCTCCCTCGAAGTTAGCCCCCACCAATTGCGCGGAACTGAAATTAGATCCCGTTGCACTCACCCAACGAGCATCCGCATGATTGAAATTGNTCTGCATGAGGTTACTGCGGTACATCCAGACTTGGGTTAGGGTAGCACCGGCGAAGTTGCCATAACTTAAGTCCGCGCCTGAGAGATCGGCAATCCAATCGTCATAGGTGCCGAAGCGGCCATCTTCCCCGGCCCCATAAAACTGACTTCCTTGGAAACTGGCTCGGCTGAGAATCGACCCGCGAAAGCGAATCCCGGCTAAATCGATGCCATCTAAGACTAAGGTGAAGGGAACTTCGGTCACCGCTTGGCTGAGATGGGTGCGGCTGAGATCGGCGGTGGGGAGTTCGCCGCTATGGTTACTGAGGATGGTGGCGATCGCCCGCTGGGTGGCCCGCAGACGACGGGCGAGGAGGGCTTTTTCCTCGGCGGTTCCGCCATATTCGAGGGAATCTAACTGAATTTTTAGGGATTGGTTGAGGCGGCGTAGTTCCAGAATGGCGGCTTTACCGTGGGAGGCGATGGCCTGTTGGCTGGCGTCAATCAATTCCGGTTCCATTTCTTGGCCGAGTAGGTCGACCAAGAGAGACAAGGCCCGAGGATCATTTAAGGTTCCCAGAGCTAAAATAGCATTTTTACGCTCATCGGGCGCTCCGGCGGCGGGGGTGAGTTTACCCACGAGGGACAAGAACATCTGATTATCCTGTTCCTGAAATTCTCGGGAGTTGGCCTGTTGCTGAATATAGACTTGGGTGCCGACAAAGGTTCCTAATACGGCTGTCAGACAAAATAGCAGCACGAATAATAGGGTTGTGGCAGGGTTACGGAGCATCCAAAACCAAAGACTGGCCCCGGCCGGCGATCGCGGTTCGGGTTCAGGATACAGGACGATGGCCTCGACGGCTTCTCCTTCAACCTGAGTCCAATGGCGATCGCGCTCTAACTCCTCGTTTTGCCAATCTCCATAGGGGTTATTTAGGGCATCAAAGATGGTGGTACCGGCGATGTTGTCATGGAAGGCTCGTCCTTGACGGTTGAAGCGAGAGGCTAGGCCATCGACGAGTAACACCACCCCCGTCAATCCGAGTAAGATACCTAAATCCGGAAAGGCTCCCGTCAGACGCCACAGTACCCAGGCGGTTCCTCCAAAGATACCCCAGCGGGCGATCGCCTCGCGCAATAGCACTTGAACCAGACTTGGCGGCACTCCTTGAGGGGTGACCACTTTAATGCCAAACCAGCGTTTGGGGTCTGTTTGTCCGGTTTTACAGAGTAAATAGATCTGCCAACCTCCCGCTAACAGGGGCATCACTAAGGCCCCCGTCCAAAAGAGATTGGTCAGGGGGGACACATTACGATTGGGTTGACGAACCGGCAAACTCAGAACCCGCGCGATACGGTCTTCTGTTGCGGCTAACAGGGGACTGAGGGGGACCGGTTCACCAATCTCTTGCTGGGTGGCGTACGCCCCAAAGCCATAAGGAATGCCGGCACTGCCGACGATGAAGGAGATTTCTACGACAAAGGCACAGCCTCGACGTACGAGAATGGGGAGTTGTCGCACGGTACTACGCCACCAGGGGGCGAGATGTCGTGGGGGAATAGGTGTCGAAGGGCTGGCCATAGAACAATCGGTAGATGGCGGTACAGAAGGGTCGTTACAGAAGGGTTATGCTTAGAAAGGGTATCAGCGATCGCCCCGAGAATTATCCCGAGAATCGCCCCGAGAATTATCCCGAGAATTGCCCTCAGAATCGCTCTCAGAATTGGCGTTAGAATCGGGGGCCATCTCGCCGACGGAAATCGAACGCAGGAACTCAGCACTGGCTTCTGGGAGGGTGGTATTGATATACATTCCACTTCCCAACTCAAACCCCGCTGTCAGGGATACCCGAGGAACCACCGCCAGATACCAATGGAAATAGTTAGTGCGATGTTCATCGCTGGGGATGGAGCGGATGGTGTAATTGTAGTCGGGATTATTTAACCCGACATAGAGTTTCGCCAACACTTGCCGTAGGATTTCTGCTAAATCTTCAATTTCGTGATCCAGGATATCCTCAAAGGAGGAGGCGTGACGACGGGGAAAAATCCAGAGATGGAAGGGAGAGAGGGCGGCGTAGGGGATAAAGGCAACGAAATGCTTGCTTTGACAGACAATGCGATCGCCGGCGTCGAGTTCTTCGGCCAGAGTACGACAGAAGATACATTCGCCCCAATCGTCGAAATAACGAATCGCCTCTTGGGTCCGCAGTCGCAGTTGATTTGGCACAATGGGCGTGGCGGCAATCTGGGAATGGGGATGTTCTAGGGAGGTTCCCGCCCCTCGACCATGATTTTTGAAGATGACAATGGTAGAGATGCGAGGATCTTTGCGTAGATGGCGATAGCGTTCTCGATACATCCGCAGTACGTCGCTGATATCGTCGAGGGGTAGCAACGCTAGGGTGACGTTATGGCAGGGATGTTCGATAATCACTTCATGAACCCCCACCGCTGTTAGGGAACGATAGAGTTTGCCTCGCTGTCGGATCACTTCCCCGTCGGGGGATAGGGCTGGATATTTGTTTAAGACGGCCCGCACCCGCCAACCGCGATCATCTGAGAGAATGGCGGTTTCTACCCCCGTCCGGGCTTCGTTGCCGGCGCAGAAGGGACAGTCCTCGCGATAGGGGGGCAAATCCGCTGGGGCGGGGCGCTGTTGGTTAAATTCGTCGGGACGATGGGCGCGATCGGTGGCGATAATCACCCAATCTCGGGTAATGATATTGTGGCGTAACTCATTCATCGGTTTGGTGGCAGCAA
>P_2C_Liq_1_UnCtyDRAFT_1000273_pt1 | contig 22297 bp, 18 predicted proteins | sample Pon2CUnioCityCA_2_FD_10234 | JGI IMG/M metagenome (IMG submission 10234) | reverse complement strand
CTCTGGATGGGTTCCATGCAATCGGCTCCGTGGCTCAGTACGAATGTTCGATAAAATGGCGGATGCGACGCAATGCATCCTCGCAGACCGGCGTCTCGGCCACCAGCGCCAGGCGGACATGGCCGCGCCCGGGGTCACCCTCGGGCGTTGGTCGCGATAAATAGCGCCCCGGTAGCACGCTCACGCCGGCATCGCGGTAGAGCCCGCGGGCAAAGGCTTCGTCGTCGCCGTCGGGCACGGGCAGCCAGATGTAAAAGCCGGCCTGGGGATCACGGTAAGGGCAGATATCGCCGATAATCGATCCAGCGCGCTCGAACTTGTCGCGATAGGCGGCGCGATTGGCGGCGACGTGGGCTTCATCCTGCCATGCCGCGCGACTGGCCTGTTGCACATGCAGGGGCAGGGCGCAGCCCTGATAGGTGCGGTAGGCGCGAAACGATTCGATCAGTCGGGCATCGCCGGCGATAAAGCCTGACCGCAGTCCGGGCACGTTGGAGCGCTTCGAAAGGCTGTGAAAAACCAGACAACCGGCAAAGTCCGTGCGTCCCGCCCTGCGACAGGCCTGCAGCAGCCCCAGCGGCGGATCCGATTCATCGCGGTAGAGTTCGCTGTAGCACTCATCGGCGGCGATGACAAAGCCGTGCCGGGACTGACGCTCGAGAAGCTCGTCCCAGAACGCCTGGGGAATCACCTGGCCCGTGGGGTTGCCCGGACTGCACAGATAGATCAACCCGCAGCGCGCCCAGTCGGCGGCTTGCCAGTGGTGTATTGACGGCAGGCCGCTTGCGGGGTCGGTGTTGAGCAGTCGCGGCACGCCGCCGGCCAGCAGGGCGGCGCCCTCGTAGATCTGATAGAACGGATTGGGCATGGCGACATCGGGCCGCTCGGCGGGATCGAGCAGGGCCTGGGTCACCGCAAAAAGCGCCTCCCGGGTGCCCGCGGCCGGCAGGATGTGGCGGTCGGGATCAATGTCGCCAGCGTCCAGTTGAAACCGCCCACACAGCCACGTCGCGATGGTTTCGCGCAACGCGGGTTCGCCGGCGCTCGCGGGATAGCGGCCCAGACTGTCGTGAAGGGCTTCGGCGGCGGCCTGCGTGATCAATCTCGGCACCGGATGGCGGGGCTCGCCGATGGACAGCGCCACCGGGTCGCGATCCGATGGCGGTTTGATATCGCCAAGCAANGCCCGCAGCCGCTCAAACGGGTAGGGCTGNAGATGCTCGAGACCCGCCTGGCCCGGCCGTCGCTGATCAGACGCCATCGCCCCTCCGCATGATGTCGGTGTCTTCTTCGAAGGCGCTCAGCAGCTCGGCACGCAATTGCTGGCGGGTGGCGGCACCGAGCGGCGCATTGGCGTCGTCCGTGATAAAGAACACATCCTCGGCACGCTCGCCCAGGGTGGCGATCTTGGCGTTCTGCACCCGCAGGCCGTGACGCGCCAGGGTGTAGCCCACCTGCGCCAGCAGCCCCGGCTGGTCACCGGCAATCAGCTCCATGACGGTGCGGTGATTGCGCGTATCGTCACTGAAGTCGATCTGGGTGAGGGTGTTGAAGTGACGCAGCCGACGCGGTGTTTCACCGGTGGCCGGTTCGGGCAGCGTCTGCGGATCGCGCAGGTGATCGAGCAGCGTCTGGCGCAGCGTGTCCACCAGCCCCGCGCGATCAGCGCTGCCGCCCTGGGGCATCTGCACCAGAAAGCTGTCCAGGGTATACCCGTTGTCGGTGGTGATGATCCGCGCATCGAGGATGTCCAGACTCAGACGATCCAGCGCCGAGACCGCCAGGGCAAAGATATTATCGCGGTCGCGGGTGTAGACGAACACCTCGATACCGCCGCGCTGGGCGTCCGGCTCGATCAGGATGAGCGGCTCGTGGGCCGCATTGCCGGCGGCATGGATGGCCTCGGTGTGCCAGGCCACTTCCGCGGCCGAATAGCGCAGGAAATAGTCCGGGGTAAAATGCCGCCAGATCGAGCGCACGGTCATGTGATGCAGGCCCTGGCGGCGCAGCAGCTCGCGGGCCCGATGCTGGGCCTCGGCAACCAGTTCATCCTCGTCGATGGGCTGGCCAAGGCCGCGTCGCAGGGCGCGAGCGGTGCGCCGATAGAGCTCGTGGAGCAGTGATTTGCGCCACGTGTTCCAGAGTTTGGCATCGGTGGCACGGATGTCCGCCACGGTCAGCAGGTACAGATACTCGAGATGCTGGAGGTCGCCCACCTCGCCGGCAAACTCGTTGATGACCCCAGGGTCGCTGATATCCCGCCGTTGCGCGGTCATCGACATCAGTAGGTGCTTGCGCACCAGCCAGGCGACAAAGCGGCAGTCATAGCGCGACAGGCCGTGCTGCAGGCAGAAGGCATAGGCATCTTCAGCGCCCAGCTCGGAGTGATCGCCGCCGCGGCCCTTGGCGATGTCATGGAACAAGGCCGCCAGATACAGCAGTTCGGGCTTTGGCAGCCGCGAGTGGATCTCACTCAATTGCGGGAATTCGTCGCGATGCTCGGGCACGCTCAGCCGGCGCAGATTGCTGACCACCATGAGCGTGTGGGTGTCCACGGTGTAGACGTGGAACAGATCGTACTGCATACGCCCGGTAATCGCGGCAAAGGCGGGGATGTAGCGCCCCAGGATGCCGTGACTGTGCATGCGCCGCAGTGCATGGGTGATGCCGGCGGGCTGGCGAAAGATCTCCATGAAAAGGCTGCGCGCGCGCAGGTCGCGACGAAAGGCCGGATTGATGCGGTCGCGATGGGCGCGCAGCTGGCGGATCGTCGCCGCGCGGATGCCGCGGATTTCCGGATGCTGCTGCATGAGCAGAAACAGCTCGAGCATGGCAAACGGATAGCGTTGAAAGACCTGCCGATGGGTGATTTCAATGAAGCCGCGCTTGACCTGGAAGCGCTTGTTGAGCAGCTGCGGCTTTTCGTCGAGATCGGTGTAGAGAATCGTCTCCTCGTAGAGCTGCAGCAACATCTCATTAAGGCGAGACAAGCGCTTGATCATGCGGAAATAACGCTGCATGAACTGCTCGACCGCCAGGGTGTGCGTGGCATCCTTGTAGCCGAACTGGCGGGCCAGGTCGGCCTGATAGTCAAACAGCAGGCGGTCTTCGCGACGTCCGGCCAGGCCATGCAGGGCAAAGCGAATGTCCCAGAGAAAATGCTGGCCCTGAATGAGCTCTTCGTATTCGCTTTCGTTGAGAAACCCCAGCTCGACAAGGTCACTCAGCGCGTTGGCATTGAAATGCCGCTTCGCCACCCAGCCGATCATGTGGATGTCGCGCAGCCCGCCCGGGCCTTCCTTGAGGTTGGGTTCGAGGTTATAGGCGGTGTCGTCGTAGCGCTCGTGGCGGCGCTGCTGTTCGGCGCGTTTGGCCTCGAAGAACGCCGGCCCTGACCAGATGCGGTAGGGGCTTGTGGCGGTTTCCATGGCCTCGAACAGCGATCGATCGCCGGCAAGCGGCCGTGATTCCATCAGATTGGTGGCCACGGTGATATCCGCTTCCGCCTGCACCACGCAGTCATCCACGCTGCGCACGCTGTGACCGACCTCGAGCCCGATGTCCCAGAGCCGGGTCACCAGGTCACTCAAGCGTGCTTCGAGCGGGCCGGGCAGGGGCGTGGGAATAATGATCATCAGGTCGGTGTCCGAGCCCGGATGCAGTTCACCGCGGCCATAACCGCCCACGGCCACCAGGCAGGCCGCCCCGGCCAGATCCCCCAGACACAGCGCCCATGCCCGTGTGACCACGGCATCCATCACCGCAGCGCGCAGGGGCACAAGCTCGCAGGCCGGATCCCCGTCCAGAAACCGGGCGCCAAGGGTTTCATCGGCATCGCGCAGGGCACCCTGCAGCACCGGTGTGATGTCGTCGGTGGCGGCGAGCGCCTGGTCGAGCGCGTCGAGGTCAAGCAGCTGCCGGTCAACCACCGGCGCCGGGCCGGCATCGGCCGTGGTCACGGCGACCATTCTAGTGGTTGCCGCTGAGGGTCAGGATATCGACACCCTCATCCGTGACGGCAACCGTGTGTTCCCATTGGGCGGAAAGGCTGTGGTCCTTGGTGACCACGGTCCACTGATCGCCGAGCAGGCGGGTCTCGGCGCGTCCGGCGTTGATCATCGGCTCGATGGTGAAGGTCATGCCGGGCTTGAGGGTCTCGCCGGTGCCGGGCTGGCCGTGGTGCAGCACCTGGGGGTCTTCGTGAAACCCGCGCCCGATGCCGTGACCGCAGTACTCGCGGACCACCGAGCAACCTTCCGCCTCGGCAAGGGCCTGGATGGCGTGGCCGATATCGCCGAGTCGCGCGCCCGGTCGGACCTGATCGATGCCAGCGTGAAGGGCATCGAGCGCCACCCGGCTGACGCGGCGGGCCTGAACGCCGGGATCACCCGCAAAGTACATACGACTGGTGTCGCCATGCCAGCCGTCATGAATCACCGTGACATCGATGTTGAGAATGTCGCCGCGCTTGAGTTTTTTGCTGCCGGGGATCCCGTGGCAGATCACGTGATTGACCGAAATGCAGGTTGCCTTGGGAAAGCCACGGTAGTTGAGCGGCGCGGGGATATCCCCCATGGCGTCGATTTTTTCGTGGCAAAGCCGGTCGAGTTCGGCAGTGGTCACGCCCGGGCGGACATGCTCGGCGATCATGTCGAGCACCGCAGCGGCGCGGGCACCGGCCTCGCGCATCTTCTCGATCTCGGCGGCAGATTTGGTGGTGATGGTCATGAGGGCTTTCAAATTGTCGCTGTGAGCCGCCTATGGTATAAATGCCGCGCCATTTGGGCAATTCAATCCAGAAAACCACACATGCACCGACACGACTGACTGGGTGCCCTCGAGGTTGTCAGTTGCGGGTGTATGGAGGCTCAACCCAACACAAGGAGTTCATGACCATGGCAAAAGTGACCATGCGCCAGATGCTGGAGGCCGGTGTGCATTTCGGCCACCAGACGCGTTACTGGGACCCGAAGATGGCCCCCTACATCTTCGGCCATCGCAACAAGATCCATATCGTCAACCTCGAAAAGAGCCTGCCGCTCTACGAGGACGCCGTGAATTATGCCGGCAAGCTTGCCGCCAACGGCGGGCGCATCCTGTTTGTCGGCACCAAACGGGCCGCTCAGGACGCGGTTCGCGAAGAGGCCGAGCGTTGCGGCATGCCCTATGTCAATCACCGCTGGCTGGGTGGCATGCTGACCAACTTCCGCACGGTCAAGCGCTCGATCCGCCGTTTCAAGGAGCTGCAGCAGCAAAAGACGGATGGCACTTTCGAAAAGCTGGGCAAGCGCGAGGTGCTGTCGCTCCAGCGTGAGATGGATAAGCTCGAGCGGTCGTTCGGCGGCATCGTCAACATGGAATCGCTGCCGGACGCGCTGTTCGTCATTGATGTCGGCTACGAGAAGATCGCCATTCAGGAAGCCCGCAAGCTCGGCATTCCGGTGGTCGCCGTCGTGGATACCAATAACAGCCCGCGCGAAGTCGACTATGTCGTGCCCGGCAATGACGATGCCATCCGTGCCATTCGTCTGTATCTGCGGGGTATCTCGGACGCCATCCTCGATGCGCGCATGAGCACCGCCCAGGCGCCCGCCGGCGATGACGAGTTTGTCGAGCTGCCGGGTGAGTCGGCCGCTGCCGAGGCGCCGGCCAACGACGAGACCAGCACGGGCGGCGAGCAGACCGCCGGTTAATCGGATACGGACAGAGGAAGCAACGCATGGCAATTAGCGCACAACAGGTCAAGGATCTGCGTGAGCGGACGGGCGCGGGCATGATGGAGTGCAAAAAAGCGCTGGTGGAGACTGACGGCGATATGGAGGCGGCGGTCGAGCACATGCGCAAGCGTGGTCTGGCCAAGGCCGACAAGAAAGCCGACCGCGTCGCCGCCGACGGCGCGGTGGTCGCAAAGATCGCTGACGATGGCCACAGCGGCGCGATCGTCGAGATCAACAGCGAGACCGACTTCGTCGCCAACGGGGACGACTTCAAGGCNTTCGCCGCGCAGGTGGTCGAGCGGATACTGGCCGATGACCCGGCTGACCTCGACGCGTTGATGGCGCTGCCCTTCAGCGACGGCGGCGAGTCGGTCGAGCTGGCTCAGAAAGAGCTGGTGGCCCGGATCGGCGAGAACATTCAGGTTCGACGGTTTCAGCGCTACGCGAGTGAGTCGGCGCAGGTGTATCACTATCTCCATGGCAGCCGCATCGGCGTGCTCATTGAGGTCGAAGGGGGGGATGAGGCCCTCGGGCGGGATCTGTGCATGCACATCGCCGCCAGCCGGCCGGTCTGCGTCAGTGTCGACGATGTGCCCGAGGAGCGGGCCGCCAGCGAGCGCGAGGTACTCGTCGCCCAGGCCGAGGCATCGGGCAAGCCGCCGGAGATCATCGATAAGATGGTCGAGGGCCGTCTGCGCAAGTGGCTGGCCGAGATCACTCTGCTGGGTCAGCCCTTCGTGAAAGATCCGGACCAGACCGTCGAGGCGCTGCTCGAGGCCAAGGGCGCCCGGGTGATCAATTTCACCCGTCTCGAGGTGGGCGAAGGCATTGAGAAAAAGCAGGAGAACTTCGCCGAAGAGGTGGCCGCGACGATTCAGGGAACCTGAGGAGTCGTTCCATGGCCGATCCCGTCTATAAGCGAATCCTGCTCAAGCTCAGTGGCGAGGCGTTGCTCGGCAACGCCGAGTATGGCATCGACCCGGTCGTGCTGCGGCGCCTCGCCGCCGAGGTTCATGCCCTGATCGATCGTGGTGTCGAGGTCGCGCTCGTGATTGGTGGCGGCAACATTTTTCGAGGGGCGGGCCTCGCCGCCTCGGGCATGGATCGGGTCAGCGCTGATCACATGGGCATGCTCGCCACCGTGATGAACGGACTCGCCATGCAGGACGCCCTCGAACACGAGGGCGTTTTTACGCGGGTGATGTCGGCGGTCAAGATCAACCAGGTCTGCGAGGATTACATCCGCCGCCGCGCGATCCGCCATCTGGAAAAGGGCCGAGTGGTCATTCTGGCCGCGGGCACGGGTAACCCGTTCTTCACGACCGACTCGGCGGCAAGCCTCCGATCGGTGGAGATCGGGGCCGATCTCATGCTCAAGGCCACCAAGGTGGACGGGGTCTACTCGTCGGATCCGATGACCGACGAGTCGGCCTTTCGCTACGAGCGTCTCACCTACGACCGCGTGCTTGACGAGCGTCTGTCCGTGATGGACGCCACCGCGATCGTGATGTGCCGTGACCAGAATATGCCTATCATCGTATTCGACATTAACCGACCCGGCGCACTGGCAAGCATCGTTGAAGGCGAAGCGGTCGGCACGCGGGTCGAGCGGGGGTAACCGAATGATCGAGGACATCGAGAAAGACGCCGGCCAGCGCATGGATAAAAGCGTTGAGAGCCTGCGTAACGATCTCCAGAAAATCCGGACCGGGCGGGCCAACACCAGCCTGCTGGATCAGGTCACTGTGAGCTATTACGGCACCGAAGTCCCGCTCAACCAGGCCGCTTCGGTGGCGGTGGGCGACGCGCGGACGTTGACGGTCACGCCGTTCGAGAAAAGCATGGTGGGCCCCATCGAAAAGGCCATCATGGAATCCAATCTGGGGCTCATGCCCAACTCGGCCGGATTGACCATCCGCATCCCTTTGCCGCCGCTGACCGAGGAACGGCGCAAGGATCTGGTCAAGGTCGTGCGCGGCGAAGGCGAGCAGGCGAAGGTTGCTATCCGCAATATCCGACGCGATGCCAATGGCGATCTCAAGCAGCTTCTCAAGGACAAGGACATCACCGAGGACGAGGAGAAGCAGGCCGAGGATCGCATCCAGAAGCTGACCGATCGGCATGTCAAAACCATTGACGAGATGCTCTCGGCCAAGGAAGAAGAGCTGATGGCGGTCTAGGGTCATTGGGCCTATGACGACCGAGCAAACGCTGCCTCACGATGTCGTCCCGCGACACGTCGCGGTCATCATGGATGGAAATGGGCGCTGGGCCGCGGAGCGTGGCGAGCCCCGTCACCATGGTCATCGGGCGGGTGCCGAGGCCGTTCGCCGCACGGTGGAGTACTGCGCCCGCGCCGGCGTCGAGGCGCTGACACTGTTCGCGTTCAGCAGCGAGAACTGGCAGCGTCCGGCAGCCGAGGTGAGCATGTTGATGTCACTGTTCATGCGGGTGCTCGATCGCGAAGCCCAGCGCCTGCAGCGCAACGGCATTCGCCTGAATGTTGTTGGTGACCGCGAGCGTCTCTCGCGGCCGCTTCAGTCCCGTTGCGCGGCTGCCGAGGCGCTGACGGCTAACGAAACCCGCATGCAGCTCAACATTGCCGCCAGTTATGGCGGTCGCTGGGATATCGCCCGGGCCGCCCGGCGCCTGGCCGAGGAGGTGGCAGCCGGCGAACGCGCCCCCGATTCCATCGATGCCGAGTCGCTTGATGAGCAGACGTGCCTGAACGGATTGCCGGCGCCGGATCTTTTCATTCGCACCGGTGGCGAGCAGCGCATCAGCAATTTCCTGCTCTGGCAGATGGCCTACACCGAGCTTTATTTTACCCCAGTGCTCTGGCCCGACTTTGACGATGACGCCCTGAGTGCGGCGATCGACTGGTTCGGTCGCCGCGAACGCCGATTCGGCCGTGTGGACCCGGCGGCCGGCGGTGAGGACAACAGCGATGCTTAAACAGCGCATGCTGACGGGGGTTCCCCTGGCGTTGGTCGTCCTCGCCCTCGTCGGGTGGGCGCCGAGCGTCTGGATCGAGGCGGTGACGGCGGCCGCTATGGTAATGGCGGCCTGGGAGTGGGCGGATCTGGCCGGACTGCGTGCCCAGGCCGCCCGGTTTGCCTATGCGGCACTCGTGGCCGGGCTGATCGCAGCGGCGGCTCTGCTCGATGCGCCCACGCGCGCCGGGTGGCAGATTCCCGGTCTGATTGGTTGGCTGGGGGTTGCCGTCTGGCTGCTGTCGGTTTCGCGACGCTCAGCGGTGCCGCCGCTGCCCGGCTGGCTGCGGGGCGCCGCCGGGCTGGTCATCCTGACGCTTGCCTGGCTGAGTGTGGTGGCCATTCATGCCCGCGGCGCTCTGGGCCCGCTGTGGCTGATCCTTTTGCTGGGACTGGTCTGGGGCGCGGATATTGGTGGTTATTTTGCCGGACGGCGTTTGGGGCGACACAAACTTGCCGCCACCATCAGCCCGGGCAAAACCTGGGAAGGGGTGGCTGGCGGGCTGCTGCTGGCGTTGCTGGTGGCGGTTGTGCTGCACCGGGTGGGCGCGGGGCTGGGCGCTCAGATGCCCGGGCTGGTCTGGCTCCTGCCGGTCGCGGTCATGGTGGTGCTGGCTTCGGTGCTGGGCGACCTGGCTGAGAGTGTGCTCAAGCGCCAGGCCGGTCGTAAGGACAGCGGCCGTCTGCTGCCCGGGCATGGTGGGCTGCTCGACCGCATCGATGCGCTACTGGCGGCCGCACCGGTGATGGCAGCGGCACTGGTCAGCGTCCCATGACCGAGTCGGCGGCACCCACCGGTATTGCCATTCTCGGCGCCACCGGCTCCATCGGAGCGAGCAGTCTCGATGTGATCGCGCGCCATGGGGATCGTTATCGGGTGGTGGCGTTGTCGGGCCATCGAGGGGTTGCGGCGATGGAGCGGCTGTGCCGACAGTTTCGCCCAGCGCTGGCGGCGATGGCCGATCCGCGGGCGGCCGCCGCGTTGCGCGAGCAGATCAGTGATCTGAGCGGCATCGAAGTGGTCGAAGGGGCGGCCGGTCAGTCCGCGGTGGCCACCCATCCGCAGGCGCAGACGGTGATTGCCGGCATTGTGGGAGCGGCGGGGCTTGCCCCCTGCCTCGCGGCGGTGGAGGCCGGTCGGCGCGTGCTGATCGCCAACAAGGAGGCCCTCGTGGTCGCCGGCTCGCTGATCATGAACGCGGCGCAGCGCAGCGGTGCCGTGCTGCTGCCCATCGACAGCGAGCACAACGGGCTCTTCCAGTGCCTGCCCGCCCGCCCGGGGCAGCCGTTATCGCTGGCGGGGGTCGAACGCCTGGTCCTGACTGCCTCGGGGGGGCCGTTTCGCGAACGCGACCCGGCCACGCTGAGCGAGGTTACCGTTGCCGAGGCCTGCGCTCATCCCAACTGGTCGATGGGCCGCAAGATCTCGGTGGACTCGGCCACCATGATGAACAAGGGCCTCGAGCTGATCGAGGCTTGCCGTTTTTTCGGCATGCCGGCCCACCAGGTGGATATCGTTGTCCATCCGCAGAGCTACGTTCATGCGTTGGTGCAGTATCGGGATGGATCCACCCTTGCGCAGATGGGCAATCCGGACATGCGAACGCCCATTGCCAATGCGCTGGCCTGGCCGGAACGGGTTGCCGCGGGCGTCGGGCCGCTGGATCTGGTCGCTGCCGGTCGTCTGGATTTTGCGGCGCCGGATGATCACCGGTTTCCGTGTCTGTCCCTGGCCCGCGCGGCGCTCGAGGCGGGACGCGGTGCGACAGCGGCGCTGAACGGTGCCAACGAAGTGGCGGTTGCCGAGTTTCTGCAGGGTGGTCTGCGATATGATCGGATAGCGTCGGTGATCGAGGAGACGCTCGCCGCGCTGCCGGCCGAGCCGGACGATACGCTCGAGGCGCTGATTGCCCATGAGCAATGGGCGCGGCGGCAGACCGCCGAAACGCTCCAACGCGGGAGGCACCGTTGAGCTTGCTGATCAATATTCTCGGTTTTCTGCTGGTTATCGGCGTGCTGGTTGCCGTCCACGAGTTCGGCCACTTCTGGGTGGCTCGGCGGGTGGGGGTACGCGTGCTGCGTTTTTCCATCGGATTTGGCCGCCCGTTACTGCAGCGCACCGGCGCCGATGGCACTGAGTATGTACTGGCGGCCATTCCCCTCGGTGGCTACGTGAAAATGCTCGACGAGCGCGAGGCACCGGTGGACGAAGCCGAGCAGCACCGCGCTTTCAATCGCAAGCCGCTGTGGGCACGCAATGCGGTAATCTGCGCGGGCCCCGCGTTCAACTTTGCGCTCGCCATCCTGGCCTACTGGCTGGTCTTTGTGATCGGCGCCACCGAAGTCCGCCCGATCATCGGGCCGGTCGAGCCTGAGTCGCCGGCAGCCGTCGCCGGGCTTGCGGGCGGTGATGAGTTTTTGCGGGTGGATGGCAACCGGGTTCAGGCCTGGGATGAAACCGTCATGACCCTGATCGGAGCGGCGGACGGGGGGCCCTTTCCGGTTCAGGTCGAACGCGCCGGCGGGGCGCGGGCCACCCTTGAGCTGGATCTGACCGGTGTTCAGCTGCTCGAGGAGCAGGGCGAAGTCCTCGAGCGTATCGGCCTGCAGCCGATGCAGCCGCGGATCGACCCGGTGATCAACGAGGTGGTGGACGGGAGCAGTGCGGCCCGCGCCGGCCTGCAGGCGGGGGATCGGATCCGGCAGCTTGATGGCGAGCCCATGGACACCTGGCGTGCGCTTGTCAGGGCCATTCGCGAGCGGCCCGAGCAAACCGTGTCGCTGGCCTTTGAGCGTCAGGGTGAGGCGTTGACACGGACCTTCACACTGGACAGCCGCGGTTCCGGGGATGACCGGACCGGGGTGCTGGGTGTCACGCCGCAGGTGCCAGAGGGGACGTTCTCCGATCTGCGCCACGAGGTCCGGTATGGGCCCGTCGCTGCGGTGGGCGAGGCGGCGGGTGCGAGCTGGCGTGCAGCAACGCTGACCGTCGATGTGCTGGTGAAGATGGTGATCGGCGAGGCATCGGTGAAAAATCTGAGCGGCCCGATCAATATCGCCCAGTACGCCGGAGACTCGGTATCGCTGGGGCTGATTCCGTTTCTCAAGTTTCTTGCGATCGTGAGCATCAGTCTTGGTATCCTTAATCTGATGCCGGTGCCGGTACTGGACGGCGGGCATTTGCTGTACAACACAATCGAATGGGTGCGGGGGCGTCCGCTCTCCGAAGCCGCGCAGGGAATGGGCCAGCAGATCGGCATGGTGCTGCTGTTCATGCTCATGGCCCTGGCGTTCTACAACGATCTCAACCGGATATTCGGCGCCGGGGGCTGAGTAAAGAGCGAATGATGCGATTAAGACTGGCCGCGTTTCTGCTGCTGCTGGCCGGGTTCAGCAGCGCACAGGCATTTACGATCGAAGACATCCGCATCCGCGGCCTGGATCGTATCGCCGAAGGAACTGTACTCAACTACCTGCCGCTGGAGACGGGCGACGAACTGACTGCGGCGCGCACTTCGGATGCAGTGGAGGCCCTTTTCGATACGGGCTTTTTTGATGACGTCAGCCTGCTGCGCGACGGGGACACGCTGATCGTCGAGGTCGACGAGCGGCCGGCGATTGCCCGGATCGAATTTATTGGCAATAGCCAGATCGACAGCGAGCGCCTGCGCGAGGGGCTGAGCGGCGCCGGTCTCGGCGAGGGCCAGAGCTTTGACAGGCCGTTGCTCGCCCGCATCGAGCGCGAGCTCGAACAGCAGTACTTCGCCCTCGGGTACTACGATGTCGACATCGAGAGCACCGTTTCGCCGCTGCCGCGCAATCGCGTGAGCCTGCGCGTGGACGTCGAGGAAGGCGAGCCGGCAACGGTTCAGGGGATTCGCTTTATCGGCAACCGCGCCTTTGACGTTGATCGGCTGCGCGATGTCTTCGAAATGGGGCCAAAGGCCTGGTGGGCAGTGCTCTCGCAACGCGACAAGTACTCCCGCGAGCGTCTTTCCGGTGATCTCCAGCGCCTGCGTGCCTTCTATCGCGATCGTGGCTATGCCGATTTCAGTATCGAGTCGACCCAGGTCACCATCAGCACGGACCGAGAGCGCATCAATATCACCGTCAACCTTGATGAAGGACAGCAGTATACCGTTGGCGATATCGAGCTTGCCGGCGACCTGATCTACCCCCGCGACACCCTCCGCGAGCTGATCGCCATCGACAGTGGCGCGATCTACAACCAGCGCAACATCACCCGCAGCGTCGAGGCGATCCAGGAAAAGCTGGGAGAGCGCGGCTACGCCTTTGCCCGGGTGAACCCCATTCCCGAGCTGCGCCAGGCCGATCGGGCGGTCGACCTGACCCTGTTCGTTGATCCGGCCGAGCGGGTGTATGTGCGGCGAATCCGCATCAGTGGTAACGAATCCACCCGCGACGATGTCATTCGCGGCGAGCTCACCCAATACGAGGGGACCTGGCTGTCGACCAGCGATCTCAGAGCCTCCGAGTCGCGACTCGGCCGGCTGGGCTTTTTCAGTGATGTGACCATCAATACGCCGCGGGTGCCGGGCACCACCGACCAGGTGGATGTCGAGGTAAATGCCACCGAGCGTCTCTCGGGCAGCCTGCGCGCCGGTGTCGGCTTTGGCAGTGACCAGGGGCTGCTGCTCAATCTGGGCGTGCAGCAGGACAACCTGTTTGGTACCGGGGACCGGGTCGAGTTTGTCGCCAACAGCGATGACGCCGACACGGTCTATCGGCTGTCGTATCTCGAGCGCAATCACACCATGAGCGGCATCGATCGGCGCTATGCCCTGTCGTTTCGTGATCGGGATGCCGATGAGGCCGATCTGGCGGATTACGGCGTCAAGACCACCCGCGCCTCGTACGGCTACCGGATTCCGGTCAGTGGTACCGACCGGCTGGGCGCCGACCTGACCTTCGAGGATGTGGCGCTGGAGTTCTCCGATCCGACGGCGTTCCAGCGCGATTTTCAGGCCCGCAACGGCACGTCGAACCGCGCGATTCTGACCGATCTGTCGTGGACCCGGGATAGCCGCAACACCGCGATCTTCCCGACCAGTGGCGCTCGCCAGCGCCTGGGCCTGGCCGTGGCGCTGCCCCAGGTCTCCGATGTCGAATACTATCGGTTCAGCTATGAGCAATCCCGCTACCTGGCGCTCAATGAGCAGTTCACCCTGGTGCTGGATGGCACGCTGTCCTACGGCAATGCCTATGGCGCGGGCGAGCGGTTGCCGTTCTACGAGAACTTCTTCGCCGGCGGTATCCGCACGGTCCGTGGCTACGAGGCCAACTCGCTCGGGCCGCGCGATGAAAACAACGACCCCACGGGCGGCAATCTGCGCGCGCTGGGTCGCGCCGAAATCCGCTTCCCGCTGGCTCGGGACGAGGATGGCAACAACCTGCGCTTTGCCACGTTTGTCGATGCCGGTCAGGTCTGGGATCGCGAGCGCGAAAACCTCGACTACAAGTCGGACATATCGTTCTCGGGGGTTCGATACTCGGCCGGGCTTGGGCTGGTTTACTATTCACCCATTGGCCCGTTTACGGTCAGTGTGGCGGAGCCGCTCAATGCCAAGAGCCGCGACGACACGCAACGCTTTCAGTTCACCATTGGAGCCAGCTTCTGAATGTCTGTTTCTGGGTACGTGACCACTCGCCTGCGCGACATCGTGTGTGCCGCGGTCCTGCTGGGCGCGGCCACGCCGGCGCCGGCGCAGCCCGACAGTGATCTGGCGATCGGTTACGTCAACCCGGGGCGGGTCTCGGATGAGGCCCCGCAGGCCGATGCGGCCCGCCAGCGCCTCCAGGAAGAATTCGCCCCGCGGGACGAGGAGATCATCGCCCTGCAGGAATCGCTGCGCGATCTCGAGGATCGACTGGCCAATCAGCGAATGAACCTCGACAGCGAGGCCGAGGAGGCGCTGCGCCGCCGTATNGTCAATCAGCGCCGCCAGATCCAGCGTCAGCAGGAGATCTTTCGCGAAGACTTCAACCTGCGGCGCAATGAGGCGCTGGGTGACCTGCAGCAGCGCATTCTGCGGGTGGTCGAGCGATTTGCCGCCGAGGAGGGTTATGACCTGGTGGTGAGCGACGGCGTTGTTTTTGCGAGCGATGCGGTCAACATCACTGAGCGCATCATCGAGCGGCTCGAGCGGCAATACGAGCAGCGCAATAACAATGAATAAAAAGGGAGAAACCGGTGGCGGATTCGCGGTATACGCTCGATGAGCTGGCGGCGCTGACCGGGAGCGTTTGCGAGAAATCCGGGCAGTCAGGCATTCACGCGGTGGCGCCACTGGAGACCGCAGGGCCCGGCGAGATCAGTTTTCTGGCCAATCGCCGATATCGCGGTCAGCTGGCCGAAACGCAGGCGGAGGCGGTTATCCTGCCGCGCGAGGAGCGGGCCGAGGGCTGCGCATTCGGCGTTCTGCGTGCAGACAATCCCTACCTGGTTTTTGCGCGCATCGCCTGGCTGCTCAACCCCCGTCCCGTTCCGGTGCCGGGTGTTGACAGAAGCGCGGTGGTCGCTGCGAGTGCGCAGATCGAAGAGGGCGCGAGCGTTTCGGCGCAGGCGGTCATCGAGGCCGACGCCTGGATCGGACCGGGCTGTTGGGTGGGGCCCGGCAGCGTTATCGGCGCCGGGGTATCGATGGGGGCGGGTTGCCGGATTGGTGCCAACGCTTCGGTTCTAGCCGGCAGCCAGCTTGGCGAGCGCGTCGAGGTGTTGCCCGGAGCGGTCATCGGCAGTGCCGGCTTCGGCTTTGCCGATGCCGGTGATCACTGGGAGCCGGTGCCACAGCTCGGGCGTGTGCTGATCGGCGATGATGTCTCCATCGGTGCCAATACCACGGTCGATCGCGGCTCGCAGGGCGATACGCGCATTGGTGACGGCTGCAAGATCGACAACCTGGTGCAGATCGCGCATAACGTGCAGATCGGCGAGCACACGGTGGTGGCGGCCAACGCCGGCATCTCGGGGAGCACGCGCATCGGTCGATACTGTAGGATCGCGGGCGGCGTCGGGTTTGTGGGGCATCTGGAGATCGCCGACGGGGCCACGTTTACCGGTATGAGCATGATTACCGGTAACATTCACGATGCCGGGGTGTATTCCTCGGGGGTGCCGCTGATGCCCACCCGCGAGTGGCGGCGCAGTGCGGTGCGGTTCCGGCAGCTGGACGACATGGCTCGCCGCCTCGAAAAACTGGAGCGATTGATGGAAACCACAAAGGATCGTGATGGGCGCTGATCAAACCGATAACCCGGCGGATTGCCGGATGGGGCCCGAGGCAATACGCGAGCGGCTACCGCATCGGTACCCATTTCTGATGGTCGACCAGGTCGTTGACTATATCCCCGGCGAGTCCATCAATGCGGTTCGCAGTGTCAGCGCGAGCGAGCCCTGGGTGCCGGGGCATTTTCCCGAAAAGACCATCATGCCCGGTGTGCTGCTCGTCGAATCGATGGCCCAGGCTTGCGGACTGCTGGCCTACGTCACCCGCGAGGCCGAGCCCGGTGTGGAAATGCCCGCCAAACCGCCGCTGTTCTACCTGGTGGGCGTGGATGAGGCGCGCTTCAAGCAACCGGCCTCCCCCGGTGATCAGCTACTGATCAGCGCCCGTCTTGATCGCGTCGTGCGCGGGATCTGGCTGTTCAAGGCCCGCGTCGACGTCAATGGCCGGCTGGTCACAAGCGCGGGGATCCGTTGCACGATGGGGGCGTCGTGAGCGACATCCACCCCACCGCGATTATCGACCCCAGCGCCGAGATCGCCGCTGGCAGCGAAGTCGGTCCCTATGCCGTTATCGGCCCTCGGGTGGTGATCGAGGCCGATTGCCGCATCGGCTCCCACGCGGTGGTCAACGGCCCGACCCGGGTGGGCAGTGGCACACGTATTTTCCAGTTTGCGTCGGTGGGAGAGCAGCCCCAGGACAAGAAGTTCGAGGGCGAAGCCAGTCGGCTCGAGATCGGCCGCAATAACACGATCCGCGAGTTTGTCACGATCAATCGCGGCACCCAGGAGGGGGGTGGCGTCACGAGCATTGGCGATGGCAACTGGATCATGGCCTACGTGCATATCGCCCATGATTGCCAGGTCGGCCAGGAGATTGTGTTTGCCAACGGCGCCTCTCTGGCCGGGCATGTCAGCGTGGGTGACCGGGCCACGCTGGGCGGATTTACCCTGGTCCATCAATTCTGTCGCCTCGGCGAGGGGTGTTTTACCTCCATGGGCAGCTGCGTGCGGCGCGACGTGCCGCCCTGGGTAATGGTCGCCGGCGACCCGGCGGCCCCGCATGGGACCAACAGCGAGGGCATGCGCCGGCGCGGTTTTGACAGCGATGGCCAGCGGCGGCTGCGATCGGCCTATCGCACCCTCTACAAGCGCGGCCTGCGGCTGCAGGAAGCCATCGAGGCGATCGAGGCCGACGCTGCGGACGATCCGGCCCTGCAGCGGTTCGTGGCATTCCTGCAGGCCTCGCCGCGCGGCATCGTGCGCTGAGCGGCGCGCGATCGTGCGAATCGGGCTGGTTGCCGGCGAGCCGTCAGGCGATTTCCTGGGCGCCGGACTGATTCAAGCGCTGGCGCGGCGCTACCCCGACGCCCGGTTCGAGGGCATTGGCGGTCCCGGCATGCAGGCCGCAGGGCTTGTCAGTTACCACCCCCTCGAGGCGCTGTCGGTGATGGGCATCGTCGAAGTGCTGGGCCACCTGCCCGGTATCCTCGCCATCCGTCGTGATCTGCGTCGTCGTTGGCGGGCCGATCCGCCGGACGTTTTCATCGGCATTGACGCACCCGACTTCAACCTGGGGCTGGAGCGCTCGTTGCGCCGGGTGGGCATACCCACCGCGCACTACGTCAGCCCCACGGTCTGGGCCTGGCGCAGTGGGCGCATTCGCAAGATCCGCCAGGCTGTGGATCGGATGCTGTGCATCTTCCCGTTCGAGGCCGACTATCTGCAGGCGCAGGGCGTGGAGGCGCGCTTTGTCGGTCATCCCCTGGCGGATGCCATCGATCCGGCCGGCGCGGCCGGTGCTGCGCGCGAATCGCTGGGTGTTGACGCCAACGAGACCCTGATTGCGCTGCTGCCCGGCAGCCGCGGCAGCGAGATCAAGGCGCTGCTGCCGGTGTTCCTCGAAGTGGCGACGCGGCTTGCCGAGGCAGACCCTCGGCGACGCTTTATGATTCCGGCGGCCACCCCGACGCTGCAGGCCCGCATTGAGGCGGCGCTTGGCGAGTTGCCACAACCCCTGCCCATCNAGGTGGTTGCCGGTCAGGCGCGCACGGTACTGGCCGCGGCCGACGCCGGGTTGATCGCCTCGGGCACGGCAACCCTCGAGGCCATGCTGCTGCACTGCCCGGCGATCATGGCCTATCGCGTCAATCGTCTGACCGCCATGCTGATCCGGCGCAGCCTGCGCATCAGCCACTTTGCCATGCCCAACCTGATGACCGGCGAGGCGCTGATGCCCGAGTTTGTTCAGCACCGGGCCAATGCCGCCAACCTCGCGGCAGCCCTCACCCGGCTGCTCGAATCTCCGGCCCGGCGCGAGGCGATGGCCAGTCGGTTCGCCGCGCTCCACCGCGAGCTGCGCCGGGATGCCGGCGAGCGCGCCGCCGACGCCGTGGGTGAGCTCCTGGACGCTTCGGCGGGGCCGGCCTGATGGAGGCAATCGAGCCCGCGGTTGCCGGGGTCGATGAGGTTGGGCGCGGGCCGCTGGCCGGTCCCGTCGTCGCCGCGGCGGTAATCCTCGATCCGGGAGATGACTGGTCGGACTTGCGCGATTCCAAGCGCCTGTCGGCGCACCGGCGCGAGGGGCTCGATACCCGCATCCGTGCCTCGGCGGTGGCCTGGGAGATCGCCCTTGCCAGCGCCGCCGAGATCGACGCGTTGAACATCCGCCAGGCGAGTCTGCTTGCCATGCAACGCGCGGTCGATGCCTTGAAACCGGCGCCGGTCGCGGTGCGGGTGGATGGTCGCGACTGCCCGCGCGTTGCCTGCCCGGTGAGCGCCGTCGTGGGGGGAGACGATCAGGTGCCGGCCATTGCGGCGGCGTCGATCATCGCCAAGGTCTATCGCGATCGGATCGCCCTGGATCTGCATGCCCGCTATCCGGATTATGGATTCGACCGGCATCGGGGCTACCCGACGGCGTTGCATCGCGAGCGGCTGGCGCATCACGGCCCCTGCGCCGAGCATCGTCGCAGCTTCAAACCGGTCCGCGCAGCGATGGCCCGCTATCTTCCGCCAGCCTCCGGGCGGTAATATGACCCCCTCACGTTGGCGATCCGGTTGACCCCATGCCCTCAGGCTTTGTCCATCTTCATCTGCACACGGAATTCTCCCTGATCGACGGCACCGTGCGCGTGAAACCGCTGGTGGAGGCCGCCGCGCGACAGGGCATGCCGGCGGTCGCCATCACCGATCAGGGCAATCTGTTTGGCATGGTCAAGTTCTATAGCGCGGCGGTGGCGGCCGGCGTCAAGCCGTTGATTGGCGCGGACCTGCGCATCGCCGCCGATGACCGCGACGAGCATCACACGGTGACGTTTCTGTGCATGAACGACACCGGTTACGCCAACCTGACACGGTTGATCACTGCAAGCTATCTGCAGGGGCAGGCCCAGGGGCTGCCGCTGGTGGACCGTGAATGGCTCGATGACTGGAACGAAGGTCTGATCGTGCTCTCGGGGGCGGCCCGTGGTGATGTGGGCGAGGCGCTGGTGGCCGGTAATGGCGATCTCGCCCGGCGCCGGCTCGAGTTCTGGCAGGCGCGGTTCGGCGATCGCTACTACCTTGAGCTGCAGCGCACCGGCCGCCCGGGGGACGACGCCCACGTCCACGCGGCGGTCGCCCTTGCCAGCGAGTATTCAGTGCCGGTGGTGGCCACCAACGACGTGCGCTTCCTCGAGCCCGCCGACTTCGAAGCGCATGAGGCCCGGGTCTGCATCCACGAGGGCCGGGTGCTGCACGATGACAACCGGCCGCGTCGCTACAGTGAGGCCCAGCACCTGCGCAGCCCCGAGGAAATGGTCGAGCGCTTCGCCGATCTGCCCGAGGCGCTGGAGAATACCCTGGCGATTGCACGCCGCTGCAACCTCTCACTGACGCTCGACCAGAATGTGTTGCCGGACTTTCCGGTGCCCAACGATCAGAGCATTGAGGATTATCTGCGCACCGAAGCGCGCGCCGGGCTGGATCAGCGCATCCAGCGGCTGGGCACGCCAGGAGGCAGTGAGGCCGAGTATCGCGAGCGTCTTGAGCACGAGCTGGGCGTGATCATTGAAATGGGCTTTCCCGGGTATTTCCTGATCGTTGCCGACTTCATTCGCTGGGCGAAGTCACAGTCGATTCCCGTTGGGCCGGGGCGTGGTTCCGGCGCCGGCTCGCTGGTGGCCTATGCGCTCGATATCACGGATCTCGATCCACTGCGCTACGACCTGCTGTTCGAGCGCTTCCTCAACCCCGAGCGGGTGTCCATGCCCGACTTCGATGTCGACTTCTGCATGGAAAAGCGCGATCGGGTCATCGATTACGTTGCCGAGCGTTATGGTCGCGAGAAGGTTTCGCAGATTGCGACCCACGGCACCATGGCCGCGCGGGCCGTGGTTCGCGACGTCGGTCGAGTGCTGGGGCATGCCTATGGCTATGTCGATCGCATCGCCAAGCTGATTCCGTTTGAAGTGGGGATGACACTGGACAAGGCGATGGATCAGGAGGCGGATCTGCGCGAGCTGGGCGAGCAGGACGAGGATGTCCGCTTTCTGCTCGATCTGGCCCAGCGGCTCGAGGGACTGTCGCGCAATGTCGGTAAGCATGCCGGCGGTGTCGTGATCGCGCCGAGTGATCTGACCGATTTTTCGCCGCTGTTCTGCGAGCCGGGCGGCGGGGGATTGGCCACTCAGCTCGATAAGGACGATGTCGAAGCCGTGGGGCTGGTCAAGTTCGATTTCCTGGGCCTGCGCACGCTCACGATCATCGACTGGACGGTGCGCGCGGTGAACACGCTGCGTGCGGATCAGGGCGAGACGCCCCTGGATATCGAGACCATTCCGCTGGACGATGTTCCGACCTTTGAGCGTCTCAAGGACTGCCAGACCACCGCGGTGTTCCAGCTCGAATCCCGCGGCATGAAGGATCTGATTCGCCGCCTGCGCCCGGATAGTTTCGAAGACATCATCGCGCTGGTGGCACTTTTCCGCCCGGGGCCGCTGCAATCGGGCATGGTCGAGGATTTCATCGATCGCAAGCACGGCCGTAAACCGGTCGCCTATCCCACGCCCGAGCTGCATCATGAGGCCCTGAAACCGATTCTGCAGCCGACCTACGGGGTGATCCTCTACCAGGAGCAGGTCATGCAGATCGCCCAGGCCGTGGGGGGATACAGTCTGGGTCAGGCCGATCTGTTGCGGCGGGCGATGGGCAAGAAAAAGCCCGCCGAAATGGCCAAGCAGCGGACCCTCTTTCTGGCGGGTGCCAAGGAGCAGGGCCTGCCCGATGCACAGGCCGAGGGCCTGTTCGATCTGATGGAGAAGTTCGCCGGCTACGGCTTCAACAAATCCCACTCTGCTGCGTATGCGCTGCTCTCCTACCAGACAGCGTGGCTCAAGGCGCATTATCCGGCGGCGTTCATGGCGGCGGTGCTGTCATCGGACATGGACAATACCGACAAGGTCGTNACCCTGATTGATGAATGTCGCGCGATGTCGCTCGAGGTGGCGCCGCCGGATATCAATCGATCGGACTGGATGTTCCAGGCGCCGGATCACGGTGGCATTGTCTATGGCCTGGGCGCGGTGAAGGGCGTCGGGCATGCGGCCGTCGAGGCGATTATCGAGGCACGCCGGGCCGGTGGTGTCTTTACCGATTTGCATGATCTGTGTCGGCGCATCGATTTGCGTCGCGTCAACCGTCGGGTGCTCGAGGCGCTGATCCGATCCGGCAGCCTGGACACCCTGAGCCCGAATCGTGCTTCGGCGATGGCCACCCTGCCCGCGGCGCTGCAGGCCGCTGAACAGCAAAGCCGCAATGCCGAGCTGGGACAGGATGATCTGTTTGGTCTGGGGGTGGCAGTCGAGCCCGGGGCTGAGCCGCGCCACGAGGCCAGTGCCGTGCAGTGCGGCGAATGGGCTGAGCGCGAACGGTTGGCCGCCGAAAAGGAAACCCTGGGACTGTATCTGACCGGGCATCCCATCGAGGAGCACGAGGCCGAGCTCTCGGGGTTTGTCAGTTGCCGGCTCAATCAGGCCTCCACGGGGCTTGATCGAAACAGCGCTCGGGGTAAGGGCGAGGCTCGGGTCGTGGTCGCTGGTCTGGTGGTGGCCGCCCGCAGCCGGGTCACCCAGAGTGGCCGGCGGCTGGGCTTTGTCACCCTCGATGACCGAACCGCACGGCTCGAGGTGATTCTGTTTGGCGATGTCTATCAGCGCCACCGGCATTTGCTTGAAAAGGATCAGTTGATCGTGGTGGAGGGCGATCTCGGCTATGACGAATTCAGTGACGGCTATCGCGTCTCCGCCGAGCGTGTCTACGATCTCGCCGGGGCCCGGCTTCAGTTCGCCCGCCGGCTGGTGCTG
>P_2C_Liq_1_UnCtyDRAFT_1000272_pt1 | contig 22326 bp, 17 predicted proteins | sample Pon2CUnioCityCA_2_FD_10234 | JGI IMG/M metagenome (IMG submission 10234) | reverse complement strand
CATCTATCTCAGCATCTGACTCAGAATCCGTCTCAGCCTCTATCTCAGAATCCGTCTCAGCCTCTATCTCAGAATCATCCGTCTCAGCATCTATCTCAGAATCCGTCTCAGCATCTGACTCAGAATCCGTCTCAGCATCTATCTCAGAATCCGTCTCAGCCTCTATCTCAGAATCCGTCTCAGCATCTATCTCAGAATCCGTCTCAGCCTCTATCTCAGAATCCGTCTCAGAATCTGACTCAGAATCCGTCTCAGAATCCGTCTCAGCATCTGACTCAGAATCTGACTCAGAATCCGTCTCAGAATCCGTCTCAGCATCTGACTCAGCATCTATCTCAGAATCTGTTTCAGCATCTGACTCAGGGGTTCCTTCAGCCTCACTATCTGAGCCATCATCCCCAGAGCGAATCAAACCATAAACAAAACTGCCCGTAAAATCGCGATCGCCCACCCATAACTCCTGACTCTCACCATTGTCCAACTCAATCCGCAAGCGAGCGCGGGGAGTCTCCAGGCCATACTCCGCTAAATTGGCTTGACTTGTCACAATCGGGCGATCGCTGCGAGCATTATCTAAGACCATCAACAGAAACGACACATAAGCATCATTAGCCGGATACTCTTGAGCCTCCGCCTCACCTTCCTCAACCAATACCGCTTGCCAATCCGTCGTAGTAAAACTCGTTTCATCCTCCGAGGGAATCTCCAACGGCTCCTCAAGCCGTGTTAACTCCAGAGTATAGTCCTCGCGGCGCAGGGTCATCTGACGAATCGCCTCAACCTCAAACTTAAAGGCTCGTTGCTCCTCCTGGCGTTGACGCTGCAATTCCGGGGCGATCGCGCCCTCATACAACAGCACCCCACCGCCAAAAATTACCGCCAACAGCAACAACACCTGAGTCGATCGCTTCAATTTCATCGCTTTCTCCTTAACACGTCGGATTAATACCAACCCCGAAGCCGATAGAATAACAAATAGCCCTTGTCTCTAGCGTGTGGCTCTGGGTTGAAGCTATAAACCTAGGCCAGCGACCGTAGGGCAGCGTTCCCAATCGCACAACACATAACATCTACATTTCATCGACATTTATGGATATCCAGAACGGCTTTGTCGGCACCGTCGGCAACACTCCCCTGATTCGTCTTAACAGCTTCAGTGACGAAACCGGGTGCGAAATCCTCGGAAAAGCCGAATTTCTCAATCCTGGAGGATCAGTCAAAGACCGAGCCGCCCTTTATATTATCGAAGATGCCGAAGCTCAAGGCCATCTGAAGCCTGGCGGAACCGTCGTTGAAGGGACAGCCGGGAATACAGGTATCGGTCTGACTCATATTTGTAACGCCAAGGGCTATAAATGTCTCATTATCATCCCAGAAACCCAGTCCCAGGAAAAAATGGACGCTCTGCGAACCCTCGGGGCCGAAGTTCGCCCCGTTCCGGCGGTTCCCTATCGTGACCCCAATAACTACGTTAAACTCTCGGGTCGTCTGGCAGCGGAAATGGACAATGCCATCTGGGCCAATCAGTTCGACAATACCGCCAACCGTCGCGCTCATTATGAAACCACAGCCCCCGAAATTTGGGCGCAAACCGACGGAAACATTGATGCTTGGGTTTCCGCCACCGGAACCGGTGGCACCTATGCCGGCGCGGCGATGTTCTTCAAACAGAAGAATCCCCAGGTCAAATGTGTCGTGGCTGATCCCATGGGAAGTGGTTTATATAGCTACGTCAAAACCGGCGAGATCAATAGCAACGGCAATTCCATTACTGAAGGGATTGGCAATAGTCGAATCACGGCCAATATGGAGGGTGCGCCGATTGATGATGCCATTCAAATCGATGATACCGAAGCGCTGCGCGTAGTCTATCAACTGTTACGCAAAGATGGCCTGTTTATGGGAGGCTCTGTTGGCATTAACGTGGGGGCTGCGGTGGCCTTAGCCAAGGAACTCGGTCCCGGCCATACCATTGTGACGGTGTTATGTGATAGCGGCTCTCGCTATCAATCGCGGCTCTATAACTCCGAGTGGTTAGCGGCGAAGGGGTTATCGGTCCCGAGCCTGTAGCTTTTGGCCATGGGTAGCAGACCATTGCTCTATTATTTTCCCTGTTGGCCAGGCGATCGCAACACCATCGCAACAACCAACAGGGAAATGAGTGTTCGACGGTCGGATTACCCAGCACAAGGGTCTTCAGATTTGCCAGCACAGGGGTCTCCGGCACAGGGGTCTCCGGCACAAGGGTCCTCGGATTTACCAGCACAGGGGTCTCCGGCACAGGGGTCGCTCACTCCGGCGGGAGCGTCTTGTCCGGCACAGGGGTTGGCACAACCAAAGGCTAAACCTAACCCCAGGATCGAAGCAATGGAAATATTGGCTAAATAGCGGACTTTCATAGAGATCTCTCCCAGAAGGGGTCATCAGAGTTGACGTGTTATGGCAGTTACGCTCGCGCTCTCAATTCGGTTTTGTGGTGTGACGCGTCGCGGCCACTTCGGTCAGGTGACTGGGTTCTCTCCGAAATCCTCATCAAAACTTTAAAACTTCAACATCTTGGGGAGGATTGTTCTCGATATACTTAGATTGGGGAAACTCTATTTTTTCGGAAGACGATCAAGAACTCATCGAGACCTTAACAATTTCCCCTCAAGTTCAACGAGTCTTCCAACCACAGGACTTGACCAATGTCAACTTTACCCCGACAAATCGTAATTGGCGATGTCCACGGTCATTATGATACTCTAGTCCGACTTTTGGACAGCCTCGACTTGAAAGACGGCGATCGCGTGGATTTTTTAGGTGATCTCATCGATCGCGGTCCGGCCAGTTATCAAGTCGTGGACTTAATTATGTCTCATCCGTCCTACTATGCGATTCGAGGCAACCATGAAGAAATGATGCTGTCGGCCCTCGTCTATGGCCAACATGACGATCGCTATTTCAATTTTTGGCTCAGTGGTGGTGGCGATCTCACCCTAGAAAGCTATCCCAATTCCGGGGTGATGTATGAACACCTCGACTGGCTCGAATCCCTACCCGCCTACCGCGATCGCGGGGATGTTTGGCTCGTTCACGCCGGGGTTAACCCCCATCTACCCATCGCCGAACAGTCGAGTCAAGAATTTTGCTGGATTCGCGATGTCTTCCATCGTCAAACACAACCCTATTTTCCCGACAAATTAATTATTATTGGACATACCATTACCTTTACCTTTCCCGGTGTCCGATCTGGGCAACTGGTTCGCGGCTGTGGCTGGTTGGGAATCGATACCGGAGTCTATACCCTCGAAAGTGGCTGGCTGACCGCCATTGACGTGACCCATCAGCAAGTCTATCAAGCCAATGTTTGGCAAGAAAGCCAGCGATCGCTTCCCTGGGATGACGCTATCATCAGCCTTGATCCCAACAAGGTTCGCCGCCGCCGCTTTGCCCTGAAATGATCCCCAAACAGTCCCTTAGCTGATCCTCAGCAAAAGACAATGCTACGATAACCTCTGTAACGACTGTCTATACTGATCGCCACAGGTGATCACAGCCGTTCAACGTACAGGGGTTTTGGTGATGAGGAAAAAAACAAACCTATCGTTCGAGCGATCGCAGCGGGAATCTCACTCCCCAACTCAGGTGATCGAACGAAACCCGAAGCAACCAGACCGACAACGCCAGATGACCCCACAACGCCAGCGAAATTGGACATCCTGGCTTCCGGGCTGGCAGTTCTGGACCCTCGTGTTTGGTGTCGGAACCGTCGGGACTGCCATCACCGCCGCGGCCTTACTACTGACCTTACCGACCGTTCCCAATTGTCCCCGCATCTTCTGGCCCACCGCATCAGCCTCGATGCGCCTCTATTGTGGACAATTGGCCGCCGAGAAACAAACCGTTGACGATATCCTCGAAGCCATCGACCTGGTGAGTGAACTCCCTGAGGAGCATGGTTTGCGCCCCAGAATTAACCAGCAAATTGAACTGTGGACTCAAGAACTCCTCGATTTAGCCGAAACCTCCTTCGATGAGGGTCAGTTCTTAGAGGCGATCGACATTGCCCGACGGATTCCCACCCAGGAACTCTCCCCGAGTGCCCAAGCCACCATTGAACCGGTCATTGAACAGCGTATCGAGGAATGGAAAGCCATTTGGACTGAAGCCGAAGATCTCTACGCTGAGATTGAAGATCACCTCGAAAACCGCCGCTGGAATCTAGCCTTTGCCGCCGCCACTCGCCTGCGTTCCGTGGAAAATCAACATTGGCGCGTCACCAAACATGAGGAGATTACCCAGCGAGTGCAACAGGCCCGTAATGATGTCAATCAACTGGCCAACGCTCAAAACCTCGCCAACCAACGCACCCTTGATAGTTTCCTCGAAGCGATTAATCTCGCCGAACAAATTGGCTTAGATTCCTTTGCCTATGCCAGCGCTCAAGAAGCGTTGCAGGAGTTTGGCCGGGCTATGTTAGATCTGGCCGATGCGGAATTGGCGGCTCAAAACCTCACTGAAGCCATTGGTATCGCTCGGCGAGTTCCTGCCAGTACGCAGTTGAAAGAGGAAGCTGATGATTTTGTGATTTTAGCCCGAGGCGAGTTTCTGGCCTGGCAGCCAAGTGTCAGAAGTTTGGAAAATGCTATCACTCAGGCTCAACGGATTCCTCTGGAGAGTCCGTTGTACGATCGCGCCCAAACTCGGATTAGACAATGGCAAATGGCCATCGATCAGGTAGCCGTTCTAGAACGCGCCCGCAATACCGCTCGTACAGGCAGTATTGCCGATTTGACAACGGCCATTTCTCAGGCAGAACTGATCTCGGATACAACCTCTCTCTATGATGAGGCCCAGCAAGAGATTGACCGTTGGCGCAATCAGTTACAAACCAATCAGGATCGTCCCATTTTGCAGCGGGCCGAAGCCTTGGCCCGCCAGGGAAGTTATCAACAGGCGATCGCTCAAGCCCAGCGGATTAGTCCTTCACGGGCGCTGTATACTGAGGCCCAAGATCAGGTCAACCGTTGGCAACGGACGATTAGTGAACAACGCGATCGCCCTCTACTTTCTCAGGCTGAACGTCAGGCCAATGCCGGGAACCTCGAGGATGCGATCGCCACGGCCCGGCGCATCCCCTCCGATAGTGCGTTGGCCGGAGAAGCACAAACGGCGATCGCCCGTTGGAACAGCGCTCAGCGCGATCGCGATCTCCTCGATCAAGCCTATCGTCTCGCCAACGGTGGTTCCGCTGAATCCCTTGAATCAGCCATTCGCACCGCCAATAGCATCACCCGCTATGGCAACCAGCGGGCCGAGGCCGATCGCCTCATCCGGAATCTCGGTTGGGAACTGTTGGAGTTAGCGGAGTCTCAATCTTGGCGCAGTTTGCAGGGGGCGATCGCGATCGCCGAACGTATCCCCAGTTACACGGAAGCCCACGCTGAGGCCCAACGACTCATCCGCGACTGGGATGCTCAACTCAATCCTCCCCCAGAACCGGATTTGGAACGTAAGTTTGATGAAGGGATTCCCATTGACTGGGATGGCTCTGCGATCGACAATTCCTCTGATAATTCTTTCAATTAATTCTTTCAATTAATGACCTTTGCCAAACAAACAGATGTCAAAAGACTGAAGCGTCTCAGGAATGGCCATCACTGCACCCGTCTCATAATGATTTGACAGCAACACCGTCCAATTGTCGCGCTCGATGGGTTCATCGAGATCCAGCGGTTTCTGGAAGGAAAAGTTAATCACCACTAACATTGTCTCTTCGTCAGTTTCTCGTAAATAGGCTAAATGTTCGTGGGGATAGTAAATCAGCGATCGCCAACTTCCCCGTTGCAAGGCTGGGCTTTTTTGGTACAACTGAATTAAACGACGATAGAAATTCAGCAGTGAATCGGGGTTTTTCCAGGCTTTCTCGACATTTAAGGCGGTGTAATTCGGGTGAACCGGTAGCCAGGGTTCGACATCTTTCCCAAAGCTAAACCCCGCTTGAGGCGAGTCATCCCACTGCATGGGGGTTCGCGAACCATCTCGCTGTTCAGGAACTTCGCCGCTGGTACTCGGGGCGATCGCCTTATCCCGTAACTTCTCCGGGGGAATATGCTCATGATCCACCATTCCCAACTCTTGGCCATAATATAACACCGGGGTTCCGCGCACGGTTAATAGTAATGTGGCCGCCGCCTGGGCGATCGCATGGGAATCAATACAAAGACTACATTCAACCCAGCGAGATAGATGGCGCGGGATATCATGATTGTCAAAAAAATATACCGGTTGCGCCCCGGCGGGTGTCACTAATTCTTTATGTTCAATTTCCCGTTGTAAATAGCCCGGATACCAGGGACTAAAAGCAAATTCAAAGGTAAAGGGCAGATGGAGTTCGTCATTATGAGCGCCATAAAAGGTGTTGGATTCATACAGGCGATTGTCGATGAAGGTTTCGCCAATGAGTAGGCGATCGCCATACTCGTCCAAAATATCGCGAATTTCCCGTACAATTTCATGATTTTCCGGGAGATTTTTTTCGTACAAATGATGATAATTGTTATAGTCATTCTTATCATTTGTACCAAACTTGAGCGGATTATCTCGAAAGAATTTATCCTTACTATAAACACTTGACGCATCTAAGCGAAAGCCATCGACTCCCTGATCGAGCCAAAAGCGAACCACATCATAAATGGCATCTCGTACCTCTCGATTGCGCCAATTTAAATCCGGTTGATTCTTGTTAAACGTATGAAAATAATACTGTTGACGAGCCTCACAATACGTCCAACCCGTGCCACCAAAATAAGACAACCAATTATTTGGGAGATTGTCCTTATAGCCTTCTTGCCATAAATACCAATCTGCTTTCGGATTATCCCGGTCTTGTTTAGACTCTAAAAACCAATCATGTTGATTAGAGGTATGGTTCAACACCAAATCCAAAATAACCTTAATCTCTCGTTGATGACATTCCTGCAATAATTGCTCGAAATCTGCCATTGTCCCAAAAATAGGGCAGATCTCCAGATAATCACTCACATCATAGCCATTGTCCATCATCGGAGACTTATTGATGGGAGACAACCAAATTGCATTAATTCCTAAAGATGTTTCACTCTCAGGATTACCATCATTCAAATAATCTAAGCGCTGAATAATGCCCTGAAGATCCCCAATTCCGTCTCCGTTGGCATCGGCAAACGTCAGGGGATAAATCTGATAAATAATTCCCTTTTCCCACCAAATTTGTCCAGTTTGGGTCATACGAGTAAGTCCGATCAATCATTAATAATTAACAGTCAACAACAAGCCATGCCGTGCTTAGAGTACGCCATGGCTTGCAGCCTAGATTTTTCCGGGGCGAACCCAGTTGGATTTCAACGACCATGACCTCAACGACCATGAATCGTCTTCCGGGACTCAGCCTACCTGACAACCTGACCGTTTAGCCAGTCCAAGACCAACGGATTAACCACCTCAGGACGTTCATCATGAGGACAATGGCCCGTTTGAGGGATGGAATGGAACTCCACCGGATGGCGTTCACCCCACTGGCGGTAAATTTCCGCCCCCTTCACGGGAGTCCAGGGGTCATCCTCACCCCAGAGGACCAACACCGGACAACGGACAGACTCCAGCAACTCTGAGGGTTTTGGCCCCGGAGGCGCGGACAAAATCGAAGCAAACACCTGTTGCGCCCCCGCATCACAGGAGGGTTCATAAAGCAGTTGCACCAACTCATCCGTCACCGCCTCGCGATTGCCATACACTTGATAGAGAGTATTACGAATGCGTCGTGGCTGTCGCACCTGGTTAAACATCAGAGAACCGAGGGTTTTCGAGGCCACCAACTTGGCAAACGTCCCCATCACCAGCCGCAAGGGAAACGCCAATTCTTCAGGCCGATGATTCAGTCCACCAGCGCAATTGAGTAACACCGCTCCTTGGCTGGCCTCTGGATGTTGGGCCGCCATCACCAACGCCAACAAGGCCCCGATGGAATTACCCACAAATACCGTGGGTTCGCCGATAAACTCTTGCCAGAAGTCCGCTAGTAAATCGCGCCAGAGTTCAATCGAATAGTCAAAGGGCGGTTTAGCAGACTCACCAAACCCCAGTAAATCCAGGGCATAGACACGATAGCCTGATTGCGCCCAAACGGGGATATTCTGACGCCAATGGCCAATGGAGGCACCAAACCCATGGATGAGAACCAGAGGAGGTCCGTCACCATTGACGGTATACGCAATGGACTGTCCGCGCCACGTCCAAAACTGTCGTTGTAAAGAAGACTCAGAGGAGGGAGTTTGTACCGTCACAACACGATTGATAGAATGTACTGTTGAGACTTCATTCTACCGATTTTTCCAAGACTGTGCTGTGGCTAGGGTCTGCAATCTCGCGCTCTTGACCGGGTTAACGGCCCAAAAAAAAGAAAACCGCAGCGCCGTCTTACCTCAGCTTCCGACCTGTATGCGACAGTGGGAGCTATCTATAACCCAGATAGTCCCTCAGCCCTTTATCTCCGGCTCTAGGAGTCTAACGCGAGGTTAGCATTCCGAGCCACAAGTACATTGAGGGCCTCATACAGGACAAGTATAGATCGTAAAACAATATTGGCAGTCACCAACGCCGCAGTCTTCTATAGGTATTATTTTAGCAAGCTGGTCTCAAAGCGCAAGCGATCGCCAGCAAATTCTCCCCAGGGAGGACGGCGATCGCCGCCAAAACACGATACAACAGGAAAAGAGACCGATTGATCCCCCGTAACCCTCACCTGTTAACCCTCACCCATCGACTGCCCTATGCCTGACTATCCTGGACTCTCAAGTGACGCCTTCCGTCATCCCCTCGATCGCGAAGCCGAAGACGCCCTACGCAGCCTACCGGGGTTTGATGGCGTGGCCCGTAAGTTTGTGGAATATGTCTATGAACGCCCCCAAGCGGTGTTCATGACCGGCAACTATATTCAAGTGGGGCCGCGACAGTATTCGAGCATCTACCAACTGTTTCGCGAGGCGGTTCGCGCCCTCGATATCTCCCCGGAACCGCTCCTATTCCTGTCGCAAAATCCCCAACTCAACGCCGTTTCCCTCGGACAAGATCATCCTTCGATTACCCTCAACTCCGGCCTCGTCGATGCTGTGAATGAGGAGCAGCTTCAAGCCGTCATCGCCCATGAGTTGGGACATCTCAAATGCGGCCATACGATTTTGATTCAGATGGCCATGTGGGCCATTTCCACGGCGATGTTTGTGGGCGAGTTCACCTTTGGTATGGGGAATGTCCTCGGCAGTGGCTTACTCTACGCCTTTTATGAATGGCGACGTAAAGCCGAACTCTCAGCCGATCGCGCGGCCCTGTTAGTCAGCGATAATCTCGATACGGTGACGCAAACCCTAATGATCATGGCCGGCGGAAGTCAAAAATATGCCCATGAACTGGACATGGAGGAGTTTATCCGCCAGTCCCAACGCTATCAAGAGTTAGATCGCGATGAATTGAATCAAGTCTATAAGTTTTTGCTCTATAACGGCGTTCAGGGCATGGCTACTCATCCTTTTGCCGTTGAGCGGCTTCACTATATCCGCCAATGGGGACAGTCTGCTGACTATCAGCGGATTCGTTCAGGAGACTACCGCCATGATGATGCCCGAGGCGCGGTCAATGTGCGCACCGATGACGGCCAGACGGTGACGAGTTTACGGCAACAGATTGAAGCGCTGCAAGCAGAAATTGAACGGGAAAAACAACGGCGGTCTTCGTCTCAATAAACAGGGAACAGGGAATAGGGAACAGGGAATAGGGAATAGGGAATAGGGAATAGGGAAGAAGAAGGCAAGAGGCAAGAGGTAGCGGATTCTCTCCCCACTTAAAGCGCGATCGCAAAATCTTCGATGGCGATACATCTTGCCTAGGGACTGACCCCACATTGGTCGAGATTTCTCAACCCTTCACCTTAACCCCTCAGCAGTCGCAGTCCGCTCAGGGTGACTATCACCGTGGACCCTTCATGTCCGAGAACGCCAAAGGGTAGAGTCATATTGCCGGCAAAGTTTAGGACTAACAAAATCACCACAAAACTTAAGGCAAAGACAATGTTTTGCTTGACCACTCTCTGAGAGCGACGACCTAGACGAATGGCGTGTTCTAACCGTTCGAGGCGATCGNCCATCAAGACAATATCCGCCGTTTCTAAGGCCACATCGCTGCCAGCCGCTCCCATGGCAATGCCGACGGTTGCTTGAGCCAAAGCCGGNGCATCATTGATGCCATCGCCCACCATCGCGACAGCCTGATACTGTTGCTGAAGTTGGCGAATTACCTCGACTTTATCTTGCGGTAATAGCTCGGCATAGACCTGATCGACACCGACTTGCTCGGCGATGCTGTGAGCGGTGCGTGGGTTATCTCCCGTCAGCATCACCACCTGCTCGACTCCAAGCTGTTTGAGGTGAGCGACGGCTTGAGCGGCGGCGGGTCGAACGATATCCGCTACGGCAATCAGTCCCAAAATGTGCCCAGATTGAGCAACCCAGACCACGGTTTTGCCCTCGGATTGCCAGTGTTGGCTTTGTGCGATCAGATGACTGGGAACCTCAGGAACGTGGGTTTGAACAAAGGCCCGTTTGCCCACCACCGCTGACTGACCATCTAGGTCGGCGGTGATGCCCCGGCCAGCCTCAGCCTGGCCGTTACTGGCGGTTGTCCAGGTCAGGTGTTGCTGACGGGCGGCCTGGACAATCGCTTCGCCAATGGGATGTTCTGACAGGCTCTCTAGGGCGGCGGCCACCTGCCAGAGTTGGCTGGAGTCGGAGTGAGTGGCGATCGCATCGACCACCTGAAGATTACCGGTGGTCAGGGTGCCGGTTTTATCAAAGGCGATCGCCCGGATGCGCCCAATTTGCTCTAACTGGGCTCCGTTTTTGAAGAGAATGCCCCGCCGCGCTCCGTTGGCAATGCCCGATAGTAGGGTTGGCATAATCGACGCCATCAGCGCACAGGGAGAGGCCACCACTAGGAAAATCAGCGCCCGATAAATCGTTTCCTCCCAGGACCAGTCCAGCAGCAATGGCGGTAGGGTACTTAGGACAATACCTGCGATGACAATGACTTTCGCGTAACCTCGCTCAAAGCGCTCAATAAACTGTTGGGAGGGGGGCGCTTCTGTCTGGGCCTGCTGTACCAGTTGAATCACTCGCTGAATTAAGCTACTTTCGGGGGGCTGATGGATGGTCAGCCGCAACGCTCCCTGACCATTCAACGTCCCGGCAAAGACCTCATCACCGACGGTTTTCTCCACGGGGACCGATTCCCCGGTAATCGAGGCTTGGTTGAGGGTACTGGCTCCTTCGACGACCCGGCCATCAGTTGGGACCAGTTCTCCGGGTTTAACTAAAATCTGATCGCCAATCTGAAGGCTCGTAATGGGAACCATCTGTTCGTGATTCTCTGTCAGCCGTCGGGCTGTATCGGCGGTTAACCCCATTAGCCCCTCGATACTGCGCTCGGTGCGCTGCATGGCATAGTCTTCGAGGGCGCCACTGATGGCGAAAATTAAGATGAGGACGGCTCCATCGACGAGTAGGTAATACTCCTGTTGCCATAGGCCCAAGCCGGCTGCCCCGAGGGCGGCGACGATCATCAGCAGATCGACATCGAGTTCTTTGTCGTGCAGCAGGGTGGTTACGCCGTCTCTAGCGCTGTCGAACCCACCGATGACGTAAGCCGCTGTCAGAATGAACAGAGCCGCTCCTACCCAGCCTAGGTTGAGGGCCTGCCAGCCTAACAAGACCAGGATGGCACAGGCGATCGCAGCGGTAGCCTCTCGATGGTCTTTCCATACCCTTAAGTCAAGGGGAGCCGCAAGAGCTTTTGAAACCATGGTCTGACGTATCCATAAGATTACCCTGACAGCTTAAACCTTGACATTAATGTTAATGTCAAGGTTGTCAGTTAACTCCGGGTTAGAGACCGACATGACAACCAAACATCTGAGGACCAAACATCTGACCATTAAAGAACTCACCGATGCCGTGGGCGCTGGCGTGACACCTCGCATGGTGCGGCATTACCATACTTTGGGACTATTGCCTCAACCTCAGCGCTCTCAGGGCAACTATCGGCTCTATACTCGGCAGGATGTGCAACGACTCCGGCGGGTGATGGCCCTGAAGCAGCAGGGGTTTCAGTTGTCTCACATTCGTCAGCTTTTGGATCGCGATGCTGAGGCGAGTCTGGATTCAACGCTGATGACTCAGTTCCAGCAGCAGTACCAGACCGTGATTCGGCAGATTACCCGACTACGGCAAACGGCAGGGGCATTAGAGGGATTGCTGGGGCGCGATCGCCACTGCGAGAGGACCCAGGCCGAAGCCCTAGCCCAACTGAAGCAGTTGGATGTGGAAGCTCAGTCTGAATTAGGGCAACTCGATCAGTTCTGGAGTCAGCTCGATGCTGAGGCCACCACTCACCCGGAACGGTTTGAGGAGTCCCTACACCGCTTGTTGCCGGATCTGTCTCACTATTGCGAAATCACGGTTCATCTGCTGCATCAACTGGTGTTGGCCTGTGGTGATGTGAGTCTGGCCAGTTTGGTGCGCCTGCCTCAGGGGGCCGTCGCCGCCGCCCGAACCGCTCTCAAGTCCGGTTGTGCGATCGTCACGGATGTTCCCGCTGTGGCCGCCACGCTGGATCAGACGCGACTGGCCCATCTGGGATGTTCCATCACAACCCTAATTGATGACCCTCACATCGCCGCCGCTGATGAGGCTGAGCAGGCGTTTTGGGACAATGACCTCTGGCAACAACGGTTACAGGAGGTTCCGGCCGGCTCAATCCTCGTGATTGGCTATGCTCCTTCGGTCTTACTGAGGGCCGGCCAAGAGATTGAGCAGGGAACGCTGCAACCGGCTCTAGTTATTGGAATGCCTATTGGCTTTAGTCATGCGCCGGTGGCCAAGCGTCAGTTGATGGCTCTGCCAGTGCCTTATATCACTATTCAGGGGAGTTTGGGGGGAGGACTCCTGGCGGCTGTTGCGCTCAATGCTTTGCTCGAAACCCTGATTGAGAAACCCGATTGCCACTGCTACCTCACTCGTCCTTAGAGATGACGGTTAGCTAAGGAATCGGGGCTGGGAACGCCATCAATCAGGCCTTGCACCAGAAATAAGGAAATGGGGTCTTGACTCATGTCTTGGGCGTAGGCGGCATTGAGATAGCGGGCAAACTCATCATTGCCGATGATATGGGTGTGCAGAAAGGCTAAACTCAAGGCTTTGACATAGCGTTGGGCGAGATCGGGATTGGGACCGATGATATCGAGGGGTAAGGCAACGCTATCTTCTTGGGAACTGCCGATGACGGAGAAATGGGTGGCTTGTTTGAGTAAGACGAAATACTTATCGGGAACCTCTAACCAGGCAAAGGGCGGGATTTGCTCGGCGATGGCAGGGGCAACGGTATCGGCGCCCCCGGAGACCATCATCACCGGCACATCAATGTTGCTATAGCCGAGTTGACCAAATAAGGCACTGCCAATGGGATTGAGGGCAATTACCCCCTGAACTCGGGGATCACGGAAGTTTAATTGACTCTCTGAGGTGGACTCGGCCAGTTCTAAGGCCCGACATTGTAGGAAGAGGGAGACGTTCCAGGATTGGCGTTGTTGGCTGGCGCCGCAGCGACGTTCGAGTTCGGGGAAGTTGATGTTGGCCCCGCCGAGGCTGAGGGCGGTGTAGCCACCAAAGGATTGGCCAATGACCCCCACTTGCTCAAAGTTGAGGCGATCGCGCAGTTGGCGATCGGTGATGGCCTGTTTTTCGAGGCTATTGAGGGCAAAGGTCACGTCTAGGGGGCGATCGATAAACTCCTGAGGACGAGAAATTTCTTGGGCGCGGCCCCGTAACAGGGCTTCCATATGTCTGGCACTACTGCCCGAATGTTCAGGAACCACCACGGCAAAGCCATGAGAGGCGAGATGTTCGGCCAGATATTGAAAGGACTCTCGATTGGAGCCTAAACCATGGGAGATGACGACGATGGGGGCCGATCGCCTGGCTCGTGGTAGATATAGGTCTGTGGCAAAGGCATATCCCCAGGGTAGGGTGCGATCGCGATCGCGCAGATCCAAAGATGTGACATCCCAGGAATACTCCCCCAACTCCATGAGATTCTCGAAGGGAGTGATCAACTCGCCGTTATCTTGAGCTTCTAAGCGCGACTGATTCTCAATCCTGGCAACGGCCTGATTGTTATCTCGAATTAAACTCTGTAACTCCTGGGCCATGCGCAGGGTTTGGTTAAAATCGAGCCGTACGGTCTCTGTGGGAAAATAGTGCAGTACATTGAGCAGGGTTAAGCCCTCATTCTCATCGGCGGCCGCTAAAATCAAGGCTGACCGCAAGCCCAAATAGCCGGATCGCCCTGAACCGAGTTGAATCGCTTGACCGAGACGCTGTAAGAGGGCTTCTCCTTGGGGGGTGTAGAGAAATTGGGAGACGGCCACGGCATCCACGTCAGCCCGCGCTAACAAGGCTTCACGGATATTGTCCCTCAGTTCGGGAGCGGCAAAGCGAATGTACGGGGCTAAGTCCCGTCCAATCTCCCCGGTTCGGGCATAGGTTTCGAGGGAATTGACGGAGACGGAACGCTCAAACAGACTATAGCTTGCTGTAATCCTCTCGGCACTCAAGCCAGGCAGGCTAACGCTGAGTAGGAAACCACCGAAGACCAGTCCAGAAAACAGCAGGGACAAGCGAAAGCGTGAGCGTTGCATGAGGGTGATTGGACGAAGGGAGTGGGAGCATTCGCCTTTAGCTTAGCGCAGTGTTACGGTCAGGCAGCCCCGAGTCCGCAATTTGCTAGAATGAGCCTCACGGCTGCTGAAAATTGTCACCATAGGAATGTTCCCATAGGAATGTCTTCATGCGAATTGTCTCGGATTCTCTACTGTTTCGTTGCTTTGTGGTGGTGGTGGGCGTAACCCTGGTTATTTGGATCTTGCGAGGTCTAACCCTGTTAAGCTTTGTGCCTGGTTTGGTTCTCTGGCTGGGGATTTTCCTGTCGATCGCCTTGGGACTCCTGAGCGCCTGGCAAAGCTCAAAACGCTGGTAATTTGCTAGGATTTAAAGCATAGACTCGTTAGCAGTCTGTTGACCCTGCCGACTACTGCCATATTTCTGACATTATGACCTCCTATGTAACCTCGGCCGCGAAAGCTGAAATTAATGAATTGCGTCGTCTTCGAGGACTGTTACCCCCGGAACTGCAAAGTTGGGTGACGGTCGAGAAAACCACCGAAATTGACCCTCCTTTGCTTCGTTGTGAGGAGTTGAGCCGGGATGAGGTCGAAATTGCCATCGATTTGGTGAAGTGGGAAAATTTGGCCCTCGACCAGCGCAATTTGCTATTTTGGCATGAGGTCGCTCGCATCCAAAATGATACGATTCCCCGTGAAGGCTGGGAAATGGCAGCGTTAGCGATTGGCTTAGGCGGTGCTGTGGGCGAACTCTGGGTTCAAGATGGTATTTTGTTACTGTTGGCCTTAGGACTTTGTGGTGTGTCGGGCTATCGTCTGTATCAGAAGAATAACAGCGAGAAGGCGCTACAAGAGTTGTTGGAGGCGGATGAGAAGGCGATCGCCCTCGCCAGCCGTTTTGGCTATACGCTCCCCAATGCCTATAAGAGTTTGGGCAGTGCTTTAAAAACCTTGATTGAGCAAACCCCCAAGAAACGGCTTCGTAAACAGTATGAAACCCGCTTAGAGGCTCTCCGCCGCAGTGCGTCTAAGGCAAAATCTCAATCGAAGGCGAAACGCAGCAGCCGCGATGTGACTCAAACCCGTCCCTATCAGCTTTAATCGCTACTTTCGCAACTCCAGAGGATTGGGGTCTTAATTAGGGTTGTCCCGCTGACCCCTTCCTCTCGGGTCAATGGAGAGGAAGGGCAAGCACAGGTTCGGGATTCAGGACTCCTTAACGGTTTGAAAGACCCTGGATCATCATTCGGCTCTTGAACAAGGCTCTAGGAATGATCACCCTAGGAGGCTTTGGACATTTCGTTGCTGCGAACGGCCCCGTTTTCTCCAGATTTACGGGGTTGAATCACACCATAGCCTCCGTGGTTCCGTTCGTAGATGACGTTGATTTCTCCACTGTCGCGGTTGCGGAAGACATAGAAATCATGGTCAACCAGTTGTAGTTGTTCCAAGGCTTCATCGGCGGTCATCGGCGGCATGGCAAAGTATTTAGTGCGCACCACTTCAGGGGGAAGTTCCACGGCGCGATCGCCGATGAGATCTTCCGTCACGCCATCGGAGTTGGACACCACGTCCGCCAACACCTCGGTGGTTTTGCCTTGAGTGTGCAACTTACGATTGCGTTTCTCTTTGTACTTGCGCAACTGGCGAGCAATCTTGTCAGCGACTAAATCAATGCTGGCATACATCGACTCGCTTCCTTCTTGAGCGCGGATGACGGTTCCATTGGCGTAGATGGTCACCTCGGCGGACTGATTGGCAGCAATGCGAGGATTACGAGCGACGGACAAATGAACATCAACTTCAGTGGTCAACGTTTCAAAATGACTCACCGCTTTTTCGATCTTTTCATCGACATATTCGCGAATCGCGTCGGTGATTTCGAAATTCTTGCCTTGGATAACTAATTTCATGTCGTAAAGTTCCCGCTCGATAACCGATTTTCTCAAAAGCAAGGGGCGATCGCCCTCCGTGACCTGATATCCAAGTGGTTCCTGAAAGTCCAGCGGGGCGGGGATTGCCGCCTTCATGAGTCAGTACTCTGCTTGGAGGGTTATCTGGAGAGGGTGAACCTGTCCCGTTACTTTCTATGCCCTTATTGTATTGTGAATCGTCAGGAGGCTGAACCTCCCTTTAAAATCCTTTGCAATCCTTGACAATTCGTGATTTGATTTGTCGATTTTAGCCACGATTCTTGCTGAAAACCCCTTGCTTTTTTTGATGATGTTTAGTACCACTTCACGGCAACGAGTTCACATTCTCTGGTTCCAAGGCTTGATCCCTTATTCATTTGCATGGGAACTTCAGCGGTCGTTATTTGAAGCCCGCCGCGATTGTCCTCAACTTGAGGATGTTTTATTGCTGTTGGAGCATCCCCCTGTCTATACCTTAGGACGAGGAGCTGATGCGAAGTTCTTACAGTTTAACCCTGAATGCTCAGACCGGGAAGTCCATCGCATCGAACGGGGAGGAGAAGTCACGTATCATTGTCCGGGGCAACTGGTGGGCTATCCCATCCTCAACCTGAAGCGACATCAACCGGATTTGCATCAGTACTTACGACAACTTGAAACTACTCTCATTGTGGCACTAGCTCAGTTTAAGCTGCAAGGGGAACGGGTGGCTGGCTTGACTGGCGTTTGGTTGGAGGGACAGAAAGTGGCAGCGATCGGCATTCAGGTGAGTCGTTGGATCACCTGTCATGGCTTCGCCCTCAATGTTTGCCCCGATTTACAAGGATTTCGGGATATCGTCCCCTGTGGCATCAGCGATCGCCCTGTGGGCAGTCTACAGCAGTGGCTACCGGATCTCCAGGTCTCGGACGTGGTTCCCGCTATCATTGAGGCCTTTAGTGAAACCTTTAGCCTCGATGCTCACTGTTACTCAATAGACGGAGAGATTCCCGAGGATCTCTGGCAGAATCTTTTAACCGGCAAACCCGACTCAGACGAGTTAAGGAAGACTCAAGCCTGCTAACTAGATTCTGACCCCTGTGGTAAGGCTGTTACAGCATGGGTGACAACAATTGCAAAGTTTAGGCGATCGTTTTACAAGGCACTCAAAACTCAGACTAGGATCACAGTAGAGCGATCGCCAATCCCCTCACTCTAGCCAGTCGCCATTGAATGGCCCAGGAGGGATCAAGAATGTGAACGGATTGGAACATCTCATTGCCCTGGCGATCGCCTCACCGACCTCATAACGGCCAAGATCATAGCCAAGATCATGGCCAAGATCATGCCCAAAATCGAGCACCATCGAGCGATCGCTTAGATATTCACGCTGCTGCTTGATGTTCTTTCCCTAAACTATGGACAGTTTCCATCCCCGTCTACCTCAGCAAAGACTCCCACTCGCAACCTTTGACAGCTTGCGAGTTTGGGTTGAACAAACCGCCCGAGATGATGACGAGGAGGCCATCGTCTTAACCGAACGTGCGGTACGGGTTCATTCTCTCCCCCATGTGGGTCAATTTACCCTCGGTGTATCGCCCCAGTTTTGTGCCATTGTCTGGGCCAATCCTCAAGATGAAACCCCATTAACCGTTGGGTTTAGCTTGGAGCGTGATCAGCTGCAAACGTTCCTCGAAGACTGTCCTCTGAAAACGCCCCAACGCAATCGAGCTTTGAAACGACTGCAAGGGTATCAACCGCAACCGGACTATCACAGTCAAGTGACCCTGAAGTTAGCCCAATTTATCAGCGATCGCAGTCCCTCAAGACCGGCCATGTCCTCCCCTCAAACCGCCAAACCAGCCACAACCTGTCAACCCGTTGAAGATGCCCTGCAACACCATCGACAGCAAGAACAACTCCTCAACCAAGTGACAACCCAAACCTGCCAGAGTGTTGCCCTGGCCGTGTTAATCTCCAATACCGTCGCTCGCGTCCGTCGTTTTTTAGAACTCGATCGCCTCTGTATCTATCAATTTGACAACTACAATCAGGACGATCACACCGGCACTCCCCCCGGCCGCCGTCGGGATTGCATGACCTACGAAGCCCTAGGCCATGAAGGATTGGCCTCAGTTCTCTCCCGTCAAGATAGCCAACATTGGCAGTTTCTCAATCAGTTCCGCGATCGCTATGAACGGGGAGATACTCTCATTTTGAAGTCTGAAGCGTTCGACTCCCAACTCCCCGAGACGAGTCAACGTTATCTACAAACGTTGGGCATCCAAAGCCACCTGAGTGTCCCCATTCGAGTGCAGGGTCATCTCTGGGGAATCTTGCTGGCCCATCAATGCGATCGCCCCCGTCTTTGGCAATCCCGAGAACAGGAATTTCTCGAACATATCGCCGATCATCTCAGTGTCGCCATCTATCAAGCTCAACTCTACGCCGAAGTTCAGCAACAAAAAGAAACCCTCGAACAGCGGGTTGAACAACGCACCCAAGACTTACGGGATGCTCTCGTCACGGCCGAGGTGGCGAACCAAACTCGCAGCGACTTTCTGGCTACCGTCAGCCATGAACTGCGAACCCCTCTGACCTGCATTATTGGAATGTCCTCAACCCTATTGCGTTGGTCTTTTGGCAATTTAACCCCTAAACAGCGGGACTATATCCAAAGTATCTATAACAGTGGCGAGCATTTACTCGAACTCATCAACGACTTACTAGATTTATCCCAAAATGAATCGGGTAAAACCGTCTTGAGTTTTTCCGAATTTTCCCTCACTCAATTGGCTCAAGAAATGTTTTGCATGATGGTGGATCGAGCCACCGTTAATGGGGTGCATTTAGCACTTGATCTTCAGTTACGGGAACATCAAGACCGTCTGTGCGCTGATCGCGATCGCCTACGGCAGATTCTCTTTAACCTACTGAGTAATGCCATCAAATTCACCGCCACCGGCGGCCAGGCGCTATTACGAATTTACTGGCAAGACGATCGCACGGTGGTGTTTGAAGTGGCCGATACGGGAATTGGCATTCCTGAAGATCAGCGATCGCTGCTCTTTCAAATGTTCCGTCAACTCGAGTCCACCTACACCCGTCAATATGGTGGAACCGGCCTAGGGCTGGCCCTGACCAAACAACTCGTTGAACTGCATGGCGGACTGATTAAAGTGGACTCGGAACTAGGGGTTGGCTCTAAATTTACGGTACGCCTTCCCTGTCATCGCTCTACAGAGGTTGAGGTTCAGCCAACACCCCCGCCCCCAATTCCGCTTCCCCCCCGTAAGGGCCATGTGGTTCTTGTCGCTGATCGAGAAGACGAAGCCATCCTCATTTGTGACCTACTCACGGCGGCGGGCTATCATACGGTTTGGATGTTGGACGGATCAACGGCCCTAGAACAGATTAAGATGTTGAAACCTGTGGCGGTGATGATCGATCGCCAACTTCCAGGGATGGATGGCTGTGAATTGATCCGGCTGTTACGTCAACTTCCCAACACCGAATCCCTGAAAATTCTCTTAATGAGTGATCCACTTAACTCTGAGGAGTTAGCCGCCTGTCAAGAGCAGGGAGCCGATATCTGTTTAATCCATCCCATTGAACCCGAGCAGCTTCTCAATAGCATTATGACACTGTTCGCCAACCAGCCAGCGATCTGAGTTATGTCCATCGTGTTAACCCAGCGACAGCATCCGGGAACGAGTGCGGCTATCTCAGCCGATGACTCCGCCATCTTACGGTTGAGTTTAACCGCTCAAGACCGTCAACGTAGCCGTCATCGCTTTACCTGTGACTCGGGGGAGGTGGTGTTTTTGCGGTTGCCCCGTGGTACAGTCCTCCAGGATGGCGATCGCCTCCTCGATGAAACGCAGCAGCAACAGGTCGAGATTCGTGCCAAACCTGAACCCGTCCTCACCGTGACCGCCAGTAACCCCCTGCATCTGTTGCGGGCCGCCTATCACCTGGGGAATCGTCATGTTCCCCTAGAGGTGACAGCGGAGTATTTGCGTTTGTCGCCTGACCCTGTTTTAGCCGATTTGTTGCAGCAATTAGGGCTGACCGTGAGGTTACAAACCCTCCCCTTTCAGCCAGAAACGGGGGCTTATGGTCATGCGGGATCTCCTGGACATCACCACCATTAACCGGCAATAGTGAGAAATCCTAGCGAGCTGTTGCCCAGACCCCTAAAATAGAGGGAACAACCAGCCTGAACAACAATCGACCATGGCACGAGATTTACGGGGATTCATCGAGCAACTCGAACAACGAGGCCAATTACGACGCATTACGAGCCTCGTGGACTCGGATTTAGAAATTGCCGAGATTTCTAATCGTCTTTTACAAGCCGGTGGCCCCGCCCTGCTGTTTGAGAACGTCAAAGGGGCGAAGTTCCCCGTGGCCATCAACTTGTTGGGGACTGAACAGCGGGTGTGTTGGGCCATGAATAGGTCAAACCCCCAAGAGTTGGAAGAGTTGGGGCAAAAGTTGGGGATGTTGCAACAGCCGAAGCCCCCGAAGAAGATTTCTCAGGCGGTGGATTTTGGCAAATTGCTGTTTGATGTGGTCAAAGCCAAGCCGGGCCGTAATTTCTTTCCTCCCTGTCAGGAGGTGGTGATTGAAGGGGACGAGTTGGATCTCAATAGTATCCCCATGATTCGTCCCTATTCCGGGGATGCGGGGAAAATTATTACCCTGGGCCTGGTGATTACCAAGGATTGCGAGACGGGAACGCCCAATGTGGGGGTCTATCGGCTGCAACTTCAGTCCCCAACCACGATGACGGTGCATTGGTTGTCGGTGCGGGGTGGCGCTCGTCATTTGCGTAAGGCGGCGGAACGGGGTAAGAAGTTGGAGGTGGCGATCGCCCTCGGGGTTGATCCCTTGATTATTCTGGCGGCGGCGACTCCGATTCCGGTAGATTTATCGGAATGGCTGTTTGCGGGGCTATATGGGGGGTCTGGGGTCTCCCTGGCTAAATGTAAAACCGTGGATTTGGAGGTTCCGGCCCAGTCGGAGATTGTTTTAGAGGGGACGATTACCCCGGGTGAAGAACTCCCCGATGGCCCCTTTGGCGACCACATGGGCTATTACGGTGGGGTGGAGGATTCGCCTCTGGTGCGGTTTCACTGTATGACACACCGCAAAGACCCCATTTATCTAACCACCTTTAGCGGTCGTCCCCCCAAAGAAGAGGCCATGATGGCGATCGCCCTCAACCGCATTTACACCCCCATTTTGCGGCAACAAGTCTCGGAAATTAAGGACTTTTTCCTACCAATGGAGGCCTTGAGTTACAAGGCGGCGATTATCTCCATTGATAAGGCCTATCCGGGGCAAGCGCGACGGGCAGCGTTAGCGTTTTGGAGTGCCTTACCCCAGTTCACCTATACCAAGTTTGTGATTGTGGTGGATAAGGACATCAACATCCGTGACCCCCGCCAGGTGGTGTGGGCCATTACCTCGAAAGTTGATCCAGTTCGGGATGTGTTTATTCTGCCCAATACTCCCTTTGATAGTTTAGATTTTGCCAGTGAGAAGATTGGTTTGGGGGGACGTATGGGCATTGATGCCACGACGAAGATGCCACCGGAAACGGATCACGATTGGGGGGAACCGCTGGAGTCCGATGAAGATACGGCGGCCATGGTCGATCGCCGTTGGGCGGAGTATGGTCTC
>P_2C_Liq_1_UnCtyDRAFT_1000271_pt1 | contig 22396 bp, 32 predicted proteins | sample Pon2CUnioCityCA_2_FD_10234 | JGI IMG/M metagenome (IMG submission 10234) | reverse complement strand
GGGCTGCCCTAACGCCCAGTCAAAGATACACTAAGTTCATCCTTTAGCGTTCTCCGGGCCCAGAGTGGATATAACGAGTTATCGTAGTGCATCCGTGACTAGACGTTTTGATTTCTTTCCATACCGACAGCCAATATGGAGATAGATTGTTACTACTAGTGATAAGTCTCGCACAATCTAACCTTACTTATCACACCCAAACACTTATGGGATTTAATTAGGATTCACGAATGAAGAGCCTACACTTTGGAGCGGATAGGGGGATTCGAACCCCACTCAGCACGGCTTGGAAGGCCGGCGACACAACCCGTGTGCTTACCCGCAATATATAAACGTATAGGCTCCTACTGAAAGTGCTATACAAACTCACCCACGTCTTTGTTTAATTTGCTCGCTCTATGAGCGCTATGGGCTTAACCGCAATACTTGGTGGAGAATAGGAGGCTCGAACTCCTGACCCTCTGCTTGCAAAGCAGATGCTCTCCCAACTGAGCTAATTCCCCTGAATATGGGCGGGAGCAAAGGATTTGCACCTTTGAAGTTGCTGATGTTTCCATTCAACACTCCCGTTATTGGCCGAAAGGGTAAGATTAGAACCTACGACATTTTATTAATCTTTACCTTTTTCACCATATTTAGTTGATTGCTTAAGATTATCTTTTTTCTTTTGTGTCCACGATTTGGCCATGATAGCTCTCCTTTGTTAATGTTGTCATTGGCGGAAGCGCAGGGATTCGAACCCTGGGTAGAGTTTCCCCCACGCTGCTTTTCAAGAGCAGAGCCTTAAACCACTCGGCCACACTTCCTTATTTTGGTGCTCCCGGTAGGGATCGAACCTACGACCTACCCGTTATGAGCGGGCGGCTCTACCACTGAGCTACAGGAGCGTTATTTGGTACCCGCGGCCGGACTCGAACCGGCACGCCTTACGGCAGAACATTTTAAGTGTTCCAAGTCTACCATTCCATCACGCGGGCAATTGGCGCTCCCTGAAGGATTCGAACCCTCGACCTGCCGATTAGAAGTCGGCTGCTCTATCCAGCTGAGCTAAGGAAGCATTAATAGTTTAAGGTAACATAAACCGTATGTAATTGCCAGGTGGTCCAGACCCCACCCAAGCCGAACAATAGCATCTCAATCGGTAAGTGAGATTACCTCTCAGGAATTGAGCCATTGAACCTAACGACAATATACTAACAGAACTACTCTCACATAGTTGTCACCTTAATTCTTTAGTAAGGGCAACCGGTACTACGCAATGAGCCTGCCGTTGTTATCCCTTACCTATGGCTCTACCCACTCGACCCTAGGGCGACTTAGCTGTCTTCGGATTACAAAGATAGTACCTTAAATGTAATTGGCTCGGGTGGCTGGAATCGAACCAGCTCCTCTAAGGGGCCTCCGGTTAACAGCCGGGCGCATTACCATTCTGCCACACCCGAGCAAATTACATTTTTCTCTTTTTCCCATTCTGAGGTTTAAATTCGGGAATAAACTCTATTTACAGCTGCACATTGTCATCACCACCATGCTTCCCCGTTTTACAGGGGCTATGTCTGTCCTATGTGCATGTGAAAACAGAGTTACTGTTTCCAGTCTATCATCGGGTTGCCCCTAAGACTAATTCCAAATTTTCAAATAACGTGGATATATTTATATCCTTTAGTAATCTTGGCCCAAACTTATTTACTAACGACGCGCAGGCTACGTCAAGCAATATATCTCTTTACGTCGTTTTCCATACTTTAGCATGGGGGAGTCGACAACCACTCAATATGCTCCGCTTTATAAGGATTAAGTTCTTACCGCCTGATCGGGTTTTCCTCAATCCTTATATTAGTAATATATACTATTTTCTACGAATGTCAACCATTAAATTTACTTTTTTCGAAAAAAACTTCACCAACAATATTGTAATGATGAATTGCTCGATGAATGATTTGCCACTTAATCCAAGCCTCTAAACAGTGATCCTTTTCCCAGAAGAAGATAAAGTCAATTAGCCAAACAAGATTTACTTTACCATCTTTCTTTCTCCGATATTGAGTTGCTGACAACGTCTGGTTCATTGAACCTCCGAATACGACGTTTATCATAATAGAAAAGGTTACGCAAACCCTGTTGAGGTATTTTGGCATTTTATGTTTTTATTGAATTTATAATGTAAGTATATTCGTTAGGTTTTTGTGTAGTGCTAGGTTTCCCATGAATGTCAATTCCAGTGTCGTTGACATTGATTTCAATACCTAAATCTCGAGCTTGATCCAATACGATTTTGCTTATCGCAACGCCGCGGTTTTTGTAATCATGCAGCATGTTGATGAGTGTGTTTTTAATATTCATATTGTATCTCCTTTTGATATAATTAATATACCATAAGGAGATACGAATGTACATAGTTAATTTGCACTTTTTTAAGCTTTTTCTGTACGCCCGTGAGCTACACCATCCGCACCGAAACTAGCTGCCCAGCTATCTGGCTTCAGCTTTGGCGTGATACCAGTCATACCTAGAACATAACCAGCTGCTTCACTTGCAGCACAGTTCGAACCATGCATTGGGTCGGTGTTGATATCAAGATGAATTTCATTCTCAAACTCATCAATGAATGGCGCAATCTGAATATACAGATCACAGACTTTACGAACTTCAGTCAACATTCTCATCTTAGGACGATTTGACTTTAGATCATAGTCCGGCTCGTGGGATACATTTGAGAAGATCCGACAACCTTTATTACCGTTCATATGAACAATAGCAACAGTAGCAAATCTGCCCCAAAATCTATCACCCTTGACATAGCGAACCGAGTCACAACCAAGGTAAACCTTCGTATCTTCATTACAGTCGATTAGTAGATCAACCATATCTGTAATTTGTTTCTCAGTAAGCATATCATTCTCTCTTTATATTGGTAGCCCCAACGGGTATCGATCCCGTTCCTCCGCCTTGAAAGGGCAGTGATCTAGCCAGTAATCTATGGGGCCATTATTATGCAGTAAAGTGGTCAATATCTCCAATGAGCTCAATTGACTCATATCCATCGTATTCCTCAACACGGAAATCGGTTCCTTCATCAATCCATTCAATTTCAGCTTGTGATAGGCCGCCAGCATAGGGAGCAGATTTGCCATAGTGATCTAAAGGTGGAGCGCCGGCTTTGCCGCCTTCAATCCATTTTACAATAATAGGATCAAAGCAAATTTTGCTCTCGTTCCAAGTTGACCAACCAGCGCCATATCCTGGGGATACGATTACTGCTACTTTTCCGTTACGAACTACTTTTTCCATCATATATATCCTTTTTTGGTTGTCTCAGGGAGAATCGAACTCCCATCTAACGGTTATCAGCCATTTGCTCTACCGTTGAGCTATGAGACAGTAAATTTCACTCTACCTCTATACCAATCTACAGGTATAATAGAGTCTTTTTTAATTTTTTTATTTTCTTTGCCATTAGTAATCCACATAGTGCCAAACTGAGAATTTTTAGCGCCTTGATTCTTGGGCTTTCGGAGTTTATTTTTTGTTTCTTCCGTATGTGATTTACCAGTAAATGTTCCGCGATTAGTTTTAAAGTATTCTTTCAAGCCATTTGATTGAGCGGCAATGCATTTTTCTCTATATTCTGCATCATTTTCCATTAAAAGCTTTTTAGCTTTACCGCCATTGATAGCAGCAATTTTAATTATCTCTGGATTTCTTTTGCGCTGCTCATCAATGGTTACATTTAATTTGTTTATGTTTATATGTCCAAATCCACCGTTACCTCCAGGACAAAGATTGTAGTTAGTATCTTCTTTTACAAACTCTTCTGTTACCAACTCACCTTCTTTGGCATTCATATCAGCTTCATTATCAAACTGAAATAAAATCTCTTTGGTAAAGTTTTCTAATCCATATTTGTTAATAGCATATCTAAGCAATTTGCCAGAACCCATATAGCCGTCATGAAGGTCTTTGGTCTGGTGTTTACCGATATAAATTTTACCATCAAGTTTGTTGGTAATCTTGTAAATTATGTAGAACATGAAATGCACCTATAGTTTTATTGTCATTACTATTTATACATTTCATGTTCTCTATGTCTGTGTAGGAGGACTCGAACCTCCGGCCTCTGCATTCCAAGTGCAGCACTCTACCAGACTGAGCTATACACAGATATTTTGGTGGAGTAGAAGAGGCCGTGTAGTCACCTCTCTCACTGGCAGTCCAGCCCTCCATTATACACTCAAGGCTACCCCATAACTTTTGGTGCATATGGATGGAATCGAACCACCGACACTCTGGGCTTCAACCAGATGCTCTACCCCTGAGCTACATATGCAAAATTTCAGACCGAGAGCAAGTTTGCTACAGGAGTCGAACCTGTGTTTCCCAGCGGGCGCTCGGCGTCCTATCCACTAGACGAAGCAATCTACTACTTGCATATCTCGGCAAAGATACATCTTGAGTAGTCTCTCGGTCAAGGTGATTGCCGTCACCTATTCTATTACTTAGAAGATACACTGTGTTGGACTCGAACCAACTCCTCTTTGTCAAAACTACTAACAGATACGGAGTTTGTACTTCACTCTATCTTACTGCTTTTGCCCAAAGAATATTCACCCTTGAACTTTCAGTGTATCATCAAAATAATGGTGAATCCGCTGAGATTCGAACTCAGGACCTGCCGATTAAAAGTCGGCTGCTCTACCAACTGAGCTACGGATTCATTTATTGGCGAGGGTACTAGGAATCGAACCCAGATTTGCGGAGTTGGAAGCCGCCGTGTTACCATTACACTATACCGACATATTGGCTGGAAGGGCAGGACTCGAACCTGCAACCACCTGAATCAAAATCAGGGGCTCTACCAATTGAGCTACCTTCCAACAAAATGGTGGGTGTCCTAGGAATCGAACCTAGCGTGCGTTTCCGCGATGGAGTTACAGTCCACTGCCTCACCTTGAGGCGACACACCCGTTATTTGGAGGTCGGTGCGTGAATCGAACACGCTACTTTTCAGTGCTATGGATTTGCAATCCAACCCCTTACCATCCGGGCCACCGACCAATTCTATTTTCAACTGCCGACCGTTTCTGCGCAAGTTGCTACTCGGGGTTTCCCTGTTACAGTTGGCCCTACCACCCGCTCGGCATGTGAAAACAGAATTAACTGTTTCTTCTGGGATTTTTCAGCTTACGCTTCCATCCTCCAGGACGCCCATTTGAGTTTGTTTATAGTGGTTACTCGCAGTCTCGTTCCGCTTATCCACTTTGGAAAGATTGATGTTATCTCTTCGTTTCCGATGTAACTAACATATACTATAAAGATACGTATGTCAACCATTAATTTTGGTAAAGTTGAAAAGAATTGAACTTTTTCATCGGGCTTATGAGACCCAAGTCCGGACCACCGGCAACTTTATGTAATAAAAAACCCTCCGAAGATTTCTCTTGGAGGGTTTTAAAAAATAAGTATGTATGTATACTTTACTCTTTAAAAACCTCCATGGTGCCAATCCAGTCACGACCCATAGAGAACGCCTGTGTCGGTTCATTACAAACGACAGCATTCTTGTTTATGAGTGGATATGTGTAACTGATGGTCATTGAAAGATTTATTTCCTATTTGATTTGTACTATTATTTATAACACAAAGTAGCGCCGATGTCAACTTTTTTTTAGTTTTTTTTAAGATTAATTTTAAAAACTACCGTCGCCAAATGTTCTAGTATTTTCTACCTCAGTGGCAAATTCTTCGTATCCACCAATGTAATTTTTGTTCCACCAAATTTGAGGTACTGTTTTTGGTTCACCACCATATTGTTCTACTAATTCATGTTTAAACTTTTCATATGTAATATCTTTATATTCATAAGATAGATTGTTTCGTTCAGCAAGCTTTTTGGCTCTTAAACAAAAACCACAAGTAGGTGTACCGTAAATAACTACCATTGCCATTAGTTGTCTCCTAAAATATACGCGCCCTCAGGCAAATTCATAGATGCCATGATTTCTCCAAACTGATCTGGTGACATTTCTATAAGCGAGTATTTATTTGTATCATTATCAAACTGGCGGATGTATACAATATCATCATAAATTAAAAACTGAACATCTTCATATTCTCCAGTTTGATCTAATACTGTAACCGCGGTTTCATCCCAATCCATTTCTACCGTAAACATAATGCTCTCCTAAATGTCCTTTAAAATTTTAAACGTTTCTTGCCAGTTTTTAACGTGGTAATTTATTCCACTTTTGTTAGCTTTTGCTAAAGGATAGTCGTTTCCACCAGGTTTCATTTTATCGCCAAAGAAATGTATATTATCGTTGTTATTAAAATCAGCTAAAACCTGCGATTTGTCCTTTCCTATAGGATATATATCTATTCCCGTGTCACCGCCAACTGTGGCGTGCAATCCTAGAGATTCTGATCCAAATACGTAGTTAAACGTGTTTGCAATAAAGGTTCTTTCGTTTTTTAAGGTGTCATACTCAACGTATAAAAGTCGTTCTTCTTGAGTAGCGTTTCGTCCAACTACACTGAAGTTACACGTGCCTGGTCGTTCTTCTATGTGGTTTCCTGTGCGCAACGGAAATGCGCTTTTATTCATTTCATTAATCAACCATTCTTTAGGTGAGTCTGGCAATTTCCAGTTTGAAGAATTAACAACTTTACCTTTAAATCTGACTTGATTTCCACTACAGTTATAAACAGACATAACACTTTCGCAAATCTCTGGACCAAGTTGCTCAAGCGTTTTTGAGTAATCAGACCCAGTTACAATCCACACCTTTTCGCGTTTGATAAAATCAATGAAAAATTCTTTAAACTTAGAGTCAATAGATTGTCTGCTTGGGGTAAGCGTTCCATCTACATCAAACATATATTTAATTGCTTTATTCATTTTGAAAGCTTGTTTATTTTGCTTTCGATGCTATCAAGCCGCTCAATGAGCATATCAAACAATTCCTGCGTAGTAGGTTCAGGGGGTACGGACTCGACAATAGAAGCCATTGACATGTCTGCGTCAAAATCAATTTCGTCAATTACATCTTTACTTTTAAAGAATTTAAACATTATGAATCTACCTTTATACATTCTATAGTTTCGTTATCTTGAAATGGCCCGTATTCAACTTTAAAGACAAACGCAGAAACTTCACAGTTGAGTTCATTACTGTAAGTTTTAATATGTGTGTATTTATAGTCGCCGCTATCTAAGGATGTGATTACGAACAACGCAAACATATAGTTTATCATACTTCGCAAACCCTTTTTCTGAGATCACTTGTACTAAACCGATGATCTCTTTTATTAAAATATAAATCTATATCGCGCTTAGCGCATATAGCACGCCCTGTAAACTTACCGTCGCGATATTCTTCTCCTAATATTCTAACATCAATTTCGTACATTGTCAATATGTCTTCAACATCTTTTTCTGAAGCGTACGGAATAATTTCATCCACATATTTCACCGCTTTTAGCTGTGTATACCGTTCTACTATCGTCTGTATAGGTTTGTTTTTTTCTGCTCTATCTACTGATGGATCCAGTTGAAGACCACAAATTAAATAATCACATTGTTCTTTCGCTTCTCGAAGCATTTGTACGTGACCTGCGTGGAGTAAATCAAATGTGCTAAATGTTATTCCAACTTTCATATGTTATTCCTTATTATTTTTTAGAAATACTTTGAGAGTTTTTCCATCATCTTGAAATGAAATTTCCACATCAGATGCTTTATACTCTGCATAGCTACGACCTTGGCTGTCGATAACCTCTACGCGATTTACATCAGCATATGTTTGAACATATGCGGCCGCATATGTTTGGTTGTGTTGAGTGAACCACTGCTCATCTAGTGGCTTTCTTCCTTCAGGCAATGGCATCACACGTCCTCCACGAATTTTCCATCAACAATTTTCATATATTTCGCAGGAGCACTCAAGTCTCCAACTCGTTTGAAGTATGCACGACCGCCATCAACAGCACAGTTGCCAACTTGTCGGTAGTCGTGACGGTGTTGAGAGTATTCCCAACCATTAGGACCTTCAACCATACCAAACTCTGCTTCTTCAATCATATCAGCATTTGTGATCATAATTGTACCATCGCTGGAAAAAGATGGATTGCGATACAAACCAAAATAGCGGTTACCGAANTCAGGATGAGGTGTTTCNCGATAGAAAATATCCATAGCATGCGCTTCTGATTCGATAGCAGANGTGCAAACATATGATACAGGAACACCGTCTTTTTTAGAATACAGTTCGCATACACGCTTCGTGTCAAGGATTGGTGAGTGTTTGATGTTCATGATATATTCCTTTTATTAAAGCTAATATAAATCATCCTAGATAGAATGTCAACTGTTATTTTAGTTATTCTTAAAATTCCAGTTGTAATCATTCCAATCAGGTCTAGTTTTAATCAGCTCTACACTATCTGTGCTACTAGATTTTTGGTTACTGACGGCACGCCATATGTTGTAAAGATTATCGTTTAATGTGTAATTAGATATTTTGCAACTATATACAGAACCAGTTTTACAAGTAATATGTAAAGTATCGGGTGTACATTCAACATTAACAATGCTTTTACTTACTCGCCAGTCATCACTGTTTCGAGGTTTTTCTACAAATCCAGCTAAAACCCGATGCTCAATGCTATCATTATTAGTAAATTTAAGAATAACCCAAGCATCAGGTTTGTAGACACGATTAGACACGACTATTGACTTTCCATTTATAGATATGATCAAGCTTTTGCTCTTCAGACCAATCTTTAAGATAATCATTATCGCGATCAAACATCTGAAGAACACGTTCTTTATCAAGAATAAACGCATCGACTGTTTGTTCACCTAACCAATGCTGAGAAAATTCATCAACTTCTTCCATTGTAACTGAATCTTGTGCCCAGTCAAGAGCATCTTCTGCAGTCATTTCTTTTTCTTCATTCATTTTTTGCAGTTCACTTACAGGAATGCAATAACGCATTCTATGGCTAGAAACCATAGTTACCATAACAAAACGATCTTCATCTTCTTTAGACATATTATTCTCCTAATATTAGATTAATCTTCAAAGTAAAAAATGTGGCTGCCGATACGGGCAATACGATGCATAGATGGAGCCCAGTAGGCTTTCATCCAATGTGCGTGATAGTGCGTTGCGCCCTGTGTGATTCCACGATATTCGCCGTTGATGTACATATCACGGGCATACTTACGAGACTTTTCCCAAGCATCATTGTCATATGGTGTGTCGTGCTTTCCATCACAGTACCAGCTAAACTGACACGAACGACTACCTTTTTTATATCCTTGTTGTACTACTTCGCAAGGTGTATTAGGATAACGAGTAGTTTGAACGCGATTAAGAACTACATCAGTTACTGACATTGCATCTGCTAGTGTTTTTGCACTTGTTTCAAAGTAGATGTTTAGAGCCAAACATTCCAGCTGCTTTTCTTCAAATTGCTTTTGAATAGCGTTGTTTTTATTCTCTGCAATTGCTGCTCCTGAGGCCAGAAAACCTGCAAAAACAAGAGAATTGATAGTTACTGCAGCGATAGATTTGCCAAAACGTTTCATTTTGTATCCTTGATTTATATTACTTTACTAGTATAAATCACTTTTAGCTATCTGTCAACCATTATTTTGGCCAAAATTACTTTTTATTTGTGTTAGCACATTTTTCAATTTAAAAACAATGCCTGTACGCTTGGCGTCTTCTGACCAGTAACTCTCATCACTGGTCAGATCTGACAATACCTCAAGAAGCATCATGTTTTGGTTGCGGACTATGTCGTGTTCCCTATACATTTCATTAATCTCTCGGTTGAGTTCTAAAATTTCTAGGCGGAGGGCATCAATCCCTCTTTCATTAACCTTTACTTTCATATTTTTCAATAAACTCGTAATCGGCCTTGTAAATTGATTTAATAAAGTTAATTTGTTCTTCTGAGAAATCCTCCGCAGTAATTTCTTTTTTGGTCTGATTAAGTTTATGTGTTACATTAAATGTAGATGAAACGTCGTGCTTGTGAACAATTGTAAACTTACTAAATTTGTTTGTGTCTACAAACCATGCCTGTGGATGGAAATGGTGCAACTGATGACTAGAAGCAACCTTATGAAGATTCTTAAAGAACAAATCAATTTTTTCCTGTTTTGTACATTCACTGAGTTTTGATCCAAAGGAAGCAAAAATATCTTCACCGTAATGGTAATATCTTTGCTTTTCTGTTAGGTATCCATTAATACATGAAACGAATCTTTCTACTGGGTCAGAAAACACGACAATTGGCTTTCCACGAGTATCATCGTATTCGTCTGTATCGCGGAATACTTGTCTACGATCAGGGAACGATTCCTTAATTGTAACGCTACAACTGCGTGGAATTTCAAACCAATTTCTTTCTCCATCAAGATTATACATCAGTGGAAACTTTAACTTTTGGCACCAAAAACAATCACACGAGTTAAATGTAAACTCTTCATCTAAATTTGTCGGTGGTAGTAAAAAGTCTCTAATATCTGGATCGTCAAATAAAATCTGAGGTAGTTTTTCTACTGGGTAGCGCTTAAGCTTATGATTAGCATTACCATCCGGTGCTGGACCTTCTTCTGCAAGTCGCATGTTCCAGTTGCCATAGTCACTGTAGCCTTTAATATCTTCCATCCAATCAAATTTATCAAACGCATGTGCAAAAGATTGTGCTTTTACTTTTCGCATTTCTGGTGGACCCATCCAAGCAAAGTGCCATCCCATATCTTGAATAACTTGGTTATTATGCGTTGGCCAACGAACTGGCCAGTCAATTGCGCCACATCTAATTCTATTAATAGAAGTTTTCATAATTTGTTGCTTACTTGCAAAAAACATTGCTTTCCACCACACAACAGGACTTTCATCTCTGTTATAGGCTCTTAAATCTGCCCTGCCTTGAAGATATGCGAGTGGAATTTTGAGAATAATATCTTGATGAGCTTGCGCCATTCGGGCAACCCATTTTACATTTTCCGGCCTAATAATTTCGTCAGCATCACCATATAAAAACATGTCGTTATTTGCAAACGGTCCCATAGCATCCATTACAGCATCTTTTTGAAGACGTTCTCTGGCGCGAGCATATACAGAGTCTTCTGACTCACCGTTTACTCCTGCATTAATCTTATCAATCTTTTCAACGACAATATCTTCTTTTTCCGGAATGTGGTGCTCAACATAGTGGATTTTTTCCATAGGCAATCCGTGTTTTCTTGCAATTTCAAGAAACTTGCGTTCTACCGGTTTACCACTATGAGTTTTATCCGACTCAACAATAATAAATCTATCGACGACGTCGTTTAAAAGATTAACTCTTAATTTCAAAAGCTCCTCTCCAGTTGGAGCGAAAAATGGAAAGCAATCTACAATCATTATTTAAGTCCTTTCTAGTACGGTTAACCCGTTATTGTTTGTTCTAAATTCTTTAAATTTCCAATGAGGGTTCTCAATAATAAAATCAATAATTGGTTTAATAAGGCCTTCACCAGCTATAGGCCGCTTATCAGCAAAGTCTCGCCAATTTTGTTTTTCATCTCTACATCCATATGTATGTGTATCATGGAACACTAAATATTTTTTAGCTTTATCGCCATGGATTTTAAGTTCTCGTTTTAGTTGAGAACCAGAATGCCATGTATCAATAAAAAGCAAATCGCATTCGTCTATTTCAATGTTTAAAACGTTTGCCTTTTCATATGTAACATCTTTACCTACGGCTTTTGCCTTTTGAAATAATGCTTTGACCTCATCGTTTAATTCTATGTCATATGAACGTAATGAAGCATTTGTATTGAGAAACGCGCGTGTACTTGCGCCATCCCTCACACCCATTTCACAAATTCTATCACACTCCATACCTAACGTGTACAGCAGCTCAATGTGCTCGTTAATATCCGAAAATGTATTTTTAACTCGGCTATATTCGCCTTCGATAAATTGTACAAAGCTCATACGTCTAACCACCTTCTATTTTCTAGTGTCCAATGGACTACTTCATTAATTCTTTCTTCTACAGACTTTGGTTCCCATCCCATTTTCTTCATACGTTCGCCGCTAAGAGCATAACGCAAATCATGACCAGGGCGGCTACTATGGAAATCCATAAATTCATAGTTTAGTTCTTTACCTTGAGCATCCGCAATCATTTGAGCTAGTTCAAGGTTATTCAACTCTGTAGCGCCACAAATATTAAACTTAGGACATTTAATACCAGTATTATTTTCGATATTCAAAGTATCATCATGCTTAAGTAAGAACAAAGTAGCATCAGCAACATCTTCGGCGTGAATATAATGACGTGATCCTGGAATTGTTTTACTTGCATCTGAGTGGATAGTTACTGTGCCACCATCACGCACATTGCGAATAGTCATAGGAATAAACTTTTCGGGATGTTGACGTTCACCAAACACATTCATTGTATGCGTAATATAGATTGGCATGTTATATGTATTTTGGTATGCTACGCAAAGTTCCTCAGCACCTGCTTTAGATGCAGAATAAGGATTCGTAGAATTATAGCGATCGTATTCGTCGTATTTAATACCTTCAGGAGCTGGTCCAAATACTTCATCGGTTGAGAAGTAAAGGAAGCGTTCTAGGTTTTCTTGACGACGACCATAGTCTAATAGGTTAGCTGTTCCTACAACATTATCCATTACAAATTCCATTGGCCGATCGATTGAACGATCAACGTGAGAACCTGCTGCAAGGTGTGCAATGATATCAACCGGGCCAATGTCTGCTTCAAGCATTGGGTTGATTTCTGCTTTTAAATCGTGGAAGATTGTTCGTACTCTTTTACGTTCTTCTGTTGTTCTATCTTGTAGAAGATCATGCAAACGATTTAAGTTGCCACTATAATCTAATCGATCTAGTGTAACAATATCCCAGTCTGTATGGATAAGTACTTGGTTGATTAAGTGGTGTGCAATAAAGCCGCCGCCACCAGTAATAAGAATGCGTTTTGTCATTATATCTCCGTCATCAAAAACATTGTGTAAAGGCTATCACTTTATAGCCATATTAATCTTATTTATTTACAATTGCAAGGTGCTGGTTTTGGCGGATTCGATAAAAGTAACCTATTTAAACTATCACACCAAGACTCGTGCGCTTGATGTTTTTTATTTGATCCAGCCAATTTTCTCTCCAGCTTTAATTCTACGTTCAGCTTCTTCTTGCGATCCCGGATAGCGCCATGCCCATGTAACAATTAAAGCAAAGGTAATGAATAAGTATAATGTTGCTTTTTCATTACCAGTACCGAACCACATAAACGCTAAAGATGTACTCATTACTGCGACCATCAGCCATTTAGCCGCCGTTGGATATACACGATATTTAGACCAGTTTTTAACAAATGGGCCAAACCGCGGGTGGTTCATAATCCATGCATGCAGCCTATCACTTGATTTAGCAAAGCAGAATGTTGCTCCAAGAATTGGCGTAGACCATGGCAATCCTGGAATCAACACTCCTAAATATGCGACTCCTACTAAAATAATTCCTAATGTAAACCAAAATAACTTTTTAATTTTACTCATGTTTGTTTCTTCTTTCCATAATTTTCTGCTAAAAACCGCAGATTCAAGTTGATTCATTTTTTGGTTTTTCTTTAACAAACGGAACACCACCATCTAAATCTGCATATGGAGTTTTGGTTGGTTTACCTGCCTCCAATTTGTAGATTTTTGCTCCTGTTCCGTCGTATTCCCATTCTCTTTTATCTGGGTCAAGATCCATTTCCATATTAATACCTTTCATAGCCACCATCCTAATTTAGCACCATTGTGTATAATAATCATAAAGCATGTAATAATATGCACAATCCACCAAAACGTTCGAACTAAAGCAATAGCATCTGCTTGAGTGTCGGTTTCACCTACTTTTTCTCCTAGGCTTTTAGCCCAGATTCTCCATACTTTTTTTAACATTCAAGAACTTCCTTTAACGCAGTTACTAACTCCATCATCATTACATCAGTGTGATATGGCGTAGGTGCTATTCGCAATCTTTCAGTTCCTGGCTCAACAGTTGGGCTATTAATAGCTTGAATGTATATGCCATATTCGTTAAGTAACTTGTCACTTGCTTCTTTACATTTAAAAGCATCGTTAACCATTACTGGAACGATGTGAGCACAGGCGTTTTCATGTACTTTAATATCACGCTTTGCTAGCATTTCTTTTAGCTGATTTGCTTTTGCTTGGTGTTGATCTCTAAGGTAACCATGATCTTTAAGATAAGTTATGGAGGCGAGAGCCCCAGCACATATGACAGGTGACATGCTAGTGGTAAAGATGAATCCACTAGCAACCGATCTAATAGCGTCAATGACTGTTTCGTTTCCTGCAATATAGCCTCCTTGAACACCGTAGGCTTTACCTAATGTTCCGTTAATAATATCAATATCATCAGACCAAAGATTAAGCTTTTCGCAGTATCCACCGCCGGTTGGTCCGTATAGTCCGACTGCATGCACTTCATCGATATATGTTAGTGCACTATACTTTTTGGCAAGTGTAACAATATCTTTAATAGGAGCAACATCACCATCCATGCTATAAACAGACTCAAAGACAACAATGGGATTGAGTTTTTCTTTTTTTGCAGCCTTGAGTTGCGATTCAAGGTCGTTCATATCATTATGAATGAATACCTTTTTTTGAGCCCGAGAGTGTTTAATTCCCATAATAAGCGATGCGTGATTTTTATTATCAGAAATAAAACAAACATTTGGGATAATTCTACTTAAAGCAATAAGAGACCATTCGTTAGCAACATAAGCACTTGAAAATAACAATGCTTTATCACGGCGGTGAAGGCTTGCTAATTCTCTTTCAAGAGTAACGTGAAATACAGATGTTCCTCCAATATTTCGCGTGCCACCTGACCCCGAACCGGTTTGGTCCAGGGCGGTGTGCATTGCATCGATTACGAATTGATTTTGACCCATCCCAAGATAATCATTAGAGCACCAGTTAACGATATTTTTTGGTGCGTACTTTCCGTACCAAATAGCTCTTGGGAATTGTCCTTTTTCTCTGATGATATCATTAAATACTCTGTAACGACCATCTTCTTTGTAGTCTTTTACTACGTTATCAAAGTATTTTAAATAACTCATAGTTAGGCTTCACACGCCGCACAGTCCGCAGACATTACACGTTTACGCGTTAACGATTGAGCAGCTGACATTGAATATGCATAGTACAAGCTTTTTACGCCCATTTCTGCTGCATATAGATATAGTGCATTAATATCTTTAACTGTCATATCGGGATCAAGCATTAGGTTCAAACTTTGGCTTTGGTCAATATATTGTTGACGCATAGCTGCTTGGTCGATGATTACATTAGGGTTAATTTCAGAAAACGTTTTAAATACAGCGCGTTCATCTTCTGTTAAAAAATCAAGATGTTGGACCGAACCATCGCGATTTTTAATTGATTCCCATACATCGACGTTATCTTGATCTTTGGCTACAAGCAATTCCTTGAGGTAAGGATTGCGAATAGTAACTTTCATTTTCGCAAGGTCTTTAACATAAGCGTTAGAAAATTCTGGCTCAATAGATTGTGATACTTGACCGAGAATAAAGCTTGATGATTTGGTAGGAGCAATAGCCATTGTTGTGGTATTACGCATTCCGTAGCCTTCAAGTAGTTCTGGTTCACCTAAAGTTTTAGCCATTTCGCGTGACGCTTGATAAGAACGTTCCTGCATCGTTTTAGCAATCTCAATGTTTAACTGCGCAGCTTCTTTTGATTCAAAGGAAATCATTTTAGATTGTAGATGCGAATGCCAGCCCAAGATACCAGCACCAAGTGCACGATGTTTCATAGCAAAATCGCGAGCACGTTTCATATAGATTTGCCCTTCAGTTTTGCGAACAAACTCTTCGCACACTGTATCAAGGAACATTGTTAGTACCTCAATTGCGTCTGTTTCTTTAATTTCATCCCAATGCAAAACGTTAAGAGATGATAACACACATGTAAATGTTTCCTCGTGTGAAGATGGTAGCGCAATCTCAGCACACATATTCGAAGCGTGTACTCTCATATCCTTATCTTTGTATACCTGAGGTCGACCGTCGTTTACATTGTCTGAAAATAAGATATAAGGGAAACCAATTTCAGAACGACGCTGTAGTACCTTTGCCCATAGTCTACGCTTATCAGGATCGCCAGCTCTCATTTCATCAATGAATTTATTACTAACATTGATACCTGTTGTTAACCCTTGGATAGGATTACCCTCTGTACCAATATCCAAAAACTCATCAGCATCAGGATGTTCAATGTCTTGGTAAGCAGCAAAGAAACCACGACGTACTGAACCTTGAGATACAACTGACGCCAATGTATCATACATTTGCATAAAATGGACAGAACCAGAAGACTCTCCTTGATCGCGAATAGGCGCTCCTCGTTCGCGAATGGCACCAAAATAACCTGAAGTGCCTCCGCCATTTTTCATTAACATGCCGTTCTCAGCGTGACCAAACAAAATAGCTTGCATACTATCATCAATGAATGAGCCAAAGCATGATACTGGAAGTCCACGTTCTTTGGCGTAGTTAGCCCAAATCGGAGAGGCCAATGAATAAAATCCACGGCTCATGTAATCATAAAACTTATCAGCAAACCCGTCGTATGCGGCTTCGTCTGCTTTAGTTTTTGCCATATCCTTAAGGTACCATTCAGCTTTATCAGCAATGACGCGGATGCGGTCTTGTGGCTTTTCTTTTTCTTCTAAATAACCTCGTGACAAAAATGTCTTGGAGTCATCATTTAGCCAATAGAATTTTTTGTATTTTCTCATAATATATCTTTCTAGAACAAGTCATCTTCGGTGAATGCTTTGGTTTTCTTTGAATAAGCGGTTGAGCGCTTGACGAAAAAGTCAACATTTTTAGTACTTAGAATTTCTTCTACAAACCAGTCAGTGCTTGCTACCGCCACTTCGTCTACCTCGTAGATAGGCTTCATGTCGATTGCTTTTAATGACTGGTTAAAACGGTGTTTAAGAAATTCTTTTACTGTTGCCTTTGGTAAAAAGTCTAAATCGTGGTCGGCATAAATCCAATCAACAATAGCAGACTCTGCTTTAAATGCTTCGCGACAGAGACGATTAACTTCTGCGTTACTATCTTTATCGAACCAGTCTGGGTTTTCTTCTCTAATAATATTCACCAGTTCAAACCCAAAACGAGCGTGAATATCTTCTTCTTTTGATGTTGCCTCAACGGCGTTTGAAATACCTTTGAGTACATTCTTATGCTTATTGAAAGCCATCATAATAAGGAATTGGCTGAACAATGAAACGTTTTCTACAAACATAGAGAATAGAATAATTTTGTGGAAATAATCTTTATCATCTACAGGTGTACCAATTGATTGCTCAAGGTAAGCAATACGCTTTTTCATAGCTGGTACTTCAACAACTTTTTCGAACTCTTCATTAAGGCCCATAATTTCAATTAGATTTGAATATGCGTCGGCATGACGTACTTCTGATTCACCAAACGTAATACCAACAGCAGCTACTTCTGGTTTAGGGAAGCGATCACCAATCTTAGCCCAAAACGTTTTAACCGCAACTTCAATCTGAGAAATAGCTAACATTGCTTTCTTTACGATTTCAACTTCAGGTTCTGACATTTTAACTTTCATATCTTGGATATCTGAAGAGTAATTGAACTCTGTATGTACCCAATATGAATGGCGGATAGCATCTGTAAATTCTACAAGTTGCGGGTATTCGTATGGCTTGAGGCTTGTGCGCTTACGAAAAATGTCTGGCTTATTATTGAAACGAAAGAGAATATATTCGCGTGCGAGATCGTGCAATCCCATATCCATAATCACATTTTCTACAGTTTTGTGTATTGTATCTACGCTAACAATAACATCGTCTACGTCTTGGTTAATAACATCTACTACCTCAGTAGAAATCTCATCTGAGAGATTTTTACTTCTAATTCCAATACTTTTCATTGCCTTTTCTACGGCTGCTGCAATTTTTGTTTTGTCAAAATCTTTAGTAGTACCGTCACGTTTAGTAACATAACTAACCGTCCTTGGTTGCAATTCTACAATATTAGAAATTTGTTGTGCGTTATCAAACATCATCGTCGGCCTCTTTGTTAAATGTGTAAAGTATATCTTAGTACCAAAAGGCACTTTGAAAGTAACTTAAATGGATTTACCGTTGGCACATTCAGTCAACTGGTAGCTTTATTTATTAGCTATAATACTACATGTTGCCTAAAATGTCAACAAAAAGATAGTTATTACGAGTATTCTTATGTATACTTAAACTGCCATAGGCGCTTTAATTGAATTCATTGGGTTATAGTTTAAAAGTGTATATTCGCTAGGTTTAGTCAACAATAACTCATCTAATGTCTTGAACTTTGGCATTAACAACGTTGGACCTTGCTGAGGCTTTCTTGCAATCTGCTCTTTAACTTGTTCAAAGTGATTTTGATATATATGACAATCCCCACCAGTCCAGACAAACTCGCCTACTTCAAGTCCACAAATTTGTGCTAACATGTGAGTTAATAGAGAATAGCTTGCAATGTTAAATGGCACGCCAAGAAACATATCGGCACTACGTTGATAGAGTTGGCACGATAGTACACCATTCATTACACGAAATTGAGCTAGTGTATGACAAGGAGGAAGTGCCATTTGACTAATTTGATTTGGGTTCCACGCACTCAGAATAAGTCTACGGCTATCAGGGTTCTCTTTAATCTCATTGATAAGCCATTCGATTTGGTCAACACCATCCAGTTGCTGACATCCGTCAAAGTTACGCCACTGATAGCCGTATACTGGTCCAAGCTCCTTAGCCGTGTCATTGTTTTCGTATCCAAGTGCGATACCTTGTGCATTAGCATTTGCAGTCCAAATAGTGTTTTTGTCTGCTAGTTCATTGCGATCTTTTTCAAAAGTGCGTTCAGCAAGTCTGCGCTCGTCTGTCGAACCTTCTAAAAACCACAGTAGTTCACCTACAACTGATCTCCAAGCAAGTTTTTTGGTAGTAACTGCCGGAAATTCTTCTTGAAGATTAAAGCGCATTTGATAACCAAACACAGTACGAGTACCAACACCAGTTCGATCTGAAACATCTTGTCCATTATCTAAAATGTATTGGAGTGCATCTAAATATTGTTTCATAATTTTCTCCACTTATCAATCCACAGGTCGCCTTCTTTCTGGCTGCCGTAGTGGCTGCTGTATAGTTCATAGGATAATTCGATAGCTGTTCTTGGTAAAAATGTATCACAATTGTATTCACCAGGAATACGACTTAACCAAATTTCGTCAATAATACTCAAGCTATTAGAAACTAATTGAGCGCCGCCAATAATCCAAACGTTTTCAACCATATCGATAGTAACGCAACGAGACTTATAAATGTCAGGACGTAAGACTTCTACACCATCTTGAGTTTTCATTTTAGAAGATACTACAACGTTATGCCTATTAGGCAAAGGTTTAAAAGGTAGACTATCCCAGGTAGACCTACCCATAACGATAGTAGAATCTAATGTATTTTCTTTAAACCATGCTAAATCTGCTGGGTTATGAGGCCAAGGTAGATCTCCACCTTTACCAATTCCCCACTCTTCGTCGCATGCTAATATAGCTCTAATCACGTTTTTCTCCATGCTGTAAATTTTAATTGTGCTTGTAAACCTTGATGAGTATTATCTTCAATTAGCTTTTCAACATTTACCCCAGCAAGATGCATATCATTTATATCTTTACCAGGAACGTTTGATGGCCAAATACAAATCTTATAACCGTTTTTAATTACCTTTTCCATGCGATTACATATTTCTTTATTCCTAGGCTCTGCATCGAATACGTAAATGGCATTTTCATTTGCTGAATTACCATTACCTTCAGCACCATTCATAGCAATAGAATTTTCTAGAAACATGCTATCAATTGCACCTTCTACGACGTAATATGGTTCATTTAAATTAACTTTGTCAAGTCCAAATATTTTTGGTCTATCCTCAAACATAATAATTATATATCTAAGTCCGTTAGGATCAAAACTACGGGCAGAAACACCAAAACATTTACCATTTTCATCTAGAAAAGGTATTACTAGACGAGGTTCATCCTTACCAATATTCTCAAATTTGTCTGGAATAATGCTGTTAATCCAAGTTTTGAACTTTTGTGCATAGTATAAACGATAATGATGCTGAGGGGGTATTTTGCGTTTTTGGATATATCTTTTAACAGCGTGATCGTGCTTGAGCTGACTTACTTTTTTAATTTTAGAAAGTGGATTAACTTTATTAAACACAGGGGCTTTAGTCTTAAACTGACTATCATCTGGTTCTTTAGTATCTTTAATTGTATTATTGGCTTTGCCTACAAACTTATCTGCAACATAATCGTTATAAAGTTGGAGGTCTTGACCCTTTAGAAAGTAGCTGAACCCTTGTGACGTTCCACAGTTATGGCAATAAAAGGAAAACTTGTTATCCCTTTCTAGTAGCCATCCACGTGCCTTAGAACGTGACTTTTGAGAGTCGCCACATATAGGGCAACGAAAATTAATCTTATAAGGATTTGTGTTTCTTATTTTAAAGTTATCTAGTCGACCAGAAAGCATCTGGGCATACTGGATATCGACAAAATCTACCATTGTATAAAATTTCCATAGTTTGCATAGATCTATATTATAACAGATCTAGTAAACTGTCAACCAAATAATCCCGGCCAATTTATTCTTGCCACTAGAATAAGGACTACAGCGCCCATGCCCATCATATAATACTTCCAGTTTTCAAGACCATTGACTTTTTTAGACTGTTCGTTCAACCGGCCGTGCATTGATTTTTCTAATAATTCTAATCTATCGAGTATTTCTTTATTATTTTTAGCGCGCTTTTCGGCGTTATGTTCTGCAAGTCTTTCGTGGTCTGCACGAGACGACCTTCTATATTCTTCTAGACGGTCACTAATAATGTTTATTTTTACTTCTTCAGAACGTTTGTTATCTTCAAAAATCTTTTCTACGTCTTCTAACTTGTTTTTCGTAAAATCTAAAACTTCGTTTTGAACTGCAACCATTTTTGAAAGCTCAGACATTTGGTCAATAGAAGTTTCTACTTTTCCAAAAAATTTTTGTATTTGTTGGATATCTTTTTGGATTAATCGAATATCCGTTTCCCAGTTGTTTTCTGACAAGTTATTATTTCCTTAATACTCTTTTGTCTATATAGTGCATTACAAAAACAATATTACTTTAGTCTATTTATATTAATTTTGGCTGGGATTTGCTATTTCTTCTTTTGGTTTTACCGCCTTTTCGTAATATAAGATTATCTCACCCTGTTGGTTGATGTATCTTCTGAGCTCGGCGATATTTAAAGAAAGGTTTTCATAGTCTTTTATACTCAAAGCAATAAATGCTTTATTGCCGTTTACCGCTTCAAACTCTGAAAGAAACTCGTCAATATTTTGCTCGTTAACAACATAAATGCGAGTGTCAGTTAAGTTAATCGGTTTCGGTCGTGTTACTGTCGGGACTGTTGTCTGTTGGATCTCTGTCACTACTTGGATCTCTGGCTCCGGCCGAAGGCTCGCGCAACCAGCTAGGAAGGGGATCGTCACCAGTACCACCAGTGTCTTGTTCAAGTTCACGCCATAAGTTTGCAGTAGCGCCATTCATTTTTCCTTCAAGTATACTCGGCTTAGATAGTGCCAAAGCCGTTAAATTATGTCTTTGTAGTTTGCCGCGAAGATCATCTCCGTAAGCTTCTGCTTTCTGCAAGTCTGTTTGGAGTTGATTGTTTAACTCGGCTAGTTTAGCTGCGTTTTCTTGTAATGTAGCAATACTTGCCTCAGCGGTAGCTACAGCCACTTCCATCTTTGCGACGTTTGAACGCGCAGTTTCAAGATCTGACTGTAGCTTTTGGATGTAAAAATATCCACCACCGCCGGCGGCAAGTACAGTTATAAGTAAAGCAACTTTAATTGAAGCAAACATAACACACTTTTAACTATTTGCAGTTTTGTGCGTACAATTCTTCAAACTTTTCTTTTGTGCAACCATATTTTTCATTGCATTTTTTGTACATTTCGTTTTTTGCACAAGCTGACGCGTGAAGTTTTTTCATTTCGCTGACACATGCTTTTTCGTCGAGTTCATCCTCGTCGTCATCATCGTCGTCATCGCCATCTTCATCCTCGTCGTCATCTTCATCCTCGTCGTCATCTTCTTCTTTCATGGCCTTTTTATACTTTTCTTCTAAAGCGGCCTCAATACGAGCTTGCATTTCTTCTTGAAATGCTTCTTTCATCT